>Ga0307515_10001509_pt1 | contig 52072 bp, 50 predicted proteins | sample 17_EM_MG_FD_194513 | JGI IMG/M metagenome (GOLD analysis project Ga0307515, IMG submission 194513) | Populus trichocarpa ectomycorrhiza microbial communities from riparian zone in the Pacific Northwest, United States - 17_EM | ecosystem: Host-associated > Plants > Roots > Unclassified | place...
CACGGCCTCCAAGTGCATCTCTCAACTCGCTCGATCATGGCCTCCAAGTACATCGTTAATGAGCGACGGCGGGTGTACGGAGATACAGGGGTAACGGAGGTGGACTGAGCGACGGGGAGTACATATTCGGGAGACCCCGGGGTAGATAGACATCATCTCATTGTCATCTCATCCGGATCTACGCAATTGCGTGGATTCTCAAGGCCGGGTAGTATCATATCTTCTCACTTTCTTCCTAGGCGCCTCGAGCTAGAACAGTTCTTTCTCACGAATTCCGTCGTGGCCAGATTGACCGTATGTATATATATAGAGATACTTAAATAATGCATGCAATATTATGAGGTAGCGAATCTTGTGACTGTAACAAAGACGAATATGATAGATGAAATGCCTTGTGCTTATGGAACCCTAAGAACCACTGCTTTGAAAATACGGCACCAAGTCTCCCGCAGAGCTCCAAAATTTGACTATCCTAATAGTCATATCTCGTAGCGTCCTGAATGCACCTCCATAACTGCAAATGCTTTCAGGAGCATCCGGGAATGCTCTTGCAGAGTCTGAGGAAGAAACGGCGAAACTGCGATCGGAGGGTGATGTGCAACGCGACGCGTGGTATTGACGCCGGGGGGGGAGTAATCTGCCACCGGGGTGTCTCTGACGGCTCTGACGGAGCACGTCCACTCTGACAGAGCCATTCCGCCCGGACGGAAATGTTTTTTGCTGATGCACACCTCCTTGGTCTTGAGTGCATTGAGGGGGAGCGGGCGCAGGTGAAGACTGTTGTGGGGTGATACACTTCACGGGGTGTTTCAGGAGCATGGAGGGTTAATAGAGGCGGCTGGCATGTTTCTCATCAGTGTTCGTAGACACTGAGGATCGCAACGATGTTTCTAGACAGTGGTACGATGCATGGCCACTTGATACTTGGGTAGATTCTCCAATTTTCCGATGGCCGAGAGAGACATTTCTGCCAATGCTTGTCAAGAAACCAGCAGAGTATTCCGAACCTGACAATGACGATGAAATCAGAGAGGCGCTCCATCCCCTACAGGACAGAAATGAAAATGCACTCCCCGGTGCACCTCCTCCACGAAAGGCGGTCCCGTTTTGTAGTCTTTCTGCCCAAGTTCATCATTCGAATTGGTGGCTAACCAAGTGATTTGCGGATCATGTGGCCATATTCCATCTGTATGCAGAAATGGGCAATGATGAACGCAAAGAAATGAAACTCAAATTCCACGATTTACCAAAACCCTCTGAATTCATGATGACACCCAAAGCGGGCAGGACAGGTCTAAATCTTACAGCTGGAAACCATGCAGTAATAACTCGGAAGTGCTGGGTATTGAATGAGCAGCGGCAGGCATTTGCACAAGTTGTCCGGCTATGGCAAATCAGAGTACGCCACACCTGGTTACAGAATATGGGTCCACGTGTCTTTGATGACAGCGCAAGTGATCTCCACCAACACTCTGGAGTTGCGCAAATGAAAGCCCTGCATGGCTTGTTGAGACGACTGAACATCACGACAATGATGATTTATTGGATTATATAGTCTCGCAAGGACCGTCCGATCTGGCTGACAGGGAATGGAGACATGTTGCAGTCTGATGAACGATCACCTTAGATTGTTAGAACACTTCATCAATGTATGCCTCCTTCGACAGTCCAGCAAGATAATCTTCCTAACTGATACGAATAGTCAAAATGGTTGTTTGTAAAGCACACTATACTGCACAAAGAATTCCTTTCTCTGTGTCATTTTGAAGCAAATCAAAGATCGGATGTTGGAATTGTTAGAGGGTGAATTCATTGGCGTTCTTGATTAGTAATATTGACCAATAAGAAGTGCAGTCAATTTATAAGCTACATTACACGTTCCCGGCTGGCCTATCTCACGATATAAGCCATAAGTCAAATGTTGAGTATGATGCCACTGCAGACTTCCAATAATTTGTCAGTTACGAATTTCTTGTGCACCGGAAACCTGAGGCCATGTGCTGATTTCGAAGTCAAAAGAATAAAAAAGCGTAAATCAACCACTTTCTGGTACACGGGGAAATTCTCGGTTCTGACATATGTCTCGTTACAACAGATCATGCTCTGCATATTTGCCAATGCTTTTTGGCAATAGAGTCAATCAAGGAGATATTGAGTTGCTGTGTGAGTATACGAGACTCCGGCTTGCGGATTCATAGCACTTCTGCAGCATTTACTGGCATATGATCGAAGTTCTGGTGCATAGGAAAAAGCTCAGCATATGTCTTGAGTTGCGTAAAGATAGATCCAGCGTAGCATATTTGCGAATCGCATTTGGCACTGAGACACTCTAGACGATATTCAGTGCTTGTGTTAGAATATCAGACACAGCTCGCTTATATGTGGTGAAACCGCAGCTTATGCTGGCATTTGATCGATGATCAGGGGCACCAGGCAGGCTTCAGTACATATCCATATGAGCGATCGATCAGTGCATATGTGCCAACCCAGTGGCAATGAAGTCAGTCTGGGCAATATTAAGAACTGGTGTCGGAATATGAGAAGCGGGCTCACGTATTCGTGGCAAAGCCGCTGCTTTCACCGGACAATGATCGAGGTTCTGGTGCACCGGAGAATACTGGGCATATCGTTATGACATATCCGGCACCACTTATTTGCCCATCCCATTTGGCAATCAAGTCAGTCTAGGCGATATTGAGTACTTGTGTCAGAATATGAGACACGGGCTCACTTATTCATAGCAAAGTCACAGCTTGTGCTCGCACATCATTGAAGTTTGGGCGCACCTCAGATCTGCATCTCAGAGTGTGGGAGACTGAGACACCGCTCAGGTATTCATGCCTAAGCTGCAGCTGTAGGCTCTCCCTGCTATTTGCTGACCTATGATCGAAGTTCTTGTACAACTGAGATCTGCAATCCAGTCCAGAATGAGGTACTTGGATTTGATGAAGCCAACTTTTACAAGCTGCAACTCATTTTGGATGTATCGTTCCGGCCCAGGCACACCTCGAAAGCCACAAACACGCCACTGAAGCACATATATCCTAGTCTGGAGTGCACATTATATTGTTGGTTGCTTCATCCTCATCATGTTTTCTTCGACTGTGAATCAGTGGACGCAGTGCCCATGAATTGTGATCTATCAAGACAGTTCACATTAAGGTGCAGGCGGCTCATCCCGCTCGGCCTCTGCTAATATATAAATCTATCATCGATCAGGATATCAAGTCCACTGCTGTAATGCTTGAACTGCCAGCTAGGTGTCAACTTGTCCGTTGGAGGAAGCTTGCCCTGTACAACTAAACATAAATGCACAGACCTGGCCAATTAGTAACCCCACTTAACTCGATATTGACTAAGTAGTATGCTTGGACCTATGCCTCGAAATCCTGAAATAGATTCTGCCAGTTCACTCTCTGTTAAAAGAGCTGGACCTTCAGAGTGAGAATCTCAAAAGACAGAGTCTGTTCAGCGACTGTGCAGGATAGCTGGAAACTCCTGCTCACCCACGTACTGCAATTAGTCAATGAGGTGTCAGTTCTCAATGCATTCAATGCAGATTTAACTTGATTCTGACTAACTGTATGTTTGGGCCACCAAATCTCGTATCTGAAAATAGATTATGTGAACTGATTTCCATCAAGAGTGAAGTTCGAAGAGACAGACTCTTGAAAGCTCAACTTATGCAATGACAACATCAAACAGTGCAATTCACTGTCAGAGGAAGCCAAGCTTGCTTGCAATCCCCAGCCATTGAATCCAAGCATAACCATGTGAACTTCGGTGCACCTCAATTTCCCGAACTGCTTGCCATCATTAGGATTCCTCTGTCCGCTGTGAGATGATGTCTCACTATGCATTCATACCGTGTAGCATATAGCTTTCAACCTCAACATTAATTGAAGGCAACATTGTAGTGGTGAGACTGACAATGAATATCTGATTTAACAGTGTGCAACTTACTAGAGATTAGGCGCAAAATCAGAATGTGAGTGAGGTTTCATGACCCATTTGTTAGCAATCTTGGCATCGCCAAGTGCTTGAATCAATATGATTACCCCTGAATCATCCATTGTACCTTACCATTCTTTCTCTACACCTGTATCTCTCCTTTGTATACCAAATGCTCTCTCTCCTCCATTAACGTAATGGCAAGGATGCACATGACATGTCCATGGCCTGGTAATACCCGCATGTTAGGGGTCGTCCCTAATAGCGATGATGATATTTGATTCAAGCTACAAGATGCATACATATCTACGATGTGCATAACACCTATGCATTGGGGAATCAGATTGGTCAGCAACATGCTCTTTAGCGGGAGTTCATGTTGGTCGCGCAAAGCGGGAGTGCTTTGTTTACTCATGGAAACTATGCAGGACATGCGTGGTAATCACGCACGGCAGTTGAAAGTCAAAAGCAATTCAGAGAACTCTTCCTCCCCTGACCGTAGTTATTGGGACTCGGGGAAGCACGTTCAGGTCTAGAGAAAAGTCTCGACATTAGCTTGACGTAACTGAGAGATTAATGACGTAGGCCTAGGGCCTAGAGCGAGCATCATTTGTTGGCGCAAATGGTCTGGATCGCAATGTAACCTCGTATCGGTATACGAGCTTACGCGTCATTGTCCACGCTGGCATAGTATCGGTTGGTCGTCGATTAAATCTATGACGCAAGTAAATCTTCTTTATATGAGGGATTATACGAGGCGGTAAAGCCCCACCAAATGGTTGGTGGGTGTTCCAGCTACCGACTCCTGCGATTCGCAAAAGATGTCTGAGATAATTAAGGGTGAGCTGATATCGAGCGACGGATGGCCTGATTCTTATCAGGAGCGTAATGCTTTGAAACCATGTTGCAGCGGCGCAATTACCTGAGGGTGTTGTGGTGGTTCATTTCCGGGCGCTGTGAGGGCATGGCCGAGATAAGCACTATCTTGGCAAAGAAGAATCACGGCTATAAAGAGCCAGTGTTGGGCGCAGGTATTTGAGGAGCATCAACGAAGACATTAGCTTTCAGAGAACACCGAAGACGATCTTAAAATATTATTAGGAATTCTATCTATCTTTTTAAAAATTACTTCCCTCATTCACACACGAGACTGGGCACTGTATGCCTGGACATCACTACACACCTGCCGAGTACGCACTGCATCAGAGAGTCGAGAGTTTCGCCAGGTTGCTTTCCGAGTTGGCAGAGCACCATTTAACCCACATCTACGCTGTGGTGTTTCGTTTCTGTCAGTATGAAGGTATCGACTTCCTGGTGCTGAGGTATCTCAACACCGGACTTTTACCCTTCGAGGAATATTCCGAGGAGTGGTTGTTCGACGGGGAGACTTTATCTTCGTCTATATTGGCGACGGGAACTGGCATCGGTTCAATTTAACCGAGCTAGAGGACGCGGCTGTTTGACTACAGTTGAACGAAGAGATTGCTCTTGCGAGACGGGCAAGAGGTTGAGTCTTTGGAAGAGACGAGGAGAGAAAGAGATTTGATAGGCGGCTGTACTTAGATTCAATAAATATTGTATTAGTTATTGGGATCTAATCACCCCCGTAACACCGCATTATATAGTTGGCTTGCCAAGAACCTTCGATCTCTAGTGATAATCTTTCCTCAATGAACTTTTGACTACTCTACAATATTGATATCCACGTTTGCTACAGTATCAACTGACATACCATCATACGAGGCCATACACCCACATATGCCTTTACACTATTACCGCTCTTACAATTTCATATACGTTTCGCATACGGCACCTCATGGATTACCCTGTTCTGACGTGTCATGACATGCAATCTATGCACAAGATATCATACAGATATGGGAGCACTGATTGCGGATGTGACATGTCTTGATGAGTCTATCGAATTGATGTTAATGGTAGCAAAGATGATTTTGTGCAGATTCCAGAGGCCAATTGGCCAGAGACGCGTTGCAACACCTATGCACGAGATGTCATATGGACTTGAGATCTACAAATTGCAGATACAAAAGAAGCATGACTTGTCCACCCAATTGAGACGAATGGTAACAATGTCAATTCCGAGTTCATTCCAGAGGCCTGCCAGCCAGGAGACGCGTCCGCAACCAACTCAGTCAAAGTCATTTGCAACGAATACATCACATGAGAACTCGAAGGCTACCAATCGCGGCACCGGTGAGATTCAATAAGTTACCTTCCAATTGAGACAATTGATGATTACAGGGACGATTCCATTGCTGATACGCCATGAGTGTCGCGTCACTGGCAATGACCAATCCGGCCCTTTTCCTGAGATTTCTTCGATCCTTATCTGACACATGCTATCGACGCTGCGAACTACATAAACTGGCACATACATCACACATAGTGGACCTACGGAGGATCACGGCAGAGTATTGAAATACGCGCCAGTGAAGTCAATCCACATTGGCGATGGCAGTTGCAATCCACTTACGTTCTACTCGACTCGATGGTCATCGATGTTACGGATGCTGCGAGGAGTCTGCCGCTGCAGCTACGGATATGTTGCAACGCTACATACAGTCAGTGAGTTATCGAATCAACTATGATTACCAAAACGATTACCGGAATCATTGGTCTTTCAACGGGCACAGTTCAAGATAGTGGAGCAGTGATTGCAGATCGTGTGCCAGCTCAGAATGGGAAGTACAATCACCCCCGAATGTTCTGAAGTGGCTAGCAGATACAATGCATGATTACCGTTGTCAATTATCACCTTTGGGACGTGATTGGATGACCGAATTGGATCGTTGTGAGGAGACAGAGCCATCTACGCGAACTCTATCCAATTTTATCAAACATACACCAATGAGCGAATACAGATATGTGCCCATATGATGGCATACAAAGAGGGTTTTAGGAATACAATGGAGATGATTTCAATTTCAATTGAAGTCCGGATTGTGGGGATCCACAGGACTACCGGAAGATGGGCCATCTGGGCACTCTCAGGATACTAGCAGATTCCGCATGTATTTAAAGGGCAATACGGTTCGATTGATGTGTCGTATCCCCATGTGGGAATGGACCATAACTTGGTTGTCAGACAGTCTCCATTGGGTGAGGCAATGACATCATTTCTTTGTCAGACAGTCCCAATTGGGTGTGACAAGTATGTGTGTCGCTGAGCGAGCTTATTTGTACAAATTGGTGGCAGCCGTGGTGGACGCATTGTGTGAGCTGGAGAATTAGTTTCGACATGCAAAACATTCAACTTTTAGCTCTGCAACCCCAGAGTGAGTGGAAGAGGTGGTAGTGGACCAGGCATGCCATCAGGTATGCCACGGGAATGTACCTGGATCATGGCTAGGGGGGAGGTGTGGTCTGAGGAAGGTGGCGGTGTTCCGGATATTCTAATACTTGCAGCCAATGCTGTTGACGATCTACTGGCCAGTGAGGAGGTCGTTTGGATGTTCTTCCTAAAAGTGGGAGTTTGTATAGGGCTGCTGGGAGTGACTGTGGAAAGCATTTCTAGTGGTGAGATAGGCACCAGGCACTGGCCGGGCGAGCAGGAAGCTGCGGCGGTAGTTGTGGCAGAAGAGTGTACCCACAATGGGCACCTCGGATGACTGCTACCTGCACACCGAGCCATGAAGGGAGTACTGGAAACTGGGGCTTGGCTCCTCAATGGGCCAACCGTTTTAAATCCGGACTACTGGATATTCCTCCTGACTGCTCCATATCTATTATGAATTGAGAATTAACATTTGCAGATGGAGCTGGCACCACGACAAAGATGGTGTCTACAGATGATGCATGACATATCCAGCGATATACGGAGATTTCCTGAAGGTTCAGTAAAGCCAAGGCGCAGACACTCCCGCCACATCAGTCAATTGCAATTGATCTGGCGCCCGGCTACAATTTGCCATATGGGCAAAATTACAACTTCTCGGAGTTGAGTGGAGTGGTATTCATACAATTGCGTGGAATCAGATCACATGCTCAATTCGGCCGGATCATGGATTTGGATTTGGACTCGAAGATCCCATGCCATATGGACAGATCCATGAGTGGGCATTTTCTTATGATGGACGATATGTCACCGGATTATGGGACGGCGATGAAGAGTCAATCAAAGATGGACATTATGGAGGTTTGTAAATATGACCTTTAGAGGGCTTACAGAGCTACAGGAGCAGTCACGGAATGCGGCCCATACGAGCGCAATTAAGCACAGGGTGGAAACGAATGGCTGGAACCAACTGGATCACAGCCGGAAATGGATCCCGGCCGGATATGGATTGCGGCCTGAGAGGCATTGCGGCCAGAGATGGCTGACAAGAGACGGATCCCGTGCGGAGATGGTTCGAGGCAGCATTGGATCGCGACTGGATATGGATGGATAACCGGAGGTGTATGACAGGAGATGGATCACGGGAGACGGATGACAATCAATCTCCTCTCATATATGAAGCTACGAAGTTACAATCGAGCACGGATTTGCAGACACACGGTGTTCCAGTGGTATGGCTCCACCGAGTACGATGCCAAGCACTACTCAGCACTATTCAGAGCACTATTCAGAGAGACCGAATCATGCACCTACATGCCCGAGTTCCAATGCCGAATACGATCCTGAATCAGATCCCGAGTTACACCAACCATGCCGTTACCGCACAAGCCTTACGAGATTAATCTTTGGCGGAGCAACGATCTTTAAAGACAGGGATGACAATGCCGGAATCGCAACAATTCCTACCGCAAACAATTATCGTACCGGACGCGCAGGAACCTAGAATTATCGGGAGCTCTATCTACTGAAGGCACCGACTGGGATGATTACCAAACGGCTTCCCGAAAGGAATGCTGAACGACCATACTGGAGGCCTATAAGCCTGCTTGGCCGAGGTTGAAGGAGGATGAATATAACTACTGACGGGCACCATGTGAGAGCCACCGGCTGCAGCAGATGTTCTGATATATCAAGATTGCCTGACCGAGCTATACACGAGGGCGCGGGGGAGCGCAAACGCGCTTGAATATATATGGTATGAATAACCATTTCATGAGAAGCTTACAAGATAGATACGAGGTCATATATGATTGACCATCACCGACAGCTATGATACCAAGAGCAGAAGCTACAATCCATCACGGGAAGTCAAGCCCGCTTCATCCGTGCAGACAGAGCGCGAATATGACCACCAAAGCAGCTTCCAAAGCCGCAAAATGATCACTGATGGGCTGGGCCTGCGGATATGTTCACGAGGAATTGGGAACGCTCGAGTGCTAGCGCACTTGAATGTATAGTGAGAATGACAAGTTACTGGGATGCTTGCAAGTTAGATATACCGATGCAATTGCCGATGGTGATGGCGATGTGGATGGTGATGATGAGCAGCGAGCGGATGCCACCATCGATGGTGCCGAGTCGAGACGAGGCTCATACTATGATTGGGGATATCGCGGAGATTACTGTGTCTAAGTCTGACAATGAGCGACACTTGATACAAGTTAGGAGTGCAAGATTGGATGGTCGGATGCCGGACATTCCGGAGGTGGGGATATGGAGGATGGTGTCACTTTGGATGTTTCTTCTTTCTCTTTTCTTTTCTTCTGTTTACTTCTTTACTTCATTATTTCTTTGGATCTCGGCCCAGTACAAATGGCGTCAGCACGGGTTTTTACTGCCTCTGGAGATAAGTCAAGTGGAGGTGTAGTTTCCCTGTGCGCCGGATCCACCAAATGGCTACCATACGGTACTGATTGGGTGTGGGACTTATGGGTTTGTACGTATGCGTACATTGAACGCTTATTTGATTGTTTCCTTTCCTTTCTACTTTTGTACGGGTTTATGCAGCCCAGGGGGTCTGCACCCAAAGAGGGGGATAATGTAATGGCAAGGATGCACATGATGTGTCCAGGGCCGCGTAATACCCGCTTTATATAGTCGGCTCGCCGCGAGCCTTAGATCTCTAGCGATAATCTTACCTTAACTACCGTTTGACTACTCTACAATATTGATATCCAAGTTTGCAACTGTATCAACCGATATACCTTCCTAGAAGGCCGTACACAGGCATATGCCTTACAATTAACTGCAACATTGTTGTGGAGGATATTCTGCAGACACGGCCCAGATGAACGCATGAAAGGGAAGTTATGCTTATGATATTGCCATATTGACTGCTAACTTGGCTGCAGCATCCTACTACAATAGAATATTGTGCGAATACGAGTTTCCTTCTGGAAAATATACCACATACCATGATATATATTTCTCCTCGATCGATAACACACTCAGTATGAACTCTTGCAACTCAGCTGTCACTTTCAAGGTCCCAAATCTATCGAGTTCTGCAGATTCTAAGTGCTTCACCAATTCTATGCCATGCAGTCACCTCAAATGCTCGAACATTCACACATAATTACTACATTTTGAGAGTCACATGCAGGGCACATGTTTTCATTCAAGTTGTCAAGTGCTCCATTTGGCCAGCACCACGGGTTAGTTGATGTCGCGAGTTTTCTTCCGGTGAGTCTGGTTCTATTCTATGTGGATTGGATTTAGCTAACCTCCAATTCTTGCATCCATACAGAGTGTTGTTGATCGCAGTTGCTAACATTCAGCATTAGAAATTCATCTTTTCCAGTGCACCTGACAAGGAATCCATCTATTCTGGTGCTCCTGATGAAATCCTATATCACAACACTGCACTGCCGTCCTTGATATAAATAATAACCATTGCAGTGATTTCTCCTGAACCCTTCAAGGCATGCCTCAAATTGCATTCTTCTTTACTATGTGCAACTTCTTGCTCCATTCTTCCCATTATTCTGTTGCACTTAATCTTATATTTACTGTTTATACATTCTGTCCCACAGTCCCCAACTTTCTATCTTCATTACCACAAATGGAACCTACACCCAGCAAGGTGAGGAATCACTATTCACAGAAGCATCAAGAAGCACACTTCGAGAGAGCACTCGCACTCAAGAAAGCGACCAATGTTGATTGTCCATCTCATGTTTACCATCCAAATATCTGCCATCGCGCATTGTGTTGCGGATGACTAATTTCCCTGATTTCATCATTGACACAGGATGATGATACTGATCTGGAGATCAGTGATGATGAGAGTGAGAACCCCAGAGTGTCCACCTTGTCATTCTACATCGAAGAAGATGATTTGGATCACCAACAGGAGATACTGCGTCTATTCCAGGCACTCCGGGACAAGTCATTCCCAACTATGATAGTTTCACTGCCCAAGAAACAGTGCCATGTCAATACTGTCATTACACACCCTCCGCTTCCAATTTCCCGAAATCCACCTCGTGCAATGGCACCACCACTGCTCAAATGACAAAAGTCAACCCTCCTCAACAAAATATCTGAGTCTGTCGGTGCACCATCCACCCAGGCACTGCCGCTACACAAGTCTACTGGAGATCTGAATGTTCCATAACCCAAGGCTAGTGCAGATCAGAACATTCCCCAACACCACAAGGCTACTTGTGAGGTAGCGAAAAGGTTGGAAGAGGCAATTGTATTCATGAAGACTCCTTGGCCGATATAATCCGATGCCCAGTAGTCGATGGTTGACGCAGCTTCGATACTTGCCATTGAAGCTTGGGATCATCTGCGGGCATTTGCAGGTGCTCCTGTATGTACGCCATCAGTGTTTCAATTGCCCAGTGGTCAATCTCTCAAAATTGATCCGCAAACACAAGACGCTGTAAGTATTACATTCTGTTTGATGCTACTCTATCAGATTTCAGATATTGACTACTCCCCAAAATATACATAGTTGAAACTGAAGATAAGTACCATTTGAGGACGGTTGGCAGAAGGGGTTCATTCAACTGTTGTCCGTAGTTAGCAGTTGGATTTGGGCGCTGAGACCGAGCTTTGGATCCTGGTTCAGGAGCTCCTGTTTGACAATGCATATCTCTCCAAGGTTGTTGATGATAAGAAATCATGGTTCACCTGAATGGAAGTGCTTGATCTAACATACCATCAATTTTTCTTCGCCGCCAATAGCTTGTGGTGCCAGCCTACAACATCCCAGTATTTCCAACCTCTCACTCCACAGACTTTAGGGCTAGCAGCTGCAGCTATTCATTGTGCGCTGTCTCAGTATGCCAGTGGAAAGAAGGTCACAGTAATGTTTTCTCAAGATGAATATTGAGGTACATTTTGCCCATCCCCTGTGATAAACTTTACTCTGGAAGCCACTGCACTTATCAATCACACAGTATTGGGCCACTTGATGCCCCCTGCGGTGCAACTCCACTAAGATAGGAGCACCTCTAACCCCGTCGGCGCTCCTCAGCCTAGATTGACGCTCTTCCAGTACATCCCGCACTGTAGTCCCCTTGGCGCGATTCTCAATGGCCACCGGCGCACCTCGGTCTGGATTGTCGCTCATATATTGAATGTTGCACTCCTTACCCTCCCACATTTTCGGGGCTCCTCCGCGTGTATGGGCACTCCTCAATCCCCGTCACTGCTCATCAGCTTAGATTTGGCGCTCCCATTCATACTGCACTCCTCCATCACCTTCTGTGTACTCCACTTTTCCACATAGGACTCCCCATCTGGCACTCCTCTTTTCCTGGCGGTTGCTCCCCTTCTCCATCTGCATAATCATTGCCTTTCAGATGCCCATGTTGATTCGAAGCTAGCTGACATCTCATTACGCCTTTGTTAGATATCACAAATCGAGCCAAACAACATTGGAATTCAATTTCATCCCCTTGCCAGGTACCAATATTCAGCAAATACAAGGAGCGCATCCCGCTTTTTTGCGCTGTTGATCAATTGTGTGTTCCTGTTGTCATCAGCCCTAATGAGATGAGAGATGGAGTGGATGACATTGACACCAGGTTTGATTGATTGCTTAGTGGGGTAATTGTTTTGGCATACCTGCGTTTATGTTTGAATCACTCACCTATTCCTTTGGTCCCTTGATGTAGCGAGACAAAAAATACATTGTTGAAGAAGATGATAGCTAGTCTGATTCAGAAGTGATAATTAACATTAATCCATGCATCATATTCAGCATTGAGGGAAATCAATTGCTCATGTACATCCGGAGAGTCTCAGATCACGCCTGCAGTCCTCTGAATGATTATTCATGGAACCCAGGCATCTCCCAGAGTTTGCTTGTGTTTCATGCATTGGATCCCCGTGACTCCCAGGTGCCCCCGAAGATCTCTCCAGCACTCCGACGTGTTCCCAAACTTATCACAATCACTCCCATGGTACTCTTGAACCAGTCATCAGAGATCCTGGTTGCGCCCAAGGCCGGCCGGAATGCCCTTCTAGGGTCTGATAATCTCCTGAAATTGACGCTTCTAAGTTTACACTCCACATCCTCTCAGACACTCCTGGAGGCTCCCAGTGACTAAAATACATTTTGCTGATGAAGGTTGCGCTGAGAAGGTAGCTCTGTCAAGGTTGCTCTGATGAGGTTGCTTGGTCCAGGGTGCTCTGACAAGGTTGCTCTGACAAGCTCTCTCTGGCAAGGTTGCTTTGACAGGTGGTTCTTACAGGTTGCTCTGACATGCACATCCTACTCTACTAACAAGTATGGTTCCAATTCTGTAAGGCCGATACTAACTATTTACACAACTCTAGTCCTGGGAACACTCGTGGTCATGAACCAGATATGGGATAAGAGTGGCCTGCAGAGTCCAACCAAAGCATTGTCAGCTGCCTATGTAGGAATATGCCTAACCACTAACCAACAAAACCTACTACCTGGAGGGATAAGAATCGTCCAATACTTAACCAGGTAAGTAACCTGCTAAAACTTCTTAGGGACCTACTCCCATTCATGAGAGAGCTGCATTACAGATCCCATTGAGCTCCAACTATGTGCAGTTTCATGATGCTATAATACTTGCAATGCAATATTCGAATTATAAGACATTGATTTTGTTCAGACTCAGGTTCGGTCAACGGCCGTTGCCTGTGGAGCAATGGTCGAGTGATCTGGCTGGAGTTGTACGAGTAAATCATTCACGACTGTTTTGGCCTCTTGGACACCCATTGCAGTGAAGACCATACTGTACCATATCATGATCCACTGGAGAGTAGTGTTAGCAACAGTTCCGGACTGTCACTGCGGGTCCGGGTCCTGGTCGGAACCTAACCGTTGACAAATTGGCGGCCAGTGTTGTCAATACACCTGAATTTTCAATTTGGGCCCTGTTCGATGGAAATCCCTCAAGCCGTCTGAATTGGGTGGGTTGTCAGCTGGTCGCCAAGCGGATCCGTCTGTGAATTTATATAATGTTCTCGTATTTGCAGTTGGATAATTCTATATTAGTAAAATTAGGTATTCGACAGCCAATAATCTCTTTTTGCATGTTTTGCAATCTGCGACATTGATGATTTTGGAATCAATGTTTTTCCTGTTATATGTTGTATTGTCGGCTATAAAGGCAGTCAATAGTTCTGTTCTGAGCTGATTCATCCGCGTAAAGTCTTGATTAGCTAATATGCCACAAGACCAAATATTGTTGATGCTCAGTTGACGCTCAGTTTCATGATGGGGTGACTTATTTATCATGCACTGTTTCAAATGAAAAGGCTGCCATAACATCGTCTATGGATTATTACTACATGGCGACACATAGATAAGCCAAGATGCAAGACCAATGATCATTGACACTCGATTGATGCTCATTTTCAGGATGGGGCAGGAATTATGCTGCAATTGTTTTTGCCACTAAAGGCGGTCAATATCTCATTTATAGATGTTAACAAACCAATCGCCAGTTAGATTACCGAAGATTCAAGACAAAATATCGTTGACACTCCGTTGACGCTCAATTCCAGAATGGCGCAGTGACCTTGTGGATTATTGTTTTGCCAAGGAAGGCTGCCACGACGTTGGTTAAAGATAGCAGCGACCAGGTCACTATTCAATTAGCATACTTATAAAACTAAAAAACGTTGATGCTCCGTTGACGCTCATTTTCAGGATGGGGCAGGGACTGTGACGCTATTATTTTTGACTTGGAAGGCAGCCAATACCTGGTTTATAAATGGCAGCAACCATTCGCCACGGAGGTTACTCAAAATGAACAGCCGAAAATTGTTGATGCTCCGTTGACGCTCATCTTCAGAAAGAGGCAGTGACTGTATAGTTTACACCTTGGCCAAAACAGGCTGCCAGTATGTTGGTTATGGATAGCACCGACCATGTCACCATTCAATTACCCCACTTACAAGACTAAAAATCGTTGATGCTCCGTTGACGCTAATTTCAATGTACTGTCTAGTCAATATCTGCTGCCATTAATAATTGCATTCATGATTGTTTGAACTTAGTGGTTGCCTTTCAGCCTGATCAGGACTTGGCTGAATGGCGAAGCCGAGCATAGTAATATTATAGCACTGCTCACTCTCATCCGGTTGAAATTTATACATCTCGCCAAATACTGCATATTGCCCGCAATATCTTTGTTTATTAACCATTTTTCTCATGTGACTGCTCAATATTCTCCCATACTATTGCTCTGAATGAAATTCTCGGTCAAACTAAACAATGAACTTGGTGAAGATACTTTGACGCATTCTGGCCGACTAGTTCTTGATCCCCATATTCCTCCTCGTTTCAGTTATATTGACTATTATCAACGTCTTTTCAGCCTTTTTCTTTGACTGTTGTATAGGCCAAAACAATCCGGGAACATTTGGTACGGCATTTACATCCCGCTGCTCCAGGGATTCTGAATCCTCACTGCCGTTGTCCAGTTCCATATCTGATTCATTTTCTGCCTCCCAATCGTCTTCCCTGTAGTTTGGATTATCCAAGTCCCCATTCCAGTTAAGCCAATTTTCGGTGTCTGAAATGCTTTCAGGTGAACTCTCCTCGTCACTTTCGGCAGGATGGCGGTTGATTTGTTTGATTAGGTGGACATTCAATACTTGAGATGGTCCTCCAGGGATGTCCTTTGCAGACGAAGCTGGTGGCACAGGTGATGTTTCCAACAATTCGAATGCAGCCGCACCATCATGTTGGAAGTGTGACCAGGATGCTTTGTTGATCTCTTCCGTATCTGGAATGTATCCTACGGCTCTCATTTGTTTAGTTTCAGCGCGAGATCCTTTCTGTGTAGCACGTAGGCTTTGGCTGCCCTGCGACATCTCCAGAATGTCGTGGACCTTGGCCATTTGGTGTAACTTCTTTTGCTCTGCTTCTCTCTTTATCTCCATGTCGTTAACAGTACTGGTAGGATCCAATACTGGGTCATCGCCAGGTGGTACTCGGTTATTGGCTCAAGCGAACTTCCTTACCACGACGTTTTTGCGAAGGGTCTCGCCTGTGGATTTCGACTGCCTCCACCAGATCACATCTTGCCGAAGGGAGAAACTGGCCTCCACTCCAACACCGTGATTTATGATAGAGACTATATTGCGTGCCACATTGGAGAGATTGGCGTACTATGAATGCGTTTCTTCCTGCTGCCGCCACCAGTCGGTGATATCCGGTAACCAAAATGTACTGCTAATCTCCATTTGGTTGGAGTCGTAATTATTGAGATTCGGATTAATTGGCCCCCAGTTCTGCGGTAATTCAGGAGGTGAATTCACATATACCCTTGCAGCCGTCAATAAGCGTGCTGCACAATCGCTTTGTGCAGGTGTTGTTTCGGCCACATTGTTAGGCATTTAGTATTCTTCATCATCACTGGACAAATCATATGGATCATAAGAAGATTGACCAAATCTAGAAGACATTGTGGAGGAGAGGAGATTGTAGTTCGGTATGCTTTTGAGTTGTGTGACTGGCAAACATCCGTGTGTACCGCAGTATTCGTTCTCCACATACTTCAGAAAGGCCTCCTGGAATTGAGTAGTATGAGAAGTCTCGTCTTCAGGATTAATATCCATTCCTATGTCCCACTTCCTAACCGATCGCAACTTGCGGAAAGAATCAAGGCTATGTGCCGAAATGAGAAGCATACCAGTCGTTAGAGTCACTTCAGTGCAATATCTGGACAGCTTCTGCTGCCCAAACTTCACGGCAGAGTATAAGTCTTCCTTCCATTGCGTCATCTTTTTGGCCAATGCTTGCATCACGCCATCCATGTGATTCAACATATCATTGGAAAGAGTGATGACGTGGTGCAGAATCACGGTATGCCAATTCGACATCCACAGGGTCCAGTACCGGAATGGCCGTAACACTGCCATGACATACTTGACAATGGTCCACTCAACCTGTGCGGTGAAGAGTAGCCGGTAATTGCTGTATTTTGGGTTCTTAAGCCACTCCTGCGTGAATTCATGTCAACGGTAGGTGCACTCGAGCAACTCCAGTGTCAAGTTCCAACGTCTCTTCACATTTATAATGGGTAGTATGGCGACGCGGACATTTGCTTTTTGACAGTCAATGAACTCGTTTTGACGACCAGGTGTCAGCGTAATCAATATAGCAAGCATTCTCTGCAATATGAAGGTCAGGTTCAGGACTTTCAAAATATCTTGAAATACGTACTTTCTCAATTATCTTTGCTAAACCTAGTCTCATGGCAGACACCTTATTGATTCTAGCATCGCCCTCTTTTCGAAGTCTTTGACTCTTCCCAATGTCTGCACTTTCATTCCCTCCAAATTGCTGATCGCGCTCATGAGCTTGCCAGGACTTGGTGTGGCCTTGTACTCCGAGACTGCTTAAGAATGCACCCAACGCGAGCTGAATGACGTGTGCCATGCATGGTATGTGGTTAATCGATGTGGGCCACTCGATTCCGGAGGCCTCGAGGGTAGTGAGTATTTTGCGAGTCATCGACTAATTTGAGGAAGCGTTATCAGTTGTAATTCCAAGTAAATGGCCGTCAGTCAGCTCAAAACGAACAAGAACTTCCTGGAAATGTCCGGCGAGCCGTGCTCCCCTATGTTGACCCTTGACCTGTAATCGTTAATGAGATTTCGAAATGGGAATAGAATGGGCTATCAACCTCATCAAATGCCAGTTGTACTTCACGCAACGCCCAAATTTGATCCAAATAATAGTCCATGACCGACGGTATTGCCAATTTGTTCGTCGATTTCCATCCGCCCAAAATCTAAAGAATCTTTGTTTCTTGCTGGCAATTGCCTCTTAATTGCATCCACTGTCAGTGTGTATTCCCTCCGGCAAATATTGCTCAGGGTGCTGGCTGACTGTAACACCAACTCGCCAGGTAATGCATTGCATGAACGTCGCAGTGTAAGGGCGGGTACGCAAGTGTCCGGCTGCGTAAGGGCCTTGATAGTAATTGTTGGATCACTGTTGCACACGTGGATCTGAGTGAGAGTATATGTAGGATTGCGTGGTAAGATTCTCGATGCTGATCTAAGACTCGTGACGAGCCGACTATATAAAATGGGTGTTACCCGGCCCTGGACACGTCACATACATCCCTGCCATTACATTACCCCCTCTTAAGGCGCAGATCTCCTGGGCTGCATATCTTCGTACTCTAAAGCAAAGAAACAAAACAACCTCCTACAATGTTCTCCAAACTCCTATCTCCCGCTGCCGATTAGCCCCGTAATTGGAGACGAGTCGGTGGATGCGGCGCACGGGGATAGTCCACCTCCAAGTGACTGCAATCCGGAGGTGGTAAAACCCTTGCCAGCGCCATTTGTACCGGGCCGGCATCCAATAGACAAGAAACAAAATGAAACATCCAACTGATCTCTCTCCTCCAATCCCGAACCACAGTTGCTCCCTATCAATGTGGGTTCCCCGGGTGCTTTCGATGAAACTCGTCGACCAACTCCTGGGCATGTTCGAGGTTGTCCACCGGTTCCCAACCTGTGTGTAGGTGGCTGTATCCGGCACACTGGATGAGGTAGTGGAGCTTCCGATAACGCCGTTTTGAGTCGAGAATGGGGTCGACTTCCCATTGTTCCTGTCCCAATCCTTCGACAATTGTCGGTACTGGCTCCGATGGCCGTTGACCAATGACTGGCGCTGTTTACCGATCATGTTGTGATACGTGGACAACGTTGTGATTCCGCATCGTCTTTGCCAAGTCTAATTTGTAAGCGTTCTGATTGATGATCTTACTTACCGTATACGGTCCAGCGCGCTTGTGATCGAGCTTCTTGGAAGGCCTGGTCGTGCGGAAGTGCTTGGTCAAGAGCCACACTCTATCTCCACCATCGAAAGTGATCTCCTTTCCACCAGCATTCTTCGCCTGTCGCTCCTGGGCATCTAGTATACTCTCTTGCAGGAGTCGATGAGTCTCTTTCAATCCTTCGAGTACAGCATCCGCTTGGATGTCCGATTTGAGGTTCACTGGTGCTTTCGGTGCTTTGAATTGCATCTCGGGGTGCCGGTGGTAAACGGCCCAGAATGGAGTCGAATCTACCGTTAGTCTTGGTAAACGGCCTTAACTTCGGCCCCAAGTATGGTTTCAGCCCCGCCCATATCATATCATGGAGCATGATCATATGGTGTTCCTCATCCCAACCGGATTCCCTACAGTTTCGTCAAAGTCGATTTTCTCGTCTGGGTTGTGATATCCCTGCATCATTTATTGGTAAGCCCGGGTGGATGAATTCTGCCTCTGGTCCTTATCTCCGTACTGCTTCTGTATTTCGGTAATGAAGAGGTCCAGCTCATGTAGGGACGGGTGGTTGTCGGCAAGTAGATCATGACCCCAGGTTACCCAGTCGGTCATGTTCGTCTCCTGCAGAGTGTGATCTGGATGGTTGACCCAGCTGCCAAGGTGGTCTAGTGCATACTGGACTTTGTCTGTATCGCCACCCGGGAAAAGGTGATTGTGAGTTCGAAAGTTCAAGCGAAGGGCGCTGAGGAATGTCTCCAATTCCTGCGCACCTCCGCAGTAGCGTTTAGGGTGGGTGACCTTGAATTTGTCCTTGGGGTTCGGTGACTCTGGGTCATTCGGCTTCATGTCGGCATTCTGGAAGAGTAATTCGACCAGCATTCGCTGCTGCTCAAGCATATCTTGCATATCCGCCATAGTGACCTCCGATCGTACGGTATCGCCGCAGTCAGTACTGTGAGCTTGAGCTTCACCGTGATTGTCTTCAGGCTGCTCCTCTTCATCCTCATCCTCATCGTTGGGATTGCCATCTTCTTCGTCATCGTTGTCAATTTCGGCATCCAGGAACACACGTGGGCTGGCACGTTCGATAGGAAGGCTGTTCGGCTGGCTAGACTGGGAGTACTGCAGCCAATCGATGCCCAAATTGTTTCTGCACTCCCGTGGTCGTTGGCAGTGCGGAATGGAAGTCTATTTGTTCGTTTTGGAGGCATTGGAGTAGTAGTGTTTCTTAGAGTGGAGTTGTGAGCGTGTCACGACACATCCCAAAAGGGGTCAAATCTCGAGATCGCGTGAGCGAAACGTATCCAGTACCTGTAGATCGAGAATAGTGTAAGGGCGCGTACGCCAGCGTCCGGCTGCGTAAGTGCCTGGATAGTAATTGTAGGATCACAGTTGCACACGTGGATCTGAGTGAGAGTATATTTAGGATGGAGTGGTAAGATTCTCGATGCTGATCAAAGACTTGTGACGAGCTGACTATATGAAACGGGTGTTACCCTGACCTGGACACATCACGTACATCCATGCCATTACATGCAGCTCAATATTTGATATTGCGTTCCATTTATGGTGAGCCGAAACAAATCCTAACATGAGGTAGCGATTCCAGATGTCTTGGTAAAACTCGGCTGTTTGAAAGTCCTTTGCTGCCTGTTTAGAAAATTGTCTTTATCAATTCAGTAAGTATACTTGAAACCTCAATATTGAATTTGTATTTGCTTTGCGAACTTACAATTGGAATACCTAGACATCCTTGCCTCTTGAGCATGGCCAAAGCTGTTTCATCGACCGTTGAACTAGTCAATTCGGTTACCTTTGACTCTGTCAATTTGTTTCGCATTGTGATGTGCGCTTTTGCCAGCAAGTTTTTGCCCATTGAGCTGGTCCCAAGTGCTGATGGATGGCGAAGAACTTGATGACAAACGATACATATGATGTCAGCGCTGCCGGTCTCCTGAATTCCGCAGTGTAAATACAATCGCCACGAAGGCGCATGTCTAGAATTATTGCAAGCAATCGGCTGGTTCATGCCTACATCAATGGAAGCCCACCAGGCATCGAAGATGATTTGTCAAGTAAGATCTCTTAAATCACAAATCAAGACAGCTTCATTTTTTGAAGATATGATAATGTCTAGCAACGAGGTATTTAATAATTAGGTATCTGACATCGCCGTAGGAAATTGAACTCTGGGTAATTCGATCTCAATAACTGTCAAAAGATGGGTTATAGTCAGGCAGAATGCTGGTTCTTATATATTGCCTTTAGAGCTACAAGCAAGGAAAAAGTCAGACCTGCGAGACATCGCATGCATTGTTGTGATGTTGAATATAAGGACATACAAAGATGAGGCAGTTGTGATATCATTATTAGCATGTTCGCCCATACAGGCAGCCCATAGTCCGATCATGGGTCAACGCCGTTGCTTATGACTTACTATCCAACATGCAAGCCCAAAAATCTCTGATGCTCCATTGATGCTCATTGTCAGGAGGTAGTAGGGATATTGTCACTAGCATTTTGGCCTATAAAGGCGGCCAATATTATGATTTTGGACATATGCAGTTGCACAGCCCTTGAACTATCCAAGAGGCATGACCAAAAATCGTTGACGCTCCGTTGAAGCTCATTTTCAGGAGGTACTAGCGTTCTTGACACTAGCATTTTTGCCTATAAAGGCGGCCAATATTATCATTATGGAAGTATGCCTTTGCACAGCCCTTGAATTATGCAAGATGCGAGACCAATAATTGTTGACGCTCTGTTGACGCTAATGTTTAGAAGGTGGTTTTTTTTTTTTTTTTGTTTTATTCATACCGTATGCACTCTAAGTAGAGTATGACAGGACCAAATATCCCCTCCGCCTCCGGGCGAGCTGGCTAGATGGCGGAGCTCCCCCCCCGCTACCCTTCATCGGCACTCTTAGGAGTGGTAGCGATATTGTTGATGGCCTTTGTGCCCATAAAGGCGGAAAATCCTGACAGTATGGCTTAATACTGTCGCACAGCCCAGTGATTATCGAAGATGCAAGACCAGAAATTGGTGATGCTTTGTTGACGCTCATTTGTAGGATGGGGCAATGAGCATATTGCTTGCCTTGTTATATCTAAACTCGGCCAATAACTCCTCTTTGGATCAATGTGACTATGCAACCCTGTGGCAGCTGAAATGATCATACTAAAAGCGTTGACGCTCCGTTGACCCTCACCTTAGAGACATACTAAACGTCATTTGGTGTGCAAATATTTCGCTTAAGATTCCTGCCGTCATTTTTGACAGCCAATATACCGTTTCAAGGTATAGTGATTCGCATCCAAAAGCATTGAGGCTTTCCAGTTTCTGAGCCACCACTATTCACATCATCAGTCCGATAAATGAGGTTGCTCCATCGCTTTTTGGCGCTTTCAACCTGTATGTTACGGCATCCAGATGCATCTACAAATGTTAGACATACAGAGCCCGATTTCCTGACAATTTTTTTCCCGCTAGTTTTCCTCGATTTCCATGACGTACCATAAGCAATTTTCAATTTCTCCACGATGTGTTGCAGGTCTGCACGCAGAGTTATGCAGTCAGCTGCATGGACTGATGCAGCATGATGGCTGCAACTCATCCGGGTTCAGACTGCGCACTGAGCGCTCGTCCTATGACTCGTATGACATCACTGACTCAAATTTTGTTAGTAAATTGTGTCTCTATTTTAGGTTTTGTTTTCAAATTTAACCGTTACTAGCAAGTCCATATCGAGTTTGCTGGCGGTCAACTAACCCGATTTGGAGTCGAGAACTTTCGCATGGCCTGTACGACCCTTACACACACACTGACGAATAATCATGTCTCACAATTTGGTCACTGAAATCAAGCAAAAGCTGACATGTCGTAAAGTAGGTACACAATGTGCTTTTACAAGAGATAGGTCTTCAAAATTAACAATATGGCAATCTATACCTGCAGTGACTCGGGATCTGTCACCATATCTTCTTCCATATCCGATTTCTATAGGGTAATTAAATAGGGATGGTTTATCCAGGGGTAAATGCTTACAGGATCAACAGGCGTCGCATCCTGAATCAGTGTTGAATTGGGCTTCACATTGGCCGAAAAAACCGAAATTTTTTTGTGTAACTGTGGTTTTCCCGAACACAGCTTCATTTGACTATGTCTTGGTCGAGAAGTCACTGCCGGAATTTGCGATTGTCAGCGGAAGAGTTCAGGATTCTGCATATGCTCTCCAAATGTTGTCGGGGGTGGTGTGGCTGCAGTCGTATCTATTTGGGGCTTGACAACCGCCGGAACGTTTAATTTGGCAGTCCCTTACTTCATATCTCTGTCACCGAAGATGTTGGCCGCGTCCCCCCATCCCAGTTGCGTCAATTCGTCAAGCCTCACCTGCTTCTGCCAAATACTCTCCATGCGGTGCTGTACTGTTTTGCAGATTGTGCCCATCACCCAGCCAGGTTCATCATCATCACTCAGCTTGCCGAGCTGTGCATCTTCTTCATCATCTCCCTCGTCTTCCGCGTCCTGCTCATTGTCGGAACTTGCAAGATCGCTCAGACTGTTCAAGATAGCATTCAACATGTCTTCAAATGTTGTTTCGGGCGTTCTGGTTGTTGCCCCCATTCTTTCAGATGTAGTCATATCTTTCAGGTCTTGCATGATCGCTGCCTCTGCATCTTGAACTGGCTGACTTGCCACAGCGGACTCTCTCTCCACATAATCCTCGATCCATGTCTGTTTCCCTTCATTGCTTAAACTGAGCGTGTCCCATTATTTCTCTGCTGAAAGCTTCTTTTTAGATTGTAAGCTGCGCACCGCTCCCAATGCTCGGACCCTTTCCGCCTCCAAGCCTCTCTTGTCTTCATTCACTTGATGACATCGACAAGTGGAGTGCTTTGCCCAATTGCTGTATTTGCCTGCCGGGAGTGGAGAAAAGTTCTTTTTCGGAGCATTGACCATTGTATTGTGTGTTGACCTTGTTGTTGGGCGAGATGTTTGATGTTTCAAGATATGGACCACATGGAGGCAAGCTGTGTGTTTTATGTCAAGGTTCATACGTTTGATCAACTCGAACAAAGCAAAATCTGCCATTTGACCGTCATTTCAGTCGGAATTGTATTGCTAACTGTACATCATGACATGTATGTTAGCGTGTGTTTTGTGTATGATCCCGGCAATGTGTTGAGAGAAACATCACCAGACATCTTTTCCGTCGAAGAATTTCCATTTTATATTTATCAAACATGAGATATCAGCTGTCATTCTCTTCAATGTATCCCAGCAAACACACAAACAAACAACATCCGACCAACTTACTGCAAATCTCCAGAACATTGGAATCACCAGCAACTTGCAGCTATACCCAGCCGGATAAAGCTTGAGTAGAATGTCCAAGTTGACTGTCCTTCATTCCATTGTGACTTGTAGCTTACTATATATTCATCAGGACTTTCCACTCTTCGTTATCATCTTCGTCACCTTGTCTACAACAGCAAGTCACAGCTCCACAATCACCTCCACCCGGTGAGATTGAATCCGGATCGAGCCATATGACAGGCAATTCATCGAACGTGCCCCTGGCTGAGAAACAGCTGCAACGCTGACATCAGTTGGTCCACTGCGACGCTGCAATTGCAGCCACCGAACATATGGCCCACGACGCACATTTTAAAATTGTACATAAAACGGGACCCAGCAATAATTGGCAGCAGCATGCAATCGGATGTGAGTATCTCCATATCGATGTAGATGGCGGTCAACTAAGAACATAATGTCCAGCTGGGGTACATAGAGAGCTTTGTGACCAATGTATCGCTGCCTTCAATGGCAAACCTCCATGGTCGACGAAGGCATGTATCCGCACAATCTGCGAAATGCAACATCATGATGTTGTCAGCTGTGGGATTGTTGCGGATGAATTTGGTGATAAAGGTCCCCAGGAGTGGACGACAAAGGCATTAAAGACCTTAGAGGAGGCTACGGAGTTGTATATGGTTGAGGTAATAGCCAACTCTTCTTTTTAGAAGCTTCAACTAAGTTCATGTAGGTTTTCAACATGTCTGCTACATGGGCGAGGCAAGGAGGTCGAGTACAGCTGGAACAGTCCGACATGCGCCTTGCCTTGAATATGGCCAAAATGGCCAAAGAGGAGTTTTTGCGCACCGCAATGGAGAAAATGCAACAACTAATTATGAAACCTTGTGCCGAAGTCCTAGAAGAGAAGACCCAGGGTGTTATGTTTCCCGGGCAAAACCAGGTGAAGGTTGCGATTGAAAGGCACCCGGCAATGATTTATAAAAATCAATTGGATGGCTGCCTTCCATGCCAAAATGGCACAGGAAATGATCCGCAGACGCGCTAGAGGTGCAGAGCAACCGGTGCACCACCACCAGAACCGGCGGCACCTCCGCCCTGAACACCTCCTGTACCACCAGGTGACACTGACGGAAATGAATGTTATGAAACAGAAGGTATGCCATCCAGGTGTGTGTATATACATTCCCCGCATTCCAACACTCAATTTTTCAATTATAATGCATATGCCAAGGATTGGAAGTGCGATGAAGATTTTATTCCAGATTTGCTGAGTACACTATCTGCGGCGTGGGAATACCGCTGACATTGATTTTGAAGACGAAAGCAGCCATTTGAGCGAATCTGAGAGTGACGATGAGAATTGATTAGAACGAATGGGACTATTCTTAGCAACGGGTGTGGATAACCCGCCAGCGGACTGGGTTTGGACCGTAAAAACGGATCAAAACGATTCTAGACCCGACCAAATACCCAACCCGCCGCATCTTCGCGGGTTAAACCCCGACCTGTACCCGTCGACCTGCGGAATTTGCCTGGTTTGGCTAGACACATCGATTCCAATCTTTGGGTCTGTATTTCGGGTTTTTCTATTTATGGTCGCATTCAGATATCCTACTGTTAATTGCAAAAATATTCACTATGGTACAGCATAGTCAGTTTCGGATGTGTTGACAGCCTTTATATACAGAACAAGTAGAGAGACGGTCCCTGCCCCATCCTGAAAATGAGCGTCAATGGAGCGTCAACTATTGATGGTCTTGCATGGTAGGTAATCTAAGTGGCGCTTGATTGCACGTATCTATAGACATGTGGTTGGCAGCCTGTATAAAAGAATACGCAAGTGATATTCCCGCAATAGCCTCCTGAACAATAACAACTTATTTCATTTACAAAGGTGCAACTAGGTGTTCACGAGCGTTTTAGACTACAACAACGGCCAAAATTGAGTACAAGGACTTAAATAGCCGCTGTGCGCTTCGATAAACCATGATCGAAGGCCCAAGATTGTTGACAATCTGTTGACGCTCATTTTCAACATGGGGCAGGGAGTGTGTCGCTTTCTTGGTTGCCTATAAAGGATGGCAACACTTCCATTATGTGTAATCACTACCAAATCACGTTTTCATTACCCGACTTACAGGACCAAAAATCATTGACGCTCCATTGACGCTCATTTTCAAGATGGAGCAGGGAGCGTATCGCAGTCTATTTTGCCTATAAAGGTTGTCAATGGTTCCGTTCTGTATAACCACTACATTATTACATCATAATTACCAGACAAACAAGACCTAAAATCGTCGACTTCTGTTGACCCTCATTTTCAAGATGGGGCATGGAGCGTGTTGCTTTTTTTTTTGCCGTAATGGCAGTCATGATTAGGTTCTCGGCAATGGCACGAGACGTGTCCAGGGCCGGGTAACCGCAACCTTTTATAGACGACTCGTGATCTCTCTGAGATCACTAGCGATCATCTTACCTATCAACTACTCTATTATATTACCACATCCACATGTGCAACCGTATCCTCTCATATACTCTCATACGCGGCCATATACGGATATACGGCCTTACACTATGATCGCTCTTAATCAATTTGATACGTTTCGCTCACGGGATCTCACGATTTGCCCCTTTCGACGCCTCGCCACGAAATAACGCATTTTACCACAAAACATGCCTCCAAAGAAGTTTACCAGAACTCAATTGCGTGTCACTGACATCCATGAGAGTGATGACACTCTGCAGGCAGCGGCATCAACAGCCAAACGCACTACTCCAACAGTCTTACCGGAGGCCGAGATTGACGATGACAATGACCTCCAAGATGACCTCGAAGGTCAAAGAAGCAAAGATAGCCTGATCGACAACGTTAGTGGTGTTCTCCGTTCCCAAATTACTGACGAGGATCGACCAGACGTGGCGACTCAAAACCGGTTGATGCTGGAAATGCCACTCGAAAATCAAGCCCCCAGTGGAAAGCCAAACAGAGACTCGGACAGGAGAGGATGGCAGCCAAACAGGAACGAATGGCAGCCACAGAGGATCAATGGGCTGCCGAACGCGCCGAACGCACCGAACGAAGCACCATGGGCCCAAGACTGAGTATCCACAAGATGGTTGACCCTGTAAGGTTCTGCGGCGGTGCAAACGAGCTGGACCAATTTCTGGACGCGTTATGCTCGAATTTCAACTCCCACGGCCACCTATTCCCACGCGGTGGACCCGATCATGTCATATACGCAATCTCTCCTCTGGACGCCTGGAGTAATCATCAAAACCCCACACTTAGACAGACGGCGATGACAGATCCTTCGGAATGGGCTGCGACTTATCTGCCGAATCCGACCCATGCCTACAGGACTTCAACCTCTTTTCACAAGAGATGGCCAAAGTTTATGGGGATAAGGACCGACGACGTGTGGCGGTGATCATGCTGATTCAGGGATACATCCAACTTCCACAAGAATTGGTCAGAGCCTATGCAAATTGTTTGAAAGCGAATTGGAGACAGGCTGGGTGGAATCTACAGAAGTACGAAGAAGTCCTCTACGATATTGCCTGGACAGGCCTCTGCAACTCTCTCAAGAACAATGTTGGACCGATGGCGCCCGCCTGCGGCAGATTTGGCACCTTGGCTGGATTCTTCGATAAGGCGGCGGCCTCTGAAGTTACACATGTCGAAAACAAGAAGCCACAGCAGCAGCAACAGCAGCAGCAATAACAGCAGCAGAAACAGCATACGGACTCGTCTTCCAAAGGCGGCAAACGAGGCTACCAGCCATCCATCTCCGAGGCAGCCGACACCACCGGCGGCAAATCCGGCCAATCGGAATCGAAGAGACACGGCAAATCAGGTGGTGGAGGACAATCATCAGGCTTACCGCCAGCACCATGGGTCTCAACGGAAATCTTTAAAGGCCGACGTTTTACCAGCAAATGCTTACTATGCGGATCTCCGAACCACAAGGCGAGCTTCTGCCCTAAATACTCACGAGGAGGTAACCCAGCACAGCAGGACTAGAGATCAGCTCCAATCAGGGACGGAGGATGCCAAATCAAACGACAGAAGTCCTTCAATAATCAACAGCCAAATGACTGATAGGCCTCTCTTGGCATCTCGCCCGATGGGAGACGTTCGACAAGGCGGAATTGGGGTTGGAGACATTGGCAATGCAGACTTTGATGGCGACGATGGACAGCATTCAACCGCATCGGATCGCTTAGAAGTCAAGGGTGTTGTTGGAGAGCCCAAAAGCTCACATGTCAAGTCAGTACTTATGCGGCACGTCGAGACCGGACAAGTCCCATATTATTCACGAGGTGTTTATAAGAGATGGAAATGGGGAAATGCAACGCGTGCGAGCTCTCATCGATTGCGGCACGACGAGCATCTTCATGGCACCGAGACTGCGAAAACGGCTTGGTCTTGCGGACTAACCACCATACGTCATGACTCTAGGTATCCATGGCCAAGTAATGGCTCACGCAAGCAAAAGTCGAAAAACGGCGTACACGGTTCAGTATATGGAGCACTTATCACAGGTTCAAGAATCGGAGGTGCTAGTTGTGCCTATGCGGGCTTATGACTTGGTTTTGGGATTGCCTTGGTTGCAGTCCAGGAATCCTGACGTCGATTGGCAAAGCGGTGGACATTTAGCTCCGCAAACCCCATGGGGAGCGGAAGTGGTGGTAGTGGATCAAGTAGACCATCAGGAATGCCCCGGGAATGTACCAGGATCTACGGCTAGGGAGGAGGCGTGTTCCGAAGGAGGCAGCAGCATCAGAGATATTCAAATACTTGGAGCAACTGCATTTGACGATCTACTGGCCAGTGAGCAGGTCGTTGGGACATTCTTCCTAAGAGTGGGAGATTGTACAGGGCTGCTGGGAGCGACCGTGGAAGGCATCACTGATGGTGAGTGAGATAGGCCCCAGGTGCTGGACGGGCGAGCAGGGAGCAGCGGCGGGCACGGTCAGGAAAAGGTTCCCGAGGGTATCGTCGTGTAAACATTGCCGGCTCGCCGAGACACGAAGAGCGTACCGGACGGCGGGGCCTGGCTCTTCCATGGGCAAATCATTATAAATCCGGGCTCCTGGATATTCCTCCTTACCGCTCCATATATATATCACAAATTGAGAACTAACGTTTTCAGATGGAGCCGGCACAACAACAAAGATTGTGCCTACAGACGATGGAGGACATATCCCGGACATATACGGAGATTTTGTGGAGGTTTTCATTAAAACAAAGGCGGAGACACTTCCCCTGCATTGGTCAACCAACCATGCAATTGACTTGCAGCCCGGCTATAACTTGCCATATGGGCGGAATTACAACCTATCGGAGTTAGAGTTGACGATGTTGAAGGCTTACATCAAGTCAAACATAGCCAACGGGTTTATCCAGCGGTCATCATCGCCGGTGGCGGCGCCAATTTGCTTTGCAAATTAGAAGGATGGAGGACTAAGACTTTGTGTCGACTACCGTGCGCTTAACCAGGCGATGGTGAAGAATCGGTATCCCCTTCCGTGAATTTCAGAGTTGGTTGACCGTGTGCGGGAGGCCAGGATACTTACAAAGCTGGACCTCCGCGGTGCGTATATCTTCATCCGGATCAAGGAAGGCAATGAATACAAGATGGCTCTTCGAACGCGTTACAGCCGATTCGAATAGCTGGTCATGCCATTCGGTCTAACAAACGCACCAGCTATGTTCCACTCTTATATCGATGACTGCCTACGGCCATACATTGACGACTTCACAGTATGCTACCTCGACGACATACTCATCTATTCGACAAATGAGAAGGACCACGAGGAGCATGTGCGCCAAGTGCTGCAGCGACTTAAGGAATTCCTCTATTGCAAAGCCGGGAAGTGCCAATTGAGAGTTTCGGAAGTCGGCTTCCTGCGGTTTGTTATCACCCCGGATGGAGCCGCCATGGAATCGGACCGGATCTCCACAATCGAGGACTAGCCGACACCAAAGTCAATTAGAGATGTCCAGGTGCTCCTCGGATTCACGAACTTCTACCGAAGGTTCATCCGGAACTATGCCAAGGTGACCCTTCCACTTACAGAACTACTAAAGAAGGCAGATAAGGCTGGCAAGCCACCAGAAGGCAGACCTCGACGTGAGAAGTCAGAATATCGTGGGAAAGTCAAATGGGAGTGGACGCGGCAAGCCGAATTGGCGTTCCGGAAACTGAAAAGGACCTTCACCAAGGCACCGATCCTCCACCATTTCGTTCCGGCCAAGCCGATCATTCTCCAAATCGACGTGTGTGGATTCGCGAATGCGGGCACTCTCAATCAGTACGACGGATTTGGGGTTCTCAGGCCGGTCAATTTCTACTTCCGGAAGTGCTCTTCAGCCGAACAGAATTACGACACTTATGATCGGGAGCTATTGGCCATCCTGGAAACACTAAGACAGTGGCGACACTACCCCGAGGGCGCCAATCACAAAGTTTTAATTCAGCGTGACCACAACAATCTCGAATACTTCCAGACATCCGAAGTACTCTCCAGAAGACAAGCCAGGTGGTCGGAAGTTCTTTTCGCTTACGACTTTGCCATTGAGCACCTGGAAGGCAGCAAGAACCCGGCCGATGGCCAATCCTGACGGCCCGACTACGAGATCGGCTACCACAGGCCTGTGGCACGACTCTTGGCAACGGTCTTAGTGGAACCATACAATGATCTCATGCCAGCCATCATCGGGGCCCAGGCTTCAGACCCTTGGGCTGCCGACGTCTCGGCAAAGCTTGTCGACCGACCAATGATCGAAGGCCCAAATACCGCCAAAGAGGAGAGCCAATGGAAAGTCGTCGCGGGAGTCTTGACTTACGAGGGGAGGATATACGTTCCAGCGGTCGATTCTCTACGCGGAAAAGTGATAAGTCTATTCCATGACAATCCTGAGTCCGGTCATTTCGGAGCTCTTGAGACTACTGAGCTGGTATCCAGGGATTTCTACTGGCCAGTAATGGACTCGCGTGTACGTAAGTATGTCAGTGGCTGCGAAGTATGCCACTGAATCAAAGCACCGCGGCACGCCAGGCACGGGATCTACAGGCCCTTGGAGGCACCATCACGGCCATGGGAAGGCGTCACAATGGACTTCATCACCGACTTCCCAGAGTCAACGGCATCGGGCTACACCGGGATTCTCGTTATTGTCGACCGTCTGACAAAGACGGCAATCTAGTTACCGTGCCGGAAGGATATCGACTCGCCGGAATTGGCCTGGCTCTTGTTTGAACACGTCATCTGCAAGAGCAGCGTTCCGGACAACATAGTCACAGATCGCGGCACCCAGTGTACCAGCCGATTCTGGACCCAGGTACGTTCTTACTTGAGTACGGACCATCGTTCCTCGACAGCGTTCCATCCACAGACAGACGGGCAGACGGAGCGTCAAAACCAGACGATGGAGCAGTACCTCCGGGCTTTCTGCAACTACGAGCAGGACAATTGGGTCGAACTCTTGCCGTTAGCGGAATTCGCTTAAAATAACTCGATACACACATCTTCGAGGATGACTCCATTCTGGGCGAATTACCACTACCATCCGGTGATGCAGTTTCAGGCCCCGAAGCAACCATCTAGCCTGAATTCGTAAATCCAAGCAGACACTTTCGCAGCTGGCTTGGAGGAGACTCACCTAACCCTCTGTAAGGACTTGCAGGAGGCTCAGGCCAATCAGAAGAAATACGCCGGTGGCAAAGAGGTTGTTTTCGAGGTTGGAGATAAGGTCTGGCTTTCAACGCCGCACTTCCGGATGACAAGACTGTCAAAGAAGTTGGATTACAAACGGACAGGACGGTACACGGAAAGTATGGTCAGCGATAAGAATGCTTACAAATTAGACCTTCCATATACGATCCGGAAGCACAACGTTTTCCACCTCTCTTTATTCCACCACTATACACCTCCTAGCGCCAGCCGCCATCTGAACCGCAACCGACGGTCGTCAACCACTCTGACGAATGGGAAGTCAACCGAATCCTCGACTCTAAGCGATGCTACCGGAAGCTCCATTATCTCGTACAATGGGCGGTTTACAGTTACACACGGACTAGCTGGGAGCCTGCGGAAAATCTCGGGAATGCGCAGGAGTTGGTTGATGAGATCCACCGAGAGCATCCGAGGAAGCCTCGATGATGATTGGACTGGAGGAATGGGATTGGACGTTTACGGGGGTTTTACTTTCGTTACTTTGTTATGGATCTCGGCCCAGTACAAATGGCGTCGGCACGGGTTTTACCACCTCCGGAGACAAGTCAAGTGGAGGTGGAGTTTCCCCGTGCACCAAATCCGCCGAGACGTTACTCATAGAGCACTGATCGGTTGTGGGACTTATTAAGTCGTGCGGAGGCATACGCATGGGTTTCGTTTCTTTTTGTGGGGTTTCTCTTGTTATATAGACGTATGTGGCAGCCCAGGGGGTCTGCTCCTAAAGGGGGGGATGATGTAATGGCACTCATGATTAGGTTCTCGGCAATGGCATGAGACGTATCCGGGGCCGGGTAACCGCAACCTTATATAGACAACTCGTGATCTCTCTGAGATCGCTAGCGATAATCTTACCTATCAACTACGCTATTATATTACCACATCCACATGTGCAACCGTATCTTCTCATATACTCTCATACGCGGCCATATACGGATATACGGCCTTACATTTGCCTATAAAGGATGGCAACACTTCCATTATGTGTATTCACTACCAAATCGCATTTGTATTACCCAACTTACAGGTCCAAGAATCATTGACGCTCCATTGACGCTCATTTTGAACCTGGGGCAGGGAGCCGCACGCTTTCTTTTTTGCCTTTACAGGATGGCAACACTTCCAGTATGTGTAAATAGTACCAAGTCGCGTTTTTCTTACCCGGCTTACAGGACAAAAAATCATTGACGCTCCATTGACGCTCATTTTGCCACAGGCATATCCACACTATACCATCATTTCACTTGGCAGAATATATCATCAATGGTGTTTTGACAGCCTTTCTATTGTCTTCATGTACTATCTGCTTTATCACTACATTGTTCTTTAATAATACATATAAATAGATCCTTTAAATCATACTATATAGTGTCTGGTAATTGTAGATATTAATACACTCAAAATCATGTTCCTTACAAACCATGTTCATTTCCACTTGCGGTTTCACTCAATCAGCTGCTGTCATCTGCAAAATGGATGTTAGCTGTATTACCATGCAGCGGATAGTGTACTAACCAGTGGATGTTCCTTTATCAGTCCGAGGATCGGGAATAAAATCTTCATCATACTCGCTATCCTTGATTGATGCATCACAATTGAAAAATTGAGCTCTGGGAAGAAGAGTAGGTTTATATACATATCTGACAGGCAGATTTGCAATTTGGAAACTTTCAGCGCCATGATCGTCACCGGGTGGCGAAGGTGGTGCTTCAGGTGGAGGTGGCATTTGTTCTGGTGTCGGCTGTTTGCGTCAGACTTGAGGAGGTGCACCTGTTAAATTGAACCTGCAGCATGTCCATGGATTCTTTGCTGTGCGATTTTGGCAAGGGAGGCAGCCGTCTGTTTGATTTTCATAAACCATTGTCGGGTATCGTTCTATTGCAGCTTTCACCTTTCCATGCCCAGGAAAATCAACAACCCACTTCTTCTCTTGTCGGACTTCTGCACGAGCTGTGTTGATCAGATGTTGCGTTTCCTTCATCGCAGTGCGCCAAAACCCTCATTTGGCCATTTGGCCATAATCAAGGCAAGGCGCATGTCTGTCCGTTTTAGCTGTACCCGACCTCCTTGCCTTGGCATAGTAGCAGACATGTTGAAACCCTACAAGATATTAGATGCTGCTTCTAAAATTGAGAACCAGCAATTACCTCTACCATATACGCGTCCGTAGCCTCCTCTAAGGTGTTTGAAGTCGTTTTCGTATATTCTCAGGGACGCTAATCACGAAATTCAGCCGCGAAAATGCCAGAGCTGACAACATCGTGATGTTCAGTTCCCCGGATTGTGTGGACAAAGGCCTCCGTCGACCATGGGGGTTTCCCGTCACAGGCAGCGATACATTGGTCATGTAGCTCCCTCCATAGCCAGCTGCTTATCATGCGATCAATTGATGGCCGTCTACCACAATCTGGACTGAATCACACCCTGTTGAATGCTGCATCTTGTGCGTGGTGCCTCCGGTAGTACAGCAATTTTAAAATGTGCATCCAGGGTCATATCTTCGGTGGCTACATCGGCAGCTTTATGGTGGACCAACTGGTGTCTGCATTGTTGCTGTGTCCCTTGGAGTGACGCATGGTATGAGACGCCCATCGTTCTGCTAGATTCGGATCCGCACTCACCTGTCTGCAGTGTTTGTGTAGCCATGAATAGCTGGTGTGGAAAAGGAGAGGACAATGATAACCAAAAGACGTGGGAAGTTCTGAGGAATATATAGTTAGCTTCAATTCAAAATAGACTGAGCGACCACAAACTTGGACGTTCTACTCATGATGAATCCGCCTGCGTATAGCTGCAGGTTGCAGGGGATCCCAACAGTCCCGCAATTTGCAGAGAGTTGGTCTGATGTTGTATGATTTTGTACAAGGATAAATTGAAGTGTACGACAGCCGAAATCTCATTCATGTTATATGATAACAGGACATTCTTCGACGGAAAGGACGTTGGGTGATGTTCGTCTCACGAGATCACCGGGATCATACATGAAACTGACGCTAAAAGTCGAGTCATCTTGTACAGTTATCATGACTATTCCCAATTTAGTAACGGTCAAAACACAGAATTTTCTTTGTTCATGTCGATCAAGCCTACCAACCTTGACACAAAAGACCCAGCTTGCCTCCATATGGTCCATATTTTGCAACATCCAACATCTCTCCCAATAACAGTCGACACGAAATACAATGGTTTATGCTCTGACAAAGAACCTTTCCCATGTCCTGGCAGGTGAATATTGCAAATCAACAAAGCAGTCCACACGACAATGTGATCAAGCGAAGGAAGGGATGACCGGGTTGGAGGCAGAAGGGGTCCGAGCACTTGGAGCATTGCGTAACTTGCGATTCAAAATGAAGCTTGCAGCGGAGAAATCACGAGAAACGCACTTCTTGAGTAATGAAGAGACAGAGCAATGGATTGAGGATTATGTGGAGAGAGAGACTGCGGTGGCAAGAAAGCGAGTTGAAGACGCAGAGACAGTAAGCAAGCAGAAGCAAGAAGAAATGAGCAATGTTGAAAAGGTGGGATTGACCACCAGAAAGCCAGAAATGACATTTGAAGAGATGCTGAATACAATCAGGGCAGTCTGAGCGATCATTCAAATTCCGATGATGAGGAGGATGCGGAAGATGAGGAAGATGACAAAGATTCAGCGCAAGGCAAGGTGAGAGAAGATGACAAACCCGGCTGGGTGATGGGCACAATCTCCAAAATGGTGCAATGCCGCATGGGGAGGTTTTGGCGGAAGCAGATGAACCTTGACGAATTGAAACGACCGGGATGCGGGGACGCGGCCGACTACTTTTGCGCAAGTGATACGAAGTACGCAACGACTGGATTGATGGTTCCATCTGTCGGTAAGTCCCAAACGGATCAAGTTGCAGCAGCACTTCCCCCCACAACATTCGGAGAGATTATAGAGAATCTCGATATTGTCCCGAGAATATCGCAATTGTCGCAAGATACTTCTCGACCGAGAAGAAGCCATATGAGACTAGGTTCAAGGAAACCACAGTCGCCCGAATGCATATCTTCTCTCCCGCCTGGCGCGGAGTCTGATTCGTTCCAGATTCAGTATGTGATTCCGGTTGAACCTGTCAGATTTTACCAATGCATATTGCCTCCCAAGCTAATTACCATATAGAAATTGGATTCGGACGAAGAAATGGTGACAGCTCCTGCGTCTGGGGAGAAATAGATAGGCAAATTGATATTTGTGACCAAATATAGCTGTGAAAAGCAATTTGCATTCCTGCTTTGCTATGTGTCAGCTTTGTCTTGATTTCAGTGACCAAATTGTGAGACATGATAATTCATCTGTGCATGTGCAAGGGTCATACGCACCATTCGAACGCAGTCAACTCCAAATCGCGCCATTAGACGACCAATAAGCCAGTTACCATTATCCCTGTTACTGTTAAGTGCGAAAGCAATAACTAAATTAGTGACGAAATTTACCAACAACTTTTAAGTAAGTGATGTCATACGAGTCATAGAAGGAGTGGTCATAGCGCAATATGAACCTGTATGCATGACACCCGTCATGCTGCATTCCTCCCGGCATTCAACTAGATTACTCACTGCATAGCCCTGGTCGACATGGTCGAGATTATGGAAATTGCTTATGGTAGGCCCGGGAAATTGAGGAGAGGGAGCTGGATCAGGAACGGTGGGACACTCAGGTGATAATAATCAAAAATAGTGGCCGGATCTGCATGCCGCAAATTGCCCGCCGAAAGCACTGGAACCTAATCTGGCTATGTCATTGATCACTTATGTCACGCATGTAGCAGTGAATCAGACAGTGCGGGGCGACAAAGCATCTGGATGCAAATAACAATACGCAGAAAGGATACATTGGTTGTCAATAATTCAAATATACATTTGGACTACAATGATTGAGCTTACAATGACTGTTAGACTGTGTTTAATGTGAGCGTCAACGGAGCGTCAATGATTCATAGTCTTTTACTTTTGGTAATCAAACAGCCACATAGTCACATCCTGACAATGTGAATGTATTGGACGTTTTTATACTTAAAACGACAAGTTGAACGCTCGTTGCCACACCCGAGAAATGAGCGTCATCAGCGCCTGAACAATTTTTTGTCTTGCATTTTGGACAATCGAAACACTGGGCATTTTCTCTCACTCATAATCAGGGTATTGGCTGCCCTTCTAGGCAAATATGCTAGGGACGACATTGCAGATATCTCCTAAAAATCAGTGTCAGCGGAGTGTCAATGAGGTTGCGTCTTCAACATTTGGCAATCAAAAGGCGGCATAGTCGCGGCCTTGAATTGAGAGTTTTCTGGTTGTCGTCATACGCTAAATGGGAAGCAACATGCCAGTTACCCCATTGTAGAAATGAGCTTCAACGGAGTGTCAACAATTTGTGGGGATGCATTTTGGATAATCCATAGGCTGTTCTAAGATATTTGCCCACATTTGATGTATTGGCCACCTTTCAACCGAAAAATGCTAGCGATAACATAGCGACTATCTTGTAAAAATGAGCGTCAACGGAGCGTTATCAATTTTTGTTCTTGCATCTTGAATAATCTAACAGCTGTGCAACAACACTTACCCAAATTCCATGTATTGGCCACCATTCAACCAACAAATGCTAGCGAAGACATCGCGACTATCTCCTAACACTGAGCCCCAACGGAGCGTCAACAATTTCTGGTCTTGCATCTTGCATAATCCAAGGGCTGTGCAATGATCTTTATCTATAATCAAGGTATTGGCCACCTTTATAGGGAAAAATGCTAAGCCCGAAATCTCAAACACTTGCGAAAAATGAGGGTCAATGTAGTGTCAACGATTTGTGGTCTTGCATCTTGCATAATTACAGGGCTGAGCGTCAGATATAATCCATAATGAATGTATTGGCTGCCGTTATAGGCAAAAATGCTACTGATGATATCGCTACTGCCTCCTAAAAATGAGCCTCAACAAAGTGTCAACTGTTTTCATGCCGGCGCAGTAACCTACACAGCAACGAAGTGCATTGTGTTGTACCTAAAATACATTTTTAACCGTCAGTCGTTTCAATATGTCTTTGTATTCAACTTCAAAACTATGCATGCAATCTCTCACAGGGCTTACTTTTTTGTTGCTCGTAGCTTTGAAGTCAATATTTAGGAACCAGCGTTCTTCTAAACAATACCGTACATATTGACATCCTTCCAAGTCTGATTACGCAGCTGTCAAATTCCTACCGCCATGTTGGATTCACAATCTTTAAACACCTCCTTGCTAGAGGTGAAGATATCTTCCAAAAATGAACATGTCTTTATTCATGATATGAACGACCTTACTTTATAAATCATATTTGATGCTTCGTGGGCTTCTATGAATGTGGGCTCGAAATGTTGCATTGCTTGGAAGTATTCTAGAGATGCACCTTCAGGGCTGCTCTATTTGCGTTGCCGAATTGAAGAGACTGGTAGCCCTGGCATCATATGTATTGTTTGTCATCAAGTTCTTCGCCATCCTTCAGAACATGGGACCAGCTCAATGGTCAAATACTTGATGGCAAAAGCGCACATCGCGAAGTTGAACAGATTGACAGAGTCGGAGGTTACTGAATTGACTAGTTTGAAGATCGATGAAACAGCACTGGCCATTCTGAAAATGCAGGGAAGTCAAGGGATTACAATAGTAAGTTCGCAAAGGGAATTCATTGTCGACATTGACTTCTATGCTATATTGACTGTGTTAGAAGACAAAATGGTCCAAACTGGCAGCTAAGGACTTTGTAACTGCCGAATTTCACCAAGGCACTTGGAATCGCTACCTCATGTTAGGATTTGTTTCAGCTCATATTCCATGGAACGCTATATGAAACCTAGAGCTCAGGCAGTCATATAACAGATTATGCAGCAAGCTAGTGCTACCGTCAGCCAGCACCCTTAGCAAAATTTGTCGGAGGGAATACTCACTGACTGTGGATGCAATTATGAAGCAGTTGCCAACAAGAAATAAAGTTAGTTTAGCTGTGGATGGGTGGACATCAACAAACAAATCAGCAATAAGGTCAGTCATTGCATACTATATGGATCAGAATTGGGCAATGCGAGGAGTGCAACTCGCTTTCGATGAGGTTAATAGCCTGTTCTTTGTCTATTTTAAAGCCAATCAAGGATAATAGGTCAAGGGTCAACAGACTGGGGCAAGGCTAGCGATTCATTTGAAGGACGTGCTGGATCACTTTGAGCTTACCGACAGCCGCTTGCTTGGAATTACAACTGATAATGCCTCCTGAAATCACTTGATGACTCAGGAACAACAATCCACACTTGAGGCCTCAGGAATCGAGTGGCCTGCATTGAGAAACCACATACCATGCATGGCGCATGTCATTCAGCTTGATTTCGATGCGTGTATGAGCAGTCTCGGTGTTAATGGCTATACAAAGTTGTGGGAAGCACATGAGCACGATCAGCAATTTGGAGAGAATCAAAGCACAGATATTTGGAAGAGTCAAAGACTTCGAAAAGAGGGCAATGCTAGAATCAACAAGGTGTCTGCTATGAATCCAGGTTTGGCAAAGATCATTGAGAAAGTATGTATTTCAAAATATTTTGAAAATTTTGAAACTGACCATCATATAGCAGCAAATTCTCACTGTGTTGATTATATTGACACCGGGTCATCAAAATGAGGTTATTGACTGTCAAAAAACAAAAGTACGAATTGCTGTTCTACCTATTATGGATGTGAACTCGTGGTGGAATTTGACACCGGAGTTGTGTGAGCGAGCCTATCGATTACCAGAATTCACCTGCGAGTGGCTGAAGCATTCAAAGTACTGTGACTACTGGTGACTCTACACAAGAGAGGATAAATGGACAATCGTCAGGTACGTCATGGAAGTTTGGAGTCCATTCCGATACTGGACTCTGTTGATGTCGAAATGGCATACAGTCACACTGCATCATGTTATCACCGTCTCTAATGACATGTTCGATCATATGGATGGCATTTTGCGAGTATAAGCTAGGAAGAAAACCCAGTGGAAGGAAGATTTATACTTCGCTGAGAAGTTTGCACAACAAAAGTTGTCCAAATACTATGCCGAAGTCATTCCAATAACAGGTATGCGTCTGATTTTGGCACAAATCCTTGATCAATTCCAGAAGTTGCGATCGTTTAGGAAATGGGACAATGGAATGGATATTAATCCTGAGGAAGAGATTTCTTGTACTACCCAATACCAAGAGGCATTTCTGAAGTATGTGGAGAACGAATACTGCGCCAAATGCAGACAATTTTCGGTTACTAAACATGAAAAACTCCCGAAAAATGACTTCATCCCTTCTGCAATGGCTTCTCAATCTGGTCAATCATCATTTGATCCATAAGATGGATCCAGTGATGATGAACAATACTCGAGGTCTGAAAATGTGGCTAAAACGACACCCAGACGCAGCGATCGTGCAGCACGCTTATTCACAGCCTGAAGGCTCTATTCAAATTGGCTGCCTGGATCACTCAAGAACTGGGGGCAAATAAATCCGAATCTTGATGATCACCAGTCCGACTCGATGCAGATCCGCGGTACATGTTTGTAAGCGGATATCACAGAATGGTGGTGTCAGCAAAACGAACCGCACTCAACCTATGCCGATCTCTCCAATGTGGCACTCGACATAGTCTCAATCGTACCACATGGTGTCGGAGTGGAGGCCTGTTTTTCCGGTGGGCAGGATAATATCGGCTGGAGGCAGTCGGAAACCCCAAGCGAGACCCTTCGGGAAAAGATTGTAGTAAGGTAGTATCCATGAGCCAATATTGGGATATTCGCAGGCAATGACCCTGCATTGGATAGGTTAGACACCGATAACTACTGGTAATTGAAGAGAGAGGCGGAGGAATGAAAATTGCACAGACTGGCCATGGTCCACGACATTTTGGAGATGTGGCAGGGCAGCCAAAACCTACGTACTACGCAGAAGGAATCACGCGCTCAGAACAAGCAAAAGACAGCCCTATCATACATTCCACATACAGAAGAAACTGTCAAAGCATTCTGGTCACTCCTTCAACATGATGGTGAGGCTGTCTAAGGCCGTATATCCGTATATGGCCGCGTATGAGAGTATATGAGGAGATACGGTTGCACACGTGGATGTGGTAATATAATAGAGTAGTTGATAGGTAAGATTATCGCTAGCGATCTCAGAGAGATCGCAAGTCGTCTATAAATGGTTGGCGGTTACCCGGCCCTGGACACGTTTCGTGCCATTGGCGAGAACCGAATCACGACTGCCATTACAGCCTGCATTCAAATCGTCAGAAAAATCACCTTTGCCACCAGCTTTGTCTGGAGAGGAACTCGCTGGAGGACGAACGCAAGTATTGAATGATCACCGTATAAGGCGGATCGACCGTCATCCAGCTGACAGTGATGACGACAGTTCACCCGAAAGCATTTCCGACATTGAAAATTAGCTCAACTGGACCGGTGACTCTGATAATCCAAACGAGAGGGAAGATGACTGTAAGGCAGACAATGAATCCGATGTAGAGCTAGACAACTGCTTCCAGGATCAGGAATGCCCTGAGCAGCGGGATCTGTGTGCCGCTCCAAATGTGCCCGGATTGATTCGGCCAACACAGAGGTCGAAGAAAAATAATGAAAATGGGTCAGTGACACTCAGTGCTACTGAAACAAGGTGGATCAGGGGAAACTGTAAAAAGTAGGACAGAATGGGACAATATGTTTTCAGCAGGTTCTGTCTGTGACTTGACCGACAATTTGACTTAGAGTACAATGATGGGTGAATATTGACCAGTTATGTCTGAATATTAGTTGATAAACACAAGCATAGCAGGCGAAAGGCGTCATTCATCGTGATACATAACTTTTTATAGAATGAGAGCGACCCGTGCAAGAATATTACTTGGGCCACAGGATCCAGTCTCAATCAGCCCAAAAACCATCCAATAAGTTTGAATAATTACCCTTACAATTATCAATGGCAGTAGATGGTGGCTAGACAATACATTAAAATGAGCGTCAATGGAGCGTGAACGATTTTTGGTCTTGTAAGTAAGGTAATTCAATATTGATTTGATAACTGACATGCAAAACCAACGTGTTGGCAGTCATTAGAGGCAAAACAGATTGCGACACGGTCACTGCCACATTCTGAAAATGAACTTCAACGGAGCGTCAATGAGTTTTAGCAATGAAAGTAAGGGAATTACAAATCAATTCGGTCGCTGATTTACATAACCAACATATTGGCAACCTTTATAGGCAAAAAGGAATCTGACCCTGTCACTGCCCCATTCTGAGAATGAGCATCAACAGAGTGGCAAAGAATTTTGGTCATGTATGTAAGGTAATTACTAATCAATTTGGTCACTGATTCACATAACTAATGTATTAGCAGCCTTTAATGGCGAAAAAGAAAGCGACACGGTCGCTGCCCCATTCCGAGAATGAGCGGCAACCAAGCGTCAACGATTTTTAGTTATGTATGTAAGGTAAATTCTATTCAATTTGGTCGCTGATTCACATACCCGACGTATTGGCAGCCTTTATAGGCAAACAAGAATGCGACACTGTCACTGCCCCATTCTGAAATCAGCGTCAACAGGGCGTCAACAATTTTTGGTGTTGTAAGTAAAGTAATCGGAACTTTCTTCAGTTGTTGTCTTGCATAACCGACGATTTGGCAGCCATCAGAATCAAACAAAAAAGCGCCACGGTCACTGCTCCATTCCCCATATAAGTGTCAATTGAGCGTCAATGGTTTATGGACTAGTCAGGGACGCAATTGAAAATTGCATTTGGTTGCGGTTATGCATAACCGACGTATTGGCAACCTTTGTTAGCCAAACCAACTGCGCCACAGTCACTGACCAATCTTGAAAGTGAGCGTCAACGGCACTTCAACGATTGTTGGTCTCTAAAATATGGTAATTAGAGATCGGTCTGGTCAAAATTAGTCATAATCGACTTATTGGCAGCCTTTGTAGGCAAAAGAGAATGTGACACAGTCACTGACCCATTCTGAAAATCAGCGTCAACCCAGTGTCAACGATTTCTGGATTTCCATCTTCGGCAATCTAAGTGGCGACTGGTTAAAAATAAACATAAATGAAGTACTGGCTGCCTTCTGTGCTAAAAACTAAAGAAACACACTCCCTGCACCATCCTGAAAATGAGTGTCAATGGAGCGTTAATGTTTTTGGTCTTGCATCTTGGTTAATCTAAATGTCGCTGGGTGGCCCAAATTCATATGTGAAGTAATGGCCGCCCTTTCAGCCAAAATTGTACACCATATCTTTCTTTTGCCATCACAAAAAGAGCGTCACCGGAGCATCAACAATCTTTGGTCTTTCATATTGGGTAATCAGGGTATCGCGCAGATATCAGAGCTCATAACAGAACTATTGACAGCCTTGTAACTCAAAAACACAAAACAGACATGGAAAAATACTGATTCCAAAATAATCAATATTGCAATCTGCAAAACATGCAAAAAGTCATTATTGGATGTTGAAAATACCATTTTGATAAGATACTATTATGAAACAACAAAAACAAGAGCATTATATGAATCTACAGATGGACCCGCTGGACAACCCGCTGACAACTCACCCAATTCAGACAGGTTGTGAGATGTCCATCAAACTTTACCTGAATTGACGGTGTGTGTATTGATGACCCAGATGGCCAATTTGGAAATGGGTCGGTTCCGACCCAGACCCTGTCCCGAAGCGCCAGTCCGGAACCATTGTTAACCGTCAACAGGAGTTTTGAGTATTATTGTTATCTACAATTAGCGGACACTTTAAAGTATATTATACAGGATATATTGATATGCACAGTTAAAGAACAATATAGTGATAAATGATAACGTACATGAAGAGGATAGATTTGCTGCCAAAACACTGTTATTGATGTTCTATGCCAAAGTGAAAGGTTGCATAATGCGGATACGCCTGTGGCAAAATGATCCTCAACTGAGCATCAACGATTTTCCGTCCTGTAAATCAGGTTATTAAAATGTCAATTAGTCGTTGTTATCTATAATCATTGTATTGGCCGCCTTTATAGGCAAAAGACAATGCTACACTCTCCCTGCCCCATCTTGACAATGAGCATCAACAGAGCGAGAATGATTTTTGGTCATCAATCTTGGGTAATGTTGGTGGTAAATGATCGCAGACATCTATAAACAATGTTTTGGCAGCCTTGATAGGCTGATAAGCAAGAGTGTTCCCACGACAGCCTCCCAGACAATGACAACTCAATTCATTTTCAATGCTGCAACTCAGTGATCCTGCATGTTTTAGCCTATAAAACCGGTCAATACTCCATATTTAGACATCAGCAGCGATATTGCGCTTTGATTAACCATCATGCAAGTCCAAAGATTGTTAACGCTATGTTGATGCTCATTTTCAAGATCGGGCACGGAGCGTGTCACTGTCTGTTTGGTCTATAATGGCGGCCAATACTACGCCTATGCACAACAAAGAACAAATCACTCTTCAATTACCTGACATACAACACTAAGAATCGTTGGCACTCCGTTGACGCTCATTGTCAAGATCGGGCAGGGAGCATGTCGCTTTCTCGTTGGCTTATAAAGGTGGCCAATACTATGCTTGTGTATAACAAAGACCAACGCACTACTCAATTACCTGTCTTACAGGACTAAAAATCGTTGACACTCCGTTGACCCTTATTTTCACAATGGGGTAGCCAGCATGTCACTTTCTCTTTTGGGTTGAAATACGGCCAATACCTCATTTATGATTGTCTGCATCCAATCGCCACCTAGATTACCCATGATGCAAGAGCAAAAATCATTGAGACGCTGTTGACTATCATGTTCAGGATGGGGCAGGGAGTGTGTCTCTCTTGTTTTTATTTATTAAGGCAGCCAATTCACTCGAAAAGGAAAATGACGTACCAAAGTTAATCTTTTGCGATTAGCAGTGGGATATCTAAATGCGACCATAAATAGAAAAACCCAAAACACAGAACCAAAGATTGGAATCGACGGGTCTAGCCAGACCTGGCAAACCCCGTGGGTTGACGGGTAGGGGTCCGGGTTTGGCACTGCAAGATGCAGCCGGTCGGAATGTTAGATGGTTCTGGAACCGAACCCAACCGTTTTTGTGGTCTGAACTCTGACCGCTGGCAGGTTACCCTGACCCATTGCTAACACTCCCGGTGAGGTGGCATCTGCAGAGCAAGATCCCAGAGTGGATGTGTGAAAATGGTCTCACAGTGTCGCCCAACATAGATGTTTATGGGCAGGAATATTGTCGGGAAGATTGGCAGATTACTGAAATTCAACAAAGTGGTGTAATATCAATTCTAACGTATGGAACCTATAAAACTTACTCTGAACGTGGGAAAGTCCAGTAAAACTTCGACTTTCACATGGGAGACCCAATGTATATGGTATAACGCTGACAATTGCCTTACCTCTGACAATTTTCCTAACATGGACAACCACCCTACTCTCATACAGGAAGCAACCACACCTGTAATATGGCATTACGTCAACATTGACTTGGTAGACCAAACACATATGGTATAACTTTCACTCTGACAAGTTCTCTAACTCTGACAACCACCCTACTCTAGAATGGGAAGCACCCTCACCTAGATTATGGCATAACTTCAACTGTGACTAGCGAGACCCAATGTATAGAGTATAACTTTGACTCTGACACACAACCTAACTCTGACAATCACCATAACTCTGACAATCACCATAACTCTGACAATCACCCTAACCCTGACAATCACCCTAACTCTGACAATAACCCTAACCCTGACAATCACCCTAACTCTGACAATTACCCTCACTCTGACAATCACCCAAACTCTGACAATCACCCTAACTGATAACTACCCCCCTCTGACATTGGAAGCAACCTTGCATATATGGAACTTACTTTGACTGTGACATGGAAGACCCAAGGCATATGGTATAATCTCAACTATGGCAATGAATGTGATTCTGCCATGTTTGCAACATAACTTCGACATTCACATGGAGTATATCTATGATATGGGAACCGATCGTATTGCATTTATTTCCAACTCTGAACAGGTTGTTTCAGGTGAAGGAATATTGAAATTCACTATATAATACACAGCGATGAGCCATGGATTCTGTGAATATGCAAAGCCAATACACTTGACGCAAACGTGTACAGCAACATACAATGCACAGAATGGTGAAGGGTAACTGATCTGGCAGCAGCACCTTCAACTGTTCTAGAAAATCTGGAAGCAGCGGTGGCAGCACTAATCAAAATCCCAGTGGCAGGTCTTAAGGCAGCAGTAGCCACAATGATCATCAAAACTTTGGTGCCAGTAGCCATGGGACTCACTCCAATGAAAATGGCCGGCAATGACATCTATCCATGAGCAATAACGCCATTAATGAGAGCTCGGAAGGCAAGCAGATAACTGATTGCGATCATTGACAATGATGAACTGCAATCGACACATCAAAGACCCAGCCTAGTCAATTACTGTAGCTGTTCTCTCAGTTTGAACAACCGAGGACATGTAATGATGCATCCAACTTGACATTTGTGTGTGACTGACAATGTCTAAGAGCAAACACCTTGTACTTCCCGCATCCAGTGATGGGTTGTTGGAAGCAGAAATAACCATCCCTGCATTCAATTCTGACTATTCTAGATGCAAACATTGAGTTTGTCCAACAACAAGTGGCAGGCAAGAAGAAGTAGAAATGTCAACCAAAGTATTGTCTGACAATACCTAAGCGCAATCGACCAATCATCCTCCTGGCAACCTGGGTGTGGGGGGGGGGGGGCTACTAACCACACCCTCATCCAACATAAAACTCTCTAGTTGGCAATGCATAGTCATTGCAATCACTTCATAACACTCCTCCAGCGAACTAGAAGCACTATACTCAGCAGGCAAGACCAACATTCATGTATTGGCTTTGATTTTGCACAACCTCTCTGACATAGGAAATACCTAGATCCACAAGCAATAGATCCCTGATCAATACTGGCTGCCGGCAAATGAGTACGGTGGGTGCCATCAGTGTGCCAAAAGATTGGTGGGGTATTGCCACAGATGTCTGCTTTTGCAGAAATGTTATTGAGCACCCCTACCCAGTCAATGTTGATAAAGTGTCTGAGGAAAGTTACAAGGAAGTGCGCGAAATCCTGAGTACTGCAATGAAGGTGTTTCACATCTCTAAAGCAGTTATCCACACAGTAATTATTCGTATGGTTCAAGTTCTGTTCAGTACAACTGACAATCAGGCTCACAAACTGCCAATCATCTCTCTGAGCGCTCTTTGCTGAAGAGACTTGTGAAGACGCACCGGATCAATAAGCCACTAGCATTTGGACCCCTTCGAATGATGGTCTGCAAACGATACTAACAAGGCTAATCTGTCGTTGCACATCACAGGATCATCATCCAGACTGTCAGAGTGAAGCATGACCAATCACTATTGATTCTATTAATGTTCTAACAAACAACTTAAATACCATAAGAGATGTTTTTGCATCATTCGCTATTGGATGTGATGGCCAAAACCTTCTTTAAGAATGATTTAGCATAATGGCCATATACATTGCACTTCACCGATGTGGTGACATCAGAGTGTTGGTTACTTGCTACAACTGCAGTAAACAATTCCTTGGACAACTGGGCTGGCGGCAGTTTCCTCCACGTGGTATTTGAAGCAGATATATACACGGACATTCAGAACACCATTTTCAACACATGTATTCGATATTTTTGTAGCTACATATAGTGATGTATTTGAACAATAGGAAAGTATCCCACCATATATGCGAAAATAGATTCAGGCTATGCGCATGCACAGGATCGAGGTAGTCAATGGTCACAGATGTCAGCTGCTGCCACACAGCGGGATCTGGAGATGGTAATTGACGATGAGGATGTATAGCTGCCCATTCACATACTGTCTACTCGTTATATTGTTAATTATGGGTGTACAGTTGATTGAAAACTGACTAAATTCATTTCTCTCGCAAACAGTTCTAAAATAGCCATTGCAATGGCACTTGGTGAAACACATGGTTAGAGTATGACCATTGACTGTGAGTCCTGACCACAATCACAGTGACTAGCAGTGCAGAATTCTCCAGCAGATATTGGGTTCAGCCGTAACCATGGCGATCACATGAGAAGTCTGTGACAAGCTCGCAGTGACGATACATGTGGACTCTGACAACTGACTGTGGGCTCTGACAAGACCAGAGGGATACTATACGCAGCCAATGTCAAGATCACAGTGACTATATGTGTGGACTGTGTCAACCGACAGTGGGCTCCAAAATGTCCAGGGGGATAGAATTCCAACAGTTGCACAAAATCATGGCGACTATATGTGGAGACTTCGACAGCTGATGGCAGGCTCTGAAAAGATCAGGAAGAGGGTGGGAGAAGCCTCCGTCACAATCACCGCAGCCATCAGTCTGGATTCTGACAGCTGATAGTGGGCTCAGATGAGGTCAGGGTGATAGCATGTGGAGCCGCTGACAAGATCTTGGTAACTATGTGAAATGGCAGCAGGTGACCCAGTGCCGGAAAATGGCCATTCTATATAATTGGCTTGCCACGAGACCTCGATCTCTAGCAATGATCATACCTATACATCTATATTTACTATCACTCATATCCACATTTGCAACCATATCTTATAACTACCGTAGATATGCTGATAAGGCCAAACCCTGGCATATATGCCATTACACTATTATGGCTGTTCAAGTAAACATATACATTTCACTAATGGGATTTTGCGAGTATACCCCTTTTCCCCCACATGTCTTCATGAAATAATCGATACATCACCATTCCAATTCAGAATTAGCAACAAGATTACTGCAGACAATGGAGCCTCAATCAGTTCAGCATTCAATTGAGCCGCCTGAAGGTGTCTGAGTTAAGTTCAGAGATGAATTGGTACATGTGGCATATCACCTGTGATGATGACAACTATCACAACTACAGGCCGCAACTATATTATCTGCACAATTACAGAAACTGAATATGATACACATATTAAGTTGAACACCATTTCTATGAGACAGTTCAGCGCGATTATCAGCCAGGGAAGCTACAATAGATGGAGTCAGTTGTCCCCGATTCGACATGTTTCATACAAGTCCCCCCGAAACAAATCTCATTTGGATCAACAGACCAGAGCCAGGACCAAGCGAAGTCAAAAAAGGCAAAAAGACATCAAATGGTCCAGGCGAAGCAAGTTGAAACCCAAAGGGAGTGCAACTACACACCAAGTCAACAAATGAAGCAGATTCAATCTGACCGGCCGAAGCAAGCGGAAACATGAGACAAAACCAAGTGCAAAGGTGAGATTGAAGCAAGTTGGAGAGTAGGATGAAGCAAGCAAAGTCGACCATGATCAGCCGAACGACAATCAAGTTCGAAGACCTCTCAAATCGAGCAACAAAGGCTCCAGAAAGATGTGTCTGGCAAGAAATAAATTTGCGGATGGGGATCCCCAAGGTTTACTGAGGCCACTCAGGAAAGTCGACCTACCACACAAACCAGCATTCACCTTCCCCCTGGCCTGGTGAAGATGTCTGCAAATGAGGGCTGAAAGGCAAGTCTCATGGTTCAGTATTTCAAACACCCAAAACTGGTTGACAAATCTCAGGTTTCAGTCATCGCAATGAGCGCATATAAGTGGGTCTTGGGGATGCCATTGGAAGAATCCCCGGAAAGTGACTGGAGCAACAGTCGATTGACAGCCCTATGAACGCCCAATGGACCACAACAGCCGATGATTCCAGAAGCAGATCACATAAGTCCTCTGCCAGAATGTGGTGACGGAACAAAATATGAACCTCCCCTGGGAATACAACTACACGAGCCTACCACATTGGTTCATCTCTGATCTAGTGGGGAAGCGGTCAAGGCATCTGCCATATGACTTGGAGAATGTCAAGAGTTGCTTGGGGCATCACTGGAAGGCATCACCAAAGGTGAGAGAAACCCAAGAATGCTGAATATGCAAGCAGGAGCAGCAGCGGTAGTGGCGGCAGAAGAAAAACGCAGTGACACTGAATGAATGCCTGCGTCCGGCTGCCCAGGACACGTAGTGAGGATCTTGTCCACCAGGTTCGTTCATATGTTGACAAACTCTTTGATCCAACAAGCACAGGACCCCTACCCATCTCTACTCCGCCAAAGCATGCTACAATGGAGAATACACACAAGGCTAATGAAAATTGGAACAGCCATGGTTAATGTGGAGACGGTAACAGATGATGGGGGTCCTATCCCAGCACAATATCCAGATATGTAGAGGTAACCATTGTAGAAGTACCAGGTGATGTACCTACTGATGATGGATGTCATATCCCCGCGAGATACAAGGACAATGTGGACATAGTCAGCCAATATATGAGAGACTCTCACACCGCACTGGCCAATTGACCATGTAATTGATCTGGAACCAGGCCTCAATTGAGCATGGATGAATCTACAATCATTTGGATCATCATCACATGCGGCAGCACCAATCTCATTAGCGAAGAAGGACCATAGACTGCAGCTGTGTGTGGACCACCGAGCTCTCAATTAAGCCACAATGATGAACCAATATCCTCTCCCACTACTATTGGAGATGCTTGATTGAGCCTCAGGAATGCATCTCACCTCATCCGAATCAAAGAAGGCGACAAGTACACAACCGCAATATGGGCAGTTCGAGTACCAAATCATGCCATTTCGGTTGATGAACTCATCAGCTACCATACCAGCCACGTACAATACCAATCAGAGGAAATAAGTCATTGGCAGAGCTATGACCTTGACAGAGAGGGATGAGCCCACTGGTATCGAAATCCTCATCAGCTATAAATGCCCCCAGAGTGCGGTTAAATATGTACTAGAAGAATCAATAGATGCACCTCGAATCTGGAAGATGCTAAGCCCACCTAGAGACTTCACGGCCAGAATCTACAGTCTGAGACACTGCGAACAGAGCAAGCGAGGTGCGCAATGGTGAAAAAAGAGTTGACCGGTCAACACAAACCAAGTCAAAACACAAACCAAGTTCAAACTCAAAGCAAGTTGAAATACAAAGCAAGTTGAAACATGAAGCCAGGCGAAACATGAAGTAGGTCGAAACACCAAGCAAGTCAATAACCCAAGAGAGTTACCCAGAATTGTGAAAGCAAGTGGAAAAATGAGATGAAAGCAAGTTCAAAAACGAGATAAAAGCAAGTGGAAAAATGAGATAAAGACAAGCTAAGTCAAAGACCTCTAAGACCTATTGGTCAACAAAGAGACGTACCCAATGGGGTCCCCAAAGTCTACCGAATGATAAATTTTCCAAGCCATGATCACAATCAAGAACCAGTGTCGGTGTAAGTAATCGGCCGAGCTACGCACTTCAAACTCGGGGATGACCATCTCAAAGTGAGTCCTACTGACAAGTAGAGAAGCCCGTTGGAAGGCAGTCAACCGAGACATGCACAGAGAAGTCAACTAAGATGTCAACTGAGAAGTCATCTGAGAAGTCATCTGAGAAGTCAACAGAGAAGTCAACAGAGAAGTCAACAGAGAAGTCAACACAGAAGTCAACAGAGAAGTCAACAGAGAAGTCAACACAGAAGTCAACCGAGGAGTCAACAGAGAAGTCAACACTGATGTCAACAGAGAAGTCAACAGAGAAGTCGACATAGAAGTCAACAGAGAAGTCAACCCAGATGTCAATCGAGAAGTCAACCGAGAAGTCAACCGAGAAGTCAACTGAGAGGTCAACCGAGAAGTCAACCTTGAAGTCAACACAGATGTCAACCGGGAAGTCAACCGGGAAGTCAACCGAGAAGTCAACACAGATGTCAACCGAGGAGTCAACCGAGAAGTCAACACAGATGTCAACCGAGAAGTCAACCGAGAAGTCAACACAGATGTCAACCGAGAAGTCAACCAAGAAGTCAACAGTGA
>Ga0307515_10001510_pt1 | contig 52070 bp, 3 predicted proteins | sample 17_EM_MG_FD_194513 | JGI IMG/M metagenome (GOLD analysis project Ga0307515, IMG submission 194513) | Populus trichocarpa ectomycorrhiza microbial communities from riparian zone in the Pacific Northwest, United States - 17_EM | ecosystem: Host-associated > Plants > Roots > Unclassified | place...
TTTTTTAACTAGCTATAAATACTAGAGTGTTAATATACCCTATTTTTAAATCTAGAATTTTTATTATTGTCCTAATGGTCCTAATGGTCCTAATAGTCCTAATAGTCCTAGAAGTCCTAGAGGTCCTAAAGGTCCTAGTAGTCCTAGTGGTCCGGGCGACCTCCTAACAGGTTCCTAACAGGATACTAAGTATAGGTGTCTTTTAGAGCTCCTAACAGCCCTAATAGGAGCTGTTAGGAGCTATTAGTACTATTAGGAGGCATAAACATTTTGCTAATATTGCGGCTCCATTTATTGGCTAACCTTCTTTATATACTAAGTATACGTAAGCGAATATACAATTACCTTATAATGTTTAATCCGTCTCTAACGCTAAATATACGCGTTTTATAATTCTTTATAACCGTCTAGTTCCTTATCTAACTTATCTTAGGGTCTTATATTTAATCCGCTGCATTTTATCTTAAGGATAAACTGGTATTGGCCCTTACTAAGGTATAAAAGCTCTAAGATAATAGAGAAAGAATTCGTGCTAAGAAGCGGCGCGTGTTTAATGCCTAATTAGCTACTTATACCTAATTACTCCGTCTTAAAAAGGGTTATAAGAAGGTACGCTCTAAGGAGCTAAAGCTTGCTAAGTAAAGTCTCTATAAGCTTAAGGCTAAAGAGGCTAAAAAGGATTCTAATTAAGTTGAGGCGGAAACAACTAATATGCTAGTAGTGGATCCCTTAAATCCCTAGGTTCCCTTATCGCCTTTAACTAATTCCTTTATATTTAGCTCTTTCTTAATATTACCTAACCTATTCTCTACTAATACTTCTATACCTTTTCTATAGTATTTTCTAAATTCTTTAGTAGTTCCTAGGTAGTTTTATTATAGCCTATCCACTTTACTTTATACTATATTTCGTTGTTAATAATCTTATAATTAATAATTCTTATAACCTACTATTTGTCTTCTTCTTATCCTCTATATATATCTTCCTTATAAACTAGTGGCTCTACGTCTCTATACGCTGGCTTTAGTATTATAATGTGCTATATAAGGTAGATCTTTATCTTAGCTAGTATATTTAACTTAAATATAACCGCTAAAATCCGTTACGCGATTTTAAAAGGTCTTAGTCTGATATAGTTTAACTTCTTACTTAGTCGTTAACTCGTAAAAATTTTGTATAGTAGCTATACTTTATCCCCCTCCTTAAGATCTAGTCCCTTAGATCTCTTAGTATTGTAATACTTAGCTATCTACTTTTATACTAATTTTACTATAAAATAGAGGTCCTTATAAAGATTTATTAAAGTCTCTATTCTCTTCTTTACTATACTACTTATCTTTTTTACTTATTATAGTAATAATAATATTCTAGGCTTATACCTATAATTCGCCTAAAATAGTAATATCTTTATGCCTTTCTGTGGTGTTATATTATATATAAACTATATAACTAGTAATAGCGATACCTAATTATTCTATATGTGATTAATATAATGTTTTAGATACTACTCTAGTGTCTAATTAAATCTTTCTATTTAACTATCTGTCTATAGGTAATATATAGTTAATATTACTACTTAAACCCTTTATTCCGCTAAGAATACCTCCTAAAATACTACTATAAATCTTAGATCTCTGTCCAATATAATCTTATTTAGTGCTCTATATCTTATAAATACTTCCTTAATATAGATTCTAGCGATATTTTCCGCTAAGATTTCTTTTATGCATGCTATAAAGTAGCCCTATTTAGTTAACTTGTCTACTATTATAAGGATCGCGTTATACTCCTGTTTAGTAATAGGGTCCTTTAATTTTAGTAACTTTATAATAAAGTCCTATAATATAGTTTCTTACAGTCTTTCTAGTATTTCCGTAAGATATAGCTTTCTATACGGCTTATACCTTATTAGTTTATTTTTTTAGTAATCTAAACACTCCTTTATAACTTTTCTTACTAAGCCTTAGATTCCTTAAATAATATACTCCTCCTAGAGTCTTAATACTAAAGCCTATACTCTATTATGTCCTTATATCATTCCCCTATAGAAATCTTTAATAAACTCTTTCGCGATTATTTTTAGTATATACGTAGCCTCTTGCTACTTATACTTCCTTAATTCGTTATACCTAACTGCTTTTTAGTGTTTTAAAAGTTACTATAATTTTAGGATAATTGTACTTAATTAATCTATTACTATCTTTACGTAATACTGCCCCTAATGGCTTTTTATTATTTTAAAGCTCTACCTTCCTACTAAGTATATCCGATTTTACGTTGTCTAATCCTTTAGTATACTAGATCTCGAAATAATATTCTATAAGTATCTCTACTTATCTAACCTATCTCGGATTAAGTTCTTTTGTTATTAAGAACCCTATTAAGTTCTTATAATTTATCTTAACTATAAATAGTTTTTCTACCCCTTATAAGAATGCTCTCTATTTTTTAAGTGCTATAATTATACCTAATAACTCCTTATTATAGATATTATAGTTTAGTTCCGGTAGTATTATCTTCCTACTATAGTATACTACTAGGTGCTATATATTCTTATACTTCTATAGCAAATATACTCCTAGTATAAAGTCTAATATATCCGTTTCTATAACCGTCTCTAGCTTCGGCTAATAGAGTTTAAGGATTAGATCCTAGGTAAACAACTCCTTAAGTTCGTTAAATAACTTCCTTTACTCGTTTCCCTATACCTATAGTTCCTCCTTTTTTATAAGCCTTATAAATAGTTTAATATTCTTTAACCACTATATAATAAACCTCCTATAGTAATTGCAAAACCTAAGAAACGATCTTAACTATATAACATTCTCTAGTTCCTACTAACTTACTATAGCTTTAACTTTCTTTAGGTCTATACTAATATAACCTAAATCTAATAAAATCTGTCTTCTGTGTAAAGAACTCGCATTTCTTAATTACTACTAGCATCTATTCTTCTTATAATCTCCTTAAAATCTATTTAATATATTTTCCGTATTCTTTCTTAGTTATTAAGTAGATAATAATATCGTTAAGATATACTATAACAAATTCATCCAAGTATTTTCCTAATATATTATTAATCCGCTTTTAGAACGTTATTAGTGTGTTTATAAACCCGAATTGTATAACTAATAGCTTATATAGTCCTTCCTGTAACCTAAAGGCTGCATTTTATTTATCGCCTTCTTTAATCCTAATTTAATAGTACGCCTACCTAAGATCTATCTTTGTAAAAATCTGCGTATTGCCTATTTAGTCCTAGATTTCGCTAATTAAGGGTAAAAGATATCTATCCTTCCTAGTAATGCTATTTAACTATTAATAGTCGATATATAGCCTAAGCTTTCTATTTTTCTTTAGTACAAATAGTACTAGATAACCTACTAATAACTATAATAGTCTAATATATCCCTTTTATAAGTTTTCTTAAATAAACTCTTTTAATGCTCCTAACTCCTCTTAATTAAGCTTATAAATTAGAAAGAACCTTAAACTTATTTCTATTTCCAATTCTATCTTATAGTCCTATACTATATACTCTAATAGCTTCTTACTTTCTAGGCTCTATAATTTCTTGCTATACTTATAGTATTTTCTTAATACGTAATTTAAGCCTTACTTAGTCTCTTTATATATCGCTCCGACTTAGTACTATACTACCTTAGTAGCTTTACGCATCTTATATCGTTAAGTATTTCTAATATTAACCTAACCTATAACCTAATTAATCTTCGGATTATATTCCTGTAACTAAGGTATCCCTAAAACTGCCTTATCCTTTCCCAATAGTAGGATATTAAATAATATCTTAATCTATCTCTCTTTAATGGTTATCTAAATAGGTTCTATTTCTATGTTAATAATCCCCCTCTATAGGCTCTTAGATCTCCGGAAATTATAACTAATAAATATAAATATTCCTTCTTTCTCTAAGGTAATCCTATTTACTTAACTCCTACTAGTAATATATAGTTTCTCATTGCTCCACTATCTACTAATACTTTAAACTGCTAATCTTGCTATTTAACTTATAAATTTAGGTGTTATCCTTAAATTTCTTTAAGGGTCTAAGGCTCTACTACTAGCTCCCTCTAGTCCTATAGGCCTTGCCTTTCCTAATTATTAGCTGCTTAATCCCGCTATACTTAGCTCCTCTTTAGGCCAATACCTAGTTCGCTTTTTATCTTCTATATACCATAGACATATATTCTTTAGGCATTTCTACTACTATCGTCCGTCTAAGTATTCTTCTGTAAGGAATCTTTTTAGTTAAAGTGTTAAGTTATCTAACCCCTAAGCTTCTACTAGATACTGTCTATATATAAATTTAGTATTTCTATACTATCGCTTACCTAGCGCCTAATATATCCTTATTAGAAACTTCTTATTTTTTAACCTTTGGTACCTTATACATTTCGCACTAATTATCTATATATATTATCCATACTAATATATAATACACTAAGTGCTTTAGGTTAACTCTTAGCTTATCTTTATCCTTAAGTTTAAACCTCTATTTAAACGATCTAAATATTAGTACTTTATTTACTAGTACTAAAATTTGCCTTTCGCTTTTCTAGTCTATTAATTATTCCTCTAAGTTTTTAAACGTTATAATTAATACTCCCTTAATATAATCCATACGTCTCTCTATAATAGCGTAATCCTAAATAACTTGTTCGTCTAACCATATATAAAAATCTTCCCATTTATCGTTATATCGCTATCTATACCACTTCTAATATAACTCTATAAGCGTATATAACTTATCTATAAGAAAATATCTAGCCATTACTACATTATTGTAACCTTTAGTATGCCGTTCTCAAAACCTAGTTAAGATCTCTAGATTCTCCTCTTGTTCTAGTTCTTTAAGCCACTTTACTCTTAGCGTGCCTACTTTAGGCCTCTTAGTAATCTTTTGCACTTATATTCTAATCCCTAGATTACCTAATAATCTTAGTCCTTATTATCCTCTTTATTCTTGCCACGCTTTAATTTAATTCTTAAATCTAATCTAGCCTTCTTCTGGTTTGCGTTTAGCTATTAGATCCTCTAGATTCTCGAACTTTACAGGGTGGGCGAAATCTCGTATCGATAAGATCGATACGATACGCGAGATCATATCATATTATATCGATTGATTTTTTTGATCCACTACTAAATAAGCGAGTAATCTACCAACGTCCTTAGCTTCCCTACTAATTAGGTATCTCCTTTTTACCCTCTATTTATACTTTTCTTTATATAAAATACTATAAAATAAAATAAAATGGTAAAAAAGAGAGGAGATTAAAATTAGTAACTTTTATCTATTCTTTATTATCCTCTAGTTCTATAATCCGATCCTTACCCTCTAGTGCTCCTACTACTACTACTATAGGCTAAGAATTTTTATCGTACAATAAACATTAAGCTCCATAATCCCGCCATTTGTAATTTCTATAGCACCTACTATAGAACCCTAGGAGACTCTGATACTTAGTAAAGGGGTAAAAGCCTACTAGACGACGTGGAGTCGCCGTATAGGCCTTATAGGGCTAGTGTTAATTAGCTCTCTACCTTATATAAGTAATATAAGTTACTTATAATTATATTTAGAAATCTATAGCTCTAAATTAGAATTGCATTTATATATAAAGGCCTCCCTATCCATACCTGCTTCTCTAATACTCCCCCTACCTAAGCCTCTATATTAATCGCCGGTAAAGCTTCTACCCTCTCCTATTTATCCTAAGAGTAGTTAGTTATATAGGTATATTATATAGAGAGGAGAGTTTACTTATAGTATAGTAATATTACCAAAGAATCTCTTATACGGCAGGATGGGAAGTATACTAGATAATTATATTTCCTAATTTTTAATAAAGGACGACGTTGGTAGAATTTAAACTTATAATCTATTAAGTTTAAAGTTAGTATATATTTACCTATGCCACCTATATACCTTTAGTAGTTACCTTTACCTAAAATTATTTTATTTATATATCTTATACCCCTTCTCTTAGTATTATATAATATATCTCTAATATACCTTTCTTTATATAACTACTATATTCCTTTTAAAATTCTACTCCGGTGCCAGCTTTTTATATACTCTATCTTCTTAAGGTTCTATAATCTAAGCTATATTCTCTCCTATAATACTATATAACGCCCTCCTAAAAATACTCTCTCTGGTTTATTACTTATAGCTAGAATTAAAAGTACCTCTTTTATAAAGAGTAAAAGCCGTAGCTAGCGCTTTATTTATTGTTCTTAAGACTACTACTAAAGTAGAGAAACTTTAATTTCGTATAGAACTTTAGAGTAGTAGTTATTATATTTATCCTGGCTTGCTAGTCAAGTAACCTTTTTATTTAATTCGTTTATAATTTAATTATACTTATTAAGTTCCTTAAACTTATCTTATAATAGCTTATTATATAATACTGTTTAAGGAGAGGTAATAATATAGTGGGGTAAAATAGGCTACTACTTAGTGCCTTGGCATTTTCCTGTATATATCGAGCCTTCGGCTTCTCTCCTCCTCTTAATCACGACCTACCGGAATACATTCTTTCCTTTCTTCTTACTGACTGCTTTTCTACTAATTAATTACGTCTAACGACTAACTAACCAACTAACAGACAGACAGACAGCACTATAACTTTCCTATCTTAGAGTGGTCGTACCCTTCTATATATTTTATGGCATTCTATATAGGGACAACGGCAAGCTCTTCAGATTAGAAGTCTGGTACTCTATACGCAACTATATATATAGAAGATACGTAGGAATATACTATAGCTATAGAAGAACCGCTAGCTATAGAAGAACGACTAGCTATAAAAGAACTGCTAGCTAGACAGATAAGATAGCGGAAGTAGAGAACTAGGCAGTATTGGACAGTAAGGGGAACTAGGCAGTCCCAGAAAAGACAAGATAGCTAGACTTAACGTACGGGCTAAAGAGTAGCAAAAAGGAGTGGTAAAGGTCTTAGAAAGTTATATATAAGGATATTAAGCGAACCAGCGAGCCAATTAGATAGCTTTAACCGGTAGTTGGAGATACCCAATTTCTACAACCCGCGCATAAGTATAGCTAGAGCTTTATTAAAGATGTAGAGATAATAAGTAGCTAAGGGCTAATAAGACCTAAGGTATCTGGCGGCGAAAGAAGTTAGCGCTGCTTTTTAGGAACAGAAGAGAGAATACTAAGAAAGGTCGCAAGTATATAAGATTAGATCTGTCCTTAAAAGCTTCCTATTCTAGCTTAGCTTTATCTTCTTTTAAGTTATCCGGATTATATTAGCAGCAGCTTTAAAGGTGTTCTATAAAGAAGTAGATATAGGTAAAAGCATAAGGCGTAGTAGCACCCTACTATACGGAACAATAGTAGACTAAAATAGACGGATGTATTAAGACCTAGCAGTAGTAGAAGATGGCAATTCTGTGCTTTCCTAGGAAGACCAACCTTTAGGCGTTAAGAAGTAGCCAGAAGGAACCGAAGCCTATACTTCTTTTACTAAGTATAAACCAACACCAGGATAGCTATCTATGACACTATTACCTTAGGCAGCAATGCAAGCAGACCTACCGTAGCGTTTACTTATAACACCTAGGACTAATAACTCTTAGTAGACAAAGGATAGGAACCGTAAGGATCGCCTGTAGGCTCCTAAGGAGGCTCTAGATATACATAACTAATAGTTAACGGCTTAAGACAAAATCTACGTTATGGTTCAGCCTATGCCAGCCCTAGAAACTATTAGAACTCCCTACTTCGCAGGATAGAATATATTATAGTTTATCAAGCAGTACAAACGGCTATGCGTCTAACACCACGTAATAAGTAAAAAGAAGTACTAGGGCCTTTTAGAGTACTGCAATTACTAGATAGGGATATAGATCCAAAGCTTACCTAAATTTACAGCTGGTAACTAGACGGAGCTTATAAGAAAGCTTAGGGCAGAATACTAAGGAAGTAACTAATTTCGACAAATAGAAACGGTAGAATTCTTAAAAGCCTATATGCAGCAGTATAGGGATAATCCGCCAAATAGTATACGCAAGTACTATAGATAGTTTACGTTAATATCTTAAAAGGTTACGGAGGTAGGCAATCTAGAGAATAATAAGCGAGGATACTAGTTTGTAAAAGGACTTCCGTATAAATATTAAAGACACACTATAGCCAAAACGGGAGCTAATATAGATAGACAAGGGTCCTTTAACTTCTATTAGTTATAGAGAGCCATAGAGGACAGGCTTAGTTTATATAAGGGCGCAGATTATTTATTAAAAATAGACCCTAAGGAGCAGAGCCTTCGTTAGCTGGTTAAGCAGTTCTATAATTAGCAGCCAGCTATAAGCAAAGATACTACTATTTAACTACCTGCGATCTTCTAGCTAAGTAAGATAGCCAACGCCCGTTAAGCTAATTAGGAAACGGGCCCAGAACTTAAGAAGCTTAACCGCTAAAGGAAAAAAAGACGTTAGGACCTAGGTAGACCAGGTATACACAGAGGAGCACTAATGCAGCAATAGTTACCTACCACGGATTAAGCCGTAGCTTAAAGTCTAGCATAAGGATATAGCGTAGCACTAGGATATAAAGACTGGCAGAACTGCACCTAAGCCCCCTTTATACCGCAAGACTCTTAACCTCTATAAGACTCTTAACCTCTATAGGATTATTAATATCCATAAAACTCCCGATATCCGCAAGATTCTACTGCCTTTAAACGGCCGTAATAGGATATATAAGGTCAGTAAGGCATGCGAGGATAAGGCCAACGGACCTATTTTAGATGCGGAGGAAGTCACTGTTTTACTAAGCACGAATATTAAGGCTTAAAGGATCTTATTTAGCAAGGACTTGTATATCTATCTAATTAAGGAAGACTAGTAGCTAAGACGCGTAAATAACCTAGGTCTAAACTTCCGTAGCTCAGCAATAAAGGACGATTAAAAGGTATTAAGAACTAGCTTTATATATACTAAAGAGCAGACCTAAACAGACTAAGGAAAAAACAGACGTAGTAGCGGGCCTTCTATAACAGAGTAGCGCTAAAGATTAATAATAAGAAAAGTATAAACTGGGGGGACTACTATTAAAATCACATAACCTTTAGAGACAGCAGGACAGCTACTAAGCCGTAGAAAAACAATATATAACCAGGAAATTATATATAGATTAGGTTATAGCCTACAAATAAGACAGCTAAAGCTAGGGAGGACTACTATTAGAATCGTCCGACCCTTAGAGACAGTCATTAGAGACAGACGCTTAAGCAATAGGCTTTGCAGTAGGCTCCGCAGCAGGCTCCGCAGCAGGCTCCGTAGTAGGTATAGGATATTTAACTAGGGAATAGTCGAGTTCTAAAGTAGGGGAGGGGACGCAGGTGACAGCCGCATAAAATATTTTTATTTATTTACTTAGTTACAGTATTTCCTAAGGCTCCTTTTCTTGTTTACTTTCTTAATTACAACGCGTTAAGACACGTTAGTTACAATAACCTACTACAAAGATATTAGTTCAGCTTACCGCCTATTACTAAGCTAATAGCGATTTTCCATACCGGGCATAGAAAATCCTAATTGGTTTATTTATTAATAGAACCAGCAGAACTCTACACTACCCCTAAAATTCAATAATACGCTAGCTGCACAATAGAAACGGACACTAAGAGCCTTAACTAATTACATAGATATAGAGCCGATTATATAATACAGAACTAGATATAGAGCTATACGTAAAGCCTTAATTAAACAACTATACGGAAGCCTTAGTCTTAAGTAACTGCATAAAAGCTATAGTTAGTTAAAGGGTCGAATTAAGCCAGAGCCTTAATATCAGCACATTACCATCAAATCAGTCAAATGTTGTCAAATTAGAGCCTTCGGCCGGGCCAACCTTATTCCTTATTTAAACGACGACTAATTGCAGCACGACTATCACTGCTATCCAAATTCGGTACTGCGCTAGCTGTATAATAAGAACAGACACTGCGGCAAGGGACCTATATAAGGGTAGTAGCAAGATATTAGAAAACAAGCACTATAAAACAGAAAAGTAGTATATAAAGAGCCACTAATAAAGACACTGCAAGAGATTATATATAGGGCACGGCTAACTATATTAAACCTAAGCTATCCTTATACAACTAAAGACAGGACTAAGCTATATCTAGCTAAGTTAGTAGAGGACCTTACTAAGGACTATAAGGGAACAGGAGTTAGACGTATAGAAGTTAGCGCTTTTCCTTAAAGATTATCTTAATAAAGGACCGTATTGCGGATATAAGGGCAAGGGATATATAACGGAGGCAGTTATAACAACCGAGAAGCTGCTATAAGATGACCTTAAAGACACTAAGGACGACTTAGGCAAAATATAGGACCAGTAGGACAATGACAAAGAGACTAAAAAGTAGAAGGCAACCCCAAGAAGGCTCTTAAGCTGGAAAACAATCAAGGATACGCGAGCGTACTGCTAGCAGCGGGGGTAAAGAAGCAGCCGCAAAAGCCTAAGGATATGCCAAAAGAGTTAAAAGCAACGACGGCCTAAAAAGGGAAGAAAGCAGCTATAAAAGACGTCCTAAAAAAGCACCGGGCCCATAATAGTGGTCTACTAGAAGCTGCCGTTTATGCTTATAAGGAAGGGTGTCTTAAGACAGGTCTCTGGATTAGACGTCTAGAGGATACCAAGAGCCTTAATTATACAATACGAAGCCTTAATCGATTATATAGATACAGAGCTTTAACAAAACAACTGCACAGCTAGAGTCTTAATTGATTATCCGTAGATATAAAGCCTACGAATACAGAACCTAGGTCGTATATATAGCAGAAAACACCTTAAGTTAAACCAAAGCCTTAGTTAAATCCTAATTAGTCAAACGCCGCCTATATAAGTTAAGTCGTTAAATTAGAGCCTTCGGTCGGGCCGACCTAATACCCTATTTAAACGTCAGTTAATTATATATTATTATAGTTAAATCGAATCAGTTACCGTCGCCGTTAGACGTCTTCAATTGGCAGTTAAAGATATATTACTATAGGCATATAGGCACGCAGGCACTAGACCTAATTAGGAAACCAGTACACGGCTAGAAGAACGTTAAAAACACAGTTAATTAACGTTTTAGAGCCTCTGCGAGGGCCTCTTCCCTTAACTACCTACCTCCATATTAATTAACTGCTACCTATCTTAACGCCCGCAGATTAGCTACCCAAAACGATCTTTCCTGCGGATATAGATATAGAGCTTTACACGGAGTCTTGTATAGAGTCGTATCTATAGATATAGAGCATATAGGTATAAAGCCTTAATTAGACAATAGTACGGCAGCTTAACTAGACGCCAATATATACAAAGCCTTAATTAAACAGCAGATGCAGAGCCTTAACCGATTGGACGTCTATACAAAAGCTTTAATTAACTGTCTATAAATGCAAAGCCCTAGTTATATATATAGTAGAAGACACCTTAAGTCAAGCCAGGGCCTCATTAAGTCTAGATTAGCTAAACGCTGTCTCCGCATTCAAATTAGGACAATTAGGGCCTTTAACCGGGCCGACTTCCTACCTTAATCGAACAACCGAACGATTAGTTGCAGTACGTCATCGCCGACCAATTAGACAGTCTTCGGCCAGCAGTTAAGGTAGCTATATACGCATATACGCAGACACAGACGCAGACATAGACGCAAAATATACAATATAGAGCTATTAATATACAGCTAGATGCACAGCTAGATGTATAGCCAGACATACAGCTAGACGTATAGCTAGACGCATAGTTAGATGCAGGGCCTAGTGTAAAGCCACGGGCAGAGCCTTAACTAAGAAGCTGCGTACGATGCAGACCGATACAGAGCTAGATGTAAAGTTTTAATATTAAATAGCAGCGGAACGATTAAGTTAATCCAGAGCCTCTGCTACCTTAATTGACTATCCTTTTACTACCGCTACTGCCGCTATTCCGTCTAGCTATTTCGTCCTTACTGTCTTAACCAACTACTATCTCTGCCGTCCTAGATCTATACCGCTGCTAGGTCTATTTACTGCTAGATCTACTAGGTCTGTCATGCCGTTCTATACTACTATTCTAACTAATCTATTCTACTACTGCCGACTAGCTGTTCTACCGCTGCCGCTACTACTATTACTATTCTGACTGTTCCGTTCTATTGTTCTAATTATTCTACTACTACTATTCTTACTAACTGCTACCAACTAACTGCTACCGACCGTCTGCCGCTACCGAGATTTCCGCTACTAAAAGTTCTGCTGCTAGATATCCTACTATTTACTAACTATTACCGAATTCTTCTACCAAGTATTCTACCGCGCTGACTGTCTGCCGTATTACTATTGCTACTACCATTACTGTTGCTGCTGTTACTGCTATTACTGCTATTGCTACTGTTACTGCTACCGTTATTATTTCTAGTTTACTGCTGTCCTAGTTACTAGGTTGGATCTTAGCTATAGGTAACAAAGGGGCACTGCAGAATAGTTCTATAGGAGAGCTGAGGATAGGGTTATCTAAGTTCTTTTAGGGGTGTGCTTTCCTTTTTCTATTCTGCTTTTGCTTTACTTTTGTTTGGCTATTCTTTTATAGTATAGAACGTTAGGGGACAACGTTCTTAGTAGGGGAGGTATATAGTGGGGTAAAATAGGCCACTACTTAGTGCCTTGGCATTTTCCTGTATATATCGAGCCTTCGGCTTCTCTCCTTCTTTTAATCACGACCTACTGGAATACATTCTTTCCTTTCTTCTTACTAACTGCTTTCCTACTAATTGATTACGTCTGACGACCAACCGACTGACCGACAGACAGACAGACAGCACTGTGACTTTCCTATCTTAGAGTGGTCGTACCCTCTCACAATAGGCTTCTTTAATTCTTAGTATGTTTCCTAGAGCCGTTAGACCTTTAGAAGTATTATTTTCTACTACTCCTTCTTCTAAAATATCTTAATATACTTTATATAACGATTTGGGTAAAGAATAAGTATAGTAGCGTAAAGAGGGGAGTTATCTATTCTCTGGTAGTACTCGTTAAACTTCGCCTATATATTTTTTACTTAAAGTAAAAGAGCTTTATTTGGTTTAAAGAGTGCCTATTATATAATATTAGCTTTAGCTTATATAAAGTAACTAGAAGAAGAGATATATAAGAGAGTTCTCTATATGTTTAATAAGTACATTTATTGTAAAGAGTACTTGATTAAGTGTTATATAATCTCCTTATATCTCTAATATTATATGGTGGAATGGCTTTAGAAAGGTGTAAATTATATAAAAAAGCTTCTAGTCTTATAGCGAGATATAATCCTCCTTAAGCGTATTAAAGTTGCTTTTAATATAGTTATTAATTCCTAACTTATACTTAAGTAAAACGCTTAGTATTTAATACTAGCTATTCTATCTTATATGGTTATTAAGTAGAACTTATCTTCTAACTAAAGTCTTAAACTCCTTTATACAATTTATTAAGGTATAAAAGTATACTATAATATTATAAAGCTTGCCAAGTAGGCCTATTACTTAGAAGGCCTATTTCTACTTAATCTCTTCCTTATAACTTCGCTCCTTTTTACTTATATTATCCCTTTTATATAACTCTATAGCCTTAAGTTTAAAAGTATCTTTAAAGAGGAAGGCCTAGATGGTAAGATTAATAGTATACCCCTAGTAGCGGATACGTTATTAGATAGGATCCCAGGTAATATCCTTATTATTAGTAAGATATTTATGGATCGTATAATAAAGAGTATTATTTATTATAGAATTATCTATAATAATAGCTCTAAGCTTTTATACAATCCTATACTCCTTTAGGACTAGGAGAAGAGTATTTTATTATTCGGCTCTACTATAACTAGGTACTATATAAAGGGTAAAAAGAGCTTTTATCCGGTTTTCCTGGCTATTAATAAAGTAGGCGTAGACTATAAGAAGAAGGTAGTTATTTAGGGACGTCTAGATATTAATAGAAAGATAAATACTTATTAACGCTGATTGAACTCTTCTTTATATAATATCTTTTTATAGCTAAAAGGAATAGGTAATTATCTAAGAAATTTCTATATGTTGTTATTATTAAATTAGATAACTTTAGGTTAAAAGCCTAATAAAAGATATAGAACTCTTTATACTCTATAATCCGGAATAAAAGGTTTTATATAATAATTAAGTTAATAAAAGCTTACTAGATAACTTCCTTATTTAAAACCTTTATAAGGATTATAGAATTAACTTCGTCCGTCCTAAATTCTAATACTATTTATACCTAAAGTTCCTAAAGCTTTTTAAGCGCTTACTCCTTTATATAAGTATAAGGCTGTTTTAAGTTAATAGAGATTACATAGTCTTTCGCAAGGTGTTTTTTTATATTTATAGTTAATAGTACTAAGTAGGTTTCGCACTGGTTGTAGTATATAAGCCTTTGGTTCTTTTTATTATATATTAGCTCGTTTTTATATAGTAGGCAAGTAAATTTATAGACTAGAGATTAAAGCTAAGCCTATTATATACTAGAGCTCTTAATTAAGCTAGGAGTATTTTTAAAAAGAGATAAATCCGCTTCTAAAGCCATGTTTCGTATAATATTACAGTAGAAAAGTAGTAAATTTAATGGAGAAAATTTGATGGGGAATGCCAAGGAATATTACGATACTTTGATACGATACGAGATATTGTATCGATAGTGGATCGTCGATCCGTATCGCGATAAGATTAGATTTCGCCTACCCTGGAACTTTATAATTCTAGTATTGATTATTTAACCCTAAGGCTAAACATCTTGTTTACCTATTATTAGAGTCCTTATTCGTTCTTCGAAATCTTAGTTCTATAGGAATCTTCGCCCCGTACTTATTCGTTAATCTTTTAATTAAGTACTTACCTTTTTTTATTAACTATTATCTGTTATAGGTTCTTAGGTCTCTCTTATCTCGTCTTAAGAATCTTAAGCCTATAGCCTTTTGCCTTTATTAAGTAATAAGTTAGCACTAACGATTATTCGTTTGCCTAGCTTACTCTAAGCTATACTCCTTTTGTCTTATAAAGCGATAGGCATTGTATCTAATAGAGTATCGATCCCTATTACTAATTTAGTTTCTATAGCTAGTTTAACCTTTACCTCTGTTGTACTCTTAAGGTTTATATACTCCTAATAAACTGCACTTTTTACCTCTTCGTTACTACTAATAATCCAATTATCTTAACCCTTAGATCTTGTCACTTAATAGAATTAATGCGCGAGAACTTTCTCCGCTAACTGCTAGCTTGCTATACCGTCTTCATTCTTATCTAATTTATAGAGTCGGTCCGCGTCTTTATCCGATTCTCTTATACCCCAAAGTCCTCTTAACTTAGGCTCTTATAGCTAATAGCTTACGCTATACTTAGCGTCCTTATAAACTTGGCATACGTTATTATAACAAAACGCGAAACTTTTAATTAAACACTCTTTTGTTCCTTGTAGTATATTATCGTCCCTTTATATATATATATCGTCTGCTAGTCTAGTTCCGTTTACTATATAGTTATACTAAGCATTCTTATAGTCTCTAGTAAAATAACCTTGTTTTCCGCAATTTATATAAGCTCCTTCTTTATACTACTTATCTTACTATAGAGTTCGTTTAAACGTCTTCTACTAATAAGATTTTTAGTTTAACCTTTACTTCTTAGACCTTTAATTACTTAATCCTTATCCTCTAGGTTTCTATAGTTTCTTTTATCCTCTTAACTCTTTAGTACTGCTTAGGTCTATTAGCTCTAGTCTGCCATTCTATAGTTTTTTACTTTATTATTACGTGCTTTGTACCTTATACGACTATAGAACTCTATCTTAACCTTTCTTAGCCTGTTCCCTCTAATAGATCTAATTATTAATCTTAATCGCTTAATCTATTAGTTCCCTAAGTATATTCGCATCTTTTATTAGAATAATTACGTCCTAGGCTTTCGCTTTAAGTCCCTATTTATACTATACTATAAGCGCCTTATTGTTCTACTTAACCTATATAGCTAGTATTTAAAACTATGTCATATACTCTATTACTAAGGTCCTCTACGTTAGGTTCTAAAGCCTTTATTTTACTATAGTTGTTGCCTCTAGGTCCCCAAATATCTACGTAAGTAGACTTATAAACCCTCCCTAACTTAAGAACATATACTTAACCTCTAGGTTAGTAGTCTTATCTCTATACTCCTAGATCTCGGTAAGGTAAGGTTTAAACCACTTAAGTGCTCTTCTTAATAAGAACAATCCTATGTAAACTACTTAATCTATTAGTATAGCGAGCTTTATACCCTCTTATATAACCTTAAAGCGCATTTATATAAGAAATCCTTTAACCTTTAGCTTCTCCCCTAAGAATCGCTTAACTAATAGTAACTTCACCTTTACTACTCCGATTCCATTAATGCGATCTTTAAGTATCCAATTATTATCTATTAATCGATTAACTATTTCCTGTAATTGACCTACTATAACTAGCTGCGAATCAGTATCCCTTAAACTGATGTCTTTACTTACCAACGTAGTTACTACTATTGACGGCGTCGTGACTAGTGCTTTCGGTGGTATGTTATTCGACTTGTTAATACTGTAACTAGGTAGTAAATATATAACGAGGCCTTGTAGGAATACTACGGTAGGCTTGTTAATGGGCTAGGTAATATAGATAATAACGTAAAGTTAACAACGTAAATATAACTAGTGGAGTGGTTGCCTAATAGATTAACTCTAATTATATTCTAAGATTTACTATAAAGAAGAGAAACTATCTAGTAAGGAATGTGGTCCTTTAAATATATAATACTGTGCCTAAGAAATATACTAAGTACGTTGGTATGTTAGTACATTAGTATATCCTACATTCTTACGCTCTTACGTTCCCACGTTTCGAACTTATAACGTAACACATTATATAACTCGGCTACCCCTTATCCTATAGCTTGACTAATTCTAACGCCTCCCGCGCTTCCACCACTAGTCTATTTATATCTCTTTTTAATAGTTCTACTACCTGTAATATAAGGTCCGTAATACTAGAACTAGGAACTGGAGTCTTACCTACGAATATATTTAAACTACTAGTAAGACAATTAGTATAAGCTACTCCCGTACGCGGAGTATACTTATAATTCGAAGTAATATTCGTTGCATAAGTATATACTAACCTAGATTGCCTACGGCGTCTAACCCTCTAGGTTTAATAGTATATCTAGTAATTACTGGCTAAGGCTATATAATTAATTATAGGATCCTACTAGGAAGTTTAAAGATATTTACTAAAGAGTATAAGAATACCTTTAGGAATAGGGGGAGTAATAGAAGTATGCGAAGCAGAGCCTATAAGATGCTTAAGAGTAGTAGAGACTCTAGTATAACCGTAAACACTAGGATAAGTATTTTAGAGTAGGTGACGAGGTTCTATTACGTTTAACGAATATTAAGCGGACAGGATCCGGGCAGTAACTCTTGGCAGTAACTTTACTGCCCGAATCTTTTGATCAGCGGCGGCCTAGCAGGCGGCAAGGGTAGCCAAGGCACTACTCGAGCACCTATTTAACTAGTAAAAGCCATACAAATACTCCCCCACCCCTCCGTGCCCCGCAAGCTGCTGCACGATTAAACGAAGGTGCACGTACTTTTATGTGCTTTACGCGTTTTCCCCTACGCGTCTCTCTCCGCGCGTCTCTCTCCACGCGGCTCTCTCCACGCGTCTCCCTCTACGCGTCTCTCGCTACACGTCTCTCTCTATGCGTCTCCCTTTTTATATAAGAGAGGCACGGGCGAGACATCGGCAGCAGAGGCACGAGCAGAGGCACGAGCAGAGACACGAGTGGAGGCGTGAGTAGAGCCACGAGTAGAGGCGCGAGTAGAGGCGCAAGTAGAGCCATGAGCAGAGACATGAGTAGATCCACGAGCAGAGCCAGGAGTAGAGCTACGAGCAGAGGTAGGTATAGAGGTGCGGGGCGTAGAGGTAGAAAGGGGTATCTAGAAAGGGAATGTTAAAGCTAAGCCTTAATTTACCCCTGTAGATCAACTGCGCACTGTTCATCTAGACCCACCTTACCGACCCACTTTCCTATCTAGACTGCCCCCTTTACTTCTCTCTTTGCTTCTTTCTTTGCTCCTCCCTCTACTCCTCCCTCTACTCGTGGCTCTACTTATGGCTCTGCTCGTGACTCTGCTTATGGCTCTACCCATATCTCTACCCGTGTCTCGTTACGTCTCGTTGCATCTCCTTGTGCGTTTCTTGCACGTCTTATAGGGGTTAGGTAGAGAGGTGTAAAGACAGCCGCAGATATAAAGACGTAAAGACGCGGAGATATAAAGGCGTAGAGGTGTAGAGGCGTAGAGGCGCGGAGGCGTAGAGGCGTAAGGAGAGGCGTAAAGACGTAGAGGTGCCTCTAGGGGTAAACCCTACTAAATTCTACGACTCTAAAAAATAAGCTCTAAGCCACTAATTTTGCACCGGCAGAATGAAACTTGGCAGAAGATTTGGGCAGTAAAGTTACTGCTAAGAGTTACTGCCCGGATCCTGTCCGAATATTAAGACCCGTCGACTATTAAAGAAGCTTAATGTAAAATATCTAGGTCCCTTTTAAGTTAAGAAACGAATTAGTAAGCTAGCCTACCGTCTCTAGCTACCCCTATCTATAGCCCCTATATATCTAGTGTTTTATATAAACCTACTAGAGCTATAGTATAGACTACCGCTGGAAAAGAACTTCTGTCTAGGCCTAATTAAACACCCTAAAGTGGTAGGCGAGCGGTATAAGGTTAAAGCTATACTACGCTATAAGTCTGTTAATAATAAGCTTTAATATAAAGTTAAATGGCTAGACTAGCCCGCTAAGAACTCTATATAGGAACTAGAGGATTACCTTAATTATTACGAAGATATTCTAAATGAATATTGGGACTAAGGTCCACAATCTACAAATTATAGAAAGCGCTTTAATACTATAGTGTTATCGCGACCTATAAAGAAAGCTCGCGGTAGGCCGTAAGAGGCCCTAAAGAGTAAATAGGTTAAATCGGATATAGAACAGACAGGCTCCGGAAACTATAAGGATTAGGGCTACCGCCTAAGGCAGGACAGGTTCTTAGCCTTTTTACGTATATAGTATAAAATTAATAGGGCATTTTGCTAGAATTGTATTCCTATTAATTAATCTATACTAGGAATATTATTCCTAGGGCTTCTAGGCCCTTTCTAAAAGCCATTTAAGGTCTTCCTAAGTACCTAATCGAGGTCCTTAAATGCTACTATATATAAAAATAAATCCTAAAAGTCTGAACCACAAATGCCCAATCTAAAAAGCCACTATGCCTTATCCTTAGGAGTAGGATTAGGATATATTGGGCTATTAAGTAATAGCTAACAAGAATAGGATCTAGACGCCTTAGTGGGAGTATAAGTAGGCATAAAAATAGGGATAGGACGATAAGGTGTAGCTAGGGCAGAGATCCTTAAACGCTTAACACTAATATTAGGTCCAAACTAATACTAATAAAGCTCTTGCGGCGTAAGCTTATAGTTAATAAAGATACGCTTAAGCCTAGAATAAATAGAGATGTTAGCTGGCTAGTATAGTCTAGAACCACCGAGACCTTGCTATAGTAACTGTTAGTTATCTATCTACTAGGTACCTAAAGGGTAGTCTATCTAATACCGCATTATATTATACTCTTTCGAAACTTAACGCATATACGCGAACTTCTTCCTATGGTAAACGGCGACCTTCTTCGTACTACCCCTATCCCTTACCTTATCCTTAGTATACCAGCCTTACTCTTATACTAGGCGTTACTAGCTAGCTTATTAGGAATTATAGGCAGTATAGATGGCTATAGTATAGTCTTAAATTTAACCTAGTTATTTAGTATTAGCGCTAGAATAAGATAAAGCCCGGGTAATATAGTAGTTAAGAACATTAAAGGAACGCCGCTACTCTAGCCTAGGCTATTAAAGCTTTAAGTTAGCAATAGAAAACTATTAAGGATAGAAAAGCTTACCTTAACGTAACTGCCGCTCTTAGTACGTATATATCTATTATAAGGACTAAAGGTATTAGATTTAACGCAGTGCGTCTTATTATAAGCCTCTAGAATCATTTTATTAGATTTCTGGTCTTTTAAAGACGTATAGGTAAAATTATTTAGGTGGGACCAGCACTAGTTGCGGGTTAGCGGGGGTTGGGGTTCTATATGCAATAGTAGGGCTAAGATACGCTAAGGAATTGGCTTAGAAGAGCAGATAGTAGGAGAATAAAGAGGTATATTAAATTGATGATGGAAGAGAAGAAAATCTTAATAATATATTAAAAATACGTCTAAAATTAGACGAAGGTTAATGGGGGGAAGCAAAGTATTAAGAAAAAGGAGCAGCTGTAACGGGACTAGCCCAGTTAGAGTAGGAATATCTTAGTGAAACACTCGATAGATAAATTCCGACGCTTTAACCAAATTCTACTAAATTCTGCTAGCTTAATCGACTTCTGCCAAATTCTGCTAGATTAATTAAATTTTACCAAAGTCTGTTAAAGACCGCGTGCGTATATACGTGCGTATTAACCACTAAGCCCCTAACTATTTAATTATATAATTCTCTTATTATTCCTTTCTCTTCTTTACGTAATGTCTTGTTCTTAGCGAGAGCTATATACCCTTAGATTTAGATAGAATTTATATTATTCCTTTAAATCTTCCCTAAAGTCTCTTCGCGCCCTTATATTACGTTATATTAAAATAACTACTATTAAAATAGTAAATGAACTTAAACCCTCTGCGTTAGCTATAAGCATTATAGCCCTAGTTAGGGAACAGTTAACTATAATATAACAGTCCTTTATAGATACTTTGGCCTAATAGCAAGCAATATTAGAAGCTTAACACTAGTAATTAATAGAAGCAATCCGCAAAGAACTCTATAACCTTAAAGCACTTATATTAAAAACCCTAATAACAATACCTATAAATGAAATTAAAATAACTATATATAAACCTAACCCGTTAAATACAAACCCTAAGCTAGTAACGGTAGCTTAACCCGTACCTATAATAAACCTAGTACTTACTACAAAATCTAAAAAGCTCCCTAACCCTCTAATGTTTAATAGAAATTAAAATAACCTATATCCCTTTATAACTAAGCTCCGTCTTAAACTTTTAATAAACTATAACTAATACCCTACTAAAGCTAGTAAGATTAGTTATAGAATATCTTATTTAAATAAAGACGCTACACAAACTATGGACCTGTTCTTCTATAATAGCACCTTTATTAATTTTAAAATCTTTATCTCTTTATTAGAACGAATATATAATAACACCAGCCGTAAATACACAGTTATTACTAAATTTAAAAACCTATAATAACGGAACCGAGACTTTACCAGCTTCTTTTTGGAATTTTTAGGCCTTATTAGTAAACTAGATTAGAATAAAGCCGCTAAAGTTACTGCTCTCTGTTAAGCTATTTCGGATAAAATTAAAGCATAGTTAGTAGGTAGAGAACTACTAAAGGACTTACCCAAATTTGCTATAATATGGTAATAAATTAATAAGGACCTTTAATATAATAAATAGACTCGTTCCCTAAAGCCAACCACACCTTGCGTTTAAAACTCTACGAACCCAGTATACACCCTAAAGCGCAATCCGTCTCCAAAACCAAAAAGCCTATACTATTTGTTAAGAAACTGTTAGGACGCCAAGGCCCTAAGGGTATATAGCAACGTAACAACAGCAGCGGGATATAAGGGGTATCTGGTTCTTAATAAAGTAAAACTGTAGAACTAAATTCTACTATTCTCTAATGCGGGGCGACTACGTTTTATAGGCGCCTCGCCTGCGCCTTGCCTACGCTAAGCCGGTTATAGCTAGTGCGTCTTTATAGCCTAATAATTGCCCCCCCCTTCTTAAGCGGCTGAGAACAGCTAACGCTATTATATAATAGGAGCGCTATTATTATCCTTCGCTAAATAAAAAGTGTGTAATAAAATTTAAGTAAATTAGATAATATGTAAATAGGATAATAGGATAATAAGATAATAGAATGCTAGGGCCTTATAGAGATCTATAAAGGTAGGAGTTCCCACCTAGGTAGGACATTAGATTTCCCTTCCAAGTCTATTCCAATTCTTTTAGCCTATAACTTACCTTCTTTACAATTTCCAATTAATTATAAATCGCAAGCGCCACGCCGCCGGTTCGCCTACTAGTAAACCTTCCGTAAGTATTCTTTATACTAGCTTATAGCTATCGCTAACCCTACTAGACGCTATCTAAGCTCCTACGTTATTCGCAAGGTACTCCTCTAGCCTTGCTTAAACCTATCTACCTCCGCTACGCCAAGCGCGTAGCCACCGCTAGGCGGGCTACCTATAGTAAGTAGGCTAACCGCAATTACGGTTACTACCAACGACTAAATAAGTTATGTTAAGCAGTAAGTCTATATACGTTAGTTTAGGTTCTAATAGCTAATAAGACTAGGTCGCTAAGGCCTTCTATAGCCGCCTAAATAAGCTGCTCGCCTTTATTAATAGGGCTAAGCGCTAGCGGGTTACTAGCGGGGACACAGCTAACCTTAACGCTCGCGTCACTGCCGCCTGGAAGTCCTTTACGAAGGATATTAAGGCCTTAGTGCGCACTAGCGCTAAGCATAGTTTCCGCTAGCGCCTAAAGGGCAAAGACTTTTCCCTACTCTAAGTGTAGGAATTATAAGCTATCCGTTATACCTTTAAAGGGATTCTTAATATAATGCGTGCTTTAGTATATATTATAACATAGGTAATTTGCCAGCGTAGCGTATGCTAATAGTACTTATAGGCTAATATACCTCCTATTATAAGGAATAAGGAGGAGGGAGAGGAGAATAAGGAGGGAGAGGAGGAGGAGAAAGAGAAAGGAGGGAAGGAGAGGGAGAATTTAATAGAGCTATAGAGTATCTATATTTCTATCAGCGTACTACTATTACTCCGCCATCGTTCCGTTGTCGCCCTACTAATAGGGCGTAATCCCAGTTATAATTAAAAGTTTTTTATTCTCCTACCTACTTTCTTTTCTATTTACCCCTTAGGGTAAAGTAACTATTATACGTCTCCTTTACGTCCTTATTAATGTCCTCTACTAGGACCTATTTATTATACTCTTCTAGCTAGCCTTTTTACTTAACTAGGTACTATAGAGTCTAGTTATATCCCTTCCTTCTATATACTTCTTCTACCTTATATTAGTCCTCTTAGTCCTCTTAATTATCTAGCTTAATAGGCCCTAGTAGAGGGTCTCTAGTAGTACCCTTATATTATTTATATAGCTCTAGCAAGCTAATATAGAACACTAGGTGGATATGGTAAGACGTAGGTAGATATAGCTAGTATACTTACTTTCTAACTAGTTTGGCTATACTAAAAGGTCTAATAAAGCGTGCTATAAGTTTCTTACTTAGCCTTTTTAGTTTAAGGTTCTTAGTTAATAGCAAGACTAAACCCCCTACTTTATATACCTATAGTTAGTAATAACAGTTATAGTATTTCGCCTACGCCTCGGTAGCGCTCTCCTAGCGTTTTGCTAGCGCTTCGCGTTTAAAGGATATTCTTTTAATTCTCTTAGAGGCGGCTAGAACAGAACTACTATTATCTGCCTAGACCTTATATTTTAGATATAGGTAAAACCCATAGCAAGTATAAAATAGGCTTATATCTATTATACTATATTTAGCATTATTATAGGCGAATTTAGCTAGCAATAAAAGGCCTACCTAGTTACTCTACTTTTCGCTATAGAATATATAGAGGTAATACTCTAGGGTTTAGTTCTAGCGTTTTATTTACCTGTCCGTTTACGGGTAAAAGGCTATACTTGGCCTACGTTTTATCTTAATAGTAAAGCATAGCTCCAACTAGAACTTACTAGTAAAGATACTACTGCGATTAGATATAATCCCCCTAGGGGCTCTAAAACAACGTACTACTTTATTAAAGAAGAAATCCGCAAGTTTGGTTGCAGTAATAGTTTTTACTATAGGTAGATATAAGGCCATCTTAATATAGCGGTTGACTATTATATATATTACGTTATATACCTTATCGCCTTATTTGCTAGGCGGTAGGCCTATAATAAAGTCCATCGTAATCTCCTACCACGGCTAGCCCGGGCAAGGCAGCGCTTAAAGCTCGCCATAAGGGCGATATTAAGGCGCACGTATACGTTGGCATAAATTATTGGTAGAGATATAGTTCATAACGTCCGCATTTATACTAGGCTAGTAGTACTTACGCAAGAGTAGATCTAGAGTCTTTTTCTTACTAAAGTACCTAGCTAGGGCATTATTATGGTGGATCTATAGGAGTTCTATATAAACTACTAGGTCTAGGGGTATATATAGCCTCCCGCGGTAACAAAGTAGTCTAGCGGAATTAAACTACCACACTAGCTTTAAATGGGCGCGTTAACGGCGTCTTATAGTATCTACGCTATTGCTGCGCTTTTATAATATAAAGTTATCTTTAGTCTAAAGTCCTTTAATAAGCTTAATAACTGTTTCCATACTAGACTCGTAAGTACTCTCTTAAGTACTAGCTTCTCTAACTTAGGTCCTTATTATACGCTACTTAACAGCATACGTGCAGGTTACCTAGTTAAACTGTAATACTATATAGCCCAGGCGTACCGCCGTTAGGTCGCCGGCTTATAGCCATAAAAATAACACCTCTATAAAAGGCTCGTTTTCTTATATACCTAATAGGACTTTTACCTTAGGTTAGTGGCCCTATATTCCTAAAGTCCTTTAGAGCAGTAGTAGTATAGTGTCTTCTTCTGGCGGACCCCCTACGCCTAGGGGTTGCCTTAACGGCGCGTTTACGGGGTTCGTTTTTCCCGCCCTATACTTAATTACAAAGTTATAAGCAGCTAATGCTATAGCCCATCTAGCTTACCGTCTATTAAGGGCTTTTACTTTTATAAAACCCTCTAAATTATTATAATCTATAAGCACTTCTAGGCGGCTTAATAGCCCCTTAATATAGTGTTTCTAATGCTTAAAAGCCTCTATAATAGCTAGTAGCTCCTAATTATAGGTTTTATAATTACGCTCTACTAGCGAAAGCTTCCTAAACTAAAAGGCTATTAGATGCCAAAGGCCCTCTTTAAACAGCTGTAATATAATAGCTGCTAGGCCTTATATTAAGGCATTAGTCTCTAACTAGGTTAGCAAGCCCGGTATATAATATTATAGAAGTAGCGCCGTTATAAAGGCGTCGCAAAGCCGGCGTATTGCCTGCTCTACCTCTTCTAGCCAACTAAAAGGCCTAGCTTTACGGCCGTTCTTTACTCCTTTAAGGAGATTAATAATAGGCTTCGCAATAGCAGAGTACTTATAGATAAACCGGTAATAGAAGTTAGCAAAGCCTAGGAAAACCTAGACATCCCTATAGGATTAAGGGCTCTTCTACTTAGTAATAGCTTCTACCCGGCTAAGATCCATTGCTACGCCTTTAGGACTAATAATATATCCTAGGAACTCAACCTCTTATACGCTAAACTTACACTTCTTAAGGTTTATATACAGTTAATATTACTATAACCTACGTAGCACTTCTAGTACGTAGCGCTAGTATTCCTCTAAATTTTTAGAGAAAATTAGAATATTATTAAGGTAGACTATATAGAAGACGTCTACTAGTCCTAATAAGGCTCAATTAATATAGCCCTAAAAGGTCGTTAGTCCGTTAGTTAGCCCAAAAGGTAAAACTAAATACTTAAAGTAACCGTAACGCGTATGGAACGCCGTCTTCTACTTATCGCCCTAATAGATGCAAAGGCGGTAATATACATTTATTAGGTCCAACTTAGCAAAGATCTTAAAACCTACTAAGCGGTCTAAGGTCTTACTAATCAATAGTAGTACAAGACGATTCTTAATTGTTACCTTATTAAGGCCTCTATAGTCTATACAGAGCTATAGCTTCCTATTCTTTTTTAGTACAAATAGGACAAGTGCCCCTACGGGACTAGTACTTAGTTAAATCCAGCCTTTAGCTAAGGCGTCGTCTAAGTACTCCCTTAGTACCTCTAGCTCCTTAACTAAGAGGTTATAAAGCGGTCCATATAAGACCTCCTATCCCTCTTCTAGGTCAATAGCATAGTCGCCCTAATAGTATTAGGGTAGCTTCCCTGCCTCTTTATATAAGAAGACATCACTAACTTCTTTTAACTGTGGGGGAAGGACCGGTAAGCTACCGTTATTTTACTTACTAGGTATTAATCCAGTAATTACTAGGGCGAAGACCCTAGATTCCCTTTAAAGAGACTCCATAAAACCCTTAGGGGTTTATAGCAATAGGGACAAGCCATCCAGCTTCCATTACCACGCCTTCGCCTTATAGTTAATAAGAAGTTAGGCCTTTTTTAACCCCGGCATACCTAGGGTAATAGTAGGGGATATATTAGCTATTCCATAGCAGATAAAGGTTACTTCCCTACTCCTACCCTAGCTATCCTTTATTCTTAATAGTACTTTATAAGCTTTATAGTAATATGCCTAAGTTTTATTTAACCAGGAGTAAGTAGGTAATTTTACGTCTAGTATTTAGAAGTTACACTCTATAGCAAATCACTAGTTAATTATATTTACTTTAGCGCCGAGATTAAGCATTACCAAGGCCTTCCAGGTCTACTTAGATAGGACTTCCCCTAAGAGAGTAATAGCTTCCTCGCAATCTAGTAGTAGCTTACGCCCTATGGGTATAAGGGGCTCTAAGGGCGCCTTCCTTTTCCTAGCATAGAGATGGCGTTTACGCTACTTAGCGGTGGCTAGTACTATTACAGCTCCGGGCACTATCGCCACTAATATCCTAGCTTACCACAATTTTTACAGTTCTCCTTAGGTTAGGTTAAACCCCCAGTAGTACTACTTCGCCCCGCCATTATATTACTAGTAGTGGTTTTAGAGTCCGCTTTCCCTAAGTTACCTAATAGGGTAGTCTTTATATTCGAGTTCGTGGCGCGCCTATTACCTCTAGCCTATAGGGCGCTTACGCTCTTCTAGTTTTCCTCTAATAGGGCAGCTAGGGAAATAAGCTAATTTTAAGTTTATAGAAATTCCTAATAGTTAGTAACCGTAAGCTATAGCTCTAGCTATAGCTTCGCAAATAGGTGTATTATTAGATGCTTTACATTATAGGGAGGATTAATTTATACTTTTAAGGAGGTTAGGTAAGCAGCAAACTCGTTTATAGGTTAATCAATTCGCTATATTGCCCTTATATAGATTAGGACTATATATAGTTCTTAATTAATAGGACTTTTAATCTAATTAAGTAAGAATTTTATAAGCTCCTTCTAGGTAAACTACGTATCTAGATAATTATCTTTATACTATAGCTAAAGGGTTCAGTTAGTCCCCTTTATATATTACATAGTAAACGTAACTTTAATATCCTATCTGTAAAAGCATTAAGCTCTAGGCGGAACGCTAGCTTTAAGCTATTACGGAAGTCTTAGTGCTCTTATATACTCTTACCGTAATATAGAGCAATCTTCTCTATTTTAACGGCCCGTTTTAACAAAGCGCCTATTATATTAGTAGCCTTCCGCTTAAGGTTTAGATACCTTAAGCTACCCTCTAAGTACTCTAATAGGATACTCTAAGGTAGTAGATTTAGGTTAGGAACGGGAGTCAATATCGCCTCGCCACGTTAATGCCGTCTTAGCATTTCCACCTCTTCCCTAAGCAACTGTAGTTTTCCTTACTCTAGGAGTTGTAGCTTCTTATTCTCTAGCCGTTATATTTCTTCCTATATAGTATTCTTACCTATAGCTTTTAGTTCTATTTAGGATATAGGTCTACCCGCGTTATCCTAGGGCTAATCCCTAGACTTAGTACTACGCACTACGCTAACATTACGCCCGCGTCTCGCTATTAGCTTAATAGACTATAATATAGTTAAGAAATATAAGTTGTCTTTTTAATAGAAGGCTGTTGCTACGTGGTCGTAGCCTTAGTAGACCACTATATTGCCAGACTGCTACCCCTAAAAAGGGATAAAAATTTAGAACTATTAGGACGCTAAGGCCCTAAGGGTATATAGTAACGTAATAATAGTAGCGGGATGCAAGGGGTATCTGGTTCTTAATGAAGTAGAACTGTAAAACTAAATTCTACTGTTCTCTAATGCAGGGCGACTATGTTTTATAAGCGCCTCGCCTACGCCTCGCCTGCGCTAAGCCGGTTACGGCTAGTACGTCTTTATAGCCTAACAGAAACCTAAAGGAGGCTTAAGGTTCTGTATTAATTATTAAGCCCTAAATATAATTACGATTTAAAACCAATATCCAATTCCTCTGCTTTAAGAAACGCTTAACTGCTTAGCGAAAGTATAATACTTTACGAAGCTTAACGTAGTTGCTGCCTTTAATTAAATCCGTGTTTAAGAAGGAGATAAGAAGTATATAGCTTTCCGTATATAATGGGGACTTTTTAAATACCTAGTAATGCCATTTAGTGTAAAGAACGGTCCTAGTACGTTTTAGCAATATATTAATAATATACTTCGCGAATTCCTTAATATATTTATTACTGTGTATATTAATAATATCTTAATCTATTTATCTTCGCTTTCTAAGTATTAGAAGCACGTCTAAATGGTCCTTAAACGTCTATAAGACGCGGGCTTATAATATAATATTAAGAAATACAAGTTCTATGCATCCAAAGTCACGTACTTAGGCCTAATTATATCCCGCGACGGAATTAAAATAGACCCTAAGAAAATCGCTATAATTATAAACTAGGAAAGTCCTAGTAGTATATAAAATATCTAAGGATTTCTAGAATTCGCAAATTTCTATTATTAATTTATTAATTACTTCTTAAAAATTATTTAGCTATTAGTAAACTTAATAAGGAAGAACATAAGATTTAAATAGACTACTAAATATAAATAAGCTTTTAATAACCTAAAATATTGTTTTATAACTGCTTTAATTCTTACCTACTTTAATCTAGACCTTAAATATATCGTTAAAACAGACTTATCTAATTATGTACTAGGAGGAGTGTTATTACAATATAATAAGAACAGCGAGCTACGCCTAGTAGACTTTCTCTTTTAAAAACTTACCCCTACTAAATTAAACTATAAGATATATAATAAGAAACTGCTTATAATTATTAGATGCTTTAAATAATAGTATCTAGAACTTAAAGGATTGTTATTTCTAATACGCGTATTAACGGACTATAAGAACCTATAGTACTTTATAACTATAAAGCAATTACCACAACGCCAAATTTATTAGGCTAAATACCTCTTATAATTTAACTTTAAGATTATATACTAACCTAGCAAACTTAATTAGAAGCCTAACTTATTAATATAATAATTATAGAACTTACCTATAAACGCCTTTAACAAATAGATTATAAATTAATTACGAATTTTACTGCCCCCTAAACGCTTTAAGAAACTACGCCCTATATTTCTTAACGCAGAGCTTAATAGGAATAAATTAGAAATTAATAAGTGGGATATAGAAATTAATAAATTAATAGAATATGACTATAAGAATAACCCCTAAATAGTAAATATAATAAAAGCAATTTAAACAGAGAAACGGCAATATAAGGATATTACACTCGCTAAATACGAAATCCGTAATAATCGGTTATACTATTAATAGAAAATAGTAGGCCCGAATTCTAAACTCTTACAATTTAAGATACTCAAATTTGTATATAATTCCCCTATAGTAGGGCATCCTAGCTATATAAAGACCTATAAGATTATCTAATAAGTATATTACTGGCCTATAATATACAACTATATATAAAAATACGTTTAAGCATATAGAATATACGTGTATGGGAAGACCTCTTATATAAAGAAGTAAGGAGTACTTTAACCGTTCCCGATTCTAATATAAAGATAGCGAGATATCTTAATTAACTTTATAATTAACCCGCCTCTTTGGCGCCGATAAAAGCGGCGGAATAACGGCACGGGCCATAAACACCAAAACACCCCCTTAAATAATCACAACAAACAATAATACGCGCACCAAAACACTCCTAAGATTGCCGGCGTGCAAATGGGCAGATAACACAGTATTAAGCATAAATTGAGCGTTTAATTGTATATAGAAATTAAGGTGTGGCCGAAAATCTGGTGTTTGTTGCCCATGCCGTTATTCCGCCGCTTTTATCGGCGCCGAAGAGCCTGCCTAACAGTAATAGGTTTATAAATGTTATAGTAGTTATTAACTATCTTATAAAAATGCGATATATGATTCCTATAGACTTAATTAATATAATATTAGTAGCCAAATGTTTTATTAAGTACGTCTTTAAGCTATATAGACTTTTTAATTTAATAATATCTAACTATAAAAGCCAGTTCGTTTTAGACTTCTAGTAAGCCCTATATAAATAATTAAGTATATAAATATAACTCTTAACTATATTTTATCCGGAAATAAACGGTTAAACTAAAATTGCAAACGCGATTATAGAATAATATCTATAAATACACTACTCCCACCTACAAGACAACTAGGAAAAATGGCTACCTTTAGCTAAGTTTACTGCAAATAATATAAGAAACAAATTAATAGGCATAATATCGTTCTACGCAACCTACGGATAAGACCCTTAACTTAGATTTAAACTATAACCCAAAATCGATATAACAGGACCTATAATTAAGAGAATTTAACTAATTAACGCGTATAATTTTGCTAATTAAATAAAGTAGTTAATGAAACTATTATAAAGTAATTAGCGTACGCTTAAACGGTATAGAAATAGTATATAAATAAAGAACAAGCTCCCGCGTAGGTGTAACGGAACCTTGTAGCAGGTACTACAATAGGCTTATTATTAGGCTAGGTGTGTAGGAAATGCAAGTATAAAAGTCAACAACGTAATAATAACTAGTGGAGTGGTTGCCTAATAGATTAACTCTAATTATATTCTAAGAATTACTACAAGGAAGGAACTATCTAGGTAGGGACTAAGAGTCCTTAAATATATAACTGTACTCCTAAGAAATCCTTTTTATATATAATGTACGTGTTATATATATTATATATATATTCCTCTTATACACTGCGTACACTGCGTATAATATTATATAACTCGCTTACTATTCCTTATTACATAGTTCTACCAGCTCTATCCTAGACCGTACTCTTATTAACCAACTAGCTTCTTCTAATTCTTCCCTAAGTAGTTATAATATTATACTTAAAGCGTCCGTAATACTATCTCCTTCCTCTCTATCTTTATCCTTAAAGATTTCTAGTATCTCTAAGTCATTTACTAAAGGTATAATATCCGTTTAATTAATTTAGTTAATATTATTGCTTATTATGTCTCCTAAGGTTTCCAAACCTTCTTTATTATTATAAGCGCAGCGCTATACTTATACTATTGCGAGCATACTATTACTTAGCGAGATAATGCTATCTTCGTATTCCTATTATGCGAAAGAGGGGTTAGTTTATATTACGTTAGTAAGTCCCTTCTCCCGGCAACTATTCTCTTATTTAGAGTGCACCAAAGCAAATATTCGTTTATCCTATAATGTTTACTTTATCTCTAACGCTAAATATACGCGTCCTATTACTCTTAATAGTTATTAAGTTCCCTAAGTAATTTATTATAGGGTCTTATATTTAATCTGCCACTATAAAGCTTAATGGTAAGCTATTATAGGCTCTTACTAAGCTTAAGTGTTCTTATAATACGGAACAGAAGGCTCTAAATACTTAGATTATAGCGTCTACCCATCTTCTTCGTCTTAAGAAAGTTCGTAAAAAGGTCTGTTTTAAGAAGTAGAAGCTTATAAAATAAGGTCTACAGGAACTTAGTAATAAGAGAACTAACTCTCTTCCTATAAAGGAAATAACTCTAAGTAATTTAGCAGTCGCTCTTCCTAGGTCCCCGTTAGGTAACTTATTCTTTAGCGATCCTTCTTTATTAATATTACCTAACCTATTTTCTTCTAATACTCCTATACCTTTCCTATAGCATTCTTTAAATTTTCTAGTAGCTTCTAGGTAGTCTCGTTATAGCCTATCTACTCTACCTTATACTATATTTTATTATTTATATCCTTATAACTAATAATCTTTAAAACTTACTATTTATCCTCTTCTTACCCTCTATATGTGTCTGCTTTATAAACTAGTGGCTTAATATTCCTATATACTAGTTCTAGCATTGCAATATACTATATTAAGTAGATTTTTATTCTGGCTAGTAGGTTTAATTTAAACGTAACCGGTAAAATCTTTTATATAATTTTAAAAGGTCCTAGTCTAATATAGTCTAACTTCTTACTTAGTTGTTAACTCTTAAAATTTTTATATAGTAGCTATACTTTATCTCCCTCCTTAAGATCTGGTCCCTTAGATCTCTTAGCGTTGTAGTATTTCTTTATTCTTTACTATACTACCTTAGCTGTTTCTATAAGGTTCTTATAAAGATTTATTAAAGTCTCTATTCTTTACTTAGCTATACTACTTATCTTCTTTACTTAACGTAGCGATAATAATATTCTTAGCTCGTATCTATAGTTTGCCTTAAATAGTAAAGTACCTATTCCTTCTTAAGGTATTATATTGTATATAAATTATATAACTAGTAATAATAATGCCTAATTATTCCGTGCGTAATTAATATAGTACCTTAGATACTGCTCTAGTGTCTAATTTAATCTTTCTATTTAACCGTCTGTCTGCGGATAATATATAGTAAAAGTTACTGCTTAAACTCCTTACTCCGCTAAAAATACCTCCTAAAATGCTGCTATAAATCTTAGATCCCTATCTGATATAATCTTACTTAGTGCTCTATATCTTATAAACACTTCTTTTATATAGATTTTAGTGATATCTTCCGCTAAGATTTCTTTCGTATAGGCTATAAAGTATCCCTACTTTATAAGCTTATCTACTATTACTAAAATCGCGTCGTGATCTTATCCTATAATAGGATCTCTTAATTTTAGTAACTTAATAATAAAGTCCTATAATATGACCTCCTATAGTCTCTCTAGTATTTTAATAGGTTATAGCCCTCTATATAGCTTATACCTTATTAGTTTATTTCTTTAGTAATCTAGATATTCTCTTATAACCTTCTATGCTAGGTTTTAGATTCTATTAATAATATACTCCTCCTAAAGTCTTAACACTAAGCCCATAGCTCCGTTATATCCTTAAGTTAGTCCCTTATAGAAATCTTCTATAAAGTGTTCTGCTATACTTCTTAGGATATACTTAGCTTCTTAGTTTTTGTATATATCCATCTATAGATCTTCTAGCTATACTTTTAGAATTCTTTATACCTAAAAGCTTTCTAGTAACTTATAAACTCTGTCTAGTTTATCTTTATAAGTTGCTGTAATTTTCGGATAATTATACCTAATTAATTTATCTGTATCTCTTCGCAATAAAGCCCCTAATAGCTTTTTATTATTTTACAGTTTAGCCTTTTAACTTAGCGCGTTGGCTTATATATTGTCTATACCCTTAGTATTCTATAAGCATCTCTGCCCATCTAACCTATCTTTAGTTAAGTTCCTTTGTTATTAGGAATTCTATTAGGTCCTTATAATCCGTCTTAACTATAAATGGTTTTTCTATACCTTGCAAGAATGCTCTTTATTCCTTTAGTGCTATAACTATACCTAATAACTCCTTATTATAAATGTTATAGTTTAACTCTAGTAGTATTATCTTCTAACTATAGTATGCTACTAGATGCCATCTATTTAGATGCTTTTATATAAAGTATACTCCTAGTATAAAGTCTAATATATCTATCTCTATAACCGTTTCTAGTCCTAATTAATAAATTTTGAGAACTAGCTCTTAGGTAAATAACCTCTTAACTTTCTTAAATAGTTCTTATTATTCCTTTCCCCATACCTATAGTTCCTCTTTTTTTATTAACCGCGTAAATAGCTTAATATCCTTTAACCATTATACTATAAACCTTCTATAGTAATTGCAAAACCCTAGGAACAATCTTAACTATATAACGTTCTCTAGTTCCTACTAATTTACTATAGCCTTAATCTTTTTTAGATCTATGCTAAGTTAGCCTAGTTTAATAATAAATCTAATAAAATCGGTCTTTCTAGTAAAGAACTTGTATTTTTTAATTACTACTAGCATCTATTCTTCCTATAGTCTCTTTAAGACCTATTTAACATATTCTCTGTGTTCTTCCTTAGTTATTAAGTAGATAATAATATCGTTAAGATATACCATAACAAATTCATCTAAGTATTCTCCTAATATATTGTTAATTTGCTTTTAAAACGTTGCTAGTACGTTTATAAGCCTAAATTGTATAACTAATAGCTTATATAGTCCTTCCTTTAACCTAAAGGCTGCCTTTTATTCGTCGCCTTCCTTAATTCTAATCTAATGGTATACCTATCTTAGATCTATCTTCGTAAAGATTTACGCATTACCTATCCTATTTTAAATTTCGCTAATTAAGGGTAAAGGATACCTATCCTTTTTAGTAATACTGTTTAACTGTCTATAGTTAATACATAGCCTTAGTTTACTATTTTTCTTTAATACGAATAGTACTAGATAACCCGCTAATAATTATAATAGTCTAATATATCCCTTTTATAAGTTTTCTTAGATAAACTCTTTTAATACTTTACCTTCTTCTTTAGTAAGCTTATAGATTAGAAAGAACCTTAGACTTATTCCTAGTTCTAATTCTATCTTATAGTCCTATACTATATACTCTAACAGCTTTTTACTTTCTAGTAACTATAGTTTCTTGCTATACTTATAGTATCTCTTTAGTATATAATCTAACCCTTTTTCGGTTTTTTTATATATCGCTCTAACTTAGTACTATACTAACTTAGCTTATTATTATATTTTACGGCGTTAAGTATCTCTAATATTAACCTAACCTATAACCTAATTAATCTTTAGATTATATTCCTGTAACTAAGGCATTCCTAGTACTACCTTATTATTTCCTAATAGTAATATATTAAAAGATATCTTAATTTATCTCCCTTTAATGGTTAACTAAATAGGTCCTATTTTAAGATTAATAATACCTCCTCTATAGGCTATCGGATCTTCTAAAATTGTTACTAATAGGTAAGAGTACTCCTTTTTCCTATATAGTAACCCTATTCTTTTAACTGCTACTAGCAAGATATAGTTCCTTATTACTCTACTATCTATTAATGCCTTAAACTATTAATCTTACTATTTTATTTATAAATTTAGGTGTTGTCTTTAAATTCCTTTAAGGGTTTAAGGCTCTACTACTAGTTCCCTTTAGTTTTATAGACCTCCACTTTTCCTAATTATTAGCTGCTTAATCCTAGTTATACTTAGTCTAACTTAGGCCAATACTTAGTTCGCTTTTTATCTTTAATATACTATAAATAGGTATTCTCTAGACATTCCCACTATTATTATTTATTTAGGTATTTTTCCATAAGGAATTTTCCTAGTTAAAGTATTAAGTCCCTTTATTCTTAAACTTCTATAGGGTACCAACTATATATATACTTAGCGTTTCGATATTTCGCCTTATCTAACATCCAATATATTCTTATTAGGTATTTTTAGTTTTTATCCTTAGGTGCTCTATATATATTATATATATTATCTATATATACTATCTACGATAGTATATAATATACTTAGCATCTTAGGTTAACTCTTAGCTTATCTTTATCTTTAAGTTTAAACCTTTCTCTTATTAATCTAAGCGTTATAACTTTATTTATAGGTACTAAAATTTATCTTTTACTTCTCTAGTCCTCTAATTGCTTCTTTAGATCTTTTAACGTTATAATTAAGGCTCCTTTAATATAAGTTATAGCCTTTTCTGTAATCGGGTAGTCCTAGATAACTTTTTCATCCAAATATATATATAAATCTTCCCACTTATTATTGTGTTATTATCTATACCACTTTTAATATAACCCTTTAAGTATATATAGCTCGTCCGTAAGGAGGTATTTTCTTATTACTATGTCGTAATAACCTTTTATATATTGTTCTTTAAACCTAGTTAGAATCCCTAGATCCTCTTCTTATTCCAGTTTAATAAGCCACTTAGCCCTTAATATGCCTGCTCTAGGCCTATTAGTAATTCTTTATATAGGTACTCTGTCCCTTATATAACCTAGTATACTAGATCTCTTATCTAGTTTCTGCTCTTACTATAAGGTAATTCTTGCTCTAAATTTCTCTATAGTTTCTTTCTTTTTACGTCTTATAAGTAGATCCTTAAAGTCTTCTCGCTTTTTAATCTTAGTATTAACTTTTTGATCTTTAGGCTAAACACTACATTCCCCTAGTAAGTCTTCTAGGTCTATATATCTATCTCCCAATTTAACCGCTATTTATATTGCAGATTCTCTAATCTATAAAGAAGCTCCTTACCTCTTACTTATAGGTGTTCTTATTTATACCCCAAACTCTTAGTTCTTTAGGATTCTTAATCCTAAGCTTACTTCTAACTTAAGTTTAGCTCCTACCTTAGTTTAACTAGGCGTCCGTGGTGTTCTTATCTTATCTTAAGAGTTTTAAATCTTACTTATCTCGTTTTAAGAATCTTGTGCTATAGGAAACTTTTCTCCTAAGCTTATTCGTATATCTTTAAACTAAGCTACTGCTCTACTCCATTGGTTTTTGTCCGTTGTGGGTCCTTAAGCTATCCTTATCCTATCTTTAGAATCTTAGATCTCTCTTATCTCTTTTTAAGAATCTTAAGCCTTTGGCCTTTTACCTTTATTAAGTAGTAAACTAGCACTAGTAGTTATCTGCTTACTTAATTGTCTTTAAATATTACTCCTTCCGTCTTATAAAGCGATAGATACTGTATCTAATAGTGTTATAATACCCGTTACTAAACCTTGCTCTATAGCGGTCTTAGTCTCTACTTCTATTATAACTTCTTTAAGGTTTATACGCTTCTAGTAAGCTACCTTTATTACCTTGTTATCTATAAATGTTTCGCCTATATTAAACTTATTATCTTTAATATCCAATCTACGTAATAATTTATTAGTCCCTCTATACTTTATAGATTTTAGCTCTTATAGCTAATAGCTTACGCTATACTTAGCGTCTTTATAAATTTGGTATATATTATTATAATAAAATACAAAACTTTTAATTAAATATTCTTTTATTCCTTGTAGTACACTATTATCCCTCTATATATATATATATCTTCTACTAGTTGGGTTCCCTTTATTATATAGTAACTCTAACTATCTTTATAATCCCTTATAAAATAACCCTATTTCCTATAATTTATATAAGCTCTATCTTTAAACTACTAACTTTGCTATAGAGTCCGCCTAAACGTCTTCTACTGCTAAGATCCCTAGTTTAGCCTTTACTCCCTAGTCCTATAATTACTAGATCCTTAACCTTTAAGTTTTTATAGTTTCTTACTCCATCTCTTATAGGTTTCTTTAGTACCGCTTAGGTCTATTAGCTCTACGCTATACCATAGTTTCTAAATTAGCTTTAGTTATTACGTACTCTATATCTTATATAACTATAGAACTCTATCCTAACCTCTCTTAGCCTGTTCCCTTTAGTAAATCCTATTATTAATCTTTATCGCTTAATCTATTAAATCCCTTAGGGTATCCATATCTTCTATTAAAATAATTACGTCCTAGACTTTAGCCTTAAGTCCCTGTTTATACTGTGCTATAAGCGCCCTATTATTCTACTTAACTTATATAGCTAGCGTTTAGAACTGCGTTATATACTTAATTACTAAGGTTTATTACGTAATGTCTTAGAGTTTTCTTTCTGCTATAGTGACTGCCTCTAGGTCTCCAAATATTTATATAAGTCGCTCTATAAATCCCTCCTAACTTAAGAACATAAACTATATATCTTAGTTTATAGTCATTATTCCGTTTACTTATATCTCTATAAGGTAAGGCTTAAACTATTTAAGTGCTCTTCCTAATAAGAATAATCCCGCATAAGCTATCTAATCTATAGGTATTAGCAACTTTGCTTCTTCTTATGTAACCTTAAAGTATATTTATATAAGGAAGCCTTTAAGCTTTAATCTCTCTCCTAAGAATCTCTTAATTAAAGGTAACTTAACCTTTGCTACCCCTATCCCGTTAATCCTTTATTTAAGTGTTATATTATTCTCTATTAACTAGTTAACTATTTCTTATAGTTATTTAACCGTTACAGGTTGTTGTAAATTAGTATCTACTATACTAGTGTTACCTCCTAACCTTAAAGTAGTTGCCGCCGTTAATAGCGTTATGGTGGCTACTTTTAGTAGTATATTATTTAACTTTCTATATTTAATACCGTAACTAGGTAGTAATTATATAACGGAACCTTATAGCAGGTACTATAATAGGCTTATTATTAGGCTAGGTGTGTAGGAAATATAAGTATAAAAGTTAACAACGTAATAATAACTGGTGGAGTGGTTGCCTAATAGATTAACTCTAATTATATTCTAAAAATTACTATAAGGAAGGAACTATCTAGGTAGGGATTAAAGGTCCTTAAATACATAACCGTACTCCTAAGAAATCCTTTTTATACGTAATGTATGTGTTATACGTATTATACGTACATTTCTCTCATATACTGCGTATACTGCGTACAACATTATATAACTCGCTTACTATTCCTCGTCATATGGTTCTACCGGCTCCATCCTAAACCGTGCTCTTATTAACCAACTAGCTTCTTCTAACTCTTCCCTAAGTAGTCGTAACATCGTACTTAAAGCGTCCGTAACAGTAGGACTTTAAGGAAGGTAATATAGTTTACCTAAATATATAAAACCTAAAGACTTAACAACCCTTAAAGAAACTAGACTAGAAGTTTGCAGGCCTATACTAAATTAAGAAGAAACTAAGCCTATACGCTTATAAGCTTAAACTACTAACTAAAATAAAAATAAATCTAACGTTTTATATTAACTTAATATAACCCTTAAAAGGTAAACCTATAACTTATAAAGTGCCACTACTACCTTTTATAATTATTAATAACGGTAACGGTTTTTACTTTATTAACTTAATTAATAATATATAATAGAAAACACGATCTAAACAATTTAAACTTCTTATTAAGTAGAAAGGATATAAAATATAAACTTAGGAAACCTATAACTAGATTAAGGCCAATACGCTATCCTTGGTAAAAGAATTTTATAAGGACTATCCTTTACGGCCTACTCTAGCTAAATAGACATAATATAAAGGTAAATAATTGCCGCCTAATATAAATATTAAAAAAATAATAATAAGAACTTAAAATATATTATAACATTTATAATACGGTTATATAATACGTAAGATATTAAGGAACTTTAACCGGCAGTTAAAGTTATCTAATTAGTTAGATTTGCCTTGCTAAGACCTACTATAAGATATTAGTTTAGCTTACCGCCTTAACTAAGCTAATAGCGATTTTCTATACCGGGCATAGAAAATCCTAATTAGCCTACTTAACGATTAGAACTGGTAAAACCCTATACTACTACCTAACGCGAAAACATAATACGCGATAAGTTATAAGTCTTAACTAAAATTAAATTATTTAGACCTTCGGCTAAAAGGGGGGGTACTATAACGGGACTAGCCTAGTTATAGTAGGAATGTCTTAGTAAAACACTTAATAGATAAATTCCAATGCTTTAACTAAATTCTGCCAAATTCTGCTAGCTTAATTAACTTCTGCCAAATTCTACTAGATTAATTAAATTCTACTAAAGTCCGTTAAAAACCGCGTATATATACACGCACGCATTAACCACCAAGCCCCTAACTATTTAATTATATAATTCTCTTATTATTCCTTTCTCTTCTTTACGCAACGTCTTGTTCTTAGCAAGAGCTATATACCCTTAGATTTAGATAGAATTTATATTATTCCTTCGAATCTTCTCCGAAGTCTTTTCGTGCCCTTATAGCAGCTCGATAAGCAAGGCGTCTTTATACTTTACCGTCTAATACCCTTCTAGTAAATAGCTACAACCTGACCGATATAACTCCGTTATAATAGCATTCTTTAGAAGTAAGGAAATATAAGTATGCGTTATCTAACCATCACTTCCTTATAAAATCTAATTCCGCGGCCGGGGAAGGCAATTAAGACGCCAATTGAAGGCGTATATAGGTTAAACTATACCTAAAACAATACTACGGTATTAAAGGACAACTTTATAAACGTTCTGAATAATCATATAATAGCTATAGATGCTACTGCGAAGTGTCCCTTCTGTTGCTAAGCAGTAAAGCTACGCCAATTATATGGCATAGGACTACTAGATTTAAAAATATATGCACTAAATCCGGGACACAAGTCTCCTTAATTGACTAATTAATACCTTAACTGCACTTAATAGCCTAAGGGCGAATATAGAAGTAATGTATTAGTAATGTAGAGGATTACAAGAAACAATTACGGATTATATCCTAGCAGTTAAAGACGACGGCAAGCTAAGGCCCTATACGCCAAATCTTATACTAAAAAGGTTCTACGGAACTATGTAAGGAATACTAAATTGCCTATAATACTTGCGATTAATTATAGACTAGCATAAAGGCTTGGAAGTAGGGTTATATAAAAATCCTTAGGTTAACCCAGGTAGTTACCAGCACGATTCTAGTAGGCTTCCGATAGGTCTCCTAGTAATCCTTATATCTTTTCTCTAGTTATATTTTTTCCTTATTAAGGTTTTTAGGAGTTTAAAGTAGGGGTTAGATAGATAGATAATATATAATAGTATGCTAATAACTCTCCGAACCCCTTCCGGGACAAGCCCTTATATCTCCCTCTACCACAAGGTAGTGGCGATTAGGGGCTAACTATAAGAAGGGGGGGGGCAATATAAGGGATATTATTGCGGTTACCTTAGGTTGCCCTTAAGACAACCCCTAGATACCCCTTAGATGTCTATCAGTTACGTATTAAAGGCACGTGCCCGTAGTATATAGTCTCCACAATCCCAAAGGCCTTACCTCCTTAAGGATTCGTCTCTCTTACAAATCTATCCTATTCCACAATCGTGTCCTTATAGCCCCCTGTCTATAAGTTCCCCTTATAAATATATAGCTGCCTATAGGTAAAGACTAGTATATATAAATTAACCTTAATAAAGTTAAAAGACTACCCCTACGACTTATTTATGGTTATAGCAAAGTATAGCCGGATTAGAAACTACCTTCTACTAATAATAAACGGCAGTTCTCTCTCTGTAGAGGTAAGCTTAATATAAGGGATTAGCCGTAGCTGGCCGTAAAAGCTACCGCTAAGCATTCGAGCTTTAATACAGCGGTGGCCTAGGCGCGTAATAACTATACGAGTGCCGTTATAGAGCCCTTCCTTAGGGTAGAGGTTCTATAAAAGGATTACGGGCGCGCCTACCTTTAGGGAAAGCTTTAACGGAGGTAGGCTATTGGGGTTAAATGTCTATAAGAGCTCTACTAGCGGCAGTTCTATATAACCCTATTCCCCTCTATTTTAGTCTATAGAGTCTATAAAATAAAAGGTGCTTAGGGAGCCGTAGAGCTGCGTAAGGATAGCCTTATTAATCTTAGTAACGGTATTATTACGAATAGTTAGGATAGCGCGATCGCGGAAGGTATCTAGGATATAGTATACCCGCGTAAGTAAATACAAAGCGTATATATGCCTATAGAAGGACTCCTAGGACTAGAACTAGGCTATACTAGGTAGAATACTAACCCTACTAGCTAGGGATATATTATATGATAAGCTTTACACCTAAGCGGTAAACCACTAGTTTATCTCGCCCTAGCAGATATATATATTTAACCGTAGAGAGAGGATATAGAAGGTAGGCTAGAGGAACAACCGCTATAGGCAAGCACCTATAATAGCTACGCGGTTCCCCGTAGGACGACAGGTAGTATCTAAGTAAAGCCGCCGCCTAAGATAGTAGGGAGCCTACTAAAGGTAGAGTTGTTAGAACGGACGTCCGTAAGTATACGGTGCACGGCTTTAAAGTAGTAGCGGTACTATATTAGCACCTTATCCTAAATAAGTAAAGAGGTACGGCGTAGAAGCTCGACTAGATTTAACCTTTTAGAGATATTATAAGTAGACTCTTTATATAGATTAATAGGTATCTAAAAACGTAAGTAGGTGGTACGGCCGCCGGGTAGTAGGAGAGGCCGTAATACTAGAAGAAGCTATATAAAGAATAATATTACCGCGCAAGCGATAGTAGTAGTAGAGGTAGCGATAAAGAAACGTTTTACTAGTGCCAATAGGGCCCTAGAGGAAGAAGTAGGCGGTCTATAGATTAGTATCTATAGCGGTAGCGATAGTATTAAAGCACGCTACTTGGTCCGTATTTAGCTGCTAGCATAGCTTAGTAAATTAGCGTTCTTCCTCTATAGGGTTATATTATAGTAGCTCCGCTATAAGAAGCGGGTTACTTCCCTCTATAATAATACCTACTAGTACTAGAACTAGGGCAGGCTATAGTCTATAAGCGTCTTCTACTAATTGGCAAGTATTTAATAAATAAGGTATAGGCCGTAGTTAAGATAGGTATTGTTATCCTCGCTAACTATAGGAGGAGTATTAGGTTATCAGGCTAGAAAGCGAGGTAAATTGTTGTAGATAGACTATTTAAAGCGGTCCTATAAAGTAACTAGCTCCATAATAGGGCCGTAAAGTAAAGTAGTTACGAATAAGGAGCATAGCTAGGCGCTAATAGTAAAAATGGCGGCCTCCGTTAAGTAATTAATCTACTTATAATTATCCTCTAGTAGCCTTAGAACTACGTAAGAAGTCTAAAAGGTTAGATAAACTATACTAGTAACGGTACGGAGGTCCTTAAAGGAGGTAGGGCCGGAAACGGACGTTAGTAGCAGCTGTAAGTAGAACCTCTCCCCTATAATAGGGCTGCAGTAATATATACGGCCTATCGCGGTACTTCGCTAGCGAGGACGCTATTCCCGCCGCTTTATATTAAAGACATACCGCTTGGGGGAGTCTTAATATAGGTAGTTACGGCTATCCTTATACTCCGCGTTATACTTAAAAAAGGCCGTTAAGGTAGAGTAGGAGAGCTTAAGGCGCTACTAGATCTCCTATATGGACTAGTCTAGCTAAAAGTATACGGGCTATTTGCCTAGAAGGTATACCACAAGCTAGATTATAGGGGGGAACTCCTTATAAATAGGAAACTTAAATAGCCGCTAGATAGCCTTAGAGGGGCCAATATAATAGCCCTATAAATACTAGCTTACCTTATCGCCATCTATAAGCCGTAAAGTGGTACGGTTGCTCCCCTTATATATATACTTATAGATATACTTAACGGACCGCATAGAGGTGTAGACCTTAATATTTATATACGCATAATACTTTATAGTTAGATATAGGGAGTACGGAATAATTTAGCGGTTGTCTATTTTAAATATAGCTCTAGTATTACAAACGCTTTAAGTACAATACTACGACTACTTAGAGAAGAGTCGGAAGAAGCTAGTTGGTTAATAAAAGCACGGTCTAGAATAGAGCCGATAAAACTATATAATGAAGAATGGTAAGCAAGTCACATAATATTATACGCAGTGTACGCAGTGTATAAGAGGAATGTACGTACAATACGTATAACACGTATATTACGTATAAGAAGGATTTTATAGGAGTACGGTTATATATTTAAGGACCCTTAGTCCCTACCTAGATAGTTCCTTCCTTATAGTAATTCTTAGAATATAATTAGAGTTAATCTATTAGGCAACCACTCCACCAGTTATTATTATGTTGTTAACTTTAATTTATATTACCTATACACCTAGCTTAATAATAAGCCTATTGTAGTACCTACTATAAGGTTCCGTTATACAATTACTACCTAGTTACGGTATTAAATATAGAAAGTTAAATAATATGCCACCAAAAGCAGCCACTATAACGCTATTAACGGCGGCAACTACTTTAAGGTTAGGAGGCAACACTAGTATAGCAGATACTAACTTATAATAACCTATAATGATTAAATAGCTCTAAGAGATAGTTAACTAGTTAACAGAGAATAATGTAATACTTAAATAACGGATTAATAGGATAGGGGTAGTAAAGATTAAGTTACCTTTAATTAAAAGATTTTTAGGGGAGAGATTAAAACTTAAAGGATTTCTTATATAAATACACTTTAAGGTTACATAAGAAGGAGCGAAACTACTAATACCTATAGATCGAATAGCATATGTAGGACTATTCCTATTAGGAAGGGCACTTAAATAGTTTAAGCCTTACCTTATAGAAATACAGGTAAATAGAATAACAACTACTAATTAGGACATGCGGTTTATATTCTTAAGTTAGAAAGGATTTATAAAGCAACTTATATAAATATTTAGAGACCTAGAGGCGGTAACTATAGCGGAAAGAAAACTCTAAGACATTATACAACAAACCTTAGCAATTAAGTATATAATATAGTTCCAAATATTAGCTATATAAGTTAAGTGGAATAATAAGGCACTTATAGCATAGTATAAATAGGGACTTAAGGCTAAAGTCTAGGACGTAATTATTCTAATAGAAGATACGAACACCCTAAGGGATTTAATAGATTAAGCGATTAAGATTAATAATAGGATCTTCTAAAGGAAATAGGCTAAGAAAGGTTAGGATAGAGTTCTATAGTTATATAAGACGTAGAGTACGCAATAACTAAAGCTAAGTTAGAAACTATGGTATAGCGCAGAGCTAATAGACCTAAGTAGTACCAAAAAAGCCTATAAAAGATAAAGTAAAAAACTATAAAAACCTAGAGGTTAAGGATCTAGTAATTATAGGACTAAGGAGTAGAGGCTAAACCAGGGATCTTACTAGTAGAAGACGTTTAGGTAGACTCTATAGCAAAGTTAGTAGTTTAAAGATAGAGTATATATAAATTACGGGAAATAAGGTCACTTCGTAAGGGATTATAAAGATAATTAGAGTTACTATATAATAAAGGGAACTAGACTAATAGTAGAAGACACACACGTATAAAGGGATAATAGTATACTATAAGGAACAAAAGAGTATTTAATTAGAAGTTTTGCGTTTTGTTATAATAACGCATACTAAATTTATAAAGACGCTAAGTACGGCGTAAGCTATTAGCTATAAGAGCTAAAATCTATAGAGTATAGAGGAACTAACAAACTATCGCGAAGATTAGATATTAAAGATAACGAGTTTAATATAGGCGAAATATTTGCAAACAATAAGGTAATAAAGGCAGCTTACTAGGAGCGTGTAAACCTTAAAGAAGTTATAATAGAAGTAGAGACTGAGACCGCTATAGAGTAAGGTTTAGTAACGGGCATTATAACACTATTAGATACGGTATCTATCGCTTTATAAAACGGAAGGAGTAATATTTAGAAAAGATTAAGCAAGCAAACAACTGTTAGTGCTAGCTTACCACTTAATAAAGGCAAAAGGCTAAAGGCTTAAGATTCTTAAGACAAGATAAAAGACGACTAAGATTTTTAAAACGAGATAAGGTATACCTAAGGACCTATAATGGACGAAAACCGATAAAGTAGGGCAGTAGCTTAGTTTAAAGACATATAAATAAGTATAGGACAAAAGTTTCCCACGGTATAAGACTTTTAAGATAAGATAAGTAAGATTTAAGACTTTTAAAATAAGATAAAAATACTATAGATGCCTAGTTAGACTAAGGCGGGAGCTAAACTTAAGTTAGAAGCAAGCTTAGGATTAAGAATCTTATAAAACTAAGATTTTAATATATAAATAAGGACTATAAACAAGATTAAGAAGTAAGAAGACTTTAAGGATCTACTTATAAGACGCGAAAAGAAAGAAACTATAGAGGAATTTAGAGTAAGGATTACCTTATAGTAAGAGTAGAAACTAGATAAGAGATCTAGTATACTAGGACGTATAAGGGATAGAGCACTTATATAAAGAATTACTAATAGGCTTAGAGTAGGCACACTAAGAGCTAAGTAGCTTACTAAACTGGAACAAGAAAAGGATCTAGGAATTCTAACTAGGTTTAAGGAATAATACACTAAAGGCTATTATAACGCAGTAATGAGAAGATACTTCCTTATGGACGAGCTGTATATACTTAAAGGGTTATACTAAAAGTGGTATAGATAACAACACAATAATAAGTAGGAAGATTTCTATATATAGTTAAATAAAAAAGTTATCCAAGACTACCTAATCACGGAAAAGGCTATAACTTATATTAAAGGAGCCTTAATTATAATATTAAAAGATCTAGAGGAGTAATTAGAGGACTAGAGAAGTAAAAGACGAATCTTAGTACCTATAAATAAAGTCGCAACGCTTAGATTAACGTAAGAAAGGTTTAAACTTAAGGATAAAAATAAGCTAAGAGTTAACTTAAAGCACTAAGTATATTACACACTATTATAGATAGTATGTGTAAATAATACGTATAATATACATAGAGCACCTAAGAATAAAAATTGGAAGTATTTAATAAGGATATATTAAATAACGGACGAGATAAAATATTAAAACGCTAAGTATATGTATAGTTGGCACCCTATAAAAGTTTAAGAATAAGGGGACTTAATACTTTAACTAGGAAGATTCCTTACGGAAGAATACCTAGATAAATAATAATGGTGGGAATGTCTAGAAAATACCTATCTATAGTATATTAAAGATAAAAAGCGAACTAAGTATTAGCCTAAGTTGGACTAAGTATAAATAGGATCTAGTAGCTAATAGTTAGGAAAAGTAGAGGCCTATAGGACTAAAGGGAACTAGTAGTAGAGCCTTAAACCCTTAAAGGAATTTAAAGCCGACACCTAAATTTATAAATTAAGTAGTAAGATTAGCAGTTTGAGGCACTAATAAATAGTAGAGCAATAAGGAACTATATCTCGCCAATAGCAGTTAAAAAAATGGGGTTACTATATAGAAAAAAGGAGTATTTTTACCTATTAGTAATAATTTTAGGAGATCTGATAGCCTATAAAGGAGGCATTATTAATCTTAAAACAGGACCTATTTAGTTAACCATTAAAGGAAAATAAGTTAAGATGTCTTTTAATATATTACTATTAGGGAATAATAAGGCAGTACTAGGAATGCCTTAGTTATAAGAATACAATCTAAAGATCGATTAGGTTATAGGTTAGGTTAATATTAGGGATACTTAACGCCGTAAAATGCGATAATAAGCTAAGTTGGTATGGTACTAAGTTAAAGCGATATATAAAGAAACTAAGAAAGGGTTAGATTATATACTAAAAAGATACTATAAGTAACGTATGTGATGGGGTTATGAAGGTGACCCTAGTTATGAAGGTTTTACATTACCGCCTTCTTATTTAGGCTAGAATATTACCTAAAATATACTGCCGCTTTGAACATCAAACATATTGACTTTTCTCCTTACTTCCCTTTACAGAACTCCATATTACCAAAGCTATGTCTTACTGGCCGTATGCTCTAGATACAGAAGATCGTTTACAAGCAGCTTTAATAGCCTGGCGAACAATAAGCCTTTATAAAGGCGCTGAAGCCTGTACGACCTGTGCGAAGGCCCATAAGGTTAATCCAGTTACTTTCCGCCAGCAGCTTTAAGGCAAATTAGTCTTCCTAAGTTACCCATATTAATTAATATTGTATTACTCCAGCTAGCAAGGCAGCAATTGCTAGCAATAATCTTGCTCTATGGAGGTCCCTAACAAAAGTTAGGAAGTTTTGAACTAGCGTATGCGCAAGCACGGGTGCGTATTTTACAGCCTATGTAATTAACCGCGGATGAGGTCCACAAGCAGGCAGAAGAGTCCTCTGCAGCCACCGGTGGTCAGTTAAACTTTAAAACACTAAAAATCGACTTTGTATAGACTCTATTATATATATTTATGGTTTTAATGCTCCCTAATAATAATGCAGTGATTTTAAATGGGGTTTACTGGTTATTTGCGACCAAATTTGTATTTTTAAGTATTTTGATGTTCAAAACCTTCATAACTAGGGTCACCTTTATAACCCCATCACATACGTTATAGCAAGAAACTATAGTCACTAGAAAGTAAAAAGCTATTAGAGTATATAGTATAGGACTATAAGATAGAATTAGAACTAGAAATAAGTCTAAGGTTCTTTTTAATCTATAAGCTTACTAAGGAAGAAGGTAGAGTATTAAAAGAGTTTATCTAAGAAAACTTATAAAAGGGATATATTAGACTATTGCAATCATCAGCAGGTTATCCAGTACTATTTATACTAAAGAAAAATGGCAAACTAAGGCTATGTATCGACTATAGATAGTTAAATAGTATTACTAGGAAGGATAGGTATCCTTTACCCTTAATTAGCGAAATCTAAAATAGGATAAGTAACGTATAAATCTTTATAAAGATAGATCTAAGATAGGTGTACCATTAGATTAGAATTAAGGAAGGCAATAAATAAAAGGCAGCCTTTAGGTTAAAGGAAGGACTGTATAAACCATTAGTTATATAATTTAGGCTTATAAATGCACTAGTAACATTCTAGAAGCGAATTAATAATATATTAGGAGAATACTTAGATAAATTTGTTATAGCATATCTTAACAATATTATTATCTACTTAATAACTAAGGAAGAATATAGAGAACACGTTAAATAAGTCTTAAAGAGACTATAAGAAGAACAGATGCTAATAGCAATTAAGAAATACAAGTTCTTTACTAGGAAGAACGATTTTATTAAATTTATTATTAAATTAGGCTAACTTAGTATAGATCTAAAAAAGATTAAGGCTATAGTAAATTAGTAAGAACTAAAGAACGTTACGCAGTTAAGATCGTTCTTAGGGTTTTGCAATTACTGTAGGAGTTTTATAGCGCAATAGTTAAAAGATATTAAGCCATTTACGCAACTAATAAAGAAAGAGGAACTATGGTTATAGGGAAAGGAATAATAAAAACTATTTAAGGAAGTTAAAAGGTTATTTACCTAGGAGCTAGTTCTTAAAATCTATTAACTAGGACTAGAGACGGTTATAAAAATAGATATATTAGACTTTATACTAGGGGCATACTTTATATAAAAGTATCCAGATAGATGGTACCTAGTAATATACTATAGTTGGAAAATAATACTACCGGAACTAAACTATAACATCTATAATAAAGAGTTATTAGGTATAGTTACAGCATTAAAAAAATAAAGAGCATTTTTATAAGGTATAGAGAAACTATTTATAGTTAAGACGGATTATAAGAACCTAATAGGATTCCTAATAATAAAGGAACTTAACTAAAGATAGGTTAGATAGGTAGAGATACTTATAGAATACTATTTTAAGATTTAGTATACTAAGGGTATAGACAATATACGAGCAGATGCGTTAAGTTAAAAGGCTAAACTATAAAATAATAAAAAGCTATTAGGGGCTTTACTGCAAAAAGATACAGATAGACTGATTAGATATAATTATCCAAAAATTATAATAACTTAAGAAGATAAACTAAACAGAGTTTACGAGTTACTAAAAAGCTTTTAGGCATAAAGAATCTTTAAGGCATAACTGGAAGAACAATTAAAACATCTAGGAGAAGAGATACTATACAAGTATAGAGAGGTAAAGTATATCCTAAGAAGTATAGCAGAGCACTTTATAGAGAATTTCTATAAAAGATTAACTTAAGGACATAACGGAGCTATAGGCTTAGTATTAAGACTCTAGGAAGAGTACATTATTAATAGAATTTAGGGTATAGCACAAAAAATTATAAAGGAGTATTTAGATTGCTAAAGGAATAAACTAATAAGGTATAAGCTATATAGAGGGCTATAACCTATTAAAATACCAGAGAGACTATAGGAGGTTATATTATAGGACTTTATTATTAAGTTACTAAAATTAAGAGACCCTATAAAAAGTTATACCACACATGCAACCTTACCAAAAGGTAGCGCCACACTTCAAAACTTACGCATACCCATCTTACCACCAAAAACAATCGATTTTCCAACTTTCAAGACCTAATTCCTACTGCCTAGCGAGCTAGAGGTGGATTTATTTGTCATTTTACCCCCTTTCCCCCAACAGAAAATTCTTCTTAGGGGTGGTCCTAGCTTATAAGCGAGGCACGGATAGGAACACCAAAACCACTACTACTACTACTACCACTACTACCAATAACAAAATAGGGGCTAGTTTCTCTACTACCTTTTAGCCTAATCTCCCCAGAAATCTTCTAGTAGGATTAGTAAGGAGAAAGGGTATAAGGATAGTAAAAACTAGGAAACCCCCTATAAGACACAAAATGCTAAGGCCCGGCAGGCCTAAAAAGAAACCTCCTATAGAAATAAGTGATAATGAGTCTATATCTACATTCACTTTTTCTAGCCCTTCTCCTTCTCCTGGCCCTTCTCCTTCTCCTAGCCTATTTGGGACAGGAGAAAAAAGAGGACATCCTCAGTCTTCTACTGAAAAAGAAAACTAAAAACCTGTAAAAAAGACAACTAAATAAATGACTTTTATGGCTGGTATACCTAGTATATCTTTCTCTCCCCTTTCTCTAGAACAACACCTACAAAAGGCTCTAGATAGCCTAACTCAGGCCTATAAAGGGCTAGAAGAAGAAGAAGACAAAAAGGAATAAGTTAAACAGCTAGAGGACTATACACGTAGTATCCTAGCAAGAGAAAATCCCTTTATAAAAGGAAAAAAAAAAACAAAAGAAGTCCTAAAAGGACTAGTTAAAGAAGTAAGAGCTCTCCGTAAGGAGGTAGCCCCTACTAAAGAAACCTACGCAGAGAGGCTAAAGAAGGACCTCCCTACTTCGTCCTCTCTACCCCCCTCGCTACTACTATTTCCTACCCCTTCTACTTCTACTAGAAGTAAGAAAAAGCAGCTATAAGAAAGAAAGCTAGTCTTAATTATAGACCAAAAGGACCAACCTTTAGATACCTTCTCTATACGAAACAAAGTCAATTAACTATTTACATTAAAACTGCAAGTAGAAAAACCAGTTTTAGCATCTATAACTAGAACTAAAGGAAAACAAAATATTCTCCTTACGACTACGGAAGAGTATAATGCAGATTTCCTAGTTAAATATAAGGAAATCTGGCATAACTGCTTTACCTTTTAAAGAGAACAAAAACTAGAACCATGGGTTTAAATTATAGCCCATAGGGTTCCTACCCTACCTTTACTAGGAGAAGGAGGCTCTAAGCTTCTAAAAGAAGAAATTAAGACTTTTAATCCTATAAGGATACAAGGACTACCTAGATAGATCTTATCTAGTGTAAAAAGACACAATCTATAGACTAGATTTGGCTCTATAGTTTTTACTATAGAGAACGAAGAAAAAAGATAAGAAATCCTTAAATAAAAAGAGATATCAATTGCAGGTACAGCTACTAAGGTAGTAAAATACCTTAAAGTCTCTCCTACTACGCAGTATAATAGCTGCCAAAAATTTGGCCATATAGGAGATAGATGCTCTACTAGGGCCTATAGATATTATACGGCTGCATATCTATCTAAAGACCACGTCTGTCCTACCTGTATAGTAGGGGGCAGGCCCTGCAAGCATACTACCCCTCTTTGCATTAATTGTAAAGAAAAACACTTTGCTAATAGTAAAGACTGCGAGGTTCTTAAAGCAGCTAAACTAGTACATAGTACTAGTGTAGAAGATTCTATGGAAGAATAAAATTAATAGGATTCTAGAAGGAGGTAACTCCTACTAGGCTTTTAGGTAAAAGATATTAGAGAGCAAAAGGATAGAAAAAAATTACAAAAGGACAGGGATAGGGGTTAGGATTTCTTATAGTTTTTCTTACCATTTTCTCATTCCCTAGTAGTTATAGTATCTTAGTATTTTACTAGGAAACTATAAACTCCTAGTTTAGGGGTTTATAAACTACTAGGATATAGCTACTAGTATATATTAAGCTGCCTAGAAAGGATTTATATATATAGAACTATAGCGCTATAGCCTAAGGCTGCATACGTAGTATTGTACGTAGTATAATACAA
>Ga0307515_10001511_pt1 | contig 52069 bp, 49 predicted proteins | sample 17_EM_MG_FD_194513 | JGI IMG/M metagenome (GOLD analysis project Ga0307515, IMG submission 194513) | Populus trichocarpa ectomycorrhiza microbial communities from riparian zone in the Pacific Northwest, United States - 17_EM | ecosystem: Host-associated > Plants > Roots > Unclassified | place...
TCTACAACAACTCCTTGAATATTAGAGAAAACTAAAAGAGGAGGCAAGCAAGTGAAAGAGCATCTTGTTAACTACATTTCATATATAAACAATATCCTGGTCAAAGTAAAACTCATGGAGTCAATTGAGCTCAAAGTTGAATAGATGTGGGAGCTGGGAGCGGGGGAGGTGGCTCTGGTGGGAGTATGGCTACGAGGTGCCCCGCTGGCGGCTTGTTGGGTGTGGGCATTGGACGCCCCCACGCCTAGCGCCCACACCTAACAAGCTTCTAGCGGGGCACCTTGCAAATCCTAGAAATTTTGTCAAAATTGCAAATTGCTCAACAACCACACAATGGAGAGAATATCAGAGACAGCAGTACAATAGACAACTCCAAGGCCTACATGTCAATCTAAAAATCAAGTCAAACCATCCAATTTTGAGTAAGATGAAAATCTGAGTGAGAGCCCATGAAGCTGGCAGATTTTTGCCCACTTTGTAACCTCCCCTGTTTCATCACCAATTGTAAATGGAATTCACTGGTAATACCATCAGAGTATATATGGTATGCTAGCTGACAATTAATATCAGTCTTGGCAGATTTGGGCTGGTGGTTGTTGAGATAGGTACTATTTTTGACTTGTTGAAGTGGAAGACTGTTGTGGTGGGAAAATCTATTTCTCACCACCACCGCTCACATTGGCAGGGGACCCGCGCGGTGGGCGGGGGGATGGTGCACGGAGATACACGGACAACAGAGGTGGACTGGGCGACGGGCAGTATACATATATGGAAGACTCCGGGGTAGATAGAGTATCACATCATCTTAGCATACTGTGGAACACACGCTCTATTACACCCAGCTCTTGGTTCCACGCACTTGCATCGAGTTTTTGTAGATCCACACAATTTGTGTGGTTCCTCATGGCCAGGTATCCCAGCATATCCTCTTACTCTCTGCCTATGCTCCTCAAGCCAGAACTGCTCTTTCTTACAGAATTCCATTGGATGGCATCAGAGGTATGGCGGAGTGTTGACAATAGGCTCGCTGCCCGCTAGCTCCACCATTTCACTACACTGTCTATAGTATTATAATTTAGGTAATTTTTGCCAAAGTGACATTTTATTGTCCCTAGAAACTGCCAAGCAGCACTCAAGTAGTCTTGTAGCATGCTAAAGAGATTCAGACAGCAAGAGCAATAAATTTCAACAACACATAGTGGAGGAATGATATGAGGTAGATAGCATTCGTTGTTTTCCAAAGCAGTCAACTCATAACTACAGCAATCCTTGGTGGAATTTGAAACTCTGTAGAGCTCAGTAGTTATATTGTATACAGATAAGTTCTGTATTATTATTGGTCACATACTGATAATGATTGTAAACTGGTTGGTTTCTATATTTGAATTATAAGCTATTACTCAATATATATGTACCTTACAGTTAGAATGAAAGGATTTATGGAATTGTATATAGCATGCATCAGCAAAATCTAAATTTCCTTCATTAAATCTATTTAGTTTATTGTATCCACAAACTCAAAAAAATGAAATTGAGGTTTCCCTGAAATAAGGCATTGCTTTAATGTTCCAGAGTGTTCATTGAGTTGTCGCAATGCAGTTTTCAAGCGTCACGACGAATGTACCCACTTTCGCGAATGTGACAACTAGCACTTGATGAATGGTTCTCACTTCCTTTGGCAATATCCCAAATCATCTCTCACCATACTACTATGTTGCCCAATTCAATTTGCCCTCGCGATGATGATAGTAATTACTCCATACGTTTAATGAAGCGTGTAGTTCTTCTTTTTACAGACCCTCAGGGCTTAATTTGACCAATGATAGTTACCATGCAGAAGTGGTTTACAATATTTAATTTGTTGATACAAGATGGTTCAGTACCTTCCAGTTGTTCAACTGTTGTGGGAGGGTAATGCATCATTGCAATTATGATGTCACGCGTTTGAGATCAGACTTCAGTGAACCATCAGCTCTATTACATTTACTACTATTATGATGTATCAACGAAACTTAGAATAAAATAGGATACAAAGGAAATTGTATATCCCATCACTGATATAATTCCTAACCTCCGAGCGATATCGCACGCTGTACAATCGTACTTCCATCGACTAATCCCATATTCTCAACACTGGATAGGTTGGTGATGTTGTTGCTGTTGCTGTTGGTGTTGCTGCAGGGGATGGGCTGGCTGCTGCTAGCAATGGGGACCTGCCCATAGGCAGAACAGCTGAGAATAGCATGCTAGCTTCAGTAGCAGCAATAAAGCTGCTGAGACAATCAAAAGAATTGTCGGGCTGCTCTATCAGCTCCTCTGGGATGCAATTAAGGATGTCCTCATCAAAGCTGCCATGATCGTTGTGAGGTTGTGCCATTGCTGGGTCCATACCAGTTGAGTGGATCCTTCAGTGAATCATGGTGCGGATATTTTCTATCTTCTTAGCTTGAACCTCTGGTGAGGAAGAAATAAAATCCACATTGAGACAACGAAACACATCTGTGCATGCAGTATTCATCGCATGATCAATGTTTCTTGTATCGCACTTACATTGTGCTCCACCTCCTGGACCAAACTGTGGTGGGACCCTATACTCGTCTGTTTTCCAGGCCGACAGTCAATGGTGGATGGCGGTCACGGCGAGGGCAATGAATGTTTGGTTGATTTTATCAATCAATGATCCATGTTTCATTCCCATTTGTCATATGCCATAGAAGTATGTCCGGTGAATAAGATTGACAATTTCAGTCACTGCAAATCAATACTTGTACTCATAAATTGATCATCAAGTCAACGATGAAACTACAAAGGATGTTTGACTGTACCTCATGAATGTTTGTGGGGCATATTGACCTGTCCTTGGCCAATGGCCAGGCAACCGTGTTCTGGATCTCTGTAGGCGACTTTGTTTCAAATCCGTAAAGGCAGTCGATTGAAGTCTTGCAGCGGTATACCATTGCTGCGCGGGAGCAAGTGACCTTTGTGAGAGCCCGATGCACAATGTCAGCGACGAAAGAAAGCATTGGGATGATTCATTTACCACTGAAATGTAGCCATGTGGAGGGTTTGAGATTTTCTGGGCAGGAACAATCCTGGTGATTTCCTCATACCACCAACTATGAATCTGGGCAGTCTTCACCCCATTTGCGGCAAAGGGATTCACAAACATCATATAATTAACAGCAATAGGCTTCACACTGGCCATGCCCATCGCCAGAATGCCTGAAAGAGTTGCCTGGGCTTTGAATTCTGCACCGACGATGAGGCCTGTCAAGTCGTCACCACAGGGCTCATATCGCCACAGATTTCCAGCTTTCCATGCATCCAATTGCTCACCGGCTTCGTATGAATCCTTCCTCTAGTTAATATATACAATAGCAGGCAAATTCGATTGTTTAAATGCTTAATCAAATAACTTATTGGATGCCAGTGGTGCAGGCTCGAGTTGATCTACATCCTCCAACACACTATAGGCCTCTCAATGCTTAGCATGCAGGGGTTGAGCCGATGGAATAGTTATTTGAGTTGCCGCGACTCGTATTCGAAGTGTTGACATGAAGGAATCTCTTGATGGCCGCTTGCCAATTGCTCTGCAGGATGGTCACCAAAGAGGCTCATCATCGAATTCAGAATTGTCATCTCGATGATAGTTGTAATTGTCGAGTATCCTGCTAAGATCATCTCTGAGATCCTCGTTGTGGACAGATAGTCCATTACTCCTGGTGCTGGAAAAAATCGGAGCAGGTGGAGAAGTGTGGGGCCGCCCAGTCATGATTTAAAAAGGCGGCAAGTGATATGTATGAAACAATTACAAGAGTGACCAAAGGAAATGTGAATGAATGTGTAGTAAATGAATCAAAGCATGGTGTAAAGGAAAGAAAGTGTTGACATGATTAAAAGCATCGTTGTGATGCGTCTTTTTATCCTGTCGACGATTCTAGGATATTCGCTTGTCCCGCCACCCATGCTTCCAACTCCTTGGATGGATGGGAACTTGGAACAAAGATTGGCAGGTGACAAGTGTGCCACAGGGTTGTTGTTTGGCTTCCTCTGACAAAAATCATTATTGCAATGAGCTAAAAAGCGTTCGCGTTTCACTAATCATTTGGGCTGACTTCTGCTGCGTAATGATACCGCACTACCAATTTCATGATAGCCATACATGGAGTCCTATTGCTGCCACTATGCCTTTCCCAAAAACAAAAGTCTCAATGATTAATCCCAACATCATGAACTCTCAATACAGCCCTTCATCCATGACTATGACTAATGTAATAATAAAATAAACAAAACACCAAAAAGCAACCCAAAACGTCACAAACAAACTTCAAATTATCACCCATCCGTCCACCCTCCAAAGTGCCAGAAAAATACACACCCACAATGCTAATCCTTGAACAACCGTCTGGCCTGTGCATTCTATCCTCACATTGACTAATTTGCAGCTGGGAGGCTGTTTGTACACTTTCTATTGGACAAAGAGCCCGCAGCGGGAAGATTCACAATGTAATTGTGCTCACGTAGCCAAGCCACATCCTCATCAACAACAATGCTTTGCTTCTAATTGGCAAAGAGACCAAGATCACGGTTTCGGATGACTTCAAGGGATCGCTGCTGTCTGACAAACCTCCTTTGAAGCATTCTTTCGAACTTTTGGAAGCCTGATTTCGTCCTCAGGAAGATGCTTGGATTTGGGCACCATGTCTCCGCATCATCATCCAATTCATTCCTGATATCGTCGATCATATCCTCGGATGGAGGTGGCCAGATGTCATCCAGATGAAGGTAGCTGCGGCCACCATGCATAGTCATCGGGGCACCAGATGTACTCTCGGCTTGTTGGCCACGATAAATGACCCAAAACACCATTGGGTTGATTAATTGCATCCCCTCCTCTATCCATCCGGCAGCAGTATTGGTATCGAAGATTGGGCTAACGTCATGGGCATGCGGCCTGCCATCTCCATTAGGCTCCTCCTGGCAGCCACAAAGTTCTCGGATTTTCCAACTGAGGTCTGGCAGACCGGTGATTGCAGCATGCACAATTCACAAAATGGTTGTATTGACCCTTGATGTTAGTATCGGACGTATTGATTCATCATCCCTAGGCCAGTGCCATCAGAATAGCTGAGCATTGTTTCCACCCACCCTCTTCTCAGTAATGTCGGAATCCACATAGGGGATGGTAAAGCTAAATGGCTTGATAAGGAAATTGGTTGAGGCATCGTGACATGCCTTTATCAGCGATGACCGGTGACCTGAGGTATCTTCGTTGTCGTCTGCTGTATCTACACATGATCAGGCAGAGCAAAAGAAGCATCGGGGCAGTGATATACATACCAACGTGCAAGAATTTCCGCTTCCTAGTCATGGTTTCGTCGATCCTATTCTTCCTTCGGCAAAGGCCAACCGCTGCGATATTGCCCAGAGCTGCCTGGAGTCTCTGCCAACTGATGTTATTCTTGTCTGCCATGTACCATTTCCAAAGCAGCCTGTTAGACGCCAGACCACTGATTCCAGTAGCGCAATGGTCGATATGGAGATCCCAATGCTTGGGGGCAGCGCGTTGCTTGGTGCTGTTTCTCATGGAGTGGGCAATCTCCCAGACGTGCACCCTCACTTTATTATCTTTCCATTGTGTTGTCAAGCCACCCTTCTCCTGCCAAATCCCCATGGTTGCTGCTGCCCATTGGCTGACTCCAACACAGGAGTTCTCGGCCCAGAGACGGACTTGTAGAGTCGGCGTCTGGATAGTATTAGCATCTGCAACAACTGACTTTGGCAAGCAGATGGCATCACATTACATTTTAGGTTCTCAACGGTGGTCGATGATTGAGTGGTGGCTATCAAATGCTCCGTACGGTAAATAAGCGTTGGGAGTGTTGAATATATTTGCAAGAGTCATGTGATGCGGTAGCAGAGGTGAGCAGTGCGTGTCGACGGTTCTGGAGATTGTATGTAAGGTGGGCAGGCAAGGCGAATATATAAATGGGCTTGGAGGGGTTTTCTTGATCTGGCAACATCATCTTGGCTGATATTCAGGTAGGAAATAATTTGCTTAGCATTATCTAAGTGCCCTGATTTGTAGACTGAACACTTAATTTCCTCAGAAAGACAACTCAAAGCAGGCTCTGCAGTCATATCTCACTTGTTTGTCCTCGCTCTAGTTCGTGTACCCCATAGTGACATCGCTGGGTCGGTATCTAATGAGAATGCATGGTTCATGTAAGGTACAAACTTCACAAAAAGTGACAACCATAAATCAGGCAATGGGCATAGGCGGGTTGTATGAGGGTGCAAAAGAATTGCAACAATGAGCTGAATTCAGACGCGGTATGCTTTGCGGGATTCAAGCGATGGTGAAAATGAGAGAGGAATTGAACACTTCGGGAATGTGTGAACGCGGGTGAGAGAGATTCTACGAGAGTGGTAGGAACCGTTTCTGGAAAAAGCAAATGGAGGTGCGGCTTTTTCCGAGGACTAGCTGGTGTGCGATGGTAAGAGTAGCTAAACAACTGTTGAGAGACTTCTTAACGTTGTTGGGACTTTTCATTTTGCTAACGAAAGATCGATATTCGTCAACAGTGTCCTTACTGCTGTAAGATGTACTCCTACATCGGTGCTTACACCACCCACCTCCATCGCAACCACAAATACAGGATAGTATATGTATCAGCCAACCAACTGCCAGATGATGGTTTTGCAATCAAGCACGATTGTATTCTACTTCCATTCATTCATGAACTGCATCATGATCCTTTAGTTCACTATTCCGACAATGATTCTGGTGCTACAGAATCCGATCGTAAAAACGTGTGCATTTATCTGGAGCAACCTCTAGTTGGGACACGTACTTATGGTAGTCCACACTTGGGCAGCTGTCAAGCCGGCAAGCCAAATAGTAACAAGTATTTCAATATCATTGAGTATGAAATAGATCAATTGTCATGCTTTTCTTGCGAGGAGCAGTATTGACTAATGCACTGGTGTGTCAAGTACAACTTGAGCACAGCTGCTATCAACAAGCTGTTCAGGAACCCTACAATGGCAACCGTCTGCAACTTCACTTCGTCCGACACTGTATTGAAAAGGTTGAATGAAATGTCCTACGTGATGGGCATTGACTCTTGGAGATTGGGCAAAGCGTGTTACAACAGTTTGGCCGATCCAAACAACCTTCGCGACGATGATTACACATGGTTCTTTTACCACAATGCTGTTGAATGCATTGAGTTCCTCATGCAACAGCCTGTGCTCAGGGAACATATGTCGTATGCTCTAGCAAAGGATTTCAATGATGCTGAGGAATGTATCTACTCAGTGGTGGAATCAAGTGACTGGTGGTGGAATGAACAGGTACCTTAGTTGAATTTCATCATAGCTATGATGATATTGACCGCTTCGATGGCTACAGTGGCCGCTTGGAGCTATGATTGTCCCAGTATTCAGCAGTTCAGACCAGACGCATCTTACAAACAATTCGGGTGACAAGATGGAAGGGCCAGTATTATAGAGTCTCCGAAACATCGACTTGACAATTGAATCAAAGCCTTTGAATCTTGCAAGCATCGGTGTTGCCCTTCTTCCTGTTCCTCCGAAACATCACTGTAAAGAACATGGAAAAACAACTGTCATGAAGGAACAACAAATCCACAATTGAGAGGTTTGAAGAATTGTCTTTGACCTGATTTCTTGCCCTCTCGATGCACTTTTCAACACTGGAAAGGTTATGCTTTGTGCCGACGGTTGGATGCGGCATTGGTATCCTGTCATCTGTGCATGGACGGCTGGCTACTTCAAAAACATTCACTTGAACTCGATCAAGCATCCCCATTGCCCTGTGTGCAGTGCACCAAAATCGTTGTTTGGAGAGGGGAATTCATCATTGTGGTGATTGAGAGACAATCGGTAATACATCTGAAAGATGACACTCGTGACTCAGGGAGATGAGACGGAGAACTGGGAAGCGAGAGAATATCTGGATGATCAAGAGGTTGGACCCTCAGAAGGCATCTTCTGGAATCTGATATGAATCTCCCGGACGACTATGATCGTACCCAATATCCTTCGTACCGTCTATCCAAGTATGCTGAAGCATTTGATGGAGTGGGTAACGTCCTTCCTCGAATAACATTCCAGGATCAACAAATTCCACCAGCTCTGGGCTATGATGCCTCCGGATCCTGGCTTCGATCGATTCAACAAGCCATATAGCCAGGTGACTTGTGTTGGCAATGGGTGGGGACCATCACTTCCAGTCCTGGTATGGGTCGCAACTGAAGTGTCGTCAAATTGGCGGTCCGGGTCATCAATACACCCGAACTGTCAATTGCGGTCCAGCTTGGTGGAAATCTCACAACCCATCTGAATTGGGCGGGTTGTCAGCGGGTTGTCCAGCGGGTCCAACTGTATATTCTTATAATGCTCTCGTTTTTGCTGTTTCAGAATTGTAATTTATCAAAATTGTTTAATCAACATTGAGTAATCACTTCACGCATGTTTTGCAGATTGCAATATCGATTATTTTGGAATCTGTGGTTTTTATTTTATATTTTGTATTTTTGCCTATTAAGGCAGTCAATAGTTCTGTTGTGTGCTCAAATTTCTGTGCGATGCCTTGATCACCCAAGATGCAAGACCAAAAATCATCGACGCTCGGTTGATGCACATTTTCAGGATGTGGCGGGGCATGTACCACATTGGTTTTTGCCGCTAAAGGCGGCCAATACCTTATTTATGGATGGCTGCAACCAGTCGCCACTTAGATAACCCAAGATGCAAAGCCAAAAATTGTTGACACTCTGTTGATGCTCATTTTCAGAATGGGGCAGTCACTGTGTCACTTTGTGTTTTGCCTATAAAGACTGCCAATGCGTTGGTTATGCATAACAGCGACCAAGTCAATTTTCAATTACCTTACGTACAAGACCAAAATTCGTTGATGTTGCGTTGTTGCTCATTTTCAGAGTGGGGTAGTGACCGTGTCGCTTTCTCTTTTGTTTATAATGGTTGCCAATACATTCATTATGTATAACCACTATGAAATCACATTTCAATTAGCTGATGTATAAGACTATAAATCATTGAATATCCATTGACGCTCATTTTCATGATGGGGTGACGAAGATATCATGCACTGTTTTGCATGAAACGGCTGCCATTATGTTGTATATGAATTATTGCCAGAATTCACCACTTAGATAACGCAAGATGCGAAGCCAAAAATCATTGACGCTCCATTGATGCTCATTTTCCGAATTGGGCAGTGACCGTGTCGCTTTCTATTTTGCCGACAAAGGCTTCCAATATGTCTGCTATTCATACCAGGGACCAATTCTCTTTTCAATTACCTTACTTCCAAGACCAGAAATCATTGATGCTCCATTGACGCTCATTTTGATGTATTGTGTAGTAAAAATCTGCCATGATGACTGACTGTATGCATATGGATTTGTGCCTATTGGTTGCTGTTCTGCCTGATTGCGACTCGGCTCTTTTACATAGCTGAGCGCAGTAATATTCTTGAATGGGTCACTCTCATACTCCTACAATTTAAATACCTTGCTGAATGATTCATTTTGTCTGCTATATCTCTGTATATCAATCAATATTCACATGCGACTGCTCACTATTCTCCCATAATATTACTCTAAGTGAAATTCTCTGTCAAGCAACATATAGAACCTGGTGAAAATATATAGACCCATTCTGTCCTACCTTTTCTTGTTTCCTTTATTCCACCTTGTTTCCATTGCTTTGCCCATCATGAACACTTTTTCAGCCATTTTCATTGACCTCTGTGTTGGCCAAATCAATCCGGGAATGTTTGGTGCGGCACTCCCAATGTGAGGCACTGGGCGTTCCGGATCTTCGATGCCATTGTCCAGATCTACTTCGGATTCGCCATCTGCCTTTTAGTCATCTTCGCCCTCATTTGGATTACCCAAGTCACCATTCCAGTTGAGACAATTTTCGGTGTCTGAAATGCTTTCATGTGCACTATCCTCATCACTTCCAGCTGGATGACGGTTGATTCTCTTGATTCAGTGGACATTTAATACTTGTGTTTGTCCTCCAGGGAGGTCCTTTGCGGACAAAGCTGGTGGCAAAGGTGATCTTTCCAACAATTTAAATGCAGCCGCACCATCATGTTGAAAGTTTGACCAGGATGCTATGATAATCTCTTCAGTATCTGAAATGTATCCTACAGCTGTCATTTGCTTGTTTTGAGTGTGAGATTCCTTCTGTGTGGCACATAGGTTACGGCTGCCCTGCCACATCTCCAAAATGTCGTAGACCTTGGCCATTCTGTGCAATTTGATTTCCTCCACCTCTTTCTTCAATTCCAAGTCGTTTTCAGTTTCTGTGGTATACAATTAGGGGTCATCGCCTGGCAATAATCTGTTCTTGGCTTGAACAAACTTCCTTCCTATGACTGTTTAGTGAAAGGTCTCGCCGGTAGTTTTTGCCAACCTTCAGCAGATGGCGTCCCGCACGAGGGAAACACTGGCCTCCACTCCCAAATGATGCGGTATGATAGAGATTATGTTGTGTGCCTCATTGGCGAGATTGGAGCACTTTGCGTGCATTTCCGCATGTTGATGCCACCACTTGGTGATATCCGGTAACCAAAATGTACTGCTAATCTGCATGGGGTCGGAGTGGTAATCATTAAGATTTGGATTAACTTGCCCTCAGTTCTTTGGTGATTCAGGCGGTGAATTCGAATAGAGCCTTGCGGCTGTTACTGAGGGTGCTGTGCGATTGCTTCATCCAGGTGTCATTTCAGCCACATTGTTAGGCGTTAAGTATTCTTCATCAGCACTGCGCAAATCATATGCATCAACAGATGGTGGACCAAATCCAGAAGCTGTTGCTGAGGGGCAGGAATTGTTGCTTGGTATTTGTTCGGGTTTAATGACTGACAATTGTCTATGTTTGGCACAGTATTTGTTTTCCACATATTTCAGAAATGCCTCTTGGTATTGGGTAGTATAAGAAGTCTCATCCTTAGGATTAATATCCATTGCCTTGTCCCAGTTCCTAAATGATCGCTACTTCTGGAAATGATCGAGAATATTTGCTGAAATGAGAAGGATACCAGTTGATGGGGGAACTTCAGGATAATTTTTGGACAGCTTCTGTCGAGCAAACTTCACTGGGAAGTATTAGTCTTCATTCCATTGAGTCTTCTTCCTAGTCAACGCTCGCATAACACCATCCCTATGATCGAACATGTCATTGTAGACAGTGAGAACATGAGGCAGAGTAACGGTATGCCGTTTCGACATCCGCACGGCCCAGTATCGGAATGGCCTTAAAATTTCCATGATGTACTTGAGAATAGTGCATGCATCATGTGTTGTTGAGAGTGGCCAGTAATCATGATATATTGGATATGTGAGCCTGTCGCAGGTAGTGTTAGCAATGGGTCTGGGTAACCCACCAGCGGTCCGGGTTTGGACCAGAAAAACAGTTCGGTTTGGTTCCAGAACTGTCCAAAAACCTGACCCGCTGCTTCTTGGCGGTCCAAACCCGGCCCCGTACCCGTCGATCCGCGGGTTGCACCGGGTTTGGCTAGACCCGTCGGGACCGATCTCTGGTTTTGCATTTAGGGTTGTTCTATTTATGGTTGCATTCAGATATCTTACTGTTAATCGTAAAATATTAACAATAGTATGTCGATGTTCGTTTTGGATGAACTGGCCGCCTTTGTGATCAAAATATGTACACAAAAGTTCCCTGCCCCATCCTGGAAATGAGCATGAACGGAGCATCAACGATTTTAGGTCTTGCATCCTGGGTAATCAGACCGGGCATTGGTTGCAGCTAGTCATCACTGAGGTATTGGCCTCCTTTATAGGCAAAAGCAGAAGCAACATGCTCCCTGCCCCATCGTGAAAATGAGCGTCAACTGAGCGTCAACGATTTCAGGTCTCGCATCTTGGGTAATATAAGTGGCGCATGATTGCAAACCTCTATTAAGGAGGAATTGGCAGCCTCTCTAGGCAGATAAGCAAGCGACATTCCCGCGACAGCCTCCCGGACAGTTACAACTAATTTCATGTACCAGGACGCAACGAAGAGTTCATGACCGTTTTAGCCTAGAAAACTGTCAGAACATTGTATGTACACAATGACAAATGCATCACCATTTGATTACCAATGATGAAAGGCCAAAAATCGTTGACGCTCTGTTGACACCCATTTTCATGAAGGGGCACGGAGCGTGTCGCTATCTTTTTTCCCTATAAAGGTGCCCAATATGTTGATAATATATAGGAATGACAATATCGATTTTGACTTACCCGACTTACAAGACTAAAAATCGTTGACGCTCTGTTGACGCTCAACTTCGGAATGGGGCAGGGAGCGTGAGGCTCCCTCTTTTGCCTATAGAGCCAGCCAATACTGCATTTATGAATGGTCTCAGCTGTTCGCCAAGCAGATTACCAATGATGCAAGACCAAAAATTGTTGACGCTTCGTTGACGCTCATTTTGCCATGGGCGTATCCACAATATGTTATCATTTATTTTGGCGTAATATATCATTAATGGTGTTTTGGCAGCCTTTGTACCATCTTCATATACTTTCTCCTTCATCAAAACATTGTTCTTTAATAATACATATAAATATATCCTTTAAAATATACTTTAAAGTGGCCGCTAATTGTGGATAATAATACACTCAACAATCTGATTTCATTTGATCAATGCTCATCTTCACTGTCAGGTTTGCTCAATTGGCTGCTGTCGTCTGCAAAATGGATGTCAGCTGCATTACCACGCAGCAGATAGTGTACTAACCAGTGGATGTTTCTTCATCAGTCAGCAAATCTGGATCAAAATCTTTATCATCCTTGCGATCCTTGGCATATGCATCACGATTGAAAAATTCAGCAATGGGAAGAGGAGTATGTATATACACATATCTGGGTGGCACACCGTCCATTTCGGATAAGTGCGCTGCCTCATTGTTCCTGGGTGGAACAGGTGGCGTTTCGGGCGGATGTGGCATTGGTTCTGGTGTCGGCTGTCTGAGTCGCTCTGGTGGAGGTGCACCTGTGCCTTTGCGTCTCCAGCGTGTCTGGAGATTCTGTGCTGTGCCATTTTGGCAAGGAAGGCAGCCGTCCGTCTGATTTTCCCAAATCATAGACGGGTGTCATTCCATCGCAGCCTGTACATTTTTATCCCCAGGAAACCCAACTCCCCGCTTCATCTCTTCTCGGACTTCCACGCGAGGTTTCTCGATCAGGAATTGCGTTTCCTCTATTGCGGCGCGCGAAAACCCCCCTTTGGCCATTTTGGCCATATTCAAAGCCTGGCGCATGTCAGACTGTTCTAGCTGTACCCGACCTCCTTGCCTTGCCATAGTTGCAGACATGTTGACAACCTACAAGGAAAGTAGTTGCCGCATCTACATATTAGATTCGGCCATTACCTCAACCATATACACTTCCGTAGCATCCTCTCATGTGGTTAAAGCCTGTTTGGTCCACCCTCGGAGATTCTTATCACTAAATTCGTCCTCGAAAATCCTAGAGCTGACAACATCATGATGTTCGATTTCGCGGACTGTGGGAACAAATGCCTTGGTCGACCATGGAGGTTCCCCATTATGGGCGGCTAGCAATTGGTCACGCAGCTCTCTACGTACACCAGCTGAATGTTATATCATTAGTTGACAGTCGTCTAGCTCGATTCGACTATAGTCACATCCGATCGCATGCTGCTTCTTGTTCTTGCTGCTTCCGGTTTTACGGACAATTTTCAACTGTGCATCCAGGGTCATGTTTTTGGTGGCTGAATTTGTAGCGTCGCGGTGAGCTAAGTGGTGTCTGCATTGTAGTTGGGTCTCAGCAGGCGGTGTATTGGAAGAAGCGCTCGTCGTTCTGCTCGATTCTGTTCCATGCTCAACTTGCTGATGTGTTTGTGGAGGCATGATTTGCCGCGGTGGAAGTGAAGAGATGATGATAACGAGAAGAAGTGGGAAGTCCTGAAGAAGAAGATAACGAAAAGAAGTGGGAAGTCCTGAGGAATATATAGTAAGCTTTAAGTCAGAATGGCAAGCGTAACAGCCAACTTGCTCGGTCTACACAAGATGAATCCTGTTGCGCATAGCTGCCGGTTGCACGGGTTGCCAACCGTCCTGCGATTTGCACAAAGTCGGTCTGATGTTGTGTGTTTGTTTACAGGAATAAATCACGGTGAACGACTGTCGACATCTCGTGTTTGTGTGATAAAAACGGTACATTCTTTGTCAGACTGGAAGTCTGCTGATGTTCGTCTCACGAAATCCCTGGGATCTCACGTGATACACACGCTAAACATCATGTCATGATGTATGGTTAGCATTGCTATTCCCAATGTTGTGACGGTCAAAACGCAGATTTTGCGTTGTTCAAGTCGATCAAGAGTAACAACCTCAACATAAAAGACGCATCTTGCCTCTACGTGGTCCATATCTTGCAACATCCAACATCTCGTCCATCAACAAAGTCAACTCATGATACAATGGTCAATGTTCCGAAGATGAACCTTTCGCCACTACCGGCAGGCAAATACGGCAAATCAACAAAGCATTCCACACGACGACGTCATAAATCGGATCAGGGCAAAAGCGGCTTTGAAGCAGAACCTGTCCGAGCCGATGGAGCGTTGCTTAGCTTGCAATCCAGAAAGAAGCTTGCGGTGGGGAAACGACGGGAAATGCACTTCATAAGTAACGAAGACAAGGAGAGATGGATCAAGGATTATGTGGAAAGAGAGACCGCTGTGGCAAGAAAGCGAGTTGAAGATGCAGAGACAGCAATTAAATAAAAGCAGGATGATATGAGAAATGCTGAAAAGGGGGGATTGACAACCACCAAGCCTGAAACAACATTTGAGGAGATGTTGAACGCCTTTTGAGATAGTCTGAGCGATCTTGCAAGATCCGACGATGGGGAGGATGGGGAAGACGAGGATGATGATGAAGCAGATTCTGCAGGGAGCAAGCTTAGCGAAGATGACGAACCCTGGTGGGTGTTGGTCACAATCTCTAATACGGTACAGTATCGCATGGAGCATTTTCGGCAGAAGCAGATGAAGCTTGAAGAATTGACACAACCAGGCTGGGGAGATGCGGCTGACTACTTCCGTGAGAGGGATAAGAAGTATGGGACGACTGAATTGAACGTTCCAGCTGTCGTTCAACCTCAAACAGCAGATGATGCAGCGTCATCTGTGCCGATGACATTTAGTGAGCCTCTGGAGACTCTTGATAGTGTCCCCAGAAAATTGCAAATGCCACAAGTGACTTCTTGACCAGGGAGTAGTCATATGAGGCTAGGTTCGCAGAAATCGCAGACACACGAATGTACTCCGTCCCTCCCGCCCGCCCCAATGCCCAATCAGTCACACATTCAGCAATCCAAGCATGTGGAACCCGTGTGCTTTAACCCCTGCATATTGTGTCCCAAGCTAATTAGCATATAGAAATGGGATTCCGACAAGGACATGGTGACGGCTCCTGCATTGCCGGAAGAATGAATAGGCAATTTGGCATCCGTGACGATGTATCAATTTGAAATGCAAGACCTGTACTTAGTTTGCTACGTGTCAGCTTGTAAATGATTTCAGTGACCAAATTGTGAGACATGATAATTCCTCAATGCATGTGCAAGGGTCGGATAGACCATTCCAATGTAATAGACATCAAATCTTGTTGATTGACGACCAATGAACGTGATATCGTCCTACCCGTCACTATTAAGTGAGACAATTACAACTAAATTACAGATGAAAATGACTAACAAAATTCAAGTCAGTGATATCATCCGAGTGATAGATGCAGCGGTCAAAGCGCAATATGAAGTGGAATGACTGATGACCGTCATGCTGCATACAATCATGGATCTCACTGCATAACTCACTGCACAGATCTGGTGCACATAGTCGAGATGTTGAAAATTGCTTATGTTTGGTCATGGATATTGCGGAGAATGAGCTGGATGAGGATAGGTGAGGAAGTCAGGCTAAATATATCAAAAACTAGTGTACAGATTTATATGCGCTTAATTGCCGGCCGAAAGCGCTGGCATGTGATGGGCCAACGTCATTTATCACTCAGATAATGTTTCTAGTGGTGGATCAGAAATTGAGAGGCTTGGAAGCATTTGGATGCAAATGTTTATACATAGAAATGATTTATTGGCTGCCAATGACGACTATATGCATTTTTACATACAATTGTTGAGCACCCACTGACTGTCAGTGTGTCGTTGAGTTGAGCGTCAACGGAGCGTCAACGATTTTTAGTCTTACATTTTCGGCAAACAAACAGCAGCATAGTCACATCCTTCCAAAGTGATTGTATTGGCGGTTTTTATAGTCGAAAAGAATAGTGACACGCTCGTTGACCAATCCTGGAAATGAGCGTCAACGATGCGTCAACGATTTTTGGTCTCGTGAGTCTGATAATCAAACACAAGACATGGTTGCTGTAACACATAATCAAAGTATTGGCCGCCTTTAAGTCCAAAAATGCTAGCGTCGATATTGCTACTATCTCTTAAAAATGAGTGTCAAAGGAGCGTCAACAATTTTTGTTCTTGCATCTTGGATAATGAATCAGCTGTGTAATGATATTAAGCTATAATCGAAGTTTTGGCCGCCTTCATGGGAAAGAATGGCATTGACGATATCGGTTCCACCTCCTAAAAATGCGCGTCAATGGAGCATCAACGATTTTTGGTCTTGCATCATGGACACTCAAAGCGCTGTGCATTGACATTAACCCATAATCAATGTATCGGCTGCCTTTATGGGCAAAAATGCTAGTGATGATATCGTTACCACCTCCTGAAAATGAGCGTCAACGAAGCATCAACAATTTTTGGTCTTCCATCTTGGACAATCTAAGGGCTACGGAAAGGCGTTAACCCATAATCAACTTTTCGGCTACCTATACAGGCAAAGACGCTACTGACGATATCACAACCACCTCCTACCATTGAGCGCCCACCGAGCGTCAACTACCTTTGTTGGGACTTAGTAAGCTACACAGCAATGAACTGCATCGCATTGTTACAGAATTGAGTTTTACGCAGTCAGTCTTTTCAATATGTCCTTGTATACAACTTTACAAATATGCATCCAATGTCTCACAGATCTGGTTTTTTTGCTTGTAGCTGTAGAGTCAATATTTAAGAACCTGCAGTCTGCTTGACTGTATTGTTACCTTTGGCAGTCTTTCGAGTCGAATTACCCAGATGTTTATTACTTATGGCCATGTCTGATTCAAAATCTTCAAACACCTTATTGGTCGAGGTTTTGATCTTTTCCAAAAATAAACATGACTTTGTTCGTGATTTGAGCGACCTTACTTTACAAATCATCTTCGATGCTTGGTGGGCTTCAATGAATGTAGGCTCAAAGCGGCCTATTGCTCGGAATAATTCTGGCCATGCCCTGTCGTGGCGTTTCTATTTACACTGCGGAATTGAGGAGACCGGCAGCCTTGGCATTATATGTATTGTTTGTCATCAAGTTCTATACCATCCAACAGCACATGGGACCAGCTCAATGGGGAAACATTTGGTGGCAAAAGCTCACATCGCAAAGTTAAATGAATTAACAGAGTCACAGGTTGCAGAATTGACTGGTTCGATGGTTGATGAAACAGCTTTGGCCATCCTGAAGAGGCAAGGAAGTGGAGGAATCACAATAGTATGTTCACAGAGGAAGATCATATTTGACATCCAGGTTGATCCATATTGACCGAAATGACAGAGAAAATGTTCTAAACTGGCAGCTAAGGACGTTGAAACCTCCGCATTTCACCAAGACACGTGCAATCACTACCTCATGTTAGGATTTGTTTGGGCTCATATTCCATGGAATGCTTTATCTAATCCAGAGCTACGACAGTCATATAAGGCATTACGCGATGACCTAATGCTGCTGTCCGCTACGACTGTAAGCAACATTTGCCGGAGGGATTACGCACTGACCGTGGATGCAATTAAGAAGCAACTGCTGTCATGTAATAAAGTTAATTCAGCTTTGGACGGATGGACATCTCGGAACAAACTAGCCATAACGTTAGTAATTGCTTACTCTATGGATTGAAACTGGGCATTGCATGAAGTTCAACTTGCTTTCGATGAGGTTGATTGCCTGTTCTTTTCCCCTTTCGAAAGCAAATTATGGATGATAGGTAAAGGGCCAACATACTGGAGCAAGGCTAGCCGTACATTTAAAGGACATGCTTGATTGTTTTGAGCTTACCGATGGCGGTTTGCTTGGTATTGCAACTGATAATGCTTCCTCAAACTACTCGATGACACGCGAGCTGCAATCAACACTCGAGGCCTCTGCAATCCAGTGGCCTGCTCTGAGGAACCACATACCATGCATGGCGCATGTCATACAGCTGGCTTTAGGTGCATTCATGAGCAGTCTCGGTGTAAAAGGCCGCACCAAGTCTTGGGAAGCCCATGAGCGCGATCAGCAATTCGAAGAGAATGAGAGCATAGACATTGGGAAAAGTCAAAGACTTCGGAAAGAAGGCAATGCTAGAATCAATAAGGTGTCGGCCATCAAACCAGGTTTAGCCAAGATAATTGAGAAAGTGTGTATTTCATGATATTTTGGAAGTCCTGAAATTGACCTTCATATAGCAGAGAATGCTTGCTGTATTGATTACGCTGACAGCTGGTCATCGAAACGAGTTCATTGACTGTCAAAAAGCCAAAGTTTGCATCGCGGTACTACGGATTATGGATGTGAAGACACCTTAGAACTCGACACAGGAGTTGCTCGAGCCCGCCTACCGATTACGGGAATTCACATGTGAGTGGCTCTAAAATCCAAAATCCAATGATTACCGGCCACTTTTCACAACTCAAGATGAGTGGACCATTGTGAAGTATGTCGTGGATTGACGCCATTTCGATATTGGATCCTGTCGATGTCAAAGAGGCATACAGTTTCATTGCATCATGTGATCACAGTGTACAACGACATGTTCCATCACACGGACAGCGTGATGCGAGCTTTGGCCAAGAACAAGACTCCATGGAAGGAAGACTTGTTCTTCGCTGTGAAGTTAGTTCGACAGAAGCCGACAAAATACTATGCTGATGTGACTCCAACAACGGGCATGCTGCTCATTTCTTCCCATATCCTCGATCCTTTTCAGAAGTTGCGATTGTTTAGAAAGTGGGACAAGGGAGTGGATATCAATCCTGAGGACGAGACATCCTATACTGCCTAATACTAAGAGGCCTTTCTGAAGTATGTTGAGAATGAATAGTGTGCCAAACATCGACGTGTGCCGGTCAATAAGCACAAAAGCGTACCGAGCTGCAATCTCATCCCCTCTGCAACGGCTTCAGGATCCTGTCAATCATCCTTTGATCCATATGATTTGTCAAGCGATGATGAAGAATGCTTAATGCCTAACATTGTGGCTGAGACGACACCCTGACGTAGCGATTGCGCAGCACGTCAATTGACCGCTGCAAGGCTCTTTTTGAATTCGCCGCCTGGAGCACGAAGGAACTGGTGGCAGAGTGATGCAAATCTCAATGATTACCACTCCGACCCTGCGGAGATTAGCAGTACATTTTGGTTACCAGACATAACCGACTGGTGGCATCAACAGGAGGAAACGCACTCAACGTACACCAATCTTTCCAATGTGGCGCGCGACATCTCGTCTGTCATACCACACGGTGCCAGAGCGGAGGCCAGTTTTTCCCTTGGCCGAGATGTTATCGGCGGGAGGCAGTCATGAACCACTGCCGAGACCTTTTGCGAAAAAGTCGTTGTAACGCAGTTTGCTCGAGCCAATAACGGGATTTTGGCATGCCCTGACCTAGAATTGGATACAACCAACACAGAAAACGACACGGAAATGAAGAAAGAAGTGGAAGAACGGAAATTGTACAGAATCGCCAAGGTTCACGACTTTATGGAGATGTGGCAGGGCAGCCAAAACCTCCGTGCTACCGAGAAGGAATCTCGCGCTCAAACCAAGCAGATGCCCGCCGTGGGATACATTTTGGACATGGAAGTGATTGTCAAAGCATCGTGGTCAGTCTTTCAACATGATGGTCCGGCTGCATTCAAATTGTCAGAAAGATCTCCTTTGCCACCACCTTTGTCTGCAAAGGACCTCCCTGGAGGACGAACTCATGTATTGGATGTCCGCCTAATCCGAAGAATCAACCGTCATCCTGTCGAAAGTGATGAGGATAGCGCACTTGAAAGCATTTCGGACACTGAAGATTGGCTTCACTGTAATGGGGACTTAGATAATCCAAATGACAGGGAAGATGATTGCGCGGCGGACATTGAATCATATATAGAGCAAGAAAATCGCATTGAGGATCCGGAATGCCCAGAGCAGTGGGATGTGAGCGCCGCGCCAAATGTTTCCGGATCGATTCGGCCTACGCAGAAGTCAAAGAGACACGCTGAAAAGGTGTTGATGATGGTCATTGCAATCGCAATGAGGAGAAATCAGGCAGTGAAGGAAATGTAGGACACAATGCGTCAATGTTTCACCAGCTTCGTTATTTATCTTGACAGACAGTTTCAGTTAGAGATATATCATGGGCGAATGGTGAGCAGCAGCTCGTGAATACCGGTTCATAAACAGATGTATGGCAGGCGTCATGAACCTTTTGACAAGATAAATGAATTTTAGTCGTGTGAGAGCGAAAAGTGCAAGAATGTTACTGCGCTCGGCTTTGCCACCGGGCCATGTCTCAATCTGTGAGAAAGACTGCCAAGAAGTTCAAAACACGATGAAAACTATTATCGATGGCAGCAGATGCTGAATGGACAATACATCACAATGAGCATCAACAAAGCGTCAACGATTTGTGGTTTTGTAAGTACGGTAATTACACAGTGCTTTGGTCACTGTTATGCATAACCAATGTATTGGCTGCTATTATAGGCAAAAGAGACAGCAACACGGTCACCGCCCCATTCAGAGAATTAGCATCAACGGAGTGTCAACGATTGGTGGTTTTGTAAGTACGGAAATTACACAGTGAGTTGGTCGCTGTTATGCATAACCGATCTATTGCCAGGTTTTATATGCAAAAGAGACAGCAACACGGTGACCACCCCATTCTGGGAATGAGCGTCACCGGAGCGTCAACGATTTGTGGTTTTGTAAGTATGGTAGTGACACAGTGGTTTGGTCCCTGTTATGCATGACTGATGTATTGGCAGCTTTTATAGGCAAAAACGACAGCAACACGGTCACCGCCCCTTTCTGAGAATGAGCGTCAACGGAGTGTGAACGATTTTTAGCTTCACATCTTGGATAATATATATTCCGATAGGTTGCAGACATCCATTTCTCAGATATTGGCTGCCTTTACAGAGAAAAACCACAGCGACATGCTCGCTGCCGCATCCTGAGAATGAGCGTCAACAGAGCGTCAACGATTGTTAGCTTCGCATTCTGGGTAATTTATGTTCCGATTTGTTGCAGACATCCATTTATCGAATATTGGCAGCCTTCACTGGCAAAAACAACAGCTAGATGCTCCCTGCCGCATGCTGAAAATGAGTGTCAACGGAGCGTCAACAGTTTTAGTTGTTGCATATTAGGTAACCAAGGCATCGTGCTGATCTTCGCGTTCAAAAAGGAATTATTGACCGCCCTCATAGGCAAAAATACAATTTATCAAAGGTAAAACACCAATTCCAAATTAATTGATATTGCAAGCTGCAAAGCATGCAAAAACATATCCTTGGTTGTTGAAAACCCGATTTATATAAGATACTATTAACATACTCCAAAAACAAGAGCCTTGATTGAATCTATGGATGGACCTGCTGGGCGACCCGCTGACAACCCTCCCGATTCAGACCCGTAGGGAGTTTACCATTAAACCGTACCCAAGTTGACAGTTTGGGTTTATTGACCACCCAGGCTGCCAATTCGGCAACGATTCAGGTTGGACCTGGACCCGGACCCGAAGTGACGGTCCGGAACCGTTGCTAGCACTACTCGCAGGTGAATTCTCGAAACAGGTAGGCTAGCTCCAGCAACAATAGTTTCGAATTCCACTGTACTTTCACATCCATGATAGGCAGTACTGCGATCTGTATGTTGGGTTGTTGACAGTCAATGAACTCGTTTCCATGACCAGGTGTCAGCATAATCAATACAGTAAGCATTTGCTGCTATATGAAGGTCAGTTTCAGGTCCTTCAAAATTTCTTGAAATATGTACCTTCTCAATTATCTTTGCTAAACCTGGATTCATCGCTGACACCTTGTTGATTCTAGCATTGCCCTCTTTTCGCAATTTTTGACTCTTTCCAATGTCTGTGCTTTCATTCTCTCAAAATTGCAGCTTGCGCTCATGGGCTTCCCAAGACTTTATGCTGCCTTTTACACTGAGAGTGCTCATGAATGCACCTAAAGCAATCTGACTGACATGCTCCATGCATGGTATGTGGTTTGGCAATGCAGGCCACTCGATTCCGGAGGCCTCAAGGGTTGATTGTAGTTCCCGAGTCGTTGAGTAATTTGAGAAAGCGTTATCAGTCGTAAATTAAAGTAAACGGTCATTGGTAAGCCCAAAATGATCAAGAACTTCCTTCAAATGTATGGCTAGCCTTGCTCCAGTATGTTTACCTTTCACCTGTTATCCTTGTTTAGTTTTCGAAATAGAAAAAGAACCTGCGATTAACCTCGTCGAAAGCCAGTTGTACTTCTCGGAACACCCAATTCCGATCCATATAGTAAGCAATGACCGACATTATGGCCAATTTGTTCGTTGATGTACACCCATACCAAGGGAAGTCAACTTTATCCCTCGATTGCAATTGCTTCTTAATTGCATCCACTGTTTGTGAGTAATCCCTCCAGCAAATGTTGCCAAGGGTGCTGGCAGACAAAAGCACTAGCTCGCTGCGGAATGCATTTTATGACTGCTGTAGATTTCGATTGTATAAAGCATTCCATTGAATATGAGCCAAAACAAATCCTAATCTCAGGCAGCGATTCCATGTGTCTTGGTGAAATTCTGCAGTTATAAAGTCCTTAGTGGCCAGTTTGGAGTGGTTCATCTGTCAATTCCATTAATATAGGTAAGATCTAAATGTTGAATATGAATTTCCTTTGGGAACTTACTACTGTAATTCCGCAACTTTCTTGTCCCTTCATTATGGCGAATGCTGTTTTGTGGACGATTGTGCTTGTCAATTCAGAAACTTCTGACTCTGTTAATTCAGGTAACTTACCAATGTGCGCTTTTTCCAGCAAGTGTTTCTGCATTGAGCTGGTTCCATGCTCTGAGGAATGACAAAGAACTTGATTGCAAACGATACATATGATGCTAGGGCTGGGGGTCTTCTCAATTGCGCAGTGCCAATGGACATGCCACGCAGCTGCATGTCTGGAATTATTCCATGCAATAGATCGCTTCAAGCCCACATGCATTGAATAGGAGGTGGTAGTGATATCGTCAGTATCATTATTGCCAATAAATGTAGCTACTACTTGGATTATGGGTTAATGTCGATGCACAGCCCTTGGATTATCCAAGTATCAAGACCAAAAATTCTTGACGCTGTGTTAACACTCATTTTTAGGAGGAGGTAGTGATATCATCAGTATCATTATTGCCCATACCGGCAGCCGCTACAAGGATTATGGGTTAATGTCGACCCACAGCCCTTGGATTATCCAACTTGCAACACATAAATCATTGAGGCTCATTTTTAGGAGATAGTAGCAATGTCGTCGCAAGTATCTTTGCCTAGCAAGGTGGAGAATACTTTCATTGTTGGTTAATGTTGTTGCACAGCCCTTGGAGTATCCAAGATGCAAGGACAAACATCGTGGACGCTCAGTTGACGCTCATTTCTAAGATAGGGCAACGAGTGTGTCACTCTGCATTGTAACTATAATGACGGCCAATAGTTTAACTTTCGAAGAATGTGACTATGCAGCCCATTGTTTGTCGATAGTGCAAGAGTACAAATTGTTGACCCTCCGTTGACGTGTACATTAAACACATTCTAACAGTCATTGTGCGCTCAATAATTGTATGGTATGAATCATATAGTTATTATTGACTACCATTATAGGGTTTCTATCTATAATCATTTGCATCCAGAAGCTTTGTGGCCTCTCAATATCTAATCCACCACAATACATGTTGCCTGAGTGATGGATGATGTGGCCCAATCACGTTCCGGCATATTCGGCCGGCAATTTACGGCATGTAGATCCTTCCCCCAGTTTTTGATTAATCTTGCCTGACTTTCTCACCATTCCTCATCCAGCTTATTCTGCTCGATTTCCATGACCTACCATAAACAATTTTTGAAATCTCAACCATGTGCACCAAGTCTGAGCAGAGAGTTACACAGTTGGATGCATGGATGAATGCAGCATGCATCAGCAAAAGTGCAAACCAACTATAGGCTGCGCTATGCGCACAGGCGTACATGCGCAGCTCATAGCAAGCTTCCCGTGGACCACTGCGCGATGCGCAACCTATGGTCATCTATAGTCAATTCATAGAGATGTGCACGTGGGCGTATGGAATTATATACGGCTGCCGGCCAGAGATGGACCTATACTTGTCTTTACTGCTCTTCGCTGTTATACCGGTACTGTACACACTATTGCTGCGAGTCTGCATGAGAGCCCACTGGCGATTGAAAGGCTGCTCTAGAGCCTGATTGAGAGCCTGCTTGAAAGCCTGATTGAGAGAGCTGAGCTTCGGGAGGAGTAGAGTTTTCCACTGGAAGCTTTTGGCCGATGGCAAACTGTGAGTTTGTGGAAACTTTGGCTAATCGAAGCCTCTAAGTCTGTGGAAGCTTTGGCTACTAGAAGGCTCTAAGTCTGTGGAAGCTTTGGCTACTAGAAAGCTCTGAGTTTGTGGAAGCTTTGATGCAAACGTTGACATAGCCAACCTACTTGTCTAAGTGCTTCTGGTACGATGATCACCATCACCGACACCATCATCATCGCCATCATCACCATCACCATTATGACCATCTGCCCCAAATGCGTACACATACGCCCACAATCGGTGGGAAGCAAGCAGTAGATTCCACTGGAAAATCTGAGTCGGAGATCTGCTCTCCCCAAGATCCAATTGTCTACCTTTCCTGCAGAATCTCAGGCTGCAACTGTCAACACCATGGCCATGAGGCATCGTGAGATCTCGTCTCGGTGGGCGCACTAAAGATAAGGTGCAGACTATGGTATCAACCGACGTCATGATTTCGGCCGCCCGCTGTGGCGGCAAAATCCGTTTCTCACCACCACCGCCACCCAGCTTGGCAGAGGACTGAGCAATGGCAGGTGTGCGGAGATACAGGGATGATGGAGATGGGCTGGGCAACGGGGAGTATATATCCGGGAGACCCCGGGGTAGATAGACTCTCATCTCATCTTGTATCTCAGCTTGCATCGCATCTCATCATATCATCTCATCTCATTATACAACGAATTACACATTCTATCGTTCCCAGCATTTGATCTCACTCATACTGTCCGAGATTCCGTGGATCCACCCAATTGCTTGGATCCTCACAGCCGCGTAGTATCATATCTTCTCACCCTCTTCCTATGCTCCTCGAGCCAGAACCGCTCTTTCTCACGAATTCCTTTTGGAATGCCGCGAGAGGTGCGGCGGAGTGTTGATGATGGGCTCTCTGCCTTCTAGCTCCGCCGTTTCACCACACCGCCAGCCGCCGCCACATGCCACACGCCACCCACCATATACTGCTCGCCACACGCCACCTGCCTCACGCCTCCCAGTGCCTGGCGTCTGCAACTCAACAAGTCTCTGGATCGAGCATGCAGGAGGAGTGGAGTCTTCAACGGGAAGCTTTTGGCCGATGGAAAACTCTGAGTTTGTGGAAGCTCTGGCTAATAGAAGGCTCTAGGTCTGTGGAAGCTTTGGCTACTACAAGGCTCAAAGTCTGTGGAAGCTTTGATACTGGCGTTGACGTAGCCAACCTACTTGTATAAGTACTTCTGGTACTATGATCACTATCACCAACACCATCGCCATCGCCATCGCCTTCGCCTTCGCCATCACCATCGCCATCATCTCCATCAGCCCCAGACCGAATGCGCACACATATGGCCACAATCAATCGGAAGCGGGTACCAGATTCCGCTGGAAAATCTGGATCGGAGATCTGCTCTCCCCAAGTTCGAATTGTCTACCTTTCCTGCGGAATCTAAGGCTGCAATTGTCAACACCATGACCATGAAGCATTGTGAGATCTTGTCAAGGTGGCCGCGCTAAAGATAAGGTTCAGACTATGATATTGACCGACGTCATGATTCGGCCATCATATGCTGCCCGCAATCTGCCACACACCACATGCCACATGCCCCCCGCCAAACACTGCCCACCATACGCCACATGCCTCACGCCTCCCGGTGCCTGGCGCCTGCACCTCAGCAAGTCTCTGGATCAAGCATGTAGGAGGGTACATGTGAGCATATAGTCAAGTGAGATTGGGAGTGTCTTCCCTCTTGAGAGTGTACTTGGGAGCGTAGAGCCAAGTAGGCTGGGAGTGTACCATCGAGTGCAATTGGAAGCGTACTTGAGAGCGTGCCCGGGAGTGTGCTTGAGAGCTTCTTGAGCGCTGGTTTGGGAGTGTAAAGTCAAGCAGGCTGGCTGTGTACTGTCGAGGGCAAGTGGGAGTGTCCTTGGGAGCATGCCCGGGAGTGTACTTGAGAACGAACTCGGAGGTGTAGTTGGGAGCGTACTCGCTGGGTACTTGGGAGCGTCTTGAGAGCTTAGGTGGGAGTGTAAGTCAAGTAGGCTGGGAGTGTACAATCGAGTGCAATCAGGAGTGTACTTCAGAGCGTACTTGGGAGCGTGCAATGAAGTGCATTTGGCAGTTTTATTGAATGCAGCATGAGGAATAGTATCAAGCGCCCATAATCGCATGCGTATCATAGTAACCTAGTCATTTTGCAGGTCCATAGGACCTCATAGTGCCATGCGTAAAATATGCAATGGATTACCGGCCCAAAAACAGTTTCTCTATGGGTTGTAGGTTGCGTAAGGTCATTTTTCCCGGTGTGACGTTCGCCATTCAAACAGGTTCGTATCGCACATTCACCGCTCCTTCTATGACTCGTATGACATCACTCACATAAAATTGGTCAGTAAATTTTGTCACTAGTTTAGTTTTTGCTTTCTCACTTAACAGTAATGGGCAAGACAATATGGAGTTTATTGGTCATCTTACAGCCTGATTTGGTGTCTTGTACTTTGGCATGGCATGGACGACCCTTGCACATCCACAAACAAATTATGATGTCTCACAATTTGGTCACCGAAATCAAGAAAACACTGGCATGTAGCACAGTTGGCACACGAATAGCTTTTCAAATAGATATGACATCACTGATAGCAATTTGCCTATCCATTCCGCAGGCTATGCATGAGCTGTCAACATTTCTTTGTCGGAATCCAATTTCTGTATGATGATCAGGTAGGGATGCAATATGCAGGGGTAACAGTTTACAGGTTCAACACGCGTCCATTACTTGATGGGTGATGAATCGAGTTCTGTATCGGGCGGAAGAGACACTGTACGTTTGTTTGACTCTGGCTTTGCGGAACCTAGACTCATTTGACTACTTCCTGGTCACGATGTCCCTTGCGGAATACGCGATATTCTGGGGATGATACCAAGAGACTTCATAAGCTCTCCATATGTTATCGGAGCAGGTGTGGCTGCAACTTCGTCCGTTGGGGGTTTAACAACTGGCAGAACCATCGATTCGGTCAGGCCGTACTTCATATGACTGTCACCGAAATAGTCGGCCGAGTCCCCCGATCCCAGTTGTGTCAATTTGTCCAGCATCATCTGCTTCTGGCGAAATCTCTCCATGCACTGCTGAACCATTTTGGAAAAGGTGCCCAACACCTTGCTGCATTCGTCCTCTTCGCTCAGCTTGTGAAGCTCTGTATCTTCATCATCCTCATCGTCGGAACTGGTAAGATCACTCAGACTGTTCCCGATAGCAATCACCATCTCCTGAAATGTTTTTTCGGGCTCTCTGGTGTTTAATCCCACATGTTCAGCATTTCTCTTATCTTTGTGCTACAGCTTAATTGCTGTCTGTGTGTCTGTAACTTGCTTCCTTGCCACAGCGGTTTCTCTCTCAACATAATCCTTGATCCATATCTCTTTCTGTTCATTGCTTAAAAATTGCGTTTCATATCTCTTCTCCACCGCAAGTTTCTTTTTGGATCACAACCAGCGCAATACCCCTAGGGCTCGGAATATTTCTGCTGCCAAGCCGCTCTTGCCTTCATTCAGTTGGTGACATCGTCATGTGGAACGCATTGTTGAATTGCCATATATGCCCGCTGGAAGTGGCAAAAAGTTCTTTTTCCGAGCATTCACCATTGTTGTTTGTGTTGAGTTTGTTGTCTGGTAAGATGTTGGATGTTGCAAGATATGGACGACATGGAGGCAAACTGTGTCTTTCATGTCAACGTTGGTACGTTTGATCAACTTGAACAAGGCACAATCTGTGTTTTTACGATCATTAAAATGTGAATATGTATGCTAACCACAAAACATGACTTCATTTTTAGTGTCAGTTTGATGCATGATCCCGGGGAGTTGTTGAGAGAAACATCACCAGATGTCCCTCCCCTCGATGAATGCCTAGCTTTTTTCTGAAACTCAAGAGATTTTGGCTGTCGTGAACCTATATTTATGCCTCAAAACAAACAAACAACATTCGACCGACTCACTGCGCTTCCTGCAATGGTGGGAAAACCATCCAACCTGTCGCCATATGTAGGAGGATTCGTCTTGAGTAGAATGTGCAAGTTGGATGTTACTTATTCCATTTTGACTTGAAGCTAACTATATATCCTTCAGGACTACCCACTTCTTTTCACTATCATCTTCCTCTCCCATTCCACACTGGCAAATCATGGCTGCACAAATACCTCAGCAGAGTGAGAGCTGATCCGAATTGAGCTGATCAATGGGCACTTCATCAAATGCGTCACTCACCGGCACATAGCAACAACACCGACACCAGTTAGTTCACCGCGATGCTGCCAATGCAGCCAAGGAAGATATTACCCAGGATGAACTTGTAAAATTAGTCCATAATACCAGAAGCAGCAAGAATAAGAAGCAACATGCAACTGCATGTAAGATTCTCCATATCGCGTTGAACAGCCATCAACTAACCTTATAATGTACAACGGATATACATGGAGAGCTACATGACCAATATATAGCTGCCTGTAATGGGAAACCTTCAAGGTCGACCAAAGCATTGGTCTGCACAGTCCGTGAAATCGAACATTGTGTTGTCGTCAGCTCTGTGCTCTTCCTGGCTGAATTTGGTGATAAGCCTCCCTGAGAGTGGTCAAAACAGGCCTTATTAAATATAGAGGAGGCTACAGAAGCATCTATGGTGGAGGTAATAGCTGAATATCATTCTTAGAAGCAGCAACCAATTTGGTGTAGGTGTTCAACATGTCTGCTACAATGGCAAGGCAAGGAGGTCGGGTACAGCTAGAACAGTCCGACATGGGCCTTGCCTTGAATCTGGCTAAAATGGCAAAAGAAGGGTTTTTGCACGCCGGAATAGACGAAAAGCAATATCTAATCAAGAAACCTCATGCTGAAGTCTGAGACCACAGGAAGCGGGGAGTTGTGTTTCTTGGCCATAGAAAAGTGAAGGCTGCCACCGAAAGACACCCTGCTATACTTCAACAAAACCACATGGATGGCTGCCTTCCTTGCCAAACTGGCACAACCAAGAGTTCGCAGACACGCTAGAGGCACAAAGGACCGTGTGCACCTCAACCTGAGCAACGCTGCGAGCCAACACCAGCTCCAATGCCACCTCTGTCCGGAACACCACCTGCGCCACCCAGTCACAATGAGCAAGTTCAACTTTCCGAAATTGACAATGTGCCACCCCAATATGCATATTCACATGCTCCTCTTCCTAATGCCCAATTTTTCCATCTTGATGTATATGCCAAGGATAGCAAGCACGAGAAAGATTTCATTCCAGATTTGCTGAGTGATGAAGGCACATCCACTGGTTAGTGCACTATCTGCTATGGGGTAATGCAGCTGACATCCATTTTGCAGATGAGAACAGCCTATTGTGCGAACCTGCAAGTGAAGTCGAGCAGTGATCGAAAGGAAGGGGATTTAGGAGTGGATTATCATCTACAATTAGCGGACACTTTAAAGTATATTTTAAAGAATATATTTATATGTATTATTAAAGAACAATGTAGTGATCAAGGAGAAAGTACATGAAGACAATAGAAAGGCTGCCAAAACACTGTGAATGATAGATTATGCCAAATTACATGATTGCACATTGCGGATTCGCCTGTGGCAAAATGAGTGGCAACAGAGCATCAACAATTGCAGCTCTTGTAAGTCAGGAGATTAAAAATTGATTCGGTTGTGGTTATACATATTCAATGTATTGGCAGCCTTAATAGGCAACAATGATTGTGACACGCTCCCTGCCCCATCTTGAAAATGAGCGTCAACAGAGCATCAGCGGTGTTTGGTCTTGCACCTTTGGTAATCTGAGTGGTGATTGATTGCAGACAGTTATAAATGAAGTATTGGCTGCCATTATATGAAAAAGAGAAAGCAACACGCTCCCTGCCCCATCTTGAAAATCAGCATCACCAGAGCATCAATGATGTTTGGTCTTGCATCTTCGGTAATATCAGTGGCACTTGATCCCAAGCATCCATAAACATGCAGTTGGCAGCCTTTGTAGGCAGATAAGCAAGGGATATTCCCTGCGACAGCCTCCCAGACAGTAACAACTTAGTTCGTCTACCAAGCTGCAACTAAGTGTTGATGAGTGCTGTATTCTACAGAAATGGTTAAAACATCGTATATTGACAATAACGGCCACATTGCGCTTTGATCAACCATGATGGAAGGCCAAAAATTGTTGACGCTCTGTTGAAGCTCATTTTCAAGATGGAGCAGGGAGTGTGTCGATTTCTCATTTTCCTATAAAGGCGGCCAATACTTCCTTTATGACTGTCTGCAACCTATTGCCACTCAGATTACCCAGGATGCAAGACCAAAAATTGTTGACGCTCTGTTGACGCACATTTTCAAGATGGGGCGGGGAGCGTGTCTCTGATTTGTTTGATTATAATGGCAGCCAATACATCAAAAAACAACAATTACCTACCAAAGTCAATATTTGGCAATTGACAGTAGGATATCTGAATGCAACTATAAATAGCAAAACCAGAAACGCAGAACTGGAGATTGAAACAGATGGGTCGAGCCAAATCTGGCAAAATCTGCAGGTGGATGGGTACGGGTCCAGGTTTAACCCACTCAGGGGTAGCGGGCTGCGTATTTGGACGGGTCGTGGACCGAACCGACCTGTTTTTGTGGTCCAAACCCCGACCGTTGGCAGGTTACCCTGTCCCATTGCTAACACCACAGGTGACCCAATGAAGTAGTAAGGAGATGAAAGAATTCGAGCGCATGATGGTTCCAGTTTTCACGGCGACTCTTTTAAACGCATCTGCAAGCAACAGGATGCCCTCCACAGACGCCCCGTTGTTTGTTAAGAACTTAGTCTATTTGCACCTGATGGCAGACAACCGGTACCATACTGAAGCCACAATCGAGTAAATGGAGAATTATCTGCGGAAGATTCATCATCACAAGAATGTTTCCAGTCGATTCCGCGCTAGTGAAACTACCAAGAAGGTCTTGGAAGCCTTGAAAACACAGCTGACTTTGGAGAAAAAGGAGGAACAGGAGAGTGACCCCGCTTGGAACAATCTTTCTGTGGCTGCAAAGCGTCCTTGTGTTGATGAAGATTAAACACAGATAAAGGCAGAAATTTCATAACATCTTGTCAACAAATTGGATTTTGGCTTTGTGAAGATGCAGCTCCTGAATCATATCTCTGACTGTATCTGCCAGCTTGGAAACCTCTTAAATTCAAGCTCAGAACTCCCAGAAAGAGCCATGATGGATCATGAAGAAGCATACCAACAATCGAATAGTCATGAGGCCGCCGTCCATATTTCGCGTACAACACCCCGAAAGTAGGTTTTTCACTACTGAGAGCTGAATGCAAATGCCGTAAAACAAAGCCGCTACAATGAACTGCTTCTAACCAAACCACCTATCAAGTGAATGTTGAAAAACCCGCGACCAGAAATCGAGACCCTTGATGACCAGGCCGAGTGGTGTGCAATGCCAAAAGAGGAGCTACAGAATAACATTGCTTGGTGTTTGAAGAGATTTGCCAACTTCACAGACTACGTCGATCACAATCAGTATTCTAGTCATCTCAACAATGCAAACCACATTCAGTACAGTGCAGTAGCAATTCCGTTCATGTCTTTTCAAGGCAATGAGCAGGCGGTACATATGGTTCGTTGCACTGGGTCCACAAGGTACAGAAAGCATAAGCCGACAAGAAATGATACAGTGCGTCTCTGGATGGGGACGAGTCTGGATAGCCGCTTTAAGTCAACTGCTGGATGCATTCCCACGTGGTTGAAGTGTCTTTTTGTTGTTGAGGATGTGGAATTGAGCGATACATGGCTTGACGCCTTGCTTCAGACGTTTGCACCATGGCCGATATGTCAGACAGCTGGAATTGTGATTGTCGAGGGGAGAGATCAACCTCTTTTGCAACCCGTGCCCAACGGAAGCCACCGTCATCGGCCTGTTTTCGGAGTTGGAACCAACTTCATCGTATGTATCAGCCCAATTCAATGCGGCATACACCCTCCCCCACTGACACCACAGCCTGACAACACGCGGTGGTGCTTGAGCAACTTGATTGACTTGAATCCTTTTAACATCAGCAAAAAACATTTCTGTCAGGGCAGAATGGCTACGTCAGAGTGAACGCGCTCCGTCGGAGCTGTCAGAGATACCCCGGTGGCAGATCACTCCGCGCCTGGCGTTAATACCACACTTTGTGTTGCATATCACCCTCCGATCGCTGTTTCGCCGTTTCTTCTCGCCCTGTCGGTCTCCTGTTTGGAACAAAGACTCTGGCGTTGTGGGCAACTGTGACCATAAATCGGAATTGGTTGATTGGGTACACGCTTGAATCGGGATTGCAATGCAATGGGTGACGCTGCAAAAATCTCTCCTCGCGTTCCTTCTACATTCAGCTCGAGGACTGCAGGAAGGTGAGAAGAAATAATACTACCCGGCCATGAGGATCCGCGAAATCTCGGACAGAGCGAGTGAGACCAAAAGTTGGGAAAGATAGAGTGTGAACTTTCATTGGATGATAAGAGGAGATGGAAATGAGATGATGTCTATCTACTCCGGGGTCTGCCGAATATATACTCCCCATCACTCTGTCCACCTCCATTACCCCTGTATCACCGTGAAACCGCCATCGCTTCTTGAAGATGTACTTGATCAAGCGTGTTTGAGATGCACTTGGAGACGGAGATTGAATGAACTCAGAGATGCACATGGTGGCCAGAATCGAACGGGTTTGGAGATGCACTTGGAGGACATGATCATGCGAACTTGAAGGCCATAATCGAGCGAGTCTGAAGATACACTTGGAGGCCGTAATCGAGCAAGTTTGGAAATGCACTTGGAGGCCGAGATCGTGTGAACTCAGAAGATGCACTTGGAGGCCGTGATCGATCGAGTTTGGAGATGCACTCTGAGGCTGAGACCGAGCGAGTTTGGACATGCACTTGCAGGCTATGATCGAGCGAGATTGGAGGAGAACTTGGAGGCGGTCGATTTGGAGAGAGGCCCGATGGCAGCTGAGACTCTATTCATTGGTTAACTTGTATTTGTGGGAAGGTAGAGAGTTGAGTACAACATCTGCCGAGAGATGAGAAACTGGCTGGGAGCGGGAGACTGTCAATCTTGGGGTGATGCTGTACTTGGTGTACGCTGTACTCTGTGTTAACTCATGATTATGGCATGGAGAGATACAGCGGGATAACTTAACTTCGTGTTCTTAGGTGATGGTAGTGTTGAGCACAAGGAAGAGGGAGATCAGAGGAGATGGGGGGAATCATCATGACAAACTGGGACTTAGAGATTTGTGTGTGTGAGTCAATTGACCATCCCCGATACAGCAGGTACGAGTCCCGATCCCCCAGGAACTCACCCTGGTACGAGGTCTTCCCAACCCAATCAGGCAAGTCGTACCCCTGATTTCTCATATCCGCTCGTATCCTCCATATCAGTCTCATCTTCATCCCGCATCGCTCTCTTTGTCGTCCACTACTCTACCATCATCGCAGAACACAAAGTTAAGTCATCCCTCTCTATCTCTCCATGAGATGATCATGAGTTGACACTGAGTACAGCATACACCGAGTACAGAATCCACCCAAGATTGTTTGTCTTTCATTCATTCCCATGATGGCGAGTTGACCCCTGAATGTAGCTTCAGCGTCCGTCGTACCTCCCTAAACGATCCACTGCCATCAGCCAGCTGTCCATGAGAGCTCAACGGTAAAGTCACATTGTCACATTCCCACCGTTGCGAGTTAACTAACTGATGAATAGAGTCTCATCACCCGGTGCGCCGTCCATCGACCACCTCCAAGTACTCGTCCAATCTTGCTCGAGCATGGCCTCCAAGTGCATCTCCACACTCGCTCGATCACGGCCGCCAAGTGTATCTTCAAACTCGCTCGATTACTGTCTGCAAGATCAAAACGATCATGGCCTCCAAGCGCATCTCCAAACTCGCTCGATTACGGCGTCCAAGTTAGCACGATCATGTCCTCCAAGTGCATCTCCAAACTCACCTAATCACCGCCTCCAAGTGCATCTTCAAATTCGCTCGATCATGGCCTCAGAGTATATCCCTGAGTTCACTCGATCGTCATTTCGAGGCACACCTCAAATTGCTCTCATGCACTGCCTGGAGCCAGTCCAGATATAGCGTGTGGAAATGGGTAGCTATATAGATCCATAGATACATAGATGAGAATACAACCTGAATACATGACTGTGATTCGAGGTGCTCCCAGACATGTCGCCGGTGCTCACAGGTTTGTTGCCGGCGCTCCCAGGTGCTCCCAGGCTTGTTGTTGGCGCTCCCAGGCTTGTCGCTGGCGCTCCCAGTTACTCTGAAGGCCGGCACGAATGCCCTCCTAGGGTCTGATACTCTCCTGAAATTGACGAATCCAAGTTTACACTCCACAACCTCTCAGACACTCCTGGTGGCTTCCAGTGACTAAAATGCATTTTGCTTATGCTATGCAACACAACCTGTCGCCTGGGCGACGGGTAGCTTGTAATTCTCCATCAGAGGGTACGAGGTTCCATCAGAGCCGTCAGAGCCATCCGGAACACCTGGGTGTTTCTGACAGATCCTAAAGTTGTCGCTGATGAATCTCTGTTAAATATAGAATATTCAATTTGATGCTAGAAGTAAGTGTTGTAGCGATGCATGGACATCTGATGAGTGCTTAGTCTGAATCTTTGTTATGGGTGTTGTGCAAGATTGTGTATAATCGATGTCTCACAGAATTAAATAGTTAAGAATATACTTGACATTAATAGAACTGTTCAAAAAACTGTCAAAACGATTATAATCTAGAGGACCAATGTGAAAGACACAAGTGCAGTAAATTAGCTTGAATGATTAAACAAGATTTTGAAATGTTGTGATGATGCAATCACATCATTGAATGCTTCAAAGCATAGTGGCAGATTTCAAATTGGCTGGTCGGATTATTGGTGGAGAATGTGGGGAAGGATTGGTGCATGGGGTCAATTTTCGGAAACTAATTTCGCATTTTGCTGATGTAGTAACTCCATATGTATGGACTCGCTATCTTGATCCTCTTGTTTCACCCTGATGGTCGATGTTCGTTCCAGGTTGAGGGGGTTGGTCTTGATATATCCAATTGCATTGTCAGTGTCTTCCACTATAACCATTTGGTTGATGACAGCAAATGTCACCATCAGACAGCCATCAATTTTGGCGAAGGTCAGATAGTTGTTGCAGTTGGATTCGTCCCAAGGACTGTCAATCTGTGCATAACTGGACAAGGGACTATCACCCTGGGTGGACATTGTGCTCGCCAAACAGTGGTCAACACCCTGCAAGTATGTTGCTACATCATATTGGCAAGATATGCAGGCAACAAGTTAGTCATAACACTGGAGTGCATTAGAATTCTTTTTGAAGTCTCTCAGAACTCAAGGCCTTTTCAGCTCTTCCACATTATCCACTGGTTTATCATCTTCCATCCACATGATAAAATGATCAATATGGTTTTCTGTAGCTTTTTGGTATCATGTTCCAGGTAAGGTGCCCTCCATAACAAATTGGCTGGGTGAGCTGGTTGCACCGCATTTAGGCCACCTGCTGCAAAGATCAGTGAGTGAAAGTGGCTAGGGATCGCATGCAGCGTGCCGTCCGAAAGAGAGTCTCTGGAGGGTACTGACAGAGCTGATGTTCTGAAACCTGTTGAACGTAGGCAACCAAGCATCCCCCGAAATGGCCAGAATCACCAAAACCATACGAGATGGTATTGCAGACGATACAGTCGATTATATACTGCCTCTACAAGTGTGACTCCTTGTCTAAGTTACTGATTCTCTCCATGGTCACTGTGAGGTTGACCATAAAATGCCAGGTTTAGCAGACTTAACAGAAATATCCGAAGTGCATTTATTGATAGGTGTAGTTGGAGGTACCAGGAAATGGTCTAATGATGGAGATGATGTGATCTTTGGCACAGGGCTTGCTGCAGCTGTTGGCTTTACAGCAGCACTGATTTCATTCTTTGACATCTAGGTGGGACTGTGTAAGGTTTTCTTCGGTGTGGCGGTGGCCCTTTGGGTTACTCTGTTTGGTAAGCATGAGATCAGTATTTGCATTGTACGGACATTATCATTGGTTAGCTTAGTGTCCAGTGTAATGCCCGAGAGATCTCAAGAGTTATCAGCAAGCGTCTTGCAAATGTCAGTACACTAGTGTTTGTCAGGTCGATGTCAGTTGATGTCAGTGACTCAATGTCAGAGACTCAATGTCAGTGACTCAATGTCAGAGACTCAATATCAGAGACTCAATATCACAGACTGAATGTCAGAGTCAGATTTACTAATCTGGTCATGTATCTGTCCTACCCCTTGCACCTCAGTGTATGGTTGGATATTGGTGAAGGTAGAAATAGTGGATTTATAATGTTTAGTTTTCCATCCCTGGACTGCTGCAAGACCTTCAGTGAATGCAGACCGGCTACTCATGGCGTCTATGTCCTGGGCTGTCATCTTGTGCGCATTGGCACAGATTACTGTTGGTCCAGTTCGAAATACTGGTAAGCCATCTCTGTGGGACTCGTGGTGATGATATAATAATTGTTGTTGGGCAGATATATGGGTCACTGAGGGAATAGTAGGGTCGCTGGGTTGATATGACGATCATCAAGTTAACACTGGTCGATCTGAGTGAATAATTCTGGATTGTATTTGTTATATATGAACTTGTACTAAATGCGCACTGACCCACGCTTGGCAGGGTGACCACTCCAACACACATTCCTACTGTGATGATGATAAGCAAGTTGATGCAGTTGAGAAAGTGCTGCGGATTGAAAAGAGGAGAGTCTGAAGAAGCAACTTGCTAGTTTGTTGAGACAGGTTGAAAATAAATATGCAAAAAAGTCAGAGGTGATTGTGAAAGCAATATACAATGAGAATCGGAAGGAAGCGAGCAGTTGTGTGGTGTAGAAATGATAATCTGTGTACATGTCATAGCGGTACATGACCCAGGCTGGGTAATGGCCATTTTATATAGTCGGCTTGCCCTGAGCCTTAGATTTGCAGCTATTATCTTACCTATACATCAATGTGTACTATCACTCACATCCACGTTTGCAACCGTATCCCTACCATTACCATACATATCCCTATGAGGTCAGATTCAGGCATACATGCCCTGACACTATTATCCCTTTCCCAGTAAATGGACACATTTTGCTCATGGGATGACGAGTTGTCAAGTTGTACTCCTTTTTCCGACTCAACACTATGGAGTGAACAATTGACAATACAGCCCTCCAAATATAATATTGAAGTATCATTACAGTAAAGCACGAAGCATTGACTGTTCTTTTATTCAATTGAGCCCCTGATTGCATCATAGTAGAGCCCAGACCAATCGGTGCACAATGCATGTTACCGGCAATGAAGATGATGATTATCATATGTACAAGGCCAAACTATTCCACTCCAGCAACAAGTGGAATCAAATACGATCAATCTAATTGAGTTCAAACACCATTCTTATGAATTAATTGAATGCAATCACCAGTCTAAGCACCTACAGTGGATGGAGTGATCTTACCCCTCAATGCTGCCGTATCGAAATCCCTAGGTGAAGTTGACAGATGATTTCCGATTCCGTACAATTATGACTACAATCCTTCCATTTGAGTGAAGTACCCCGATCCCAGTTTTCCTGTACCCCTACAGCTCTAGCAACCTCGAAGAGGCCCACTTGCAGAAGCATTTTACTGATACCTACGGATACACTACTCAAGTGATAAATACCCACCAAACAGGATATGTCCATGAATCAAGCACTCTTACCACTGTGAACATCTGAACAAGCAATGTGCACTTATGGAGATGACACCCTACTATTGAAGCACTCTTGTTACCAGAAACATCTGCACCAGCAAAGTGCACTCACAGAGCAGGCACCATACAATTGAATGCAAATGAGGATGGGAAGCTTTCCCTCAATTGAATCGAACTAATAGCAACGATACATTGTGCAGCGTGAGGTGCATTCACGGTGAAAGACCCTCGCACATCTACAGACCATCTAAGATGACAATGACTACAATGACTACAATGACTACAATGACAATGATGATCTCAGAGCACAAGTATTATGGACAATCGAAGTTCACCTACCACATGAATGCTCTTCGATTGCTATTAAATTACCGCTAAGGGATTAATCGACAAATCGTGCACCAACCATCTTTCAACAGGCAGCCAGCAAAACAGTAAAGTTGGAGGCGCAGATACTAATGGCAACTGTGGATGATAATGTTAAGTCAATATGTATGCAGTGTTGAAACAGTGAATTCGGCTCCCAGAGTTCACAAAGTACAAACAAGACAAAAATGGTGAGATGCAATACATAGGGGCTCATGTTGACTGCAGCGCAACTGGCATCTGTATGATACGGAGGCTTTTCAAGCCACTCGGAATATCACATCAGGTGGCCCACATCGCCGCCCTCGGCAGGAATGCATGAGTGATGCAACATGCAATGCACAGCCGGAGAATGTAGATCACAGTGCAGTACTTGGTTGATCCCGCACTGGTAGACAAATCAGTTGTGCTCATCATGCTAATGCATCCATACAATCTAGTACCTGGCTCACCATGGTTCCACAAACGAAATCCTGCCATCCAATGAGCTCAATTGACTCCGTTCAATGATTGAATGCGAGTGGAGCGGGCAAAATGACACTGATGACTATGGCAGTGGGCTCGAGGGTCTCAGAAGTTGAAAATGATATTGTTATGACCAACATCCTGGTGAGGTACAGGTATATAGACACCTGGAGCAACCGTATTCATTGATCTTCTAGGTCGCAAGAAAGTTGTCATAGCATTTGCCCTATACCTTGTGCAATGCACAGGGCTGCTGGGAGCAACTTTGGAACGCATCACATTGGATTAAGCAGCTGAGGATACAGACCCAAACGCTGGATACAATGGGTAAGAGGCAGCGGCAGTAGTTGCTGCAGAAGAGCCACTCGAGGGGAGACATGAATGACTGCTACTGGCTTGCGGATACCCGAAGGGAGTGACCGGATGGCAGAGCTTGGCGCCTTTGTGGGCAAACCATTGATGACAAGGTCTCCTGGATATTTCCTTCCACCACTTCCATCTTTTGTCTTGATTCTTTGGCTAACATAGAGGGAGGAGTTCAGAGACAACCCCAAAGACGAATGACAATTAAGAGTGAAGAGCATACCTAGGAATGTCGAAGACTTTTAACCTACAAGTGGAAAGCCCAGGCACCAGATAATGTCCCCAATACAAGAGATGACAGTCCTGCAGAAAGTTACTTTATCAAGGAAAAGAGCTATAATTGAGACTATGAGAATTGGACTTACAAGCACTGGAATACTGATCGCGGAGACGCTCAGAGATTGATGACAGTCAATCTCTGACTCCGGCAACATACACAAAGTTATGTGCAGTTCCACTGTATGTAATATACTTCCTTTGAATGACAATCTACAAGACTCGTAATTGAATACTGAAACGCAGATATATGTACCGGCTGCCTTGCTGTACTGAGTACTATCCCAACTACTATTCAAGACACTAAATCAAGTACCATACGGCAGAGGTTACAATGCCAAGTGCAATGCAGATTACAATGCCAAATACAATACAGATTACAATGCGGAATATAATGCAGATTATAATGCCAAATACAATGCAGATTACAATGCCAAATACAATGTAGAATACATTGCTGATTACAATGCCGAATACAATGACGATTACAATACAGAATACAATGACATATCTGTATCGAAGAAACATTACTGTGCATACTATAGCGAACTACATACCGACTCAGACTGGGCGATCCTATGCTGCACAACTCTGCTGACAATTGAGGACTTGAAATCGACTTCCAAATCAAGCCCATCTAATTGATGTTCGCTAGGAAGCCCTAGGGGATTAGTCACCAGCGGAGCAATCATGTTCAAATGACAGAGATGACTGCTGGAATCACACCTGTACCGCAAACAATTACCAAACCGCAAACAATCACCGTACTGCAAACAATTACTGTACTGCAAACAATCACCATACTGCAACCAATTACTGTACTGCAAACAATTACTGTACCGCAAAGAATATCCATACCACAAACAATTACTGTATCAGAAGTGCTACAATAGATGGATCAGCTAGTCTACTCAGAGAATGATGATAAGTGCACAGAGTTAAGTGATTGCAAAAATACCTACAAATGAATCCACAAGCACACCCTGATAAGAGTCTCTGAGCGCACCGCACGATCTGACACAATAAGTTCACCTACCATACGACAGACGTTGGGCAGACCTGTAAATGCACTAGAGAGATGAGAAGTCAAACGAGTCTGATCTATGCTGAACGAGATACTGAACGACTGTGGTATGGCTACCAAATTAGTCCACAAGGAGATTAACAATAACCACTGAGCATACTGAAAAGTCTACCGAATGGCATCACAAGTGACAGTCCAGATAACTAACAAGAGATGAATACCAAGATGTCACAGTAATCTGTATCATTGCCAAAGGACTGCACATAGTGATTGAACAGGAGGTTACCAGGGAGCCCAACTGGACAAGGCAACTGCTGAAGATGATGACTGTATGGCATACCAAAGGGTCAAGAAACGATTGTCGTTTAAGGACACATGACAGCCATCACACGAAAGACTTTCAAGGAGGAACAGCCCACCACGACCTAGAAATCTGTATATGCCATCAACAAAATGACTTTCAAAGAGCAGAAGCATGCTCCTATTGCAGTGAGTGTGACTACCTACAGTGAAGAGTAGGTGTTAGATATGGATCAATGACATACCGCCCACACCTGATGCAGTTGATGCATTCTACCACTTACAAATGGTCACTAGCCAGTCACATATGAGAACCAATAGCTATGACAATGCCAGGAGCCAATGCTCACATTATTACCCAAAGTCAAGACAAGGTGCCGTTGCAATAACATCAAGATTAAGCGCATTGGGACACCTCATATGACAGTAAGTCAACAGGCAGAACAAGTTACAACAAGACATAGCCATTGCAATGACATCAAGTTTGAGCACATTGGGACATCTCATACGACGGTAAGTCATCAGGCAGAGGAAGATATGATGGTTACTGAACAGAGGCAATACAGAAGGACTGAAGCCGAAGGAAAATAGTCTGCAGCCAAAGCAAATGCAAACCCAAATTACATATTGAATCCCTAATATATCCCAATATCAATTTGGAGATCGAAGTTTCACTGCTTCCAAGCCACAATAGCAATCGACAATCCATATGATGATAAAGTTGTCAATGGAGCAACAAATTTACAAAACAGGGAGAGAACCATGTCTACACAATCAAATCCTGCTGACAAGTCTAAATCCCACCTAGAGGCAGACTACTCAGACACAGACCGACAAGTCTACCAAGATGTCAACCGACAAGTCTCCGAAGCAGTCCATCACCAAGTCTATTCAAGTCGACCATGATTATACTAAAGCTGCCTATCAAGTGTGCTACCATGAAGGTAACCTGATGGGCACCGAAGTGGACTTCAAAAGTCAATTACAAAGTTGATGCCACTTGCCGATAACTACTGGCTGCAAGATTTATTCTCCAGAGCATACGGAAGCACCGCAGAAAGCTTGGACAGCACAACATCGCTTGAGCTTAGTAAGTATCACAATTATGGAGAAACTTACGTGTTAGCTATGAATGAAAAAAACTACACCCCATTGCCGTATATGATTGATGTCTACAACCGATGCCAGCAGCGGAAGGTCCCATCAATAGCAAGTCATGAGTGGAAGCTCTACCACCCTGAGGATGCCGACAAATACCTACAACAAGATGGTACGATCTTCGAGTGTGGTACTGGATCACCAGTTGGATGCTACCCGAGGTTGGAGCTGAAGGAACAGAGGAATTGAGGTCTGAGACTTGGGAGTGGAGGAAATGAGTCAATAGAGTTTTGGAACTCGGGACTGGAGGAAAGTAATCAATCAGGTGTTTCTGTCTTCTGTTTCTTCTCTTCTCTTCTCTTCTCCATACTTTGTTACTTTCGATCTCGGTCCAGTACAAATGGCATTGGCACAGTCTTTTACCGCCTGCAACTGGAGGTGGAGTTGGCATGTGCAACAGATCCGCCACATGGTCACCCTGAGCGGTACTGAGTAGTTGTGGGACTTGTGGGTTCGTATAATTGCATTCACAGGATGGTTGTTTCATTCTGGGTTTCTATTCTCATCGCTTCTCCATACATCATTACTTCTTCGATTTCGGCTCAGTGCAAATGGTGTTGGCACAGATATTCACCACCTCCAGATTGCAGTCAAGCGGAGGTGGAGTTTCACCGTGTGCCGGATCCACCGAGAAGCTACTGTACAGTGCCAATCAGTAGCACGACTTTTGAGTTGTTTGAGTACGTACGCAGCATAATTGTACAATTCATACTTTCTGTCTGGAAGGGCATGTATGCCAGCGTTTGGCCTCATAGGCATACGTGTGGTAATTATTTGAATACTGTTGCAAACATGGAGGCGAGTGATATCAGGTATTGATGTATAGTAAGATTATCACTAGAGATCTAAGGCTCATGGCAAGCCGACTAAATGGAATGGCGGTTACATGGCCCCGGGTCACATGCTGCAGTTACATTATCCCACTATGTAGGCGCGGTCCTGCTGGGCTGCATAATCTGTACAAGAGACAAGGAAAGGAAAGGAAAGAAAGGAAGCATTAAACAGTCATGCCGTGTATGTACTCATACAAACTGATGAGACCCACCACGGATTGGCACCTTCCTGTAGCCTGTCAGTGGATCCAGCCAATGGGGAAACTCCACCTCCACTTGACTGCAATCCGGAGGTGGTAAAAACCCCTGCTCATGGCATTTGTACCGCGCTGAGATGCAATCAAGTAGTAAGGAATGGAGAAGAGAAGAGAAAAAACAGAAGAAAGAAATGCCCAATTAATTACTTCCTCCGGTCCCAAGTTCTGCAACTCTATTGACCCATTTCCTCTGCTCCCAATTCTTGGACCTCAATTCCTACTTATCCCCACTTCCGAATTAATACAGCATCCGACTAGCCCTCCAGTACTGCGCTCTGAACTCATATCTCAGTGTAGGTCTTGGTTGGAATCGTCAGTGTGGTAGATCTTCCCCTTATAACATGCCATTGATGGGGGCATCCTCTGCCGGCATTGTTCGTAGACATCGGTGATCGTGAATCGTATATATCAATCTTGTGTAGGCATGTCTAATTCGTTGACGTCTAAAAAGTGAGCTTCTCTAAAGATGTTTATACTTACCAAGTTCAAGCGGGCCTGCATTCTCTTGAGCCTTGGTGCAGTGCTTCTCGCATGCAGTGTAGGATATCTCTTGCAGCTGGTAGTCATTGGTGAGTGGCATTGACTCATTGACGCTGCTTGACTAGGTGTCGTCATTGGAAGTTGGTTTTAGTTACCATCCAGTCAACATCATCGTTGCATTCTCGATAGGCGGCATGAGTAGAATCTTCGTCAAATAGACAGACTTTCTGGTTGACTTCTCGGTGCGTATTTCGGTTGATCTCCTCCATGTGGGCTCTTGACTGGTGGGTAGGACTTGACTGGTCTGACACACCTATCTCCCTGATTTTGAAAATTCTTTGCTCTGTCAATGACATTTCAATCATATTGATTGTCGATTCCCATTGTGGCTGGGTAGTAGTGTAACTTCGATGACAGAATCAGAATTGGGATTGATTGGTGATCTGGCATGTAATTGTGATTTCAATATGATTCGGCTTTTGCTTCATAAAGTTGTGTCTTGGCATTGGCCATTGTTGGAATTCGCTTGGGTGATATCGGGAAAAGTAAATCATGACTTGAATCTGTCTTGACTTTGGATAGTGATGTGAGCTTCCGCTGCTGGGATCGTCATATCCGTCGGTTCACATATCTGACTTGCTGGTGCCATTCTCAGGTGGTAGAATGGTGGCCAATTTCATCGGGCGTGGGCAGTATATCATTGATCCATATCTAACACGTAAGGTTCACAGTAGATGGTCATACTCACCGTGACAGGAGCGCTTCTGCTCTTGGAAAGCTGCTTTGTCCCTTGCATATGCAGATCTCGGCATCTCTTGATTCGGCAGGGTCTCTGTGAACCATTTCTCGGCGAAAGTCATTCGGATGATAGCTTTGGTGCATTCTCAGTCGACATCTCTGTGGTCATCTGGGGAGGCAGCGTTGGTAGAATATTCGTTGGCTTCTCGGTAGTCACTTCGTAGCCCTCTGGGAAGGTGGTTTGGCACTCAGTTAGATATGCCTTTCAGCCATAGTTTCTTGATCCTTTGCTATGGAATGTGGTAAGCATCTTGGTCAGTGGCTTGGTCCAGTAGAGCTGATGGTAATCCTCTCGATCTCCAAGTGATGTCCTTCGGCCATGATATCCTCCGCTGGGAGATCTCGGTGATCATCTCTCAGTTATCATCTCAACTGGCTCATCTGATGCCATTCGGTACGCTATTGGGTAACCTCGGGGGTCATATTCAATCTCGGCCAGTGGCCCTGTTCAGTAGTTATGTTGCAGTTTTTCGGTATCTTGTTCGGTAAAGTATTGATATCCCAATTTGCTCTCGTTCGACCTGGATCAGGCCTGTCTGACTTTTCAAGTCTCTCCGCTGAATTTGGAGGTATACTCGCTGTGCATTGTATGCTAGATGAACCTATTGTCTCAGATCATTTGGTGTGCCTACTGGCTCTCCCCCAGGTGTGCTTGTCGATTCATTTGTAGATGTGTTTGCCATCACGCTGACAGCCTTCTGAATTGGTGAATAGATCTCACAGTGCATTGTTCATGCACTTCCGGTATGGCAATTGTTTGTTGTATGGGTTGTGGTTCCAGCACGGTCATTCCCCTCATTGGAAGTCATTGCTTGGTTAGCGACTAATCGCATAGCCTTCGTAGGGAATATCGATTGGAAGGGCTTGATTCAGAAGTCGATTTGCAGTCGTCAATTGTCATCGTAGTTGTGCAGCTTGGCATTGCCGAGCCTGAGTCAGGATCCCATCCGGGATAGTATTGGCAGTAATGTAACTTTTTAACACATTCGGCGTCGTGTTCGGTATTGTAATCAGCATTGTAATCGGCATTGCATAAGGCACTTCACTCTCTGCCCTACGGCTGCTTGATGTGGGCTTTTGAATAGTGGTCAGAATTGTACTCAGTACGGGAAGGCCGCCGGTACATATATATGCATCTATGAATTCAATTGCTAGTCTCGTACACTGTAAACCAGAGTAAGAATACTAAATACGGTAGAATTCCACATAACTTAGTGTACATCACCATAGTACAATCGATTGATTGTCATCCGTCTCCGAGCATTATTCCATCTCCAGGATGTGCATATCGGCGCTCATGAGTCCAATTCTCATAGTCTCAACGATAACTCAATTCGCAATGAAGTAGCCTTCCGCAGGACCGTTGACTCTCGTATCTGTTGGTGGTTATCCCATTCTGTGTTGGTCTCAGTAACTGAAACATTCACTGAGTGAGTTCATCATAGCTCGGCCTGTATGGCATACTCATGCGGGGGCTTCCAATTGTCGTTCGTACGGCTTCAGCGCACCTAACTGCGCTGTTAATTGTCCTTCGTCTGTCTGCATTATCTTTGAATAGTAGACCCGCATTGAGTTGTGCCTCTAAATTTGCTCGATCTGTGTTAGCAAAAAGAACCAAGAGAAACAATGGAAGCGGTGGAAGGGAAAATCCAGTACACCTTGTTATGAATGGTTCGCCCACAAAGTAGCCAAGCCCCGCCATCCAGTCACTCCCTTTGTGTCTCTGTGAGCCAGTAGCAGACATTCAGGATTCCCATGTGGACCCCCTTCTTGTGCAACTACCGCCGCTGCTCCTTGCTCACCCATCCAGCCTGCAAGGGTTACTACTTCTGCTTGCTCATGATGCCGCTTCCATAGGTGTCTATACCTCTGCCCTCAGCACACTGGTGCAAACCCCAGACGATTAGGTGAATGACGTGAGATCTGCCTTCCAGGTAGCGGTCATCATGCGGTCCCCCAGTTGATATCCCTGGGAGAGGTATGTCTTACAACGGTCTAGAAGCTTGGAACTAGTGGAGAAGAACTCCTCACTGCAATTGTCTGAGTAGCATATCTCGCGCTACAGACATGTTTCCGCTGCTCAATAGCATCCACATATCAACTTGCTCTTGGGCAGTCCAGAATGGAGGCTGTGAGAGAAGTATATTGTTTGGATGATGGTAGGACCGGCACAGTGACCGATTGACCTTGACTGGGTTTGGGCCCTCAACCGTGGTAGTTTGGTACCACCCACATCGAGATGGGCGCATCCAGCAGATCCATTTGTAATTCTGAGTCCACTCCATATCACTGTAAGGACTGGTTATATTTGACGCTCAATAATAGTAATTCCTAATATTGCTAGTATAGATATATATTGACTGAGTGCCGCAGAATGGGTCCCAGCCTCAAAAATAAAAACTTGTATTATCCATATCTCCTCAATTGATTGGATCCTCCAATCATTGTCCTGACAGTGCTGCCACTGGAGGTGGTAGTCTCAATTCATAATGTCGTCTCCCATATGAAATATGGGCTATCTTGGTTGGCTGTCTTCACTCGCCCGCAGTAACAGCTGTGGAGCTTCCGGTAGTCCTCAGCTTGTTCTGTGCATAGGTAATGATAGTCACATGTAGCCTCCGTTGCCACAAATGTATTCGTAGTCGAAAATCACTGATATGGTAGGCGGACTTTGATTGTCCATAAGAATTGTGCTCGGAGAAGTCATTGTAGTCAATGTGGTCTTCATAGTCTTTCCCATCTTTGAAATCATCATAGTCAGTGTGTGGAATTGTGTAGGTCTCGACCAAAAATGCACTTCACGCTGTGCGATATGTTGCCGCTACAAGTTTGCTTCAATCACGGCAAAGCTTCTCAATGTCAATGTGCTTCAACCTTGGGGGAAGTCTCTCTGTAAGTGCACTTTGCTCGTGCAGATGTGCATGGTGGTAGGAGTGCTTCATTCGTAGGCCGATCTTCCTCTGTAGATGAGGTTCATTTATGGGAATGTCAATCCCCGTAGGTGTGCTTTGCTCGAGTAGTGTATGCATAGGGATAATTGGGCGTACATGTGGGCAAATAGCCTCTCCGTACGTATAGAAGTGAATGATATTGATGATCGAGCTGACATCTCGCTAGAACTAACTAATACGCGAGTCTCCTGCAGAGCCGCACTAATGCCACAGAGCCGCACCTAATGTGACAGAGCTGCACCTTAACATGACCAGAGTCGTCCACCTACATCACAACCTTCTCCAATCATCTTCAAGAAACCTCTCGAAGAAACAAAACACCCTGATCTAAAAACAAACATGCCTCCGCGGTGTCTCTCAATCATCCAAAAAAAATGCCTGCTCCTCACGCCTTCTTTCATGTCATTTTCCTCTTCGCCTTTGGCCGCCCGCCCATTTCCTTCCAATACTGCTCCACCATTTCTTTTGCTTTTGCCATATTCTCCTCTGGCTCCCATGTATTATCCTTCTCATCCCAACCTTCCCATTTCACTTCGTATTCCCAACTAGTTCCGTCAGAGCTTGGCCGGTGTTTTGCGATTGATTCGACGACGTAAATTGTGCCTGCGCGGCTGGTCTGTACCGGCAGAGGTGGCCGCCGCCAGGCAATCCTAGAATCATCCGTGTGGTCAACTTTGAGCCTGCTGACGTTAACTGTGTCGTGGATCGCCATCTCGTTTGGGAGATCTAGTTCGACAGCGTTTCCGCGTATTTGTAGGATCTCGTATGGGCCAATGTAGAGGTGTACTAGTTTGCGTCGCGTGGGGTTGACATTGGCGTATGTGATTGGCAAATCTTTTGTATCTAAAAATACATTCGCACCGGCGGTGATGGCAGGGTCAATTGGGCGTCGCGACTTATTAGCCTCAGCCGTCTGTATATCTTGAGCATCGCGCAGCTCATCCCTGCCGACTCCCAAAATGCGCTGCAATTGTTCGACGAATTCGCGGCCTTGTATTGTTTTCGCTGATTCATTGGTTTGCAGCCACTGGAGATCTGCAATTATGTGCAGCGGAAAAGGCGACTCATAGCCAAGATCGAGTTCAAAAGGCGTCATCTTTGTCGAACGGTGTACTGAGGAATTGTAAGCATACTCCGCTAGTGGGAGGTAGTCGTCCCAATTGGCATGATCATGAGTGGCGAAGCCACGCAAATAGCGTACAACCGTCTTGTTCGAGTTCACAGAGAGACCATCCGTCTCTGGATCGAACGCCGTAGACATGGGCAGTTTCGTCTGCAGAATCCTAGCAACCACTCTCCAATAGTCTGCTGTGATGCGTACATCACCGTCCGATACAACCTCTTGAGGCACTCCGTGTAGACGGACAATGTCGTCGATGAATATGCGCGCAAAAGCCGGGGCGTCAATTGTTTTTCTGCTCGCTCGCCAATGTGCTCTCTTTGTCATATGGTCGACAAACGTTATAATGCAGTCGTGGCCACTTCCCGCGACCGGCAGGTTGGTTATAAAGTCAATGCCTATTCTTTGCCAGCAGCCTTCGGCTACAGGAAGTGGTTGTAGGAGGCCTATGGGTTTCCTGCTGCGGTGATTGGTTCGATGGCATAAGTCGCAGCCCGGTACGTAACACTGGGTATCGTGCCACATTTGCTTCCAGAAATTCCGGTCTTTCATGCATAAGTCTGTTCGGTCTGCACCGAAGTGTCCCCCTGCTGGAGTGTCATGGGCCTCATGGAGGATTCGACGCCGCATCGTCTTTGGAATACACAACCGTCCTCTCTTCTCTGCCTTTCCCACTTCCTCCTTCTCTGTCTTTCCGTCTTTCTCCTTCTCTCTTGCTCTTACCGTGATCTCCACTTCCTCTTCATCCTTCTTGTTTTTCCTTGCCTTTTTCTCCGCCTGCTTCCTCTCCAAATCTCCACGTAACCACAGTGGGCCATTTTCTTCCAAATAGAATCATTGTGCTGACACCCATAATTTGCATTCTTTTGGAGACGCGGTGGATGGTGGGGGGCAGGGACTTGGGTTGGCCTAGCAATGTGCAATAGGCCCGAACCATTCGTCGTCAACTATGCCCGCCTTGAAGTCCTCAATCCATTCCCCGGCCGCGGTAACTTCCATTGCCATTACATTGCATCGCTCCCGTCGGAAATCCGGACGCCGAGATAACGCGTCCGTGACCTGATCCTTGACACCCGGGATGTGCTTGACCACCCTGTCAAAATTTTGGATCACCGTCAGGATGTCCATTTGACGTACGGTGAGATGTGGCTGTGTGAGGATCCAACGCAAGGTCGCATGATCCGTGTGTACCAGGAATGGTTGCTCGGCTCCGTGTAGGTTGAATTTCCAGTATAATATTGCGTCTCGGATGCCCAATAGTTCTCGGTCATATGCAGGGTATCTTGTCTCCGCATTGTGTAATTTACGGCTGAAATAACCCAGTACTTTCTCTGCCTTGTCTTGCATTTGGGAGAGCACTGAGCCCAATGCGTACTGGCTGGCGTCGACGTGCAGGCAATATTTGGCTTTGGGATCCGGTAGAGCCAGGACTGGAGCATTGCAGAGTGCTTTTTTGAGGGTGTCAACAGCATGCTGACATTCTCTATCCCAGGCGAATGGAGTGCGCTTGACCTTCCTCAGCTCTCCACGTCGCCGCCCAACGTCCCCTTCCCCTTTCAGAGCTGTGCCAATGGCATAAAACGGCATTGCGATGTGAGCGTAGTGTTCAATGAATTTTCTGTAGTAGCTGGTGAGACCCAGGAAGCCTTTGACGTCCTTACTATTTTCAGGTTGAGGCCAATCCATTACCGCACGTGTCTTATGTTCCTGGGCATGGATGCCATCCTTGTCACCGTCAAAGCCGCAAAAAATCGACTTTCTGACAAGCCCAGGCACATTTTGCACGTTTGGCTTTGAGGCCATGTTCCGTTAGTAAGGTAAGCACTTCACGGACATGTACAACATGCTCCGCCAGGGTACGGCTGTGAATCATAATATCGTCAAGGTATACGACAATGAATTTTCATTTCATTGGCTCCAAGATGCCGTTCATCATGCGCATGAACTGGCTGGGTGCGTTCGCCAGGCCAAACGGCAGGACTCGCCACTCATACAAGCCAAATTTAGTGCTAAAGGTCGTCTTCTGCCTGTCGGCTGTTGCGATATGAATTTGGTGGTAACCAGCCGCCAAGTCCAGTTTTGTGAACCAGCAGGAGCCGTGCATGGAGTTGAGTAAGTCCTCAATGTGTGGGAGAGGATAACAATCTTTGACGGTAATGGCGTTAACTGCGCGATAGTCTGTGCACATACTCAGCGTACCGTCAGGCTTTGGCATGAATAGTACTCGTGAGCCGAAGTTGCTTCGAGATGGCTGATTCCAACCGCAGCGAAACGCCTTGTCCATCTGCCTCCGAAGCCCTTCTTCTTCACATGGAGAGATGCGGTATGGTGAGCGGAACGGTATTTTGCCATTCGAGTCCGTGTCAATTTCGAAATCAGTCTGCCTTCCTTTCTGCGAATTTGCATAAGTTGGCTCGCCGAAAAGACGCTGGAATTCCATCAACATGGCTTGAAACTCTCCCGGTGGTTTTGTCGGAAGTGTGTCGCCATCGCCGCGGTGGTGCACATTGATCAAGAAGGCACGTTTCAACTGGCGGGTAGATACGTTTTTGAGCTCTGCCTTCCGTACGATGTGGTTGCCAATGAATTTGGCCTGCTGCATTATTCCTTCGTCGAGGTCCAAGGGGCGTAGGCCAGGCGGGTAATATACTCGGCCATCCTCTCTTTCCTCCCAGAGGTTATCGGCAATCCACATGTCATTGCTGTCATGGTCGATTTGATATCGTCGGTTTATATCACGCATCCATCTTTCGCCTAGCACAATATCAAGGCCCTTGTGGTCGTAGATTGTAAATTCGGCCTCATAGACATATGACGCACCAAGTCGTAGTTTCAATTTGACTCTTTGGGGATTCTCAATGCCATCCTCCGCCTTGATATTGGCCGTCTCCACAATCATCCATCCCACCTCATTTACCTATAAGGTGGCCCCTTGACGTTTTAGTTCATCAATGAACTTCCGCCCCGTATAGTTTTCTGACGCACCATCGTCCTTCACTACCCTTGCCTTTTTGCTGCTCCACCATCCTCCTTTAGTTTGGTATCTTATCTTCCCATTAAACCTTAGTAGGTCGACCACT
>Ga0307515_10001512_pt1 | contig 52053 bp, 48 predicted proteins | sample 17_EM_MG_FD_194513 | JGI IMG/M metagenome (GOLD analysis project Ga0307515, IMG submission 194513) | Populus trichocarpa ectomycorrhiza microbial communities from riparian zone in the Pacific Northwest, United States - 17_EM | ecosystem: Host-associated > Plants > Roots > Unclassified | place...
TCTTCTCGAACAACGCGTGGATTTCCTCGGCCATCTTGTTGAGCGCGGCGGCGGAGCTCATCTCACCGATCACAGCCTGGTTGAGGCGCAGGCCCATGATCTGGTTGACTGCCGGGCCTTCGCGATAGCCGAGCAGCTGCTTGCCGTATTTGATCTCGTCCAGATAGGGCGTCATCCAGCGGTACTTGGTCTGGTCCTTGAGGTCGGATTCGAAGACATCCGAGCGCACCGGGATGCCGCCGCCTTCTGCATAGGCATACTGCGCCTTGTAGGTCAGGAACCACTTGGAGAAGGCGATGGCCCCCCTCTTGCCCTCATCCGAGGCGTTCTTCGGGATTGCAAAGACCCAAGAGCCGATCGATACACCCGGCGTGCCATCCTTCGTCGCCTTCGGCAGTGTCGCGGCGTAGATTTTGTCTACGACAGCGGATTTCTGCGGGTTGTCGAAATTCGGGAAGGCCGCGACGACGGCATGCGCCTGCATGCCCTTGCCGGTCTGCATCAGCTGGATCAGGTCGCCCTGGCCGAGCGTGCCGTAATTTTCGGGGCCGCATGTGCGGGCGACTTCGATATATTTGTCGAGCGCCTGTTTCGCCTCCGGGCTGTTGATCGTGACAGTGTAGTCGCCGTTTGCCGCATCCTTGTCGACATTACCACCGTAGGCCAACAGATAGGCCTGGAAATCGTAATAGATGCCGTCACCCTTCTCACCGCGCTGCAGGTAACCATAGGCTTCCGGCGGATTGTGCAGAATCTTGCAGTTGGCGATCGCGTCGTCGAAGGTCACCGGAACTTTAAGGCCCTTTTCGTCGAACATATCCTTGCGATAGTATAAGAGCTGGACATTGCCGTTCGGCGCATAGCCCATCAGCTTGCCGGTGGCGCAGGTGCGGAATTTCTTCGCCTCGTCCCAGCAGCCGGCATCATTGAGGGTAAGCACTTCAGGATCGAGCTTGAAGGTCGGATCGATCTCGTTGAGTGGCTGCAGGAAGCCACCTTCATAGAATTCCACGGTGCTGATCGAATTGATGTTGATCAGGTCGAGCGGGCTGGTGCCGCTGGAGCGTACGGCGGATCGGGCCTTTTCCAGCATACCGTCGAAGGGGGTCACTTCGAGGTTCACCTCGTTGCCCGTCTGCTCGGTATAGAGGTCGACGACTTTCTCGAAGCCGTTATACCAAGGCGACGAATTGATCAGGATGGTGATCGGTTCCTGCTTGCCGATATCCAGGAAGCTTTCCTGGGCGCTTGCCGCGCCGGCGATGGCAAAGGAAAATGCGGCAGCGGAAAAGAGCGCACGCGAACGATGCGTTAAGGACATGTCTTCCTCCTTGAGGCGGTCCCGTGCCCGCCTGTTTCCCATCACGCCAGCAGCAGGCCTCCATTCTCGATGTGGAGCGGCTTCGTCCTCTCGACTGCTTACTGGCCTCGAGACAATAGATTCTGGATGCGCCATCCGAAAAATGATATCTTTTACCAAAGGCAATAACTTTTAGGAATATTGTGGATCGAAATCTCAAGGCCTTCCTGGCGGTCGCGCGAGCCGGCAACCTCACCGCCGCCGCCGACAAGATCGGACTGACCCAACCCGCGCTGACCAAGACGATCCGGCGCGTCGAGCTTGATTTCGGTGCGAAACTGTTCGAACGGACCACGCGCGGCATGTTCCTGACCCCGGCTGGAAAATTGCTTCTTGAGCGTTCGGAGCGTATCGAGATGCATTACAGTCAGGGCAAGGAAGAGATCCAACTGCTCAAGGCAGGCGTGCTGGAGGAGTTCCGGATTGCGGCCGGGGTGGCCTATCACGTCGCCATCGCGCCTGATCTCGTAAAGCGGTTGAGCGCAGAGTTTCCCCAGACCCGCTTCGTGCTGCATTTCCAGGTCGCCGGCCAGGCGATGCCCCGACTGATGGCGGGCGGGCTGGAGATGTTGCTCGGCTCGCTGGATTACACGCCGCTTGAAGGCATCGAGACGGTGACTCTGATGAATGTCGAGATGGTGGTCTATGCCTGCCGGGAGAGCGAACTGGGTCGGATGAAGGCCGTGAGGCCTGCCCATCTCGCGGGCAAGAAATGGGTCCTCTATCAGCGCGATCCCGTCATGGCGAGTAGGCTCAACTCCTATGCCGCCGAGAACATGCTGCCGGAGCCGCAGGTGGCGATGGAAATCGACAGCCTTCTGGCGAGCTTCCGATGCGTCCAGGGCACGGATTTCGTCACTTCGGCGACGCGGGTTGTGCGGCAATCGGCGGAAGAAGAGGGGCTCAAGATGCTCAATCTCGACCGCGGCATCTGGTATTTCGACTCTGGTGCCTCCTATCGGCGGTCCTTCAGGAACTTTCCTATCATGCAGCGAGCGCTCGCGATCCTGCAGAACCTGGTGAAGGAACATGGCTCAAGCCATTCCGCAAAGTTATGACAGGTTAATTCAATATCATTTTTCGGCCGTTCCGCTTGAGGCTATCTGTTTGCTGAAATGAGCGCGCGAACAGCGTGACATGGCTGGGGAGGCATGAGAAATCCATGAAAAAACCAAACGTCATCGTCTTCTTCACCGACCAGCAACGGCATGACACGACGGGCGTGCATGGCAACCCGATGGGCCTTACTCCCAATTTCGACCGGCTGGCGCGGGCCGGCACCCACCTCTACCATTCCTTCACCAGCCAGCCGCTTTGCGGACCGGCGCGCTCGTCGATGCAGACCGGCCGCTTTGCCACTCAGACCGGGGTATTCCGCAATGGCATCCCGCTCGCCGACGATGCCGTGACGATCGCAAAGACGTTTGCGGCGAACGGCTACAAGACCGGCTATATCGGCAAATGGCACCTCGGTGGTTCTGATCCGGTTCCACGGACCGAGCGCGGCGGCTATCAGAGCTGGCTCGCGGCCAACCTGCTCGAGTTCACCTCGGATGCGTATGATACCGTTGTCTATGATGTCGACGACCAGAGGAAGAAACTGCCGGGCTACCGCGTCGATGCGCTGACGGATGCGGCGATCCGCTACTGTGACGATAATCAGAACGATCCGTTCTTCCTCTTCGTCTCCTTCCTTGAGCCGCATCACCAGAACCATACCGACGACTATCCGCCGCCTGACGGTTACCGCGAGCAGATGACCGCCAACACCTGGACGCCGCCTGATCTGGCCACCCTCAAAGGCACGAGCAGCTGGCATCTCGGCGGCTATTACGGCATGGTGAAGCGTTTGGACGAGGCGTTCGGGCGCTTGATGGATGCGCTCAAGAGCCTGGATATGCTGGACAATACGATCGTGATGTTCACCTCGGACCATGCCTGCCACTTCAAAACCCGCAACAACGAATATAAGCGTTCATGCCATGAAAGCGCGGTGCGGGTACCAACCTTCATCACCGGTCCCGGCTTCATGGCCGGCGGTCAGGTGCGGGCGCTGTTCAGCACGATCGACGTTGCACCGACCCTGCTCGACGCTGCCGGGATCGCTGTGCCGGAGGCGATGACAGGCCAGTCGATCATGGCCGTCATCCGCGATCACCGGATACCGTGGCGGCAGGATGTCTTCTTCCAGATTTCGGAGACCGAGACGGGGAGGGCGCTTAGAACCCATCGCTGGAAATACGGTGTCACCTCAGAATATGACGAAGATCTGCCACGCTCGGATGTCTATCGCGAGAGCTATCTCTACGACCTCGACAACGATCCCTATGAGATGGTCAATTTGGTGGGCATGACGGCATTCCGCGCGGTCGCCGACGATCTCAAATCGCGGCTCCTCGCCTGGATTGCTGATATTGAAGCGGGACACGCGCCCGAAATCCTCGATGCCAAGGAGCGCTATTCGCGCCAGTACCGGCTGCACCAGAGCGATCTGGTCGGCGTCAAGGATCGCGAGCGCGATATCGACCCGATCGAATAGGCCGGGTTTCTTTTTGGTGCTTTCGCCCCTATCCTCCAGCATTGGAATTCCGGAGGAGAAATGACCCAGCAATTTCAATGGCTGAACGAGCCGCCGCATTGGCAGGGCGACGCTGCGTCGCTTTCGCTCGCGACGGGCGACAAGACCGATTTCTGGCGCGAGACATTCTATGGGTTCATCCGTGACAGCGGGCATGCCTTTCTCACGCCCGTCTCGGGCGATTTTTCCGCTACCGTCACGATCAGGGGCGATTACCAGGCGCTCTATGACCAGGCCGGGATGATGCTTCGGATCGACGAGGCGCATTGGATCAAGACCGGTATCGAGTTCACCGATGGCCTCATGCATTTCAGCGTCGTGGTCACATCTGATGTGTCCGACTGGTCGGTCATACCACTCCATTCCGCCTCGGCCGATACGGCGGTTTTCGTGCGATTGACGCGGCACGGCGACGCCGTACGCGTGCAGTTCCATCTCGGCGACGGGCAATGGCAGATGGCTCGGCTCTGCCCGTTCCCGGCCGATGATGCGATGGTCGGCGTGACGGCTTGTTCGCCGGAGAGGGAAGGCTTTTCCGCGCGTTTCGACGACATCTCGATCGGCCCGCCGATTGCCCGCAGGCTGCATGAAGGCTGATGGCAAGGACACCATTCCAGCCGCGGCTACGATTGATCGCAGATTGACGCCGGGAAGTGTCGGGAGATATGTATCCGCAACGGGACTGGCTCGCGTTTGTGTTCTTCGCAGGCCGCGGGGCCGATCGGGCATGGCGCGGTCGGCGGACAGGAATAGGATGAACTCTGAATCTGACGGGGCAAAAAGCAAGCCGAGATCGCGTCGCGGCGGCGGACGTCCGACGCTCTCGGATGTCGCCGATCTCGCCGGCGTCGGCACGATCACAGTGTCGAGGGCACTGCGCGAGCCGTCGCGCGTATCTCCTGAACTGCGCGTGCGTATAGATGCCGCGGTCGAGAATCTCGGTTACGTCCTCAACCCCAATGCCCGCGCGCTGGCCTCAGCCCGCGCCGATGTCATCGGGGTGCTCATCCCGTCGGTGACCAACAACGTGTTCTCCGATGTGCTGCGCGGCATCCATGACGGGCTCGGCGATTCCGCCATGCAGATCCAGTTTGGCAATACGCATTATTCGGTGCGGGAGGAGGAGCGTCTGCTTCGGGTGTTCCTCAGCCAGCATCCCAGTGCACTGATCGTCTCCGGCATCGACCAGTCGCCCGAGTCCCGCAGGCTGCTTGAAACCGCGGGCTGCCCCGTGGTGCAGATCATGGAGACAGGCCCGGACCCGGTCGACATGATGATCGGCTTTTCGCATTTCGACGGCGGCAAAGTCGTGACGAAGCATCTTCTCGATCAAGGCTGCCGGCATATCGGCTTCATCGGCGCGCGCATGGATCCACGTTCGGGCAGGCGCCTGGCGGGCTATTCCGAAGCAATGCAGGACGCCGGATTGTTCAACGAGCGGCTGGTGACGACAACGACGTCGCCATCAAGTGTGACGATGGGATCGGCGCTTTTCAGAGACGCGTTGGAACGGATGCCTGAACTCGACGCTATCGTTTGCAACAATGACGATTTGGCGCTCGGCGTACTGTTCGCCTGCCATCGCGACGGTATCGACGTTCCAGGCCAGGTCGGTATTGCCGGCTTCAACGATCATGAGATGATGGCGGCAGCCTGGCCATCAATTACCTCCATTCGCACACCCCGTTACGAGATCGGCAAGCAGGCGATCGCCATGGCGCTTGCCGAGATCGGTGGCGCGCCCATTGAGAAACGGGTTATCGATCTCGGCTTCGCACTGATGGCGCGCGAAAGTACTGCTCGTTTGGCTTAGTTAAAAACAATTCTGGTCTGACCACATGGCGCTTTACAAGTCCGATTGGTAGCGCTACCATTTCAAGATGACGTTCGTCGGGAGGAGCCTACGGAGCGTCATGGACTTGGCGGATCGCATTGCAATTGCCGTTTGGCGGATACTTGCGTGGCATCGACACGCGGGTCGTGGTCGTGCGGATGCGTGCTCGTCTTCACCGGGTCCTGCCATGGAAACCATTGGGAGGAATTCAATGTTCAGATCTATCGTCAGCGGCATTCTGGCTGCTGGTACACTCGCACTCATGTGCTCGGTCGCATCCGCAGAGCCCGAAATCGTCAGCGGCCCGGCGGCCGAACCCGAATGCTTTGCGCCCTGGTCTGCAGATACCAAGTTCTTCAAGTTCCCGAAGAAAGACGGCCCATATCGCATCGCACTCGCCAACGGCTATATCGCCAACACCTGGCGCATCCAGATGATCCAGACCGCCAAGGCCTATGCCGCGCAGCCCGATGTTGCCGCAAAGCTCAAGGAATTCAAGGTCGTCTCGACCGGCGAGGACGTGCCGGCGCAGATCTCGGCGATCAACAATTTCATCGATTCAGGCTATGACGCCATCGTCGTCAACGCGCAGAACCCGACGGCCTTCGGTCCGGTCATCAAGCGCGCCAAGGAAGCCGGCGTCGTTCTCGTGGCGTTCGACAACATCCTCGATACGCAGGATGCGATCAACGTCAATGTCGATCAGAAGGGACTCGGCATGCTCTGGGCCAACTGGTTGGCGAAACACCTGCCGGAAGGCGGCAAGATCCTCGAAGTGCGCGGCGTTCCCGGCACATCGGTGGATACGGATCGTCATAACGGCATCCATGAGACCTTCGACGCGACCGGCAAGAAGTGGGAAGTCGTGGAAGTGCTCGGCAAGTGGGATGATCCGACTGCCCAGAAGGCGACGGCTGACGCGATTGCCGTCCACAAGGCATTCGACGGTATCACCGCGCAAGGCGGCGACACGGGCGTGGTGCAGGCGATGATTGATGCCGGCCATAAGTTCGTGCCCTTCGGCGGCGAGACGGAGAACGGCTTCCGCAAGTTCTGCTCCAAGCATGCGGCCGATGGCCTGAAGTGCTCGTCGGCGGGAACCGGCCCGGCGCAGGTCGCGGTCGCCATCAAGACGGCGATTGCCGCGCTTGAGGGCCAGGTCGTGCCGCAATCCGTCAAGCTGCCGCTGGCGATTGTCGAGGATCCGAACTTCAAGGCGGGCGAGGATTTCTATCCCGACCAGTCCGACAACTTCTTCGTCGGCAATTCCTTCCCGACCTGCAACATCAACTTCTCTGCCCAGGAAATCATGGGCCAGACGAAGGCTGACCAGTAAGCCGCCCGCCGGCATCAACGGAAACACCGCATGCCGCGATTTGGGTCGCGGCATGCCACTAGTGGGCAGCCGGGGTTTTTGATGACATTGCAAGACGACAGGGCGGTCGAACCATTCTTCCGCATGAACGGGGTTTCGAAGCGCTACGGCGGCGTTCGGGCGCTGGAAAATGCGGACCTCGTGGTGCAGGCTGGGCGGGTTCATGCCATTCTCGGCGAGAACGGTGCAGGGAAATCAACTCTTATCAAGGTGATGACTGGTGTCGTCGCGCCCGACGAGGGCACGATGCTGATGGACGGCAACGCAGTGTCGTTCCGGTCGCCGGCAGACTCGGCATCCCATGGCATCGCCTGCGTGTTCCAGGAACTGTCGCTCATTCCCGATCTCAGCGTCGCCGACAATATCACCATCGCCAATCCGCCATTGAAATTCGGAATGATCGACCAGAAGGCGCAACGCGCGATCACGCTGGAGGCTCTGGCAAGGGCAGGCGCCGAGGATATCCATCCCCGCGCCATGGTGCGCGACCTGCCGCTTTCGCGCCGGCAGATGGTCGAGATCGCCAAGGCGCTGGTCGGCAAGCCGCGCATACTGATCCTCGACGAAGCAACGTCGGCCCTGACGGCAAGCGATGTGACAAAGGTATTTGCAGTGCTCAAGCGGCTGCGGTCGGAAGGCCTCGCCATTCTCTATATCTCGCACCGCATGCATGAGATCGCCGAACTTGCCGACGAATGCACCGTGTTCCGCAACGGCCAGAAGGTCGCGAGCTACAAGGCGGGCACGAAGACCGACAATGAAGTGGTCGAGATGATGATCGGCCGCGAATATCACAGCGTCTTTCCGCCTAAGCCGGTGCGCTCCAGGGCAGATACTCAGCCGGTGCTGGAATGCCGAAACCTCGGTTGGACCGACCGGCTCAAGGACATTTCGTTTGCGGCCGGCAAGGGCGAGGTCATCGGCCTCGGTGGCCTGGATGGGCAAGGCCAGCGTGAACTGCTGCTGGCGCTGTTCGGCGTCCTGCGTGGCACGACAGGCTCGGTGTTGATCGACGGCAAGGCCGTGTCGATCAACAGTCCCTCGGCTGCACGTTCTGCAGATGTCGGCATGGCGCTGATCCCCGAGGATCGCAAGACCGAAGGGCTGATGCTGCCGATGACGGTGCGCGAAAATCTCTCCTTCGCCAGCCTCGATCATCTGTCCAATGGGGGCGTCATCGATCGCACCAAGGAAGAAGCGTTGATCGACGAGATGGTCAAGCTGCTGGCGATCAAGACGGCCGGCATCGACATCACGGTCGGTTCGCTCTCGGGCGGCAACCAGCAGAAGGTGGTAATCGCCAAATGGCTGATGCGCCATCCCAGGATCATCCTGCTCAACGATCCGACGCGCGGCATCGATGTCGGGACCAAGCAGGAGATCTACCAGCTGCTGCGCCGGCTGGCCGATGCGGGTGCGGCGATCGTCTTCTATTCCACCGATTACGATGAACTGATCGGCTGCTGCGACAGGGTGCTGGTGCTCTACGACGGCAAGGTCGTCAGCCAGCTCGAGGGCGGCGGGCTGACCGAGCATGCTTTGATCGCCAGCGCGCTCAATGTCGACAAGTCCCGCATATTGGAGGTCGCCGAATGAGCGAATGGCGTTACTGGCTGAACGAACAGCGCGGCACGCTGATGGGGCTGGCGATCTTCATCGCGATGTTCGCGGTCTATATCTCCAACCATCCGGCGGGCCTGACCGCCAACGTCGCCCAGACGGCGGCTAACAAGGGCGTGCTGCTGGCCTTCGTCGCCATGGCACAGGCGCTGGTGGTGCTGACAGCGGGCATCGACCTCTCCGTCGGCATGATCTTCATCCTTACCAATTGCATCGCATCCTACATAGTCGTCGGCTCGGTGGGCATGACCACGCTTGGCATTGTCGGGACCCTGCTTGCGGGCACGGCGTGCGGCGCCATCAACGGCCTGTTGGTCATCTACGGCCGCTTGCAGCCGATCGTGGCGACGATTTCGACCGGGGCGATTTATTTCGGCATCGCCCTGATATTGCGGCCATTCCCCGGCGGCGGCGTGAACGAGGATCTGGCCGACGCGCTGACGGGACGTCTCTTCGGTGTTATCCCGGCGAGCCTGGTGCTGCTATTCGCCGTCGTGCTTGTCGTCTGGATACCGTTCCGAAAATCCGTGCTGGGCCGGGCTGCCTATGCGGCCGGATCATCCGAACCGGCAGCCTTCATGTCCGGTGTGCCGATCAAGCGCGGCAAGTTCGCGGCCTACTGCCTTGGCGGACTCTTCGCCGGCATGGGCGGGCTGTTCCTGACCTTCTTCACCTATACGGGTGACGCCGCATACCAGAGCGGCAGCGGCTATACGCTATGGTCGATTGCGGCGGTGGTGCTTGGCGGCATATCGCTGTTCGGCGGACGCGGCAGTGCGATCGGCGCGATCTTCGGCGCGTTTGCCGCACGCACCACGGGCGACATGCTGTTCGTCTTCGATGTCGATCCGCTCTGGCAGCCGCTGCTACAGGGTGTCGTCCTTCTTCTCGCGGTGAGCATCGGTGCGATCGCGCTGTTCCGCGTCCGCAATCGCCTGGAATGGTTTCAATGAGTGAGATTTCCGACCACCCCGCAGCGTCCCGAGCGCGCGTGCCCGCCTTTCTCCGCAAGGTCGATCCGGCCGTGGCGACGGCATTCGGCTGCATCATCCTGTTGCTTGTTGTCGGCAGCATCTATTCCAGCAACTTCCTGTCGCCGGATTACCTCGTGCAGCAGTTGAAGGTGGCGTCGTTCCTCGGCATCACCGCGGCCGGCATGATGCTGGTGATCCTGCTCGGCCATATCGACCTCTCCGTGCCCTGGGTGATGACCATGGGCGCGATGATGGCCTGTGCGATGGCCGGATACGGCACCACGGGTCATGTGCTGGCAATACCGTTCGGCGTGTTCTGCGGTGCCCTGTTCGGGCTGATCAACGGGTTCGGCGTCGCCTATCTGCGCATCCCCTCGATGATCATCACACTGGCCACCAATGTCGTGGCACAGGGGCTGATGGTGCTCTATACGGGCGGCTTCTCGCCGCAGGATTCCGCCCCGCCTGCCGTGCGCTGGCTCGCCACCGGCTTCATCATACCAGGCGTGCCGAACGCGATCCTGGTCTGGGCGGCGGTCAGCGCGCTGATGGTGTTCCTGTTTGCCCGCACCGCCTTCGGCCGATCGGTCTATGGCATCGGCAACAGCGAACGCGCCGCCTATCTCTCGGGCGTCAATACCAGGTGGATCGTGATGACGGCCTTCGTCATATCGGGTGCGCTGTCGGCCTTCTCAGGCGTGCTCGTCGCGGGCTATGCATCCAAGGCGGCGCAGTCGATGGGTGACGCCTATCTGCTGCCGTCGATTGCGGCGGTGGTGCTCGGCGGCACCTCGATCCTCGGCGGCAAGGGCTCCTATCTCGGCACAATCGCCGGCGTGATCCTGATCACACTGCTGCAATCGATCCTCTCGGTCATGCAAATGCCCGAGGCCGGGCGGCAGATCATCTATGGCGTGGTGATCGTATCCATGCTGCTGCTCTACGGCCGCAGCCCAGCGACCCGGTGAGTGCCATGAAAGTCGGCGGTGATCGGGCGCAGCAAAATGACAGCGCATCGAAGGCAGTGGCGGTCGTGGTGATGGGCGTTACCGGCTGCGGCAAGAGTGCCGTGGGTACTGCTTTGGCCGAGGCTCTCGATGTCCGCTATATCGAGGGCGACAAGCTCCATCCTCCCGAGAACGTCGCCCGCATGGCACGGGGCGAGCCCTTGACCGATGCCTTGCGGAAAGGCTGGCTCCAAGCGGTCGGGGAACAGATCCATGCGTCCCTCGAAAATGGCGAGGGGGCAGTGGCGGCATGTTCCGCGCTCAAGCGCATCTACCGCGACCAGTTGAGAGCCAGCGAGCCTGGTATCGCGTTCATCCATCTCGACATCAGCCCGGAGACGGCCTGGCGCCGGGTTGCCGACAGGCGCGGCCATTTCATGCCGGCAAGCCTGGTCGACAGCCAGTTCGAGGCGCTCGAACCGCCTGCCGCGGATGAGAATGCGCTCTCGATCAGCGCCGAAAAGCCCATTGCCGAGATCGTCGCGACGGCGCGAGCCTTTCTTGCGTCACGGCAATCCCGGGTGACCCAGTGAGCGTAGTGCCCAGCGCCGGCCATCGCTTCTGATATCGGCCCTGCCGAGGTGCTCGATATCGATATGACGGAAGGCCTCTGACGCGGCACCCAGCACGGTGATGATGGCGGCGCGCACGACATTCGGATGGGTCACCACCACCGTATGACCATTCTCGCCGCGGCGAGTGCTCAGCCAGGCGGCAATGCGCGCCAGCAAATCCGCATGGGATTCACCGCCATGGGGCACGAAATCCGGGTTGTCCATCCATTCCGCAAGGCTCTCGGGCTCGCTTGCCTGCACGTCCGCGATGCGCATGCCGGTCCACCGGCCGTAATTGATATCGGCAAGCTCGCGATCGACGAGGAAGTTTTCCGAGATCAGTTCTGCTGTCTGCCAGGCAGCATGGGCGGGCGAACTCAGCACTCGGTCCGGCTTGCCCAGCTGCGGCACCAGATCCCTGATCCTTGCGAATTCACCAGAGCCCAGCGGTTCGTCGGCGGGAAAGGCGGACGGCCGCGCCGTGGTCTGGCCATGGCAGATCAATGTCAGGCGAGTGGTCAAATCAATCGTCCGAATAGCGTTGTTCGGTCCAGGGATCGCCGTACATGTGGTAGCCGTTGCGCTCCCAGAAACCGGCCTGGTCGCTGGCGATGAATTCGATGCGGTTGAGCCATTTTGCGCTCTTCCAGAAATAGAGATGCGGCACGACCAGACGCATCGGACCGCCATGCTCACGGGTGATCGGCTGACCTTCCCAATGCGTGGCAAGTATGGCGTCCTCGGCGGCGAAATCCGCAAGCGGCAGGTTGGTCGTGTAACCGTCATAGCTGGTGAGAAGCACGAAATGCGCCTCCGGCTTCGGCATGACCGCATCGAGCAGGTCGCGTGTGGAGACGCCCTGCCACTCATTGTCATAGCGCGACCAGGTCGTGACGCAGTGGATGTCGCTGACCTTCTTGCTCTGCTCGAGCCGCACGAAGGTTTTCCAGCTCCAAGTTAGCTGATTTTCTACCAGTCCGCGAACATCCAGCCGCCACGTATCGAGCGGCACGTGCGGCTGCTGGCCGAGATCCAACACTGGCCAGTTCTTGACGAGGTGCTGGCCGGGCGGCAGGCGTTCCGTCTCTGGCCGCGAGATCCTGCCCGTGAGGAACTTGCCCTCGGCGGCCCAGCGGCGCTTCGATGTGGTGAGCTTGCTGTCGGTTTGCGTCTGGTCTTCGCTCATGCGGCATCTCCTTCGCATTGCGGCGATAGGACATCCAGGCCTGTCTGGTGTCAAGTCGTCCTCACGGAACCATCAAGAGCAAGTGATTTTACAGTTGACGTGAAACAATGGGACTAGACGCTGCGTACTGGTGGAATAGGCACTTGTTAACGCCCCAGGGAGGTGAGAAAAATGCTTTCACGCAGGAATTTTCTGAAATCGACCGTGTTCGTATCGGCTGCAGCCATCCTGGCCGGTGGGCCACTGGCGCTGCTCGATCAGGCATTTGCAGCTGGTATCGAGAAGGTCACCCATACCGACGACGAGTGGCGCAAGCTGCTTAGCGAGGAACAATACCAGGTGCTGCGCCACGAGGCGACGGAGCGGCCGTTCACCAGCCCCCTGCTCGAGGAGCATGGCAATGGCACATTCACCTGCGCGGGTTGTGATCTGCCGCTGTTTTCATCCAAGACCAAGTTCGACAGCGGAACCGGCTGGCCAAGCTTCTGGCAGGCGCTCGACGGTGCGGTGACGGACAAGAAGGACGAGAGCTTCGGCATGGTTCGCACCGCCAGCGAATGCGCCCGCTGCGACGGCCATCTCGGCCATCTCTTCGAGGATGGTCCTCAGCCAACGGGGCTGCGCTACTGCATGAATGGCGTCGCCATGAAATTCGTTGCCACAGCCGCGTGACATCAGACAATATCGAAAGGACAAGATGATGATGAAGTCTTCAAAATGGATCGCCCGTGGCCTTGCATGTGCGATGCTGATTGCTGCCAGTGCCATTCTGTTTTCGCCCTTTGCCGCGGCGAAGGAAGGGATTGCCATTCCCGCACCTGCCATGGATGAGAAGTCCACCGCGGCGACCGAGACTGCCATCTTCGCGGGCGGCTGCTTCTGGGGCGTGCAGGGCGTATTCCAGCATGTCGAGGGTGTGCTCGATGCGACCTCTGGCTATGCCGGCGGCGAGGAAGAGACCGCCATCTATGAAGTGGTCGGCGGCGGCAAGACCGGTCATGCCGAAGCAGTTAAGGTGACGTTCGATCCGAGGAAGGTCACTTACGGCAAGCTGCTGCAGGTCTATTTCTCGGTCGCTCACGATCCGACGCAGCTCAACAAGCAGGGTCCGGATCGTGGCACCCAATACCGCTCGACAGTGTTTCCGCTGAGCGACGAGCAGGCGAAGGTCACTAAAGCCTATATCGACCAGCTCGATGCCGCCAAGATCTATAGCAAACAGATCGCCACCACGATCGAGCCGGAGAAGAAATTCTATGCCGCAGAGGGCTACCACCAGAACTTCCTGACTCTGAACCCGGATTATCCCTACATCGTCTACAACGACCTGCCGAAGATTGAGAACCTGAAGAAGATATTTCCGGACATCTATCGCACGGAGCCGGTACTGGTGAAGGTAGCCGGCTAGGTTGGTTTCACCAGCCTTGCCTGGAGGAATCTTGACGCTAATAATCTGACCCATCAAGCGCTAATTTTATGATCATACGAAAAATGGGCGGCCCGCGCCCAGCATGCGCAGAGGGGGAAATGAGAATGACGAGAAGCGAGGGATCCGCCAGCCGGTCGAGGCGCGGATCAGGCGATCGCAGGCCGACGATGACCGACATTGCCCGGCTGGCCGGCGTCTCGCAATCGAGCGTGTCGCTGGTGCTCAACGCGATGTCCGGTGCGCGGATTTCCCCTGAGACCCAGGCCAAGGTCTGGGAGGCTGCTCATAAAATTGGCTATCGATTACCGGGGCTTCGCCATCTGCCGGTGAAGAACCCGGATACCGAACGCAACAAGATCGCCTTCATCGTCGATGAAATATCGACCAGCCCGCATCCTGTAGTCAGCTTCGATGGTGCGCGAGACTATGCCTTCGAGCAGGGATTTCTCGTCTACGCCCATGCCACGCGTTCCAACCCTGAGCTGGAGGAGGCGGTGCTGCGTTCCGTGCTGCACGACCAATCGATCATCGGGGTCATCTATGCCACGATCTTCACCCGCAAGGTGCGGTTGCCGCCGGCACTGAAGGACGTGCCGACCGTGCTGCTCAATTGCTATGCCGATCCGCGCGAGCATATGGCGATCGTGCCGGGGGAAGTCGCGGGCGGCTTCGCAGCCACCAGTTATCTCACCTCGCTGGGGCACCGGCGTGTCGGCTTCATCAATGGCGAGCCTTGGATGGATGCGGCGATCGACCGCCTCAAAGGCTACAAGCAGGCTTTGGCAACTGCCGATATCGCCTTCGACGAGGCGCTGGTGCGCGATGGCGACTGGCTGCCCTTGCGCGGCTACGAGGCGGCGCGGGAGCTTCTCTCACTGGAGAACAGGCCGACCGCGATCTTCTGCGGCAACGATCTGATGGCGATCGGCGTCATGGAGGCGGCCTCGGAAATGGGGCTCGGCGTGCCCGGCGACCTCTCGGTCATGGGCTACGACGACCAGGAACTGGCGCGCTATACCCATCCGCCGCTCTCGACGCTTGTGCTGCCGAACTACGAGATGGGCCAGAAGGCGGCCGAGACGCTGATCGACATGGTCATCCACCAGAAGACGTTCCGGCCGATGACGATCAAGATCGACGGACCGCTGGTGAGACGGGGCACGACGTCCGTGCTCGCATAATTGGAACGGCAGCAAGAATATTGCCCCTCCGGCCTGTCTTTCATGATAGATGACGAGTCATGGCTGCCGGTCGGCATGACGCCGACGGGCTGGAGCCATTTCGATCGATTGTGAGAGTACCGTGATAAGATTTGGTCCGAAGTCGGAGACGCCCGAGGAAAAGCCTGCCAAGAGTAAAATGGCGACCCGGGCACCGGAGGCTGTTCCCGTGGCGGAAAAGCCGGCAGCCAAGGCCGCCCCCAAGGCGAAAAAAGCTAAGGTATCCGCCGACGGAACGCTGCTCTAGCTCTGTCGGCGACGGTCGCGGCGATGGCGGATCGCCTCGCGCCAGATGGTGAAGAGCCCGGCGGCGACGACGATCAGCGATCCGAATACGATGTTCCAATGCAGTGATTCATTGAAGATCACGACACCCAGCATCGACGCCCAGACCAGTTGGAAATAGCTGACCGGCTGCACCTGGATCGCGTCCAGTGTGTTATAGGCGCGGATCAGGAAATAGTGGCTGGTCATGCCGGTCGCGGACACCACGCCCATCCAGAGCCAGTCTTTTTCGGCGATCGGCTGCCAGTAGAGCGGACCCACCGTGGTCGTTGCGAGACAGCCGACGACGCCAAGATAGAAAAAGCTCGTGCCCGCCGCATCGTCGCGGCTGACAAGCCGCGTGGTGACTGAGTAGATCGCGCTGAGCACCGCATTGAGAAGCGGCAGGAACAGCCGCTGGTCGAACCCGCTGCCCTCCGGCTTCAGGATGATCATCACCCCGACCAGCCCGACGCCGATGGCAACCATCCGCCGCCAGCCAACCTGTTCGCCAAGAACGGGCACCGAGAGAAGGGCGACCAGCAGGGGTGCGGCCGCAAAGATCGCCTGTGAGTGAATGAGCCCGGCCTCGGCGAAGGCGCCGATCGTTACCGCGATCTGGGTTGCGAGCAACGCGCCGCGAAAGACCTGAAGATAGGGATGCTTGGTGCGAACAGCAGTCCTGAGGCCGCCCGGCGCGCGCGACGCGATCACAATCGCAAAGATCGCAAAGGCCCAGTAGCGGATGAAGGTGATCAGGACAGGGTGATAAGTACCCGCGAGATGCTTGGAGATCGCGTCCTGCGAGGCAAACACGACGAAGGCGAGAATGGCGAAGATATAGCCGCTTTGCTGAGGCTTCATCGGGCCGGGACCTGGAAAAGTCGGCGCATCATCGAATCGCCGGAAAAATTGTCCAGCAACCCTGCGACCCGGGCGCGGGGCGGTGCAAGCCGTGTGAGATTAGAATCTGGCCTGTGCCAGCATGATCTCGCGTGCGATCTGTTCAAGCGGCACGGTTTTCGACACGCCGCCATGAGCGATCGCTTCCTTCGGCATGCCGAAGACAACGGACGTCGCCTCATCCTGGGCGACGTTGAAAGCGCCCGCTTTGAGCATTTCCGCCATGCCGCGCGCGCCGTCATCGCCCATGCCGGTCATGATCACGCCCATCGCATTGGAGCCGGCCGATCGCGCCGCCGACCGGAAGAGGACGTCCACGGATGGCCGGTGGCGGGAGACGAGAGGACCGGCACGAACCGACACGTGATAGCGCGCGCCTTGACGTTCCAGCATCGTGTGCCTGTCGCCGCCCGGCGCGATCAGTACATGGCCGCGCAGCACGGGATTGCCATCGGCTGCCTCCTTGACCTCGACCTCGCAAAGGCTGTTGAGGCGCTTGGCGAAGGCGGCGGTGAATTTCTCGGGCATATGCTGGACGATGACCATGCCGGGCGCATTGGCGGGCAGTGCCTCCAGCAGTTCGCGCAGAGCCTCGGTGCCGCCGGTCGAGGCGCCGACGCAGACAACCATTTCCGTCGTCTTGGCCATGGCTCGTCCGCTCGGCGGGGGCAGCACGGCGTCAGCCGTGAGTTTTTCACTCGGGTTCATCAGCCTGTTCTGCGGCGAGACCGGCCGGTTGCGCCCCAGATTGCCCATCCGGGCGCGGGCTGCGGCTTTCACGACGTGGCGGATATGGTCGCCAGCCTCGGCGAGATGATCGGCCGCGCCGATCTTGGGTTTGAGAATAACGTCGACCGCGCCGGCTTCGAGCGCCTGCATCAGCGTTTCAGAGCCGGCCTCGGTCAGCGAGGAACACATGACGACCGGGATTGGATGCTGGCTCATCAGCTTGCGCAGGAAGGTGATGCCGTCCATCCCCGGCATTTCCACATCGAGCGTGATGACGTCGGGCACTTCTTCCATGATCTTGCGCGCCGCCATGAAGGGATCGGTGGCAACAGCGATCACTTCGATATCGGGATCCTGTTCGAGCACCGCCCGCAGCGTCTGGCGCACGCTTGCCGAGTCATCGATGATCATGGCCCGGATCTTCTTGATCATTGGTTACCTCAGATGCGCTGGAAAATGGTGTTGGCGACGGTCGCGAGCGGCAGGTCGAAGCCTGCGATCGTTTCGGAATGGCCGATGAACAGATAGCCGCCCGGCCGCAGGCATTCACAGAGGCGCGAGAGCACGCCAGCCTGTGTCTGCTTGTCGAAATAGATCATCACGTTGCGGCAGAAGATCATGTGCATGGGATCGCCCACCGGATATTTCTCGTCCATCAGGTTGAGGCGCGCGAAGCCGACCCGCGCGCGCAGGCGAGGGTGGATTCGGACTTCGTTGCGGTTCTTGTCCTTGGATTGCATCACATAGCGCTGGCGCAGGACCGGCGGAACCGGATCGACCATTTCAGGCGTAAAAATGCCCTTGTGTGCGGTTCTGAGCACGTCGGTGGAAAGATCGGTGGCCAAAATCTGGTAGCGGACATCCGGCGCCATCTCCTGGAAATAGGACTCCATCACCATGGCGATCGTATAGGGCTCGGCGCCGATCGAGCAGGCGGAACTCCATGTCCGGATTTCGCGATGCCGTTGACCGACGAGTTCCGGCAGGACCTTGTCCACCATGTACTGGAAGTGGTTGGGCTCGCGGAAGAAATCCGTCTTGTTGGTGGTGACCGCATCGATCAGGTGGATAGTCTCGGCCTCGAGACCATCCTCCTTGAAAAGATAATGGCAGTAGGAGTCAAAGTTCGAATGACCGGTGACGCGCAGGCGTTTGCGCAGACGTCCTTCCAGCATCGTGACCTTGGTCGACGGCATCTTGATGCCGCTATAGCTGTAGATGAACTTGGCCAGCCGGTCGAAATCGCGGGGACCAATTCCATCCTGAATGGACGGCGACGAACGCTGTACTGCTTGCATTATCGAATTCCGTTGCTGGCGTCAGGCGGCGGAGGAGAACATTGCGGTGTCGGAGGCGGAAAGCAGGCTTGCGAGATCGATGATGACGACGAAGCCGGTCTCGCGGCGCACCACGCCACGGATATAGTCGGATCGCCAGCGGGTGCCGATATCGGGCGCTTTCTCGATCTGGTCGCGCCGGAAGGGCACGACCTCAAACACCCGGTCGGCGACCATACCAAGCGTCAGGAGCCGGTCGGACAGCGGGATGTCCAGCACCAGAACCCGCGTGTGCGGTGTCGGCACCGTACGCGACAGGCCGAGCTTAAGGCGCAAGTCGATCGTCGGTACGCCGTGCCCGCGCACATCGCGCAGCCCCAGCAGGTAGTCGGGACCATTGGGGATTTTGAAGGCATCCTCATAGTCGAGGATTTCCCTGACAATCTCCACCTCGACGGCGAAAACCTCCTCGCCCAGAGCGAAGGTCACGTATTGGGATTCGTTGTCTTTCGTTGCCATTATGCGCTCTCCCGGAAATTGGCGTCGCCTTCGTCCGGTCCGCCATGGCTGAGATCAAGTGCGAAGCCGTTTGCACGGGCCTGCTGGTGGGCGACTGTGTTCTCACGCCGCGATGCCGTGACGGCAGCCGGACGAGGCTGAATCTTGGCCTTGGCAGGTGCGGGCCGCTTGGCTTTGCCGGCACTGTTTGCCGTGTCGACCTTGAAGAAGGCGATCGAGGTCTGAAGTTCCTCGGACTGGGCTGCCAACTCTTCGGAAGTGGATGCCATTTCCTCTGAGGCCGACGAGTTCTGCTGCGTCACCTTGTCGAGTTGCTGGATCGCTTCGTTGATCTGGGCCGCACCGATGTCCTGCTCGCGGCAGGCGGCGGTGATCTCGGACACGAGTTCGGCCGTCTTGCGGATGTCAGGCACCAGCTTCGAAAGCATCTCGCCGGCCTCCTGTGCGGCCTGCACCGTATTGGATGACATGGCGCCGATCTCGGCTGCTGCCGACTGGCTGCGTTCGGCAAGCTTGCGGACTTCGGAAGCAACCACCGCGAAACCCTTGCCGTGTTCGCCGGCACGGGCAGCCTCGACGGCTGCGTTGAGCGCGAGAAGATCGGTCTGGCGGGCGATTTCCTGGACGATCGAGATCTTCTCGGCGATGGTGCGCATCGCGCCGACGGCCCGGTTGACGGCCTCGCCGGAGATTTCCGCATCCTTTGCCGACTGACGGGCGATCTTCTCGGTCTGGGCGGCGTTGTCCGCGTTCTGCTTGATGTTGGCGGCCATCTGCTCCATGGCGGCGGAAGCTTCCTCCGCAGCAGCGGCCTGTTCTGTCGCGCCGTGGGAGACCTGTTCGGAGCTGGCCGAGAGTTCCTGGCTGCCCGAGGAGACATTGTCGGAGGCCGAGAGCGCGTCACTTACGACGCCGCGCAGGCGTTCGACCATGCTCTGAAGCGCTATGCCCAGCGTATCCTTGTCGGAGAGCGGCTTCGGCGAGACGGTGAGGTCGCCATTGGCGATCTGATCGGCGACCTGGGCGGTCACGCGAAGGTTACCGGTCATCGTCCGCATGGAGGTGACGAGATCCTTGATCTCGTCGTTCGCCTTGTGGTCGATGTCCTGGTTGAGGTCGCCAAGGCTGACGGCGTCGGCGAGCGAGCCGGCCTTCTTGAGCGCCCGGGAAATGTAGAGCGAAATCCAGGTGGCTGCTGCGATCGAAAAGAGGATGAGCGCCGCAGTTGCCGAGAGCAGGATCATGCGAGATTGGGCATACTGGTCGTTGGTCGCCGCGTCGGTTTCCTTGACATTGTCGACACCAATGGCGGTGATCTCGTCGAGTACCTTGAGCGCCTTGTTCATAGCCTCCCGTCCGGCACCCATGGAAATGGCTGCGGCCTGCATATTCGACTCGGTCGTATTGACCACCGCCATCTCGATCATCCGTTTTTGAAGCGGCGCATAGGTGTCATGGATCTCCTGGAATTCGGTGATCTTCTGGCGAACCTGCTCGTCCGACGACTTGGACAGGACTTCGATATATTCCCTCGTCTTAGCCTGGCGTTCTTCCAGCGACTTGACGAACTCCGCGATCTCTGCGGCATTGGTGTTCATAATCGCGTTCTTCTCGGCGCGCACCGTGCCGTTGAACTGGTTCGACAGGGCGGTGACGTTGTTCATATCGGCGACCGGGTGGGCAACCATGTCGCTGATCGCTTGATTGAGCGACGCCAGATTGATGATCGACAGCGCCGACATGCCCGATATGAGCAGGATAATGAGCGCGAAAACGAGCGCGAGTTTGAGCTTGATGGTCATGCGCATGGAAGTGGTCCCCGGTTCATTTGCTGCGCGGTTGCTGCAGCCGGATATCTGAGAAGGCGCCTGGGCGCGGACGGCGAACCTCGTGTGAACTGCCGGCCGCGAATTGACGTTGCACGCAACGTCTGCCCGAGCTCAGAGCTGTCATGAGGCGAAAGGTTCAGTCGAAAGAAGCGAGTTCATCCGCTCCCCGGGGATACGTCTCCTGGAGGGAGAGCCATGTCCCATGTGTTTCAGCGCGGGGATGGGGCCGGTCATCCGGCCCCGCCGCTGTCGTCACGCGCTCTCGCGGAAGTCGCGGTCGTCGGTGTCCGGTCCGCCCTGGCTGAGGTCGAGGGCGAAGCCCTTCACCCGTGCCTGCTGGGCCGAAACTGTATTTTCCTGCCGTGTTGCCGGCTTGCGGAATGCGGCCACGGGAGCGGCGGCCCGGCTTGCGGTTGCCGGGCGTGCGGCGGATTTCGTCGCGGCGCGGGAGACATTGTCGTCCACCCGGAAGAAGGCGATCGAGGTCTGGAGTTCCTCGGCCTGGGCCGCGAGTTCTTCGGAAGTCGATGCCATTTCCTCGGACGCGCCGGCGTTCTGCTGGGTCACCTTGTCGAGCTGCTGGATCGCTTCGTTGATCTGAGCTGCACCGATATCCTGCTCGCGGCAGGCGGCGGTGATTTCCGAGACGAGTTCGGCGGTCTTGCGGATATCGGGCACCAGGCGGCCGAGCATTTCGCCGGCGTCCTGCGCGGCCTTGACGGTGTCCGACGACATGGCGCCGATTTCGCCGGCGGCGGACTGGCTGCGTTCGGCAAGCTTGCGGACTTCCGAGGCAACCACCGCAAAGCCCTTGCCGTGTTCGCCGGCGCGGGCGGCTTCGACCGCGGCATTGAGCGCGAGAAGATCGGTCTGCCGGGCGATTTCCTGGACGATGGTGATTTTTTCGGCGATGGTGCGCATGGCGTTGACGGCACGGTTGACCGCTTCGCCTGAGAGTTCCGCATCCTTGGCGGACTGGCGGGCGATCTTTTCCGTCAGAGCGGCGTTATCGGCATTCTGCTTGATGTTGGCGGCCATCTGTTCCATCGAGGCGGACGCCTCTTCGGCAGCGGCGGCCTGTTCGGTGGCGCCGTGGCTGACCTGTTCCGAACTGGCCGAAAGCTCCTGGCTGCCGGACGAGACATTGTTGGAAGCGGAGAGCGCGTCGCCCACGACACCGCGCAGACGCTCGATCATGACATTGACGTTGCCCAGCAGTTCCGCGATCTCGTCGCGGCCAGCGACAGTCGCAAACTTTGTGAGGTCGCCGTTGGCGACGTCCCGGACAACCACGTTTGCCCGGGCAAGGCCGCGGCTGATCGACAGCGCGATCCATGCGGCGGTGCCGGCGGCAATCAGCAGTGCCGCCGCCGCGGCGGCGATCATGGTGTTGCGGGCCGATTCGTAGTGGGCGTCGGTAGAAGCGTCGGCTTCTTCCATGAATTGCTTTGAAAGAGTGATCAATTCATCGACCTGTCCGCCGAGTTCGTTCGCAGCATCGCGGGCTTCCGTTACCGAAATGCGCTCCGCGCCTTCTGTATTCCCTGCTGCGACGAGTTCGCGAATGCGATCATCGGCAGTATTGAATTTGTGTGCAAGTTCGCCGGCCTTTATCCAGCGCGGTTTACCCTGTTCAGTGGCGATCGAGAGCGCTTTTTCAAGCGTTGCAGACAGCATCTGCCTGGCTTCGTCACCCTTCTGCCGCGCTGCGGCAGCTTCCGCGGGCGAGTTGGCTGCGAGCAGGTTCTTCTGTTGGCGAATGGCTTGCAATTGCGCGATGCTGACCTTTTGGGCAAGCTCCAGCCGTTGAGCGGGACCCTCGATAAGATCGCTCATCATGTTGTTCATATTACCAAGGCTGTTGACGCCATAATAGGCGGTGCCGACGAGCAGCACGATGAGAAAGGCGAAGGCGAGCGTGAGCTTCAGCTTGATCGTGAATCGCATATTAGTCCCCTAATCAATATTCGTCCGAGGTGCCCGTTAGCCCTCGTGCCGCGATGAAAAAATTGCCAGCAGGTTGGGAACGATGATGAAATCGCTTCCCCGCCTTACGAGGCAGTTGATGAAATCCGGGCGCCATTTCATGCCGACGCTCGGTGGCGGCTCGCTGGCGGTGCGTGAAAGCGTGGTGACTTCATTCACCTTGTCGGTACGCACGCCGATCAGCACCGTCTCGTTGCCGAGTTCGAGCGCGATGACGATGATGCGGCTATCGATCGTGGTCGTGGTCGCTTCCATGCCGAAGGCGAGCTTGATATCGGCGAGCGGAATGACCCGGCCGCGGAAATTCAGGACGCTGCCGACAAAAGGGCGCGCGCCCGGCACCGGCGTTTCAGGAAGCAGGTCGAGGATTTCCTGGACCATGACAGCTTCGATGGCGAAGGTTTCACCGGCGATGTCGAAGGTCAGGACCTCGAGTTCGCCCGCATCGTTCCAGAATTCGTCGGGCAGTTTGCGGAGTGCTTGTGTCATCCGGTCGCGCGCAGATGCGCCTCCTGTTGTTGTCCAGCCGTCACCAGATGGGCGACGTCGAGAATGAGCGCCACGCTGCCATCGCCGAGGATGGTCGCGCCTGAGAAGGTTGCGACGTCGTGATGCAGCTTGGACATGGATTTGATCACCGTCTGGTGGTCGCCGATGATCTGGTCGACCACGAGGCCCACGCGTTCGGAACCGGTGGAGATCACCACGACCTTCTGGAACGGATCGGGCTTGGTTCCGGTGTGGAAGAGATCCCGTAGCCGGATGAACGGCACCAGGCTATCGCGCAGCGAGATGAAGCTGCGGCCGCGCGAGCGCATGTCGTCCTCTATCGAGAGTTCCAGGCATTCCTCGACGGCGGTGAGCGGAATGACGTAGCGTCCCGTCCCGACACGCACGAGCAGGCCGTCGATGATCGCGAGCGTCAGCGGGATCATCAGCGAGATTTCGGAACCTTCGCCCGGATTGCTGACGATGTTGATCGAGCCGCGCAGCGCCTCGATCGTGCGCTTGACGACATCCATGCCAACGCCACGGCCCGAGAGGTTCGTGACCTGGGTCGCGGTGGAGAAGCCGGGCTGGAAGATCAGCTGCAGTATTTCCTGGTCGGAAAGCTGGGCGTTTGGAGCGATGATCCCTGAAGATTCCGCCTTGGCGCGAACCCGGTCGCGGTCGATGCCGCGGCCATCGTCCTTGATGGTGATGATGACTTCGCCGCTGGCCTGGCGGGCGGAAAGCGTTACGCGCCCGCTGTCGGTCTTGCCGGCGGCGCGGCGATCGCCGGGCGTTTCCAACCCGTGGTCGCAGGAATTGCGCACGAGGTGTACGAGCGGATCGGCGAGACGTTCGATGACCGTCTTGTCGACTTCGGTGGATTCACCTTCCGTGACCAGTTCGATCACCTTGCCCGTTTCGTGGGCGAGATCGTGCACGAGGCGGCGGAACCGGCTGAACAGGGTCGCCACCGGCACCATGCGCAGCACCATCATCGTGTCGCGCAACTCGCCGGAGAGGCGTTCGATGTCCTCGGAGACCGCGCGCAATCCCAGATCGGCGCTGAGGCTCGAAAACTGGTTGAGTCGCGACTGGGCGATGACGAGTTCGCCGACGCGATCCATCAGTTCGTCCAGTCGTTCCGCAGGAACACGGACGTTTTCGGCCGCCTTGTTCGGCTTGGCTTCAGCGATGGCCGGCGCGGCGGCTGCAACTGGCGCTCGCGTTGGCGCGGCGGGAGCGGCCATGGCTTCGAGCGGCGCGACTTTCGAACCTGTCTCGGGTTGGGCGTTGGCCGCGCCGACGACCTGGATATCGAGCTGCATATCGTCCATCACGAAGATGAATACGTCCTCGATCGCCGATTTCGGCTGTGCGGTGCTGAGTTCGACATCCCAGGCGATATGAAGATCGGTTGCGACAAGCGCATCGATCGAAGGAATCCCGGAACGGTCGGCGGCGATCACGCATTCGCCCAGATCGCGCAGTTCATCGAGCAACGGCAGTGGGTTGGTGCCATTCGACATGGCGTTGACCGGCAGCGAGAAGCGAATCTTGTAATGGGTGAGGGCAGGTTCGGCCGGAGCAGGCTTGAAATCCGGATTGCCGGCGGCCTCAACCGCTTTCCGGAGATTGGCGAGAAGCACCTCGCCGGTTGCTTCATGGTCTCCGGACGGTGATTGCACGAGCGTGCGCATATGGTCCTTGGTTTCCAGAACCGCATCGATCAGTTCGCGGGTTGCCGGAACATCACCCTTGCGCACCTTGTCGAAGGCGGTTTCGCAATGATGAGTGAAGGCCGCGAGCGCCTCGAAGCCGAACATCGCGCCCGAACCCTTGAGCGTGTGAAGGTTCCGGAAGACAGCGTCGACCTGCTCCTTGTCGGTGAGGTCATGGGTCAAATCGAGGAGGCCCGCCTCGATCTGTTCAAGAAGTTCGGCGGCTTCAGTCCTGAATACGGCGACCGGATCGGGAAAACTCATTTGCCGAGCACCTTGCGCACGATCTTGACGAGATTTTCGGGGTCGAACGGCTTGGTAAGCCAGCCTGTGGCGCCCGCGGCCTTGGCCTGTTCCTTGATGCTGCCATCGGATTCCGTGGTCAGGAAGATGATAGGGATGCCCATCTGGCTGGGGATCTTGCGCAGTTCGCGGATCATCGTCAGGCCATCCATGACAGGCATGTTGAGATCGGTGACGATCAGGTCATAGGCGCCGGATGTCGCCTTCTCTATGCCCTCGGCGCCGTTGATGGCTTCGGTGACGCTATAGCCCGCGCCCGACAGGGCGACATTGGTGGTCAGTCGGATACTTGCGGAATCGTCAACAGTGAGAATGCGCGCGCTCATATTCAATCCTTTTTATGGAGCCAGAAGAGGCGGTCTTCCGGGGACATTCGTTCGGCGAAGCCGGCGCGCGTCAGGGTGGAAGCGACCGCCGCATTGGCCGGGCCAGAGAGCTTGATTTGCTTGCCGGTGCTTGCCGCGTAGATCCGGGCTGACTCGACGAGCTGCAATGCCGACAAGTCTATATCGCTGCATTTTCCGAGATCTATTTCAATTTCATCAATACTAAAAATATTTCTGCTTACTTCTTCTTGTATTTCGCCAATATTTCTTATATTTACCGTTTCAGGAAGTGAAAAGATCATTAAAATACTTCTCCGATAGCTGATGAGCGCCCCTTATTATTCTGACAAGGATTCACATTTAATGGCTAAAAATGTGTGAACGGAACAGGGCGAGAAATATAGTGCAGGTTGTACGAGAAACTATCGATGACAATTCACAGTTACTCTTTAAAACGTGGCGTATAACGTTGATTTTGCTGTAAATTCAGCGCCGTTATCCGGTGGCGGCGTTTTTGGGACGCCGCCACCCTTCGGTTGTTTTTCCAATATTCTGACCGATGGGCCGATGCCTCGCTACAAGCCAGGTTTACCGGACATTCGTATCTTGCTGCTATTCAAATATCCCAGTGCCTTCATGTATTTGCGTAGGACAACCCATGTTGACGAATGCCAAGCCGATAGAGATCGACCACATAGAAGCAAGGAGTGGCCTAGAGGCAAAGCTGAGTGCCGCGCATGGGCAGCTAGAGAAAAAGTTCCTCGATGGCGGCACCGTCCTGATCTCGATCATGGAGATACTCAACCGTTTGATCGGATCGCTCGACCGGCTGACCGGCTCGCTCGATGAGAACACCACCAGCGAGACTATGGCCGGGATTGCGGCAACAGCGAAGGAGCTCGGCAAGCTGCCGGCCTTCGAGGATGGCCGCCAGAAGGGTTTTGTCGAACTCGCCTCCGTCTGCCGTGCCATGCAGGGCAGCATCGGCGATATGCGCGAGACGATGCGCTATCTTCGCACCTTTGCCATCAGTGTGAAGATCACCGCTGCGGGGCTCGATGATTTCGTGGGGTTCGCGGATGAAATCCGCGAGCGGATCCAGTCCGGCGAGAGCGAGGTCAACCGGTTTTCCCAGCAGGTGCAGGACATGCACAGGCAGCTCGAGAAGGCCCAGGAGTTCTCAAGGAAAATCCTGAAGGAATATTCGGACGTCGTGCCGCGAACCGTCACCGATCTGAGCGGAAACGCAGCCAGGATCTCCGAACATCACGGCCGGCTCGCCGAAATGGCGAACCAGGTGAAGCAGCTTGCGCGCGGCGTGCAGGGCAAGATCACGTCGGTGCTTTCTGCTCTCCAGATCGGCGACATCACCCGCCAGCGGATCGAGCATATACAGGCGATGTTCCAGCTGTTCGATGATTTCATCATGGGCGAGGGGGCGACGCTGACGGAGTCCGAAAGGGCGCGGATCGGCGAGGTAATCAGCCAGCTTGCCGCCGCGCAGATGCAGGAGACCTGCGCGGATTTCCAGCGCGAATGCCGCAACATCCACACCAACATGGCGCGCTTCGTCGATGACACAAGGCAAATCCTGCGTCTTCGCGACGACATGACCGACAGCCAGGATGGCGGCGGCGAAAACGTGCTCAAGGCGCTCGAAACCGGTGTCACCACCGCTGTAGGGCTCGTCGGCGGCGTCGAGGACACGAGCCGCCAGGCCGACGCGGTTGCGCAATCGACTTCGGAGACCGCGCAAAGCCTGCTGCGCGGCATCGAGGTTATCCGCAGGATCAAGACCGACATTCATTATATGGCGCTGAACTCCAATCTGCGCTGTTCGAAATTGGGTGACGAAGGCCGGTCGGTCAATGTGGTGAGTGCGGAATTGCGCATCTATGCCGGCAAGCTCGAAGGCCCCGCCGATGCGGTGATGAACGAGTTGCAGCGACTGGAGGTGGCGGCTGGCGCCTTCTCATCCGATCGCGAGGGCGGTTCCGGTGATATTGCGGGGCCGCTCGGCGACGCCCTTGCCGCCATTCGTGGGGTGAGTGGACGAATGGATTCTGGCATCGAGGAACTGGCGCGCGAAGGCCAGGAAGTCTTCACCAAGGTTAGTGCGGCGATCTCGACGCTCGATTTCGAAAGCGAACTCGGCGATGTGATCGAGGATTGCGTTTCCCATTCCGCCAGCATGGCGAGCCCACACACGATCGACATATCGGACCTCGAAAGAAGCGTCGCCGATCTCGGCGGCCGCATCTTCAAGCTTTACACGATGGTCCAGGAGCGGGAGATTCATCTCGGTTTTCTGCCGGCTGCTGCTGGCACTTTTGCCGCGGCGCCTGCCGCGACAACTCCCGCATCCGATGAAGATCTTTTTGAGGACGCCTTGTTCTAACCAGATCAGGCTGCGGTGCGGACAGCGCTGGCCACAGCTGCGCCGGCATTGGCCGCCTTGCGCATGGGCACCAACCGCAGCACTTCCTGTGCGTATATCTGGGCGTTCTCCTTTGCCTTGTCGAGATTGCTGACCCGCTCCGGATCCATGCCGTAGAGCGAGCCGCCGTAATCGAAAATATCGCGATAGGCCGAACGCTCGATGATCGGGGTGTCGAGCACACGGACGCGGCGCTCGGCGAGCAGCGTCTTGACGGCGGACAAAGCGCGGGTCGTCACCATCGAGTTTACGCGCGACAGAACCACGGAATGATCGATGCAGATGCCGCCCTTGTCTTCGAGATAGCGTAGCAATTCGAGCACCTGGGCGCCGCCCTTGGCGTCCATCGCGCAGCCCTGGATCGGCACCAGGATATGATCGGACAGACCGATCGCGACGGCCATCAGAGGCGAGGACGCGCCGGGAAGATCGATGATGAAATAATCGGTATCCGGCCTGTTGTCGCGCAGATGCATCTGGATGTTGGAGGCGTTGATATAGGGAATAACCCGGAGATTATCAGGCGCATCCGATGTCTCGTACCAACGGGTGATCCAGCGCTGGGGGTCACTGTCCAGGATAGTGACCCTGTAGCCCAGGCGCGCAAGCTCCGTCGACAGCAGCAGCACCGCCGTGGTTTTTCCCGCGCCGCCCTTGGTGTTGGCAAATGTGATAACCGGCATGGTCGCCTCGTTGATGGTCGCGGCAAACGGCGCGCGACGCATTGGGTTCATGCGGCCCATAGTTGTCGGACATGGTTAATGAAGGGTAAATCCCGGATGCCGGAATATGATGTTTACGCCGAAATTCGCCGTCAGGCAGGCCGGAATTCCACCAGATAGAATTGGCAATCCGGGCCGGGCGTCAAAGCGGCGTTTTCGGTTTCTTCCAGCAATGCCGTGTCGAGCAGGCCAAGCTGCTCTGTTTTTCCATTGGACGTGATGTCGAGGATGCCCCGGCTGCTAAGCACCAGACGCATGGATCCTGCCGGGGAATCTTTCGTGGCGGCCAGCCTTTCGACTTCATGGTCGATCTTTCCACGCCGGCTCATCACGTTGAAATCGATGACTGTGCCACCGATCAAGGTAGCCGAAGTCGCGACGTCAGCCGGGAAGGCATGCGGCCCAGTCTCAAGGATCAATTGCTTCGGTTCCGCACCCTCGACCGAGAGCACGATGCCCGCCCCCTCGAGGATCGCCAGCGTCCGGTCGATGCCGGGGAAAGCCGAGAACGGCCCGTCGCCCGCGACTTTTGCCATGGAGACGCGCCAATCGAAATCCGCCAATCCGGCGTCACGGGGCGAGACCGCGATCTCCGTCGTCTCGCCGCCACCGTTCTTCCACGGCATGACCTTGTAATCGCTGGCGCGCAATATCCGCATCCTAGTTGCCCAGGATGCCCGGCAGCCGCAGGCCTTTTTCCCTGGCGCAATCGATCGCGATCTCGTAGCCCGCGTCGGCGTGACGCATGACGCCGGTGGCCGGGTCGTTCCACAGTACGCGGCCGATGCGCTCGGCTGCATCATCGGTGCCGTCGACGCAGATCACCATGCCGGAATGCTGGGAGAAGCCCATGCCGACGCCGCCGCCGTGATGCAGCGACACCCATGTCGCGCCCGATGCGGTGTTGAGCAGCGCGTTGAGCAGCGGCCAGTCGGAGACGGCGTCCGAGCCATCCTTCATCGCTTCGGTCTCGCGGTTGGGCGAGGCGACCGATCCCGAATCGAGATGATCGCGGCCGATCACGATCGGCGCCGAAAGCTCGCCGTTCCTGACCATCTCGTTGAAGGCGAGGCCAAGCCGTTCACGATCGCCGAGGCCAACCCAGCATATGCGCGCGGGGAGGCCCTGGAAGGAGATACGCTCGCGGGCCATATCGAGCCAGTTGTGCAGGTGCGTATTACCGGGGGTCATTTCCTTGACCTTGGCATCGGTCTTGTAGATGTCCTCCGGATTGCCTGATAGAGCCGCCCAGCGGAACGGCCCGACGCCGCGGCAGAACAGCGGGCGGATATAGGCCGGCACGAAGCCGGGGAAATCGAAGGCGTTTTCGAGACCCTCGTCCTTGGCGACCTGGCGGATATTGTTGCCGTAGTCGAGCGTCGGGATGCCGGCATTCCAGAAATCCAGCATCGCCTGAACATGCACCTTCATCGAGGCGCGGGCGGCTTTTTCCACAGCCTTGGGGTCGCTTTCACGCTTGGCTTTCCATTCACCCATTGTCCAGCCGGCGGGCAGGTAGCCGTTGATCGGATCATGCGCCGAGGTCTGGTCCGTCACCATGTCGGGGCGGATACCGCGCCTGACCATTTCAGGCAGGATTTCGGCGGCATTGCCGAGCAGGCCGACGGACTTGGCTTCGCCTGATTTGGTCCATTTGTCGATCATGGCGAGAGCTTCATCGAGCGTCTCGGCCTTCTCATCGACATAGCGGGTGCGGAGGCGGAAATCGATCGAATCCGGATTGCACTCGATGGCCAGGCAGCAGGCACCGGCCATCACGGCTGCGAGCGGTTGCGCGCCGCCCATGCCGCCGAGGCCGCCGGTGAGAATCCATTTGCCCGTGAGATTGCCGTTATAATGTTGGCGGCCGGCTTCCACGAAGGTCTCGTATGTGCCCTGAACGATGCCCTGAGTACCGATATATATCCACGAACCGGCCGTCATCTGGCCGTACATGGCGAGGCCCTTCTTGTCGAGTTCGTTGAAATGATCCCAGGTCGCCCAGTGCGGCACCAGGTTGGAATTGGCGATCAGCACGCGCGGCGCGTCCTTGTGGGTGCGGAAGATGCCGACCGGCTTGCCGGATTGCACCAGCAGCGTCTCGTTTTCCTCGAGGTCCTTGAGAGAAGCCACGATGCGGTCGAAATCCTCCCAGGTGCGGGCGGCGCGGCCGATGCCGCCATAGACAACCAGCTCATGCGGATTTTCGGCAACGTCCGGATCGAGATTGTTCATCAGCATCCGGAGCGGCGCTTCGGTCATCCAGCTTTTGGCATTGAGCGTGTTGCCGCGTGGCGCGCGGACTTCTCGGATATTGTGGCGGGGGTTGGTCATTAATGGTGCTCCCGTAGGACGAAACTGGATTAATCGGCTAACGCGGGCAGGATGCCCGGCGAAACGGATTCATTGAGCGCGTTCGATGCGATCAACTCGGCAGCGGCGGCGAGGTCGTTTGCCATGTAGCGATCGACTTCGAGCGTCGCCACGACCTTGCGGAGTGCAGCCACGGCCTTGATCAGTTCCGGGCTGGTGATGAGCGGCGCGCGGAAATCGATACCCTGGCCGGCGGTCAGTGCCTCGATGCCAATGATCCCGAAGAGGTTCGTGGTCATCTGCAACAGGCGGCGCGCGCCGTGGCAGGCCATGGAAACGTGGTCTTCCTGATTGGCGGAGGTCGGTGTGGAATCGACTGATGCCGGATGTGACATCTGCTTGTTCTCGCTCATCAGGGCGGCTGAGGTGACTTCGGCGATCATAAGGCCGGAATTCAGCCCCGGCTTCTTGGCGAGGAAGGCCGGTAAGCCAAAGGAGAGGGCGGGATCGACCAGCAGCGCGATGCGGCGCTGGGCAATCGCGCCGATCTCGCAGATGGCGAGCGCGATCGTATCGGCGGCGAATGCCACCGGCTCGGCGTGGAAATTGCCGCCGGAGACGACCGAGTTGTCGGCCAGAACCAGCGGATTGTCGGTGACGGCGTTGGCTTCGATCTCAAGCGTGCGAGCCGCCTGCCGCAGGATATCCAGGCAGGCGCCATCGACCTGCGGCTGGCAGCGGATGCAATAGGGATCCTGAACGCGCTCGTCGCCGGTGATGTGGCTTTCGCGGATCACCGAGCCTTCGAGCAGCGCGCGCAGTGCCGACGCGGAATCGATCTGTCCCTTGTGGCCGCGCAGGGTATGGATATCGGGGTGAAACGGTGCGGACGAGCCCATGGCAGCATCGGTCGAAAGTGCACCCGTGATCAGCGCCGATTGGGAGGCGCGGTGGGCGCGGAAGAGACCCGCAAGTGCGAGTGCTGTCGAGACCTGGGTGCCGTTGATCAGCGCCAGACCCTCCTTGGCGGAAAGTTCGACCGGCGTCAGACCGGCCATTCTCAGCGCCTCGGCGCCCTGTAGGCGCCGGCCGTTCAGGAAGGCTTCGCCCTCACCGATCATCACGGCGGCCATATGCGCGAGGGGGGCCAGATCGCCGGATGCGCCGACCGAGCCCTTTTCCGGGATCATCGGCACGACGCCCTTTTCCAGCATGCCTTCGATCAGCCGGACAAGTTCGATGCGGACGCCCGATGCGCCACGGCCGAGCGAGATCAGTTTCAGCGCCATGATCAGGCGGACGATCTCGGGCGCCAATGGCTCGCCCAGGCCGCAGCAATGCGACAGGATGAGATTACGTTGCAGGGTAGCCGTATCCACGGCGGCGATCTTGATCGATGCAAGTTTGCCGAAGCCGGTATTGACGCCATAGACCGGCTCGGTGCCGCTGGCGATCTCGGCGATGCGGGCGGCGGATTTCTTGATCGCGGCATCGAAGCTGGCGTCGAGGCGTACGTTCTCGCCCTTCCAGTAGATTGCCTGGAGTTCGGCCAGCGTGACGGAGCCGGGGTGGAGGGTGATGGTCATCTCTATCTTTTCCCTGTCGTTCTTACTGGCCGTGCCAGACGCGTCGCCACAGAGGATTGAAGCCCATGCGGTAGACGAGTTCGGCTGGGCGATCGATGTCCCAGATGGCGAGGTCAGCCCACTTGCCGGCGCTCAATGTGCCGGTCTCATCCTGGAGTCCTAGCGCCTTGGCCGCATTGCGGGTCACGCCCGTGATGCATTCCTCGACCGTCATGTGGAAGAAGGTCGCGGCCATGTTCATTGTCAGCAGCAGTGAGGTCAGCGGCGAGGTGCCGGGATTGTTGTCGGTGGCGATGGCCATCGCGGTGCCATGCTTGCGGAAGGCGTCGACCGGCGGCTTCTTGGTCTCGCGGATGAAGTAATAGGCGCCCGGCAGGATGACCGCTGTCGCGCCGGATCTAGCCATCGCGGCGGCGCCGGCTTCGCTGGTGTATTCGAGGTGATCGGCGGAAAGGGCGCCATAGCTTGCCGCCAGGGCCGCGCCATCTAGGTCCGAGAGTTGATCCGCATGCAGCTTGACCGGCAGGCCGAGCCTTGTTGCTGCATCGAAGACCCGGGCGATTTCCCCCGGCGAAAAGGCGATGCCTTCGCAGAAGCCGTCGACCGCATCAGCCAGTCCGGCGGCGTGGATGGCGGGCAACATCTCATCGACGACCTTGGTAATGTATGCGACCTTGTCGCCATTGGCTTCGGGCGGTAGCGCGTGTGCGCCGAGAAAAGTGGTGCGGACGGTGATCGGGCGTTCGTCGCCGAGTCTGCGCGCGGCTTTCAGCGACTTCATCTCGTTTTCGAGGTCGAGGCCGTAGCCGGATTTCACCTCGACCGTGGTGACGCCCTCGGCGATCAGGGCATCGAGGCGCGGCAAGGTCTCGCGGACGAGGTCGGTTTCGCTCGCCTTGCGCAGGGCCTTGACGGAGGAGACGATGCCGCCGCCGGCGCGGGCGACTTCTTCGTAAGTCGCGCCATTGAGGCGCAGCTCGAATTCCTGGGCACGATTGCCGGCGTGAACCAGATGCGTGTGGCAATCGATCAGTCCGGGCGTGATCCAGCGGCCTTCGCAATCCACGATCTCGGCATTCGCCAAGGCGGGCATGTCGCGCTCTGGACCGGCAAAGACAATCCTGCCATCCTGTGCGGCGATGGCGCCGTGCTCGATTTCGCCGAGGTCCGGGAGCGAGGCGTCGAGCGTTGCCAGCCGCGCGTTGCGCCAGACCTTCACCTTGCCCGATTGTTGCGCCGCCATCGAAATTTCCCTTCCCATTCCTGGCGAATATGTATAGACATAATAACAACAGATGCAAGCAATTTCGGGGAGCGTGATGGCGATTTTTGGCGAACAGGTCCTGACACCCGAGGGCTGGGCGGAGAATGTCCGGATCGTCGTGGGTGCCGGCCGCCTTACCAGCGTCGAACAAAATTCCAAGGTTGAAGCGGGCGACGAGCGCCATGCCGTCATCGTCCCCGGGATGGCCAATGTCCATAGCCACGCCTTCCAGCGCGCCATGGCCGGGCTCACCGAGATGCCGGGGCCGGGCAGCGACAATTTCTGGAGCTGGCGTGATCTTATGTACCGCTTCGCGCTGAGTTTCAGCCCCGACCAGATCGAGGCGGTGGCCAGCCAGCTCTATCTCGAAATGCTGGAAGCCGGCTTCACCCGCGTCGGCGAATTCCACTATCTCCATCACGACAAGAATGGCGGGCATTACGCTGATATTGCTGAGCATTCCGCTCGCATAGCAAGTGCCGCAGAAGCCACTGGAATTGGTCTGACTCTGCTCCCGGTCTTCTATGCGCATTCGCAGTTCGGCGGGCAGGCGCCGGGCGAAGGCCAGCGGCGATTCATCAATGATATCGAGAGTTTCGGTCGATTACTTGAGGGCGCGCAAGTTGCCGCTAAGAATTTGAATCATTCGAAAGTGGGCATCGCGCCACATAGCCTGCGGGCCGCGACGATCGAGGAGATCAGGGAACTCCAGAAACTGGATTTCAATGGGCCGATCCACATCCATATCGCCGAACAGGTGAAGGAAGTGGAGGACAGTGTTGCGTTCTCCGGCCAGCGGCCGGTGGAATATCTGCTCGCCAATTCGGACGCCGACGCACGCTGGTGCTTCATCCATGCCACCCACATGACCGATGCCGAAACGGTCGGCATGGCCAAGCGCGGCGTCGTTGCCGGACTCTGCCCGATCACCGAAGCCAATCTTGGTGACGGTTTCTTTCAGGCGCCGCTGTTTCTCGAACATGGCGGGGCGATATCCGTGGGTTCGGATTCGAATGTGCTGATCGGCGTCAGCGACGAGTTGCGGCAGCTAGAATATTCACAGCGTCCGCTGCATCGCGCCCGCAACGTTATCGCCACCCATGGCCGTTCGACCGGGCGGACGCTCTTTGATGAAGCGGCAAAGGGCGGGGCCAGGGCGCTCGCGCATGAATCGGGTATCGCCGTCGGTAGGCCGGCCGATTTCGTCAGCCTCAAGCCCGTCTTCGATGCCGGCTACAAGGCCGACCAGGTGCTGGATAGCTGGATTTTCGGCAACGGGATGTCCGTCGATGGCGTCTGGGTGCATGGAAGCAAGCTTGTGAGCGACGGCAGGCACCACGCGCGCGACGGCATCGGCCAGCGCTTCGGCGGCGTGATGAAGGCGCTGCTTTCGCAACAATAGTGCAGCAAAAACCGGTGTCTCTTGACTTATCTCCGGAGACACTGAACATCGGGCCATGACGACCGCATCAGCACTTGCCCGCAGTGAGTCTACACCCTCGCTGCACCAGCGAATCCTCAGCGATATCGAGGGACGGATTCTGTCGGGCGAATGGCCGCCCGGCCACCGAATCCCGTTCGAGATGGAATTGGCGACGCTCTACGATTGCTCGCGGATGACGGTGAACAAGGCGCTGTCGCAGCTTGCCAAGAGCGGGCTGATCGAACGGCGCAAGAAATCCGGCAGTTTCGTCACCCAGCCGCATGCCCAATCCGCCGTTCTGGAAATCCGCGATATCAAGGCGGAGGTCCAGTCGCTCGGCCTGACCTATGACTATGAACTGCTGCGCCGCGATCAGCGCCGCGCCACCGGCGGGGAGCGCGAGAGGCTCGACCTCAAGGCGGGTTCGCTGGTTCTGGCACTGCAATGCCGGCATTTCTCCGGGAAGAAGCCATTTACCTTCGAGGAGCGCCTGATCAATCTCTCGGCCGTGCCGGAGGCCGCGAAGGAGGGATTCGACAGGAATGCGCCCGGTCCCTGGCTGCTGGACAAAGTGCCGTGGAGTGCGGCCGAACACAGAATTCTCGCGATAGGTGCGGATGCCCGGCTCGCCGAGGCGCTGGGTGTCACCGAGGGCACGGCCTGCCTTCAGATCGAGCGCCGGACGCGCATGAACGGCGCCTATGTGACCCTGGTCAAGCTCACCTATCCCGGTCACGCTTACGAGCTCGTGGCGAATTTCGCCCCATCCCAGAGTTAGACGCAAAGCTAATCAAAACATCGGAATTGCCGAACTGCTGCGTGGCAATTCGAACTGGACAGTCATGTCGCAGACTGTTTGATTGTGTCTTCGTGAATGGGTGGTAGTGATGACTTCCAAATTCGACCTGACGGGCAAAGTCGCGCTGGTGACCGGTGCGAGCCGCGGCATTGGCCAGGCCATTGCCGTCGCGCTGGCCGAGGCTGGGGCTGATGTGGTGATCGCGGCGCGCAAGACCGATGATCTCAAGCAAACGGCTAACAGGGTCGAGGCGCTCGGCCGCAATGCCCTGCCGGTCGCGCTTGATGTCACCAACACCAAGGCCATCAACGAGATCATCTCCCAGACCGCCACGCAGATGAGCGGCATCGACATTCTCGTCAACAACGCCGGCTACGAGGAAATCCGTCCCTCGGTCGCGGTGGACGAGGCGCTGTGGGACAGGATCGTCGATACCAATCTCAAAGGCGCCTTCTTCGTCGCACAGGCGGCGGCAAAGGCGATGATTGCCGGCGGCAGCGGCGGCTCGATCATCAATCTCTGCTCGCTGACGTCCTATGTCGGCATTCCGACGGCCGTGCCCTACGGCTCCTCGAAATCCGGCGTGCTGGGCATGACGCGGGCGCTGGCGGCGGAATGGGCGGGCGAGGGCATCCGCGTCAACGCCATCGCGCCGGGCTATTTCCGCACCGCCATGACCGATGTCTTCTATGAGAACGAAGACTGGCAGCAGGCCATGCTGGCTAAAATTCCGCAGAAGCGTTTCGGCACGATGGACGATCTCGGCGGCGCCGCCGTTTTCCTCGCCAGCGACGCTTCGCGCTATGTCACCGGCGTTTCGATCCCCGTCGATGGCGGCTTCTTGGCCTCGATCTGAATGAAAAGGTTGCATTATGTCCGAAGTGTCCTTCCACGATTATTCAAGACTCGATGCAGGGGGTAGGGCCGCTCTGATCCGCCGTTCCGAAGCGGATCTGTCGTTCTTCCTGGAAAAGGCGCAGCCGATCATCGATGCCGTGAAGACCGAGGGCGATGCGGCGCTGATCCGGTTTGCACGCGACTTTGACAAATCCGCTGTGAAGCCCGGTGCGCTGAAGGTCACCGAAGCCGAGTTCGATGCGGCGTTCGGTCTGGTCGAGAAGGATGTGATCGAGGCGATCGAATTCGGCATTTCCAATATCCGCAGCTTTCACGAGGAGCAGGCACCGAAACCGATGTGGCTGAAGGAGATCCGTCCGGGCGCCTTTTCCGGCGACCGCTACACGCCGATCAGGTCGGTGGCACTCTATATTCCGCGCGGCAAGGGCGCGTTTCCGTCGGTCACGATGATGACCTCGGTGCCCGCGGTGGTGGCCGGCGTGCCCGACATTGCGATTGTGACGCCGCCGACCGCAGATGGTTCGGTAGATGCGGCAACGCTTGTGGCGGCGCGTTTGGCGGGTGTCTCGACCGTCTACAAGTGTGGCGGGGCGCAAGCGGTGGCCGCAGTCGCCTATGGCACGGAAACGGTGAAGCCGGCGATCAAGATTGTTGGACCCGGCAGCCCATGGGTGGTGGCCGCCAAGCGATTGTTATCGGGCATCATCGATCCCGGACTGCCGGCAGGTCCATCCGAGGCGCTGATCTTCGCCGATGATACGGTGCATGGCGGCTTAGCGGCGCTCGACCTACTCATAGAGGCCGAGCATGGTCCGGATTCTTCGGCCTATCTCGTCACGCATTCGCGGCGGGTCGCCGAGGAAGCACTTGCGGCGCTGCCCGAACATTGGGCCCGGATGACGGCGCAGCGTGTCGAGTTCTCAACAGCGGTGCTGACGGGCAAGTATGGCGGCATCATCCTCACCGATAGCGCCGAGCAGAGCATCGCGTTCATCAACGATTATGCCCCGGAACATCTCGAGATCCTCTCTACCGATCCCTTCGCCTATTTGGGCCAGATCACCGAGGCAGCCGAAATCCTGATGGGGCCGCATACGCCGGTCAGCATCGGCAATTTCGGGCTCGGGCCGAACGCCGTGCTGCCGACCAGCCGCAACGCGCGCAGCTGGGGGCCGCTCTCGGTCCACGACTTTGTCAAATGCTCGTCGGTTGGCTATGTCACCCGTTCGGCCTATCCGGAGTTTGCCAAGCACGCGCGCACGCTGGCGCGATACGAGGGTTTCTCATCGCATGAGCATGCGGTCTCAAGCGTGCGTGACCAGTATCTGGCCGGAAAATGAGGGCGGCGAGGCTCTATTCGGCGGGCGACATCCGAGCCGAGGAGATCGCGGCGCCGGACGGACCATTGCCGGGCTGGGTCAGGCTGCGCGTGACTGCTGCCGGGATATGCGGATCGGACATCCACAATTTCCGCACCGGCCAATGGATATCGCGCAGTCCGTCTGTCGCCGGGCATGAATTCGCGGCCGAGGTGCAGGAATGCGGCGAGGGCGTCAACGCGTTATCGCCAGGCGATACCGTCGTCGCAGACTCGCGGTTTTGGTGCGGCGAATGCTCGGCTTGCCAGGCTGGTCGCACAAACGTCTGCAAGTCGCTCGGCTTTGTCGGTGAGGTTTGCGACGGCGGTTTTGCCGAGTTCACGACCTTGCCGGAAAGGCTACTGGTCAAGCACGAACCTACGCTCGATCCCGCCATCGCTGCGATGGCGGAGCCGCTTGCCGTGGCGCTGCATGCGGTCAACCGGTTGGCCGCTTCGAACGGCGAGGCGGTGCTTGTGGCCGGTTGCGGGCCGATCGGCGGGCTTGCGGCGCTGGTCTTGTCGAAGATGGGCGCGGATGTACTTGTCGCGGATCGCAATGGTGCGCGGGCTTCGCTTGTCGCCGAGGTGACGGGCGCGCGTGTCGCCGCGTTGGAGAATGCTGACATGCGGTATGCCCTCGACGCGACTGGCAACATTCACGTCATCCGGCAATTGATCGATCGTCTCGACGGCGGCGGTTCACTTGCGATCGCAGGTATTTCTCACGGCGAGATCGCGCTCGATCCGAACATCCTCGTCGAGCGGGAACTTGCGCTGATCGGCTGTCATGCCTATCGCGACGAACTGCCGGAAGCAGTGGCGATGCTGCCCGAACTGGCGCCACAGCTTGCCCGCTTCATCGATCGGGAAATCACTATCGGCGGCATTCCAGATGCCTATCAGCGATTGCTCGCGGGTGATGCAAAAGGATTGAAAACCATCATCCGCATGGCTTGACCCATCGGAGGAAACGGCCAATTGTCTGTCCCTGCAATCAGGGAGGATGCCGTGGCGAGAGAGATGTGGACCTTTTTCAAGGGCGAATGGCGCGCGGGCGACGTGAGAATCCTGGGTTCGGCCTCGCACGGTACCTGGCTCGGCTCCGTGATCTTCGACGGCGCGCGTCTTTTCGAAGGCGTCACGCCCGATCTCGACCGGCATGCCGAGCGTGCCAACGATTCCGCGCGTGCATTGGGCCTGGCCCCGATGCTCTCGGGCGGCGAGATCGAGACGCTGGCGCTGGAGGGGCTCAAGAAATTCTCGCCCGGCACAGCCGTCTATATCCGCCCGATGTACTGGGCCGAGGAAGGCGAGGGCAGCCTGATCCTGCCATTGCCGGAATCGACGGATTTCGCGCTTTGCCTGGAAGCGATCCCGATGTCGGAGCCCAAGGGCTCGACCATCACGACGACCAGCTTCCGGCGCCCGACGATGGAGGTCATGCCGGTCAATGCGAAGGCTGCATGCCTCTATCCCAACAATGCGCGCATGCTGCGGGAGGCCAAGACAAAAGGCTTCCAGAACGCGTTGGTTACCGACATGCTCGGCAATGTCGCGGAACTGGCGACGGCAAACGTCTTCATGGCGCGCGGCGGCGAGGTGTTCACGCCGGTGCCGAACGGCACGTTCCTCAATGGCATTACCCGCCAGCGGATCATGGGTCTGCTGCGGCACTCGGGCGTGACCGTTCACGAGACCACGCTTTCGGTGCAGGATTTCCGCGAGGCCGACGAGATCTTCTCGACCGGCAACATGAACAAGGTCATGCCCGTCATTGCCTTCGACGACCGGGATTTCCAGTTCGGGCCGATCGCACGGAAGGCACGCTCGCTCTATTGGGATTGGGCGCATAGCTGAGACGACGTTCGAAACGCAAACGGCCCGCCAAAGGCCCAGCCCCTAACCCAAATGTGGAATTCCCAGTAGAGGACGGCCCCGAATCCGCTGGTAGTGGGGGTGTGGCGGGCGGCTTTACTTGCCGAAAATATCGTCGGGAAGCATTCTGCCTACTCAGCTGTCGCAGGATAACCATTTTGTGTCGTGCGAAATTCAGTCGCACAACTCTTGCTCTAATTGTGATTTTTGCGAACCCAGTACGATGGCTGCGTGAGACTTGGAAACCGGTCCATGCTAATCGTTATTCATGCCTTCAATACCGTTGCCATTCGTCATCTCCCTTCTTCTCTGCCTTATCCTTTTGCGGATGATCCGGCAGGGAGAACGGAAACTCGGGCTGTTTCCTCTGCTCGTCGCCACTTTTGCCGCCCAGGCGGTTTTGTCAGGACTGAACTGGAACGTCGGCTGGCATCCGGCCCGTTTTATTCAGCCGGTCGTCGCGGCGCTCCTTCCGGCCCTCTCCTTTGCAGCCTTCGATCAGCTACGCCGCAATAGGCTTGCAAGGCCTGCAGACATGCTGCCTCACTTGGTGCCGGCGGGCCTCGTTGCAGCTCTCGTCGCCTTCTGGCGTGCGCCAATCGATATCGCTCTATTTGCCATCTACCTCGGATACGGTATCGCCCTTCTAAGGGTTGCCCGGCAGGGGCCGGATGCGCTTTCCGCCGTACGTATTACCGACGAATGGACCGCCCAGAAGGCGCTCATCGCAATGGCGATCATGCTTGTTGCGACGGCCTTTATCGATGCAATAGTGTCGCTCGATTTCTTCCTTGGGGATGGCGAGCAGGCCCGAACGGTTCTCGCCATTGCGAGCGTTTTATGGCTAGCGGTTGCCGGTTACGCCGCCACGGTCGCTGATAATACTCGCCCCGACAGTGAGACAAATACCACTGCGGAAGATCTCGCTTCGTCCTCCTCCGCACTGCCGGCGTCTACAAGCATCCGGGATGATGAAGCCATAGCAAGCCGGGTCGATGCGCTGATGCTGAAGCAGCATCTCTATCGCGATCCAGACCTGACATTGGAGCGTCTTGCACGGCGCGTCGGCATCCAAGGACGGCAGATATCCGGCGCTCTGAACCGAATTTACGGCCGCAATATCTCCCAGGTTGTGAATGAATACCGGGTCAACGATGCCAAACGACGACTCGTCGAAACATGCGATCCGGTGACCGCCATCATGTTGGAGTCGGGTTTCGGCACAAAATCGAACTTCAATCGGGAATTCTTGCGCGTCACGGGCATGACCCCGAGCAGCTATCGGCGCGCTGGCCGCGAGGCATCTGCCGCGCGGACACGCGGGCGGAAGCATCCGTCTCTTAGTCCTTCGCCGTAGATCTAAAGTCATCGCACAAACGACCTGAATCGCGATCTCGAACGTCCAAGATCGTGTTCAAGGGCGCAGCGCGCTTTATCTTCCGACAAGTTCCGGCCTGACCTCACTGCCACAAGGAACTTCGATGAAACTGTTGATAAAAATCGCGACTATGTTTTGCAGCACCATCTCTCCGATGCTGATGGCGCACTACTCTGCCGCTGCCAGCGAACTTGTCGGCGTGCGGCAGATCACGGCTCCCTCCAAAGAGCGACGCAGCGATCTGGCCGTCATCGTTTGGTACCCGGCCGACCCAGGTGGCAAACCTGTCACACTTGGCGAGAGTGTATTTTTTGTAGGGACGGACGCCATGCTCGAAGCTCCGATCTCGCGCGGAAAATATCCACTGATCTTGCTATCCCATGGCGCTGGCCTGGGAGGAACTCCGCAAGCTACGAGCTGGATTGCGACGCCATTGGCGAAACAGGGATTCATCGTGGTGGCTCCCACTCATCCCGGGAACGCAGGGGCAAACAGATCAGCAGCAGAAACGATGAAGCTTTGGCTGAGGCCTGCGGATATCACTGCGACCTTGGATGCGATCAAGAAAGATGCATTTTTTAAGGATGGCCTCGAAACCGACAGGATCGGCGCACTCGGGCTTTCGGCCGGCGGAAACACTATTTTGGCGCTTGTCGGCGCTCGTATCGATCCAATCCGTCTGGCGAACTACTGCGACACAGACGCGCTCAATCCCTCGCTTTGCGGGTGGGTGAGGCAAAGCGGCGTCGATCTTCACGCCATGGATATGAAGCTGGCGGGTCGGAACAACAAAGACAAAAGAATTCAGTTTGCTATGGCGATTGATCCTGCGCCGGTGGACGTGTTTCAGCCCAACACATTTTCGGAGGTTTCTATCCCAGTCGAGATCGTGAACCTCGGCCGACCAGGAAAGATCCCCAGGACCGCGCTTGCTTCGGAGATCGCAAAGGCCATTCCGGAGGGTAAGTATTTCACGATCCAGGATGCGAGCCATTACAGCATGTTTGGCGAGTGCAAACCCGGTGCGGCCGAGATCGCTGAGTCCGAGCAGGTCGGCGACCCCATCTGCTCCGACGGAGGCGGACAGTCCCGCCTCGAAATTCATAAGCAGTTGATCGACATGGTCACTGAGGCTTTTGAACGAGCGCTGAAAACAGAGCATTGATGGGCAGCATGGTTTCGCAAAACTCCTAATATTTTCAAAAAAATGCGTGGCTCTGAAATTTCACAGCGATCCTCATCGCAAAAGTCGCCCGCAAAAATTCGAATTTATACGGGCGACTTTTGCGACAGAAAGTATTCCCATTTCAGTTAGAGCGTCGGGCGTTTAAATAGAACCATTCTGCCGGGACAGATTTTCGTCAGGACCAAGGCGACGGCCGAACGGCGGTACATGGATGCACCGTCGAGGCCGCCGCCGCAGGGACTGGCGGAAAGATGCCCGGCCCTTCGGGTTGGCTGAAGCGGGCCGCCTCTTGGGCCAGCCGGCTTGGCCGTACGTTGGGTACGACGCGCGCCCGCTGGCCCAACATGCGACTCCGCTTGAGCCAACAGAATGGCTCTATTTAAACGCCCGACGCTCTAAGGGCTGACGCCAAAAGCGGGCCGCCGCAATTCCGGGAATTCTAAACGCTTAGTTCTTGGCACGCTCGACATAGGAGCCGTCTTCGGTCAGCACCACGATCCTGGTGCCGACATCGATATGCGGCGGCACGCCCGAGCGAACGCCGTTCGACAGGATGGCGGGCTTGTAGGAAGACGACGCGGTCTGGCCCTTGACTACCGGTTCGGTCTCCATGACTTCGAGCGTCGCGTAGCGCGGCAGTTGAAGCGCAATCGCGTTGCCTTCATGGATCGACAGAACGACCGTCATGCCTTCTTCGAGATAGGCCTTGTCGCTGCCGACGATGTCGGGATGTACCGCGACCTGGTCGTAGTTTTCAGGGTTCATGAAGTGGTAGCCTTCGCCGTCCTCGTAGAGGAACTGGAAATTGAGGTCTTCGACGATGGCGCGATCGACCTGTTCGGTGGTCTTCCAGCGCTCGGAAACCTTGGTGCCATCGGAAATGCGGCGCATGTCGATCTGCGTCACCGGAGTGCCCTTGCCGGGGTGAAAATTCTCGGCCGTCAGCACCACGTAGAGCTTGCCGTCGATATCGAGCACATTGCCCTTGCGCAGCTGAGAAGCGATGACCTTTGCCATAAGACTTCCTTGTATCTTGTTGGATCGCGCTTTAAAGGACGGCAGTCCATGAGCGCTCAGGAATGGATTTGTGGCGCGCTACTAACCTGAAACCCTGTAAATTGCCAGCCGGAATCGACCAAATTGATGAGAAACATTTCATCTTGGACCGAGACGATTGCGCCCTCCGAATGGTGGCGGCCGCATGTCCACGCCGATCGCAGGCCCTTTCTTCTAGCCCGCAACAGAGTGCAGGCGGCGCTGCGGGCGTTTTTCTCCGCCGACGATTTCATGGAGGTCGATACATCGGCATTGCAGGTGTCGCCCGGCAACGAAGCACATCTCCATGCCTTTGCCACCGAAATGACCGGTTCCGACGGTGTCACGGAGAGGCGTTATCTCCACACATCGCCGGAATTCGCGTGCAAGAAACTGCTGGCGGCGGGCGAGCGGCGCATCTTCACCTTCGCCCATGTCTATCGCAATCGAGAGGGTTCGCCGACGCACCAGCCGGAGTTCACAATGCTGGAATGGTATCGGACTGGCGAGAATTATGACGCATTGATGCGCGATTGCCGCGAGATCATCGCCTGCGCCGCCGAAGCGGGGCGGATCGCAATGTTTTCTTATCGCGGGCTGGAATGCGATCCCTTCGCCGAGCCGGAGCGGCTGACGGTGGCGGAGGCCTTCAGCCGCTATGCCGGAATGGATCTTCTCGCCACGATCAATCGCAAGGGCGAGACCGACGCGCAGAAGCTTGGCGGCCAAGCCACGAAGGCCGGGATCAGGATCGCTCCGGATGACGGCTGGTCGGATATTTTCTCCCGCGTTCTGGTCGAGAAGGTCGAACCCAGGCTCGGCATGGGCCGCGCGACCATCCTTTACGAATATCCGATCTCGGAAGCGGCACTCGCCCGCAAGACGCCGCGGTCCTCGAAAGTCGCCGAACGCTTCGAACTCTATGCCTGCGGCGTGGAGCTTGCCAATGCCTTCGGTGAACTGACCGATGCCAAGGAGCAGCGCCGCCGCTTCGAGATCGAGATGGACGAGAAGGCGCGCATCTATGGCGAGCGCTATCCATTGGATGAGGATTTTCTTGCCGCGCTCGAAATCATGCCGCAGGCGAGCGGTGCGGCTCTTGGCTTCGACCGGTTGGTGATGCTGGCATCGGGCGCATCGCGGATCGAGCAGGTCATGTGGGCGCCCGCGAAATGGGACCGGCGATGACGGCCCTTACTACACCACGTCATCTCGAGGACGCCGGACTGATCGATGAAACGTCGGTCCACGCTCTCGATGAGGTCGCTTCCCGCTACGCGATTTCCCTCACGCCTGCTATGGCCGCGCTGATCGATCCCAATGATCCTGATGACCCGATCGCCCGGCAATATCTTCCCAGTGTGGCTGAACTGATCCGACTTCCCGAGGAACGGGACGATCCGATCGGCGACGGACCGCACAGTCCGGTGCCGGGTGTCGTTCATCGCTACCCCGACCGCGTGCTGCTCAAGGCCGTGCATGTGTGCCCGGTCTATTGTCGCTTCTGTTTCCGGCGCGAGATGGTGGGGCCATCGGGCGAGGGGACGATGAGCGGCGAGGATTTGTCGCGCGCCATGGCCTATATCGCCGGCCATCCTGATATCTGGGAAGTGATCGTCACCGGCGGCGACCCGTTGATCCTCTCGCCCCGGCGGTTGGGGGAGTTGATGGCGGCGCTCGGAAAAGTCGACCACGTCAAGGTCATCCGTTTCCACAGCCGTGTGCCGGTGACCGATCCGGATCGCATTACCGTCGCGTTGCTCGAAGCGCTCCGCTCGTCGGGCAAGACGGTCTATGTCGCGCTTCATGCTAACCATCCCACGGAATTGACGAGCGAGGCCCGCTTCGCCGTCGATCGGCTTATCGCAAGCGGTGTCACCATAGTCAGCCAGTCCGTCCTGCTGCGCGGCATCAATGACGATCCCGATGTGCTGGCCGCCCTGATGCGCGGATTCGTCGAGATGCGGGTCAAGCCCTACTACTTGCACCATCCCGATCTGGCGCCCGGCACGAGTCACTTCCGGCTGTCGATCGAGGAGGGCAGGGCGATCGTCTCGGCGCTGCGATCGAAAGTCTCAGGCCTCTGCATGCCGCATTACATGCTCGACATTCCGGGTGGACATGGCAAGGTGCCATTGACGGAGAGCCCGGTCAGCGACGCGGCTGATGGCTGTTATGCTATCGAGGACCGGCTTGGCATAATGCATCATTACGCTGATATTTGACGGTCGGATGTACCGCCATGGACTTGAACGTTTGCACGATGAGGAATGGCTGAGATGGGTTCGACGTTCGTCACACTTGGCCGAGACGTGAACGGCCGGTGCACTGCAGAAGTAAAGGATGAAGTCGGCTTCTGGATGAATGACGCCATACTGCAGCTCTGGCTGCGGCTGCTGGCACTCCACATCGTAGAAACGGGTCAGCCCAGCAACTTTATTGCGGTCATTCGCGATCAATGGCTGCTTGCGTCGCAGCACGGTTTCGTTGGTATGGTGCCCCATGATCTGGATAAGGCCACTGCGACTGACGAAGGTCTCCACGTCGTAAGGAACGCTGTTATATCATTGGATCACGTGCTTCGGGATGCAACCGAGCCCTTGCCGCCTCAGGAGCTCAATCTTCTAGGCCTAGCTGCTACGTTTAACGTCAGCATTGACCCTGAGGATCTTAGGGATGTCGCTTCCGCGTTCCTTGACCTTCTAAATTTCAATATCCAGTCAACCACCAGCACCCAAGGGCCCTATCCCGGTTCACGACGGAAACTGCCGCTCCATTGAGGTGAGCGCCCTGTCGGGCGCCTCACTCCCGGATCACCAACAAATCCGCGGGTGAGAAGCGCGCTTCGATCATGTCGCCGGCAACAGGTGGTTTGACCGACGGATTGTTGAAAATGTCGAAGGACAGCGGCTGGCCATCGACATTCAGCCTTGTCCGTATCACCGAACCCAGGAAGCTCACAGCCTCGACCCTGCCGCTCAGCGAATAATCACGGCCTTCGGCGCCATTGAGGGCGAGTGCCTCGGGGCGAAGTGCAAGCGTGATCCTGTCGCCGGCTTTCACATTGCCGAGCGGCTCGGGAAGGGTGATCACGCTATTGCCGATGGTGATGGTGTTGGCCGAGGGATCAGCGACCTTGGCCTCGATCGTCGAAAGCGTGCCGACGAAGTTGGCGACGAATCTGGTGGTCGGCCGGTTGTAGATCTCGAAGGGCGTGCCGATCTGGTCGGCGCGGCCCTGATGCATGACGACGATACGGTCGGAGATCGAAAGCGCCTCTTCCTGGTCGTGCGTGACGAAGATCGTGGTGATGCCGAGCTTGCGCTGGATGTCGCGGATTTCCTCGCGCAGCGACACGCGTATCTTGGCGTCAAGCGCCGAGAGTGGCTCGTCGAGCAGCAGAACCTGCGGCTTGATCGCCAGCGCGCGGGCGAGAGCCACGCGCTGCTGCTGGCCACCCGAGAGCTGGAACGGATAGCGGTCCGAGAGGTGATCGAGCCCGACGAGCTTTAGCATTTCACCCACCGTCCGGGTGATTTCTTCCTTGCTCTTGTTCTTGACCCTCAGGCCGAAGGCAACGTTCTGCGCCGCCGTCATGTTCGGAAACAAGGCGTAAGCCTGAAAGACCATGCCGATATTGCGTTGGTTGGTCTTGAGATTGTTCTGCTCGACGCCATCGATCCTGATCGTGCCAGCGGTCGGCGTTTCAAAGCCGGCAACCATGCGCAATGTCGTGGTCTTGCCGCAGCCGGACGGACCGAGAAACGAGACGAACTCACCCTTGGCAATATGCATGTTGAAGTCTTTTACGACCTGCATGCCGCCGCCATAGGTCTTGTTGATATTGTTGAGTTCTAGGAAGGACATCGATACCTCAGGCCCGCGCGCGGGCGGCTTTCTGGAAACGGGAAACGAGATTGATCAGGCCCATCGAGGCCCAAGTCATGGCGAATGCTATGACGGCCAGCGCTGAAGGCTCGTAAGCCTTGTTGGCGCCAATCAACTGCAAATAGGGCCCAAATGCCGGTCTATTGAGAAGTGATGGCATGGTAAACTCGCCGATCACGATCGCAAAGGTAATGAAGGCGCCGGAAAGCACACCACTCATGACGTTCGGGAAGATGCATTGGAACATGATGGTGGTCCACTTCGCACCGAGGCTTTCGGCGGCCTCGGTCAGCACCCGCACGTCGATCGCCCGCATCGATGTATCGACGGAGCGATACATATAAGGCAGCGACAGCGTCATGAAGGAGAAGACCAGCAGCATGTCAGTGCCTCGCGCGCTGCCGGTGAAGGGCAGGAAGGACGAGGAATTGTAGAGCCTGAGATAGCCGAAGACAATGACGATGGCCGGGATCACCAGAGGCAGAAGCGTGATGAACTCCACCACCGGCCGCATTTGTGGCAGCCGGAGCCGGACCCAGTAGGCTGTCGGAACAACCAGCAACATCCCAACGACGATGGTGAGAACCGCCATCAGGATCGAGTAGCTGAATGTCTCGCGAAACTGGATATCAGCAAAAACTGAACGATAAGCATCGAAGGAAAGTTCACCTCGACGCATGCGCATTGAAAAGATGAAGGTGCCGATAAGCGGAATTATGAAATAGGTTGCGCCGATGGCGAAGGCGAACCAGGCGAGGATTTTCTTGCCGTTCATTTCTGCCACCGTTCGGCACGCATGCGCAGCCAGATATAGAGGAAATTCGATACGCCCGTTATGATGACCATGCCGAGTGCGATCGCATAGCCGAGATTGGCATTGTGAAGCACATCGCCGCGGATTTGTGCGTAGAGCACGATCGGCACGATGTTGAGGGACGATCCGGTCAGCGCATAGGCCGTGGCGATGGCGCCGAAGGCGTTGGCGAAGAGCAGCAGGAACGTGCCCATCAGGCTCGGCCAGAGGATCGGGAAGGCGACCATCGTCCAATACTGGAACGAGGTGGCGCCGAGGATCGAAGCCGCTTCACGCCACTCCTTCTTCAGGCCGTCCAGCGCCGGCGTGATGATCAGCACCATCAAAGGGATCTGGAAATACATGTAGGTCAGCGTCAAGCCCAGGAACGACAGCAGGTTGAAGCCGTGGCTGTAGATATTGAAGCCGAAATAGGTCGTCAGGATAAACGTCAGCAGGCCGGTGCGGCCGAGCGTAGCAAGAAAGGCAAAGGCCAGCGGCACGCCTGCGAAATTCGAGGCGACACCCGAAAATGTCAGCACGAAGGAGCGGATCCAGCCCGGCAGACCGCCCTGGGTGATCGCCCAGGCCAGGAAAAATCCGATCAATAGCCCACCAATGGCTGATGCCATGCTGACCTTGATCGAGATCCAGTAGGCCGCCATGATCGTCGGCTGGAACAGGTCCCTGAAATTCTGGAATGTGAACTCGCCGGCTGGATTGAAGAAGGCGCCGGTGACGAGATAAAGCGTCGGAAGGATCAGAAAAAGCACCGCAAACAACATGAATGGCGCGATACCGAGCCAATCCATCACCATTCGCCGGTTCACCAAGCTTTGCGGCTGCGCCATGCACCTACTACCGGGATAGGGGAATTTACAAAATGAGTGTCTCCCCGGCATGGCCGGGGAGACATCGCAGTTCAATTACTGCACGTTGGCGCCGACGACGCTGTCCCATTTTTCGGTGATCGCCTTCTTGTAGGCGCCCTGCTCTTCGAGAGTCGGGAATATGGCCTTTGCATAGCCTTCGGCTGGCGGCAGCTTGTCGAGCAGATCCTGCGGGATCTTGCCGTTCTTGGCGAGATCGTTGAAGCGGATCGGGTGGCAATAGCCCTTCAGCCACAAGAGCTGGCCTTCATCCGAATAAAGGTGTTCCATCCAGAGCTTGGCAGCGCTCGGATGCGGAGCATAAGCCGAGATCGCCTGCACGTAGACACCGGCGACAACGCCGGATGCCGGAACGATGACTTCAAAAGGAGGGTTGCCCTTGAGGTCAGTACCCCAGCTCAGGCCGTTATAGTCCCAGGCGGCGATGATCGGGGTCGTGCCCTGCGCGAACGGAGCGGACTTGCCGATGACGGGAACGAAATTGCCCTTGGCGTTCATCTCCTTGAAGAAGTTGAGGCCTTCGTCGGCAGCCTTGGAGACGTCGCCGCCGGCAGCCGAGAGGCCAGCCGCGAAGACGGCCGAGACGGCCTGGTTTGCTGAGCGCGGATCACCGGCGAGCGACACCATGTTGGCATATTCAGGCTTCAAGAGGTCAGCCCAATCCTTGGGGCTTTCCTTGACCAGATCCTTGTTCACGAGGAAGGCCATGACGCCGTAATAGTCGCCGTACCAGTAGCCGTCGGCATCCTTGGCGGAGTCGGGAATCGTATCCCAGGTCGCGACCTTGTAGGGCTGGATCAGCTTTTCGTCCTTGGCGGACGGGCCGAAAGAGAGGCCGACGTCGATGACGTCAGGCGCCTGCGGGCCCTTGTTGTCCTTGTTGGCCTTGATGGCTTCGATTTCATCGCCCGAGCCCGCATCCGGGTTCAGTTCGTTGACCTTGATGCCGTACTTCGTCTTGAAGGTTTCGACGACTTCACCGTAGTTGCACCAGGAGTGGGGCAGCGCGATTACCGTGAGTTCGCCTTCGGCCTTTGCCGCCTTGATGAGGTCGTCCATGCTCTGGGCGCTGGCCATGGCTGTAGTCGCCATGAGGGCCGCGCAAGACAGGGCCACGATTGAATAGAGTTTGTTGATCACTGAGTTTCTCCTCTGTTGGGTTTCAGCTTGGCGACGGAGTTAGTTTTGTTTGATGACGCCTGTGTGACACTTTCATGCCAGCTGATATTTGGTCTTTTATACTTTTCTAAACTAAGGGCAGACCTTCCCCAGTTTACTGCTTACGAACCCGGCCGACGAAAGAGCGGGGTGGATTCGAAGAGGTTTTCCAGCATGGACATGCGTTCGCGCGTCTTATCCCAATGCGCGCTCTGGACGCCTTCGATCAGCGCTTCGACGAGCAGCAGGGTCACGACCGAACTATCCCAGGCCGACGGCACCTCGATGTTGAGGCGGAAGCTGTGCCGTGCATATTTGCCGATCGGCGAACCCCAGCTGTCGGTGAAAAGGATGATCTCGACGCCGTTGTCCGCGGCGGTTCGCGCAAGCGCCTCCAGCTCTCGCTCGTAGCGGCGGATGTCGAACATGATCAGCACATCGCCCTTGCTCATATCCAGCACATAATGCGGCCAGCTCGAAGGGCTGGTCGACATACGGGCGACGCCGGGCCGGATGACCTGCAAGTGGGTGAAGAAATATTCGGCAAGCGCTCCGGTTATACGGCCGCCGACGAGATACACATTGCGCTTGCGGTCGCCGATCAGCTTTGCCGTCGCATCGAATTCAGCAGGATCGATGGCGCCGAGCGATTGCCGCATGTTGTTGGTGACGGCATCTGCGAAGCGATTGAGGATGTGGGCGCCCGGTGCGTTCGGCGCCATTCGTTCATGCTTGGTGATCGGGTTTGAAATGGTCTCTTCAAGTTCGTGATGAAGCCGCCCCTGAAATTCGGTAAAGCCCTTGAAGCCGAGCTTCTGCACCATGCGGACGACGGTGGGCGTCGAGACGCTGGCGGCTTCCGCGACCGTCGTGATCGAGCCCAGGCCGGAGACAGGATAGTTGTCGAGCAGGCTGTTGGCCAATTGCTTCTCGGCCCGCGTCATCGACTCATAGCCGGCGGTAATCATATCCGAAACAGTCTTGATGACGTGCGACACCCCTGGCGACACCTTCTAACCCCCGTTCCAGTCTTCGCTGGATGTGGTTTGAATAAGAAATTAAAACATCTGGCACTGTCAACAGATTTTTTGGATCAAAATTTCCGATATCCCGATTGACAGTCTTAAAATTTTGAAGAATTCTTTACAGAAAAGCATAAGGCATGGGGCGATGTCAGAACAATTCCAATTGTTGTCGCCGGCCGACGGGGGGCCGGTCACCGTCGAGAACGCGGAGGGCCGTTCGGCGGTACTGCTTGTCTGCGAACACGCGTCGCGCAAGCTTCCGGCATCGCTGGGCACGCTTGGTCTCTCCGCCGAGGCACTCGCTGCGCATATCGCCTGGGATCCCGGCGCGCTTGCCGTGGCGCGGCGGATGTCCGGCCTGCTCGACGCGACGCTGATCTTTCAGAATTTCTCCCGTCTTGCCTACGATTGCAACAGGCCGCCCGAGGCTCCGGATGCCATGCCCGAGGTTAGCGAAATTTTCGAGATTCCCGGTAATCGAGCAATCTCCATGGCGGAGCGGCAGGCGCGGGTGGACGAAATCTACCGACCCTTCCAGCGGAATCTCGCCCAGACAATCACAGAACGGTCCAAAGCAGGC
>Ga0307515_10001513_pt1 | contig 52028 bp, 40 predicted proteins | sample 17_EM_MG_FD_194513 | JGI IMG/M metagenome (GOLD analysis project Ga0307515, IMG submission 194513) | Populus trichocarpa ectomycorrhiza microbial communities from riparian zone in the Pacific Northwest, United States - 17_EM | ecosystem: Host-associated > Plants > Roots > Unclassified | place...
CTGGGCGACTGGAAATCGCGGTGAATGCCAGAACCTTGAGTTTCAGGTTTGCGCCTGAATGCGCGCAAACCCTACTTGCGCTTCTGATCACGCCGGCTTAAAACCTTGGACCGCCGGCTGCAACGAATGCAAGCCGGCATGTCCGACAAGGAGCGTCGCATGTTTGCAAACCCGGCACGATTCGTTTCTCACTCCCTCGCGCTCGTGGCGAGCGCGCTTTTCGCGACGTTCATTCCGCAAACCGCGCTGGCGCAGACCCAACTGCGTCTGCTGCAAATGAATTTATGCAACTCGGGTTTGGCCGGTTGCTATGAGGGTGGTCAAGCGATCAACGAAGCCTACGGCAAGATCACGAGCCAACGGCCGGACATCGTCACACTGAATGAAGTGTGCGCGGCCGATGTGTCGAGACTTTGGGAAGCGATGCAGAGTGTTTGGCCGGGTCAGGTCGGAAATGCATCGATCGGCAAGACTTTGGTGTTCGCGCCCGCCCGCAACGGCAGCACCGGCCAGAACTACAAATGCGCGAATGGTGATGAATTCGGCAATGGAATCATTTGGCATTCGACTGACGCGACGGTGATCAAGACCGTGGGCATCTATGCCAACCAAGACACCGGCAATGAAAAGCGCTCATTCGGTTGCGTGCACATCATGCCGAGCGGGCCTTATGCCTGTGTCACGCATTTATCCGCCGCGAGCGAGCCCGTCGCGATCGCGCAATGCCGAGAGCTCATGAACCAAGTCGTGGCGGCCGCCGGTCAGGGCGCGACGAGCGCTGTGGTTGGCGGAGATTTCAATCTCGAGTACGACACGGCTGATCCCGAGAATGTTCAGAACTGCGTCCCGCCCGGGCATTACCGCAAGGGCGACGGCGACGTGCAGCACTTCATCGCACAAAATTCTCTAGCGTTCGTTTCGAGAACGACCATCGGAATGTCCTATACGGACCATCGCGCATTTCTAATGATCGTGAACAAGCCTTGAGCGCGGTGTTTTTGCACCGGTGTGGGCGGGTGGCAAGCCAGAGTGCGATGGCGCCGTCACGACGCCCGTAGCGGCTTCGGCCGACACCGGTCAAACACGGGGTAACGCGAGTCGACACGAGTCAGCCCGCAGAGGTTAGCTCGCGTTAGCCTGAGTCGCATGAACGTCTGAGGCGGCAACGGTTAGTTCAGAACGCATATCCGTAACCCCCAGCGCGCAAACGCCTTGAGCAGCAGATAGGCGCCCTATCTTACGTCGATGTCTGTGTAAGAATCGTCGAAAGACTGGGAGTACAAGCCATGGCGCTCAGCGCCACCATTTACGTGTTCGTCATTGAGTTGGCAGACTCAGATCGCGGCGTCTACGAAACGTTGGACCTGCGCGTGGCGCGTCATCCATCGGAATCTGCGGAATATCTTTTCGCGCGCGTGATCGCGTATTGCCTCGAATACACCGAGGGCATCCGCTTCTCGAACGGATTGTCCGATCCCGATGAGCCCACCATTGCGGTGCGCGATCTGACAGGCGCACTGCTGTCTTGGATTGATGTAGGCGCACCGGAGCCAACGCGACTACATCGCGCAAGCAAAGCCTCACCACGTGTAGCCGTGTACACACACAAAGACGCGGCCCAGCTCGCCGCGCGTCTCTCCGGAGAGCGGATTCATCGCATCGAGGCGCTTGAACTGTATGCGTTTGACCGCCAGTGGATCGCAAGCGTGGTCGAGCGCCTCACGCGCCGAATGACTTTGTCGCTCACAGTTGCCGATCGGAACCTGTATCTGTCGCATGGCGAGGAGACACTGTCGAGCATCGTTGAGCGGGTTCTCGTAGGCCGATAAACACAGCCGCGCGATGCATGATCGTCCGTCCCAGTATCTGGCATAGCAGGTGAGAAATTGAGTGAAGGCGATGGTGGCGAGCGACACTCAGTGTGCTCGCGTAGATCAAGGCGGCCCTATCCGGTTTGACAGGCGGATCCCTCTCGGTTGCGACAGTCGTTGCATGATCTGTGCGCTGCAGGTTGAAAATCCAAATGACACGTCATCGGACTGATACGCTTTAAGGCTCAGCGCTGGGATCATCGCGCTGCTCACTGGAAGAGCATGACCATTCTCGTTACTGGAGCGACGGGCTTCCTCGGCGGAGCGCTCGCGGCCGAGCTTATTGCCTCGCGCCTATGGCCGCGTGTGCTGCTGCTCGTGCGTGCCGCCAACGTGACGCTCGGGCGCGAGCGAATGATTCAAACACTCAGAAAGTTCGCCGTTCCGGAAGAGATGCTCGGCCTGCTGCGTCCCGAGCAGATTCTGTGTGCAGATCTCTCGGCGCCGGCCTCGCCCTCGCCTCATGAGGATCCAAGGCTGCGAACTGTAACCCAGGTTATCCACTGCGCCGCTGTTACGTCTTTCGGCGCCAGCCAGCGCGTGTTCACGACCAACGTCGCAGGCACGCTGCGCTTCGCAAAGCAGTTGCGAAACAGCGCCGCCATCGAGCGATTTGTGTATGTCAGCACAGCGATGATTTGCGGCAGCGAACCCGAAGCCGTGGTTCGCGAGGACGACCATCCGCGCGCTACGACACGTCATCTCGTCCACTACACGCAGAGCAAGGCGCACGCCGAGACACTGCTCAGACAAGAACTGCCCGACTTTCCACTCATCGTCGCGCGACCATCAATCATCGTCGGCCATACTCAACTCGGCTGCCAGCCGTCTTCGAGCATTTTCTGGACATTCCGAATGGCGGACGCACTGCGCATGATCACAAGCCGGGAGGACGGACAGATCGATATCGTGCCTGTCGATTACGCCGCTCGCGCTTTGATTCTGTTATTGACTAAGCCGGCGCTCGCTCACACGACCTACCACATCTCGGCAGCGTCCGCTTCGAGTTGTCGCTGGACTGAAATTGCCGCCGCATTCGATCGTGCGCGCGGCGCCACGGAAGCACGAGCGACCCGCTATCGCACCGTTGGTGTGCGCGATGTGGCTCGGCGCAAACCGGAGTTCAACTCGATCTTTGGTCCATGTAACACGGCGTTCATGATGCGAGCGATCCGGTTGTACGGTGCCTTTGCCGCGCTGAACTGCGTTTTTGCGAACGACCGCTTGCGCGAGGAAGGCGTAACACCCTCGCCACGATTCAGCACTTATCTCGACGTCTGCTTGCGTACCACCGCGAATCTTTCGATCGCCGAGCAGATGTTGATTGATTTTTGAGCACAGCATGTCCACAGGCCTTGCGGAGCTCGATTTTGAATCACTCGTGCGCAGCTACGGCTATGTCGCAATTGTCTTTGGCACGGTATTCGAAGGGGAAGCGACTATGCTCGCCGCGGGCGCGACTGCTCATCGCGGGCTGCTACAGCCCTATTTGGTCATAGCCTCCGGCATGCTCGGCACATTCATCAGCGACATTTTCTGCTTCAGCGTCGGGCGTCTCAGCGGTCAGCGTCTCGCCCGCTGGTTTCCGCGAACCTTCGAGCGCGTTGCAGATGCATTTCGCATGATGGACCGTTTTCACAATCAACTCATCGTCTGGCATCAATTCGTCCCGGGCCTGTGCACGATCACGCCACTCGCATTCGGGATGAGCGATATTCGCGCGAGCCGCTTTGTATTCTTGAATGTCGTGGGCAATTGCCTGTGGACGGTGACGTATACAATCGCAGGCTTCGGGCTCGCCGCAGCGTGGCAAGTATTGGCAGACTATATATCGCCTGTATGGCTAGCCTTTGCTGTGGGTCTCTCACTGGCCGCGTGGATATTTCGCCTGCCGTTGCGGCGCAAGTTGGCCACGATCTGGCGCAGCTAAAGTTCTTGGGATACGTCCGTGCGTTGCAGCTCGATCCCGCAGCTATCGCTCGTGAGCATCTACTTGCGAGTGACCCGTCGAAGGCAGAGGGACACCGCTCATAGCTTTATAAGATCGCCGGGAGCGATCGTTCCATCCGAAAGCACCTCTGCGTAGATGCCCATGTCTACATGACCGTAGTGCTGATGCAGCAGCCGTGGAACGGGCAAGTCGCGCATCGCGGTTGTCGGGTTCACTTCGGTGGCCGCACAGCGCTGCGTACGCTTGAGGATGCGCATGCGCACCTCGCCGATGCGGATCTCTCGATCAATGTGATCGAACTCGCTGAACGCGGGCCAGCCGTCGAAATATAGATTGGCGCGAAAGCGCAAAGGATTGACCGGTTTACCCACGCGGCGCGCCAAATCCTCAACCGACGCGAGATTGATGAGCGATACGGCGTTCATCATTTGGGCGGATGTGACGGAAACGTCGGTGAATCGATGCGGTTCCGCGTGCGCAACGATAGGTTGCGCATCCGGCGGCAAATCGAACAAGGTGGCGAAAAATTGCGCACACGCGGCGGCGCCTTCAGGAGCCGATAAATCACTTTCGTGCACGAGCCGGCCTTGCACGTGAATCGTCAGCCTGCGCGTGCCGGGCTCCAAGTGAGTTTGCAATCCGGCCAAGCGCTCATCGCGCCGAAGCATGAAAAAATTGCCCTTCGACATTGGGCGCGGATGGAGCGGATCGAAACCACTCTCGGCGCGCGCAAGCCCGTAGATGCGATCGGCCGGAAATCCACAGCCTCGCGATAAAAGCGCCCTTTGGAGTGGCTGCGGGCTCAATCCTTTGATCGGATAATGATAGAGGCTGCTTACTGTACCCATGCTCTTTCCGAAGTTCTGGCTAAAGTCCCAGCAATTGCCGCCGACCCAAGGCAGCACCTGCGCGATGCCGCTTCGTCCCTAAGCCACCCGCCTTCCCCTCGCCCGCAGCGCTACGCCGTAGACAATATTCATGAAGATTGCATCCTTCGCAGGTGTCAGTGCGGGAAGCTCCGGCGGGAGCACCGGCCCGTCATTTCGATGGCCCATGCCCACTTCATGATGGAATTCTGACATAGCGCATCGATTACCCACAGGGCCCTCCGTTACCCGTAGCATATTCGCCTATCGAATCGCGGTGGCGCTGTTTGCGGACGATCAACGTATGTCACACGGGCCAGCAGCGGTTTCTTGAGCTCGCCAACCTTCCAGCTTGAAGAAAGGGTATTTCGTGCAAACCAGCAAGCGCCGCCAAAAAGGCCCGCCAAAGAGCTTTGATTCACTTCGGGAGGCCAAGCTCGCCCTGACGAACTTAGCCGACAGTCTCGCAACCCACAGTTTCTCGTGGCCGGCGGCGGCGATCCGGAGCTACTTATTGGGCGGCAGCAAAACGCTTAACGAAGCATTTGGTTTGCCCGAGCAAGCTGAAAAGAAGCGGAGTCCAAAAACGAAAGCCGCCGCCAGCGCGCCATCGACACGCCGACGGCGCACTTGACACTCGCATGAACCCTGTCGACCTCGCTCCCGCCAACGAGCTCTCCGACAACGATGTGGGCACGTGCGTGCGCGTGCTACGGGCGATCGAGGCTGATCGCTCCCATCTCACGCGCCTCACGCAGGAACAGCGCCGCGAGCTGCTGACGCTCGCTGGTCTCATCGCGAAGCCGGAGCGGCATAATCTCGTGAGAATGGCGAAAGCGTTTCGACGCGCCGAGCGTGAGGCCGCGAAGGAACACGACCGAAAGGTCGTCGAACAGGCGGGGCTTCGCATACAACGACGCGCCGCCCTGTATACGCCGCTCTGGCTCGAGCCGCCGAAGCCCGACGACCTCGACGATCGCCCAAAGCTGCAGCAGGAGCGCGCTTGCTATATTTGCAAGCAGCCCTTTCTGCGGACGCACCGCTACTACGACTCCATGTGCGAAGCGTGTGGCGACTTCAACTATGCCAAGCGCGAGCAAACGGCGGATCTCAGCGGCTGCTTCGCGGTCATCACGGGCGCTCGAGTCAAGATCGGCTATCAGGCCTCTCTCAAACTCCTGCGGGCAGGCGCGCATGTTGTCGTCACCACGCGATTTCCCGTCGACGCAGTCCACCGCTACTCACAAGAATCAGACTTTCCCGCCTTTCGCGAGCGTCTGCAGATACACGGTCTCGATCTCAGGCATACCCCGAGTGTCGAGCTCTTCGCGCGGTTCCTCCTCGAGCGATTACCGCGACTCGACTACATCCTCAATAACGCATGTCAGACCGTGCGTCGCCCGGCAGGTTTCTTCCAGCATCTTCTTGCCAGAGAAACCGAATCGGTGACTGCACTTCCCGCGGCTTGGCGGAGCACCCTAGCAAGCCATGACGAGTTGCGAACGATCCTAGACGGATCAACGGCGCACGGTAGCAGCGAGCTCGCCGCCTCACCAGCGCAATGGCCCGGCGAAGGGCTCACGCACAGCGCGGCGCTGTCGCAGAGGCGTTATCTCGACGAAGACTTTCGTAACGGTGAGGCTCTGTTCCCCGCTGAGCGCTATGACGAGGATCGGCAGCAGGTCGACCTACGCGAAGTGAACAGCTGGCGGCTCCGCATGCACGAGGTCGAGACGCCTGAGCTTCTTGAGGTGCAGCTCGTGAACGCCATCGCGCCCTACATTCTCAATGCTCGCTTGAAGCCACTGATGCTGCGGACGCCCGAGCGCGATAAACATATCGTCAACGTCAGCGCCGTGGAGGGCCAGTTCTATCGTGCCACCAAGACCGACAAGCACCCTCACACCAATATGGCGAAAGCGGCGCTCAACATGATGACGCGCACCAGCGCACCCGATTTCGTGAAGGACGGGATTCACATGAATGCCGTCGACACAGGATGGGTGACCGACGAGGACCCCGCCGTCCACGCGGCTCGCAAGGCCGAATGCGGCTTCTCGCCGCCACTCGACATCATCGACGGCGCCGCGCGCATCGTTGACCCGATCTTTGTCGGACGACTCACGGGCACGCACGTCTGGGGCCAGTTCCTCAAGGACTACAAATCGGCGCCATGGTAGCTAGCAGTCTCTTAGCGCCTGGCATCATCGCGGCTCGCAATGCTCGAATGGAGTTGCGACGCCTCCAGCGCCAACCCAACTCCGACATCGTTTAACCGATCGGTCCCGTAGGAGTTATCGATTCGACATTGTCATGTGCCGCACGAGGCCCTTTGAAATACGGCCGGCTCCCCGATGGCAGCAACTCCGACTGCGGCACCTCCAGCGCCAACAAATGCGCCTTGGCGTCGAGGCCGCCCGCGAACCCCGTGAGCTTGCCCGTGGATCCGATCACTCGGTGGCAAGGGGTCACAATGGAAATCGGATTGCGTCCATTCGCGGCTCCAACCGCGCGCACCGCTGCAGGGCTGCCTATCTGCTTGGCGATCTCGCCATATGATCGCGTTTCGCCGAATGGGATGGTCAGCAATGCGGCCCACACCCGGCGCTGGAACGGCGTGCCGACGAAGTCCAGCTTCAGGGCAAACACTTTGCGCTGACCGGCGAAATATTCACTGAGCTGTCGCGCCGTTTCGAGGAGCACCGGATGGTTCTCGTCTGCCACGACGTTATCTAGGCGGACCCGTCGAGGACTGTCATTTTTCCACAGGATCGCCGCCAATCCGTCATGACTGGCGACGAGTTTCAGCTCGCCGACCGGCGAGTCGACCCGCTTGGAGAAATATTTCTTGGCTTCCGGCTGCTTCACGACGTTCCTCATGGTCTGCTTCCAGTTGGCTCCAGGTTTCCCAGAGTAGCTGTAATCAGAAGTCGCGCTAGCCATTTTCGGCCATGATAATTCAGCAGCATTTGATGTCCGAAAATGGCTAGATCGAAACCAGGGATCTCCCTATATTGGTCGCATGACGCAGGATCGAAAAGCTCTCTACAAGGCGCTTGTCGCACGCGACTCGCGATTCGATGGCATCTTCTTCGTGGGAGTTTCGTCGACAGGTATTTATTGCCGTCCGATCTGCCCGGTGAAAACTCCGAAAGAGGCGAACTGTACTTTTTTCAGCGGCGCTCAAGAGGCCGAACAAGCTCATTTCCGCCCTTGCCTGCGTTGCCGGCCGGAACTGGCGCCGGGGAACGCCCCTGTCGATGACTCACAGCGCATCGCGCATCTCATCGTGCAGCGTCTCGAGGATGGAACGATTGCCGACGACGCCGGCCTTGAGGCGATTGCGGATCAGTTCGAACTGAGCTCGCGTCAGATCCGGCGCATCGTGCAGAAGGAACTGGGGGTCCCGCCGATCCAGCTGCTTCTGACCCGGCGATTGCTACTCGCGAAACAGCTTCTCACCGAAACAAAGCTGCCGGTCACTCAAGTTGCCTTTGCCAGCGGCTTCTCGAGCCTGCGGCGCTTCAACGACGCGTTCAATTCGCGCTACGGACTGGCGCCGACGCGTTTGCGCAAGCATGCAGTCGAAGATGGAAGCGCCAGCGGCGTCGCGGATACCTCGACACTGCAGCTCTCCTACCGGCCGCCGTACGACTGGGATGGTGTGCTCAGATTTCTTGCTGCCCGCGAGCTCAAGGGTGCCGAATGGGTGACGGACAGCTTCTATGCTCGCACGGTGCAGTTGGGTGCTCGCCAAGGCTGGATCAAGGTCACTCAGGCAAAAAAGAAGAACACGCTGCTACTTGAATTTACCCATGCTCTGACGCCCGTACTGCCGGCACTCCTAAGGCGCATTCGCGACTTGTTCGACTTGAACGCGCGGCCCGACATTATTTCCAAGCATCTGGGCAAGGATGAGCGGCTGGCTCCTTTGGTCAGACAAACACCCGGCATGCGCGTGCCGGGCGCATTCAATGGATTTGAATTGGGTCTGCGCGCCATCATCGGTCAACAAGTAACAGTGAAGTCCGCGACTACCATTGCGTGTCGTGTCGTCGCGGAATTCGGCGAAGGAGTCGTCACGCCGTATGTGGAGCTCAATCGCCTGACGCCAACGCCAGCACGCCTCGCCAAAGCGACCGTCGATGAGATCTCCAGACTCGGGATTGTGAGCGCGCGCTCCAGGAGCATCATTGCGCTTGCGCAAGCGCAGATTTCAGGCAAAGCGTCTCTCGATACCGGCGTGCATCACAATCCGGATGATGCCATCGAGCGCTTGGCTGAGTTGCCCGGCATCGGTCAATGGACAGCGCACTACATCGCCATGCGAGCTCTGCGGTGGCCGGATGCCTTTCCAAAGGAAGACATTGTCGTTCGCAACAAGCTAGGTGGCGTCTCCGCGAAACAAGCGGAGAAAATCTCGCAAGCCTGGCGTCCGTGGCGTAGCTACGCGGCTCTTCATCTCTGGAAGCAATCCACGGCCGCGCCCGATTGAAGCTGCAGCAGTCGGCAATGTGATGAGCCTGAGCGCAAGATTCGGAATGCTGCGGAGGGCTTAAGGCCCTAAGCTCTCAACAGAAGAGGAACCGCCGCCATGAAATTATTATATCTAAGCAAAGTTTCTTCCCCGCTCGGCGAGCTGCTGCTTGCGACGGACGCCGAGGACCAGGTTCGAGCATTGGACTTCGCTGACCACCGAGCTCGCCTGGCGCGGCTGCTACATGAGCACTATGGCACTTACGAGCTTATCGAGGCGCCTGCCCCCGCGACCATCGCGGCTGCACTACAGCGTTATTTCGAAGGCCATGTCACGGCACTAGATGAAATTACTGTCGCGACTGCCGGCTCCGATTTGCAGCGCCAGGTTTGGAACGCACTCCGACAGATTCCGGCGGGCGAGACCACGAGTTATAGCGCGATCGCTCGCGAACTGGGATTTCAAGATCCGCGCGCCGCAATCGAGGTGGGCGCAGCCAACGGCTCGAACCCAGTGGCGATCATCGTGCCCTGTCATCGTGTGATTGCGAAGAACGGTGATCTGAAGGGCTACGCGGGCGGCCCGCATCGCAAGCGCTGGTTGTTGGAGCACGAGGGCGCATTGGCAAAACGCAGCATGCCCGTTGAGCTGCGTCTGCCGGGACTTTGAGAGGATCGGGTACACCCAAGCGGGCATGCGCGACTGCTCTCGTCCCGGCGATCTTAATACCGGCATCGACTCGTTTACCTGCTCACCCAGGTTCGCCGTCCTGAGCAGGTGCCAGAGCCGCGAAACATTGTTTCGTGTCGTGATGGTTCGCGTACAGTGTCTCGGCATCAGTCGCCGCACGTGTGGGTGGACCTCCGTCTTCAAGCAGAGGTGCGGCACTTCGTTGTTTGAAATTAGAATCCGCCATGAAATGAACCGGCGCTCGAGGTCTGCATGATTCACGATTAATTAACGTGCTGCAGCTTCGGTCTCGCAAGGCGCGGGTATCGCCGACATGGCCGTCTACCGAAGCCTCCTTTCCGCTTCGATTAATTCAGAGATAGGGGATCGGCGGTGCATAAGGCGAAACCGACTTGCACGGGCATAGCCGCGGTGCTGGCATGTAGTGCCCTCAGTGCCCAGGACAAAATCGATTTCACCTCGCTCGATCTCAGTGAGCTGGTGAAAATCGATCTGCTCGTGGTGAGCGCGAGCAAGCAAGGCCAGCAACGCCTGCAAGATATTCCGATGAGCATTACCGTGATCGATCAAACACGGATCGAGCACGCGGGCATAGATGATGCTCTCGACTACATGCGCACCGTTCCGGGTCTGGGCTTTCAGATCAAGTCACCGGCCGGCGGGCGCGACGATACCCGCAGCGGGCGTCGGCTCAATTTGCGCGGCATCGAATCCGGATATGACTCCGTTCCAACCACAGCGTTCTATCTGGATGACATACCCATTCCTATCATGGATCCCAAGCTGTTCGATGTTGCTCGCATCGAAGTGCTGCGTGGCCCGCAGGGGGCGCTTTATGGTGCGAATTCCATGGGAGGGACCATTCGCGTCGTGATGAATAAGCCGGTGCAGAACGAAGCTCAGTACGCCAGCAATCTGAGCGTCTCATCGACAGAAAAGGGCGAGGAGAACTATGCCTTGGATGGAATGATCAACCTGCCGTTGCAGGCGGACAAGATTGCCGTACGAGGTGTCGCATTCCTCCGCGAAGAAGGGGGGTTCATAGACCGCTGGTTCGAGTCGCCGCCGCCGGCGAATACGCTGCAGGTGGATAGAAACATCAATGACGAGAGAAGCTGGGGTACCCGGCTCGCGGCGGATATCGAAATTACGCCTCGCTTCAAAATTGTACCGCGTATCTTCCATCAGGATACCCGTTTGAAGCATGCGGGCTCTTATGAGCCGGGCTTCAAGGACCTCGCCCTTTTCTTCCTGGCGAATGTTTACGAGAAACAGCGCGACGATTTTACGTTGCACAGCATAGAGGCCAGCTACGCGCTCACGGACCGGCTACAGATCTTGTTTTCCACATCGTATTTCGATTCCGGCCTTGACGCCCTCGAGGACGGCACGAAGGGATTTTTCGATTTCGGCGGGCCGTCCTTCGGCACAGCTTCCTACGTCAACCACATCGAGACCAAGCGCAAGAGCCAGGAGCTGCGTCTCGCCTACGCGGGTTCAAAGTGGAAAGGAGTATTCGGCGCGTTCTACATGGACGAGGATCGCTTGTTTGACCAATTCGGCGACACGGTCGGCACCGGCGTGTGGTTCTCCTTTCGTCAGCGCAATGGAGAGCAGCAGCAAGCTGTGTTCGGCGAAGCAACATACGAAGTGACCGATCGCTTCAGAGTCACAGCCGGCGCCCGCTGGTTCGAGGGTGAGCAGAACCAGCACACCCTGTATCAACTCTGGCTGGATCAACCGCCCGGCATGCCATTCGTCAGCAACAGCCAGGGCAAGGCATCCGCGTCATCGCTTTCCCCAAAGGTTCAAGCGAGCTACACCCTTGCGGACAGCAAGATGGTGTACGTGTCGGCCGCCAAGGGATTCCGTCCAGGAGGCCCCACGACTTCAGTGCCAGAGTCTGCGGATTGCCTCCCCCTCCTGGCGGAGCTCGGTCTCTCCCGATCGCCCACAGAGTTCGAGCCCGACACGCTCTGGAATTATGAGGTCGGCACGAAGGCTTCATTCGCAAACAAGCGCCTTACCGTAAACGCCGCGGCCTATCACATAGATTGGAAAAAAGTGCAGCAGACAGTAACTCTCGATTGTGGATTCACCTTCGTCGGGAATGTCGGTGCCGCGCAGAGCCAAGGCGTGGAGCTGGAGGTATGGGCGCAGCCCGTCAGCTCGATGGATCTCGCAGGATCGTTCGGCTATACGGATGCGAAGTTCACGCGGACCAACAATCAAGTGGGGATCGTGGCGGGTGAGCGTTTCCCATTGGTGCCGAAGATAACTGGGTCGCTGTCGGCTCAGTATTCTTTCGCCTTGCCGTCGGCGCGCACGAGCTTTGTACGCGCCGACTACCAATACATCGCCTCGACTCTGGAGGGAAGCTTCTTCGATATAGATCGTCCCGCCTACGACAGCCTGGACCTCCGCCTCGGAGTGAACTTGGTAAAGACGGCACAATTGACGCTGTTTGTGAATACTGTTTTCGACAAACGTGGGGTGCTAACTTTGTTCGACAACGTGTTCAATCAAGACACGGGCGGTGATATTCCAGCTCAGTTCGTACGCGATGCAACGACGGTCCGGCCGCGAACTGTAGGGCTGACTCTGCGATACCGCCATTAATACTGCAGTTGTATCTTCGGCTACCAAGGCGTACATCGGCTCATCGACGTCCAGGAAGCGCCGCCAAGTCGTTTCCGTAATGTCGGCAGAGAGCGCCGTGGAACCGAAGCGGCCGTAAAACTGGTTATAGCCCTCCCACAATGGGAGCCATTGCGAAAAATCTTCGGCAGTCACAAAGCGAACAATTGTCCCGAGGGTCATTCAGGCTCCTGATCAACGAAAATCTAAATGCCACCGCACCCATGTTAGCAATATTAGCAACTCAAGTGGCTTTGTGAGACGGCTCCAAAGTGGCTCTACCACGCACGATGCCTGCGTGCGCACACTCGCCTGCGACACCACACACTCAAGCAGGGAAAAGAGCCATGGAAAGGTATCGAATCGCGTGCCGTTTTCGGCTGGCTGCGCTCGCCATATTAGTGTTGGGCATGGCGGGCGCACACGCCGCGTGGCCTCAACAAGTCGAGCTCTCTAACAACAGCGCTTGGGTTGCAACTTGGAGCGGAGCGCCGATGGCGCCCGGCTCTGCGTTTGCCCCGCCAGCCATTTTCGAGAATCAAACCATTCGCGAGATCGCTCATATCAGCGTGGGTGGACGCCGCGTGCGAGTCAAATTGTCCAATACATTCGGCGCCACGCCGCTGTTGATTGGAGCTGCGCATGTCGCCGTGCATGACAGCGGAGCTTCCATCGTTCCCGGCACAGACCGCACGCTGAAATTCAGCGGACAAGCCTCCATCTCGATTCCCGCGGGCGCGTTGGCGCTCAGCGATCCAGTGGATCTCGAAGTGCCATCATTGTCCAATCTCGCAGTGACGATATTTGTCCCCAACAATACTGGAGCCGCGACGTATCACGAGTCGGCCAATCAAACGGCTTACATTTCGGGCCCGGGCAATTTCACGAGTGCAACGGCGTTGCCCACGCAGCGAACCGCCACTTCGTGGTATTGGCTCAGCGGCATCGAAGTGTTGCCGCGAGTGAAACTGGGCGCGGTCGTGGTAACCGGTGACTCGATCGCAGAAGGAGGCCGCTCGACCGACGATGCGAATCGCCGTTGGACTGATGTGCTGTCCGCTCGTCTCAATCCTCAAGGCGGCCGCGCAAGAATCGGCGTGCTCAACCAAGCGATCGGCTGCAGTCGATTGCTGCGCGACTTCTGCGGTCCAGCCGGTGCGGCGCGATTCGATCGAGACGAGCTGGCGCAAACAGGCGTGACGCACGTCATCATCGCACTGGGCCTGGTCGATATTGTTTTTGCAACGGTGTCGAACGATCCGAGCCAAGCAGTCACCGCGGATGAGGTCATCACCGGACTGCGCCAGTTGATAGAGCGCACGCATGCGAAAGGGCTCAAAGCTTATGGAGCGACACTTACGCCCAATGAAGGCAGCACGTTTTCAGGTTTCTTCACGCCGGAGAACGAGGCAAAGCGACAAGTGGTGAATCGTTGGATTCGAACGAGCGGCGCGTTCGATGCCGTGTTGGATTTCGACAGAGTCGTGCGCGATCCAACTCATCCCGCGCGGTTGTTGCCCATTTACGCCAGCGATGACCTCACGCATCTCAGCGATGCAGGCTATGAAGCGGTGGGCAACTCGATCGATCTATCCCTGTTCCCGTGACCCGGCTCATGCGATCCTGCGCTCGCGCGCCGCTTACCCATAGCGGTCGCGACGCAGGGACGCGAGCCATGGCCAAGACAACCGTCGTACCGATCAAGATCGAGGCCTCCCACTGCAGCACGCTGCAGGAGCAAATCTATACCAGCATCCGCTGTTCCATCGTTGAAGGCTTGATCGGCGCGGATCATCGTCTGCCTTCAACTCGCGCGCTTGCAGCAGAGCTCGGCGTTTCTCGAACCACCGTGCTCTCCGCTCTCGAACATCTGCAGGCCGAGGGCTATCTCGTCACGCGGCGCGGCTCCGGCACCTACATTGCAAAACAGTTGCCGGACCGTTTGCCGCGCACTCCATCGCGGCCCGCCGGCACCGGGCGCCATCCATTGTTGTCCGAACGCGGCAGCGCATTAGCGCAGGCTCGCTTGCCGGATCGCCGTAGCCACGGACCCTCGCGCGCTTTTCGATTGGGCACTCCGGGGCTCGACCTGTTTCCCGTGCAACTCTGGTCGCGGATCGCGCGGCAATGCATTCGCACCGCCACGCCGAAATATCTCGATTACTCCGGACCCAGAGGCTTGACGCCGCTGCGTGAAGCGATTGCCGAGCAGATGCGCTTACGAGGTACCACATGTGAGCCCGCTCAAGTGGCAGTGGTGGCTGGCGGTCAGCGCGGTCTCGATCTAGCGTTTCATCTGTTGCTCGACGAGGGCGATTCCGCCTGGATGGAAGAGCCTGGCTATACGGGCGCTCGCAGCGCCCTTCTGGCTGCCGGCGCCAACATTTTGCCTGTTCCCGTCGATGCGAATGGCATGTGCTTTGGCCAATCGATTCACAATGCAGAGAACGTTCGGCTCGCCTACGTGACGCCTTCACACCAATTTCCGCTGGGTGTGACTATGAGTCTCGAAAGGCGCCGCGGTCTTTTGCAGTGGGCGCGCCGCTCGCACGCGTGGATCGTCGAAGACGATTACGATTGCGAATTTCGCTATCAAGCTCGGCCGCGCCCCTGTTTGCACGCGCTCGATCCGGACGGTCGAGTGGTCTATGTCGGCACATTCAGCAAAACTTTATTTCCCGCGCTCCGGCTGGGTTTTCTGATCGTGCCGAGCGATCTTGCGAATGGTTTCGCGACAGCGCGGCTCGCGAGTGACGTGCATCCGCCCCTGTTCGAGCAGGCTGTGCTCGCCGAATTCATGTTGCGCGGACATTATCAGCGTCATTTGCGTCGCATGCAGTCCGCGTACGGAGAAAGACTCGAAACGCTTCAAAGCGCGATCCACCGATCCGGCGCGCCTTTGAAGCTGCGGCCGGTGCACTCTGGAATGCACGCGGTGGCGGATCTGGAAGGCGTAGACGCAGAACGCGTTTTCGAAGAAGCCAAGGCGCGCGACATCGAAGTGATGCCGCTATCGCACTACTATTTCGGCAACGGCAAGCGCGAGAACGCCCTGCTGTTAGGTTTTCCATCGATGTGCTCCGCCGCGATCCGCGAAGGCGTGCGGCGGCTTGCCGAAGCGATCGATGCTGCGCGACGCGGCTAGTATCGATTCGACCTGCAGGCGTCTGCCGCTCTTGCGCGCGGCACCGCTACTGGAGCGCGACGCTCGCGAGCGTCAGCGCCCCAAGTGGCCCCACCAGCGTGCCGAGATCAGGAGCCACGATGTATCGATCGATGCTCGTCGTGATTTCTTCCACCTCGACATAGCCATTGAGACTGCTTTGTAGCTCAGCTCGCACACGGTTCAGTAAGTGCGGCTGGAGCGTCATGACGCCGCCGCCAAAAATGATTCGTTGCGGTGCCATGGTGAGCACAAGGTTGTGCAGCGTTTGGCCTAACGCGTGAGCGGCGGCGCGCCAAGCGAAGTGATCCGTTGCGATACGGTCCGCGCTCGTTCCCACTCGCGCTTCTACCGCCGTACCGCTTGCAAGGCCTTCCACACAATCGCCATGAAACACGCATGCACCCGGCCAGCGATCTCCGTCCATGCGCACCACTCGGATATGCCCCATTTCGGAATGACTGCAGCCAAAAACGGGAATGCCGTTGACGATCTGACCCACGCCCACACCCGTGCCGACGGTGATATAAGCGAAGTTCTGCAGGCCTTGCGCAGCACCCCAGCGTCCTTCCGCGAGGGCGGCACCGTTCACATCCGTATTGGCACCGATAGGCACTTCGAATCGCCGCGCCAAACGTCCGACGACATCCGTGTGACTCCAGCCCGGCTTGGTTGTCGATTTGATGAAGCCGTAAGTGCGCGAAGCCGGTTTCAGGTCTAAGGGTCCAAACGAAGCTACGCCTAACGCAGCAAACGAGCCGTGTTGACGCCGCCACTGCTCGAGCACGCTTTCAATTTCGTGCAGCGTCGCTACGGGATCGGTAGTCGACAAGCGCTGTTGTGCGCGGATGTCATGAGGTCCGGTGCCTAAAATGCAAACGCACTTCGTTCCACCCAATTCAACGCCTGCCAAAAGAATGTCCGGCTCAGTCACTTCGCTGCCATACACGCTGCTCTCCTCGGCTAACCGAGCAGTGCGGCGCGATTACGCTTGGGCGACATTCGCGCTCCGCGCTCGGCGAAAAAAGCTATCGTGAGTAGGCGCTGCGGCCGCATCCGCCGCAATCTTGTCGCTCAGCCGTCGCATGACTGCCTTCACTTGCTCGGCGTTCGCGATGTCAACCAGTGGGTTGTAATCCCTTGGCCTCAGTCCCATGCCCTCCATGACAAAGAACCAGCTCAAATCTGAAAAGAGCTCGTGCTGCTGCTGAAATATTCGGCCCGTGGCCCGATACAAGTTCAGGCGCTCGGCTAACGGTTCAGGAATCGGCATGTGCGAGCAGTACTGCCAAAGCGGTGAGTCAGCACGTTCGGTCGCGTGGTAATGCAGCACGATGAAATCTCGAACCCTCTCGATTTCCTTGATCAGTTGGGTGTTGTAGTGGGAAATATTGAGCGGATCGAACGACGAGTCCGGAAAGTGATCGATCAGGCTGTACAGGCCACTCACGATCAAGTGGATGCTGGTGGATTCCAGGGGCTCCAGAAACCCGGAGGCAAGCCCGAGGGCCACGCAGTTCTTATTCCAGAAGCGCTTGCGGCGGCCTGTCACGAACCGAAGCCAGCGCGGATCGGCCATAGGCTTCTGTTCCAACGCACCCAAAAGTTCCTGAAGTGCCGCGTCGTCACTGCTGTGCGAGCTGGAATAGACATATCCGTTGCCGATGCGATGCTGCAAGGGAATGCGCCATTGCCACCCGGCCGTCCGCGCGGTCGAGAGTGTATAGGGAGGGCGAGATTTCGCGAGTGGCGTCGGCAAGGCAACCGCCCGATCGCAGGGAAGATAGCCCGACCAGTCGTCGTAACCTGTCTTCAGAGTGCCTTCGATGAGCAGGCCGCGGAAGCCACTGCAGTCAATGTAAAGCTCGGCCCGCAGACGCTCCCCGGTCTCGAAAATTAATTCATCGATGAAGCCGTCGGCGCGTTGGGTGGCCGAGACGACTTTCCGCTCCAACCGCCTTACACCGAGATGCTCGGCATAGCGCCGCAGATATCGCGCAACCAACACGGCATCGAAATGCAGTGCGTAGCGCAGATCTTGCGAGACTCCTAAGGAGTTGTTCGGAAAAATGAACTTGTCGGCCTCCGCCAGCGCGGCCTCGAGACTGAATGAGCTGATTTTGCAATCCAGCCCTTCGGCCTTTGCCTTGTGCCAGTAGTGATAGAACGGAAGGCGATTGAGCTGCGGACCGAATACACCGAAGGGATGCCAGTACTCATGATCGAGGCGCCGCCAATCACGAAATTTGATGCCGAGCTTGTAGGTCGCCTGCGTCTGCTCGACGAAATTGTTTTCGTCGATACCGAGCATGCGAAGAAATTCCAGAATGGGCGGAATCGTCGCCTCGCCGACTCCGACGATTCCGATTTCTTCCGATTCGATGAGCTCGATCGAGCAACTCTGGCCGAGAACTCGAGCCAAAGTGCTCGCCGCCATCCAACCCGCCGTGCCACCGCCGACGATGGCAATACGACGAATACGTTGGGCCGACAAATTAGCGCGCTCTTGGGCTTCTACATCTTGAGCTTGAATCCGAAGAACAGGCGACGGCCCGTGTCATCGTAGGTAAAGGGCAAATTCGGGAACTGCAAATAAGTATGCTGCTTCTCGTTGGTTAGATTGACGACAGAGAGCGCCACGCCCATCCGGGGGTTGAAGTCGTAGCCCACCTGCCCATCAACCTGTCCATACGCTGCGGCGTACACACCGTAGTCTCTCAGCACGCCGTTCTCGTCGGGAAATGTAAAGGTCGATCCGACCAACGAGCTGTTCACCGACTTGCTGCGCCACGAGTATGCCGCCCGTGCGGAAAAACCCGCCCGTTCGTAGTACGCAATGAAGTTGACCGAGTGATCGGACACGCCGGGAATCGGTATGTCCGTTGCGAAGAAGGTGTCTTGCTCGGACTCAGAGCTGGCTCGAGTGTAATTGGCGGCCACACCGAATCCGTTTTGAAACGCATATTGGCCGCTGAGCTCGGCGCCGTAGATCTTTCCGCGGCCACCATTCACGGGTGTCTGCACATTGTTCGTCGTGCCACCGAAATCATCCATCACGAGCGTCGGAATGTTTGCGAGGGTGACGAAGTTATCGACGGCCTTATAAAAGAACCCCACGCCGACTAAACCGCTGCTGGAAAGATAGTTTTCCCAAGACAGATTGAATTGCGATGCGCGGAATGGATCGAGATCCGCATTGCCGGCGCTGCCGTTAGCGAACTGAAAGCGCGCTTGGCCGTTAGGACCATCGGCGCCGCGAGTGAAGTTGTACGAATTTCCCAAGCCGAGCTGCATCAGGTTCTGAGGGGCCACGACTCGCGCCGCGCCGAAGCGAATCTTCTGAGAGTCGGTCGCATCCACAACCACGTTAAACGACGGCAGCACATCGGTGTATGTGCGGTCGTGCGTGCTGCGGATGTTGTTAGAGTTGACGCCATTCCAGATGGCGGTGCCGAACCAAGTCGAGAACGGCGCGGTTCCGGCGTTGTCGATCGTGAGATCGGTTTGCACCACACGAATTCCAAAGTTCGTATGCATGGTGTCGGCTTCATCGCCGGCATCGCCCATCACATAGAAAGACTTAGTCTTCTCGCCGACCGTGAACGAGCTCACCGTGTCCTCGTATAAAGACTGAGCGTTGTTGGGCACGCCGGCTGCTGCCCACAGAGTGCTGAGATAGGTGGCGGGATTCTTCATCCCTCCGACATTCGGATCTTTGACCGCAATCCGTCCGGACGCGAAGCTGTTGTAGAACTTCACAAGCTCCGGATTGGACGAGCCGGGGCTGCCTGCAGGCAGGGGGCCCGCGATCGAAAAAGGAATCGCAGCGTAGCCGGGATCCGAATAGTAAATGCCCGTACCGCTCTGACCCGCGACCAGGCCCGAGTTGCCCGATGGCGCGCCGGCGGCGACACCGCCGGAACCGAGAGTTGCTGCATCGATCAGGTAACGACCGAAGAACTGATCGACATCTCGTTTGGCGAAGCGCCCACCCGCTGAGATCACGAAATTCTTCGCGGTGTTGTAGTGAACGTTGCCTTTGATTGCCCAATTCTTTTCATCGGTCGCGTTGGCCCACGCCCAGTTGGATTTGAATGTCGTATAGGCCGGGTTCGATAACAGATCGGTGTAGCCAAACGAATTGGGATAGTTAACGGTAGGCAGCCCGGAGGTTCCGCCGTTCGTCCACTGGAATGCATAGCCGTGATTGCCATCGTCGCAGCTCGCGCCGCCATTGTTGCAACCGGGCGCCGCGGGCGACGTCGCTCCCGATGCGGCAGGTGAAGAAAAGTTATAAAGCCCGTGCTCGACGTCCGCCTGAGCAGCCTGCAAGTCCGAATCGGCTTTGGCATAGGCAAGGCCTCCATCGGCGCTGAACCGCCCATCGCCCTTGAACGTCGTGGCAATTTGGACCGTGTTGGATTTCGAGATGTTGTTCTGAAAGAGCGTTGAGGTCTCCGCGCCGTTCGCCATAAACGTGGCCGACTGAACCACTCCATTTGCATCGATGGAAAAAGCCTGCGACGGATCGATGCCGGGATGCAGCGTTCCCGGCTGGGATCCCTGGCCGTTGAACCAAACTTTGTTGGAGAACGTTGTGCTTTCGTCTTCTTCGCGAACGAAAAAGTAATTGAAGCTGGTCGTTATCGAATCGGACGGCTTCCACTCCGCACCGAACGTCGCGCCTTTGGTTTTGACTTGCTGAAGAATGTCACTGAAATAGGCTAACTGCGGAATGATGTAGAGCTGGTCATTCGGCATGGTGCTCAAAGTGGCAGCGGTCGGGGAGCCGGTATACGATCCGACCTGCGCCGCATTCGTAATCAGCCACTGATTGCGATTTTGAGCTTGAAACTGTTTGTCGCGGACTTTTTGATCGTCATAAGACAGACCGGCGGTCAGCGCAAACGTGTCGCTGAACTTGAAGCCGCCCACTAACGTAACGTTCGGCGTTATGCCGCCTTCTGCATCGCTTGCCTTGGTGCCGCGAATGTTCGCCGCGAGGTTGAAACCGTCGCGCTGAGCCAGTGCCGAGCGTGTTATGAGGTTGACGGTGCCACCAAGACCGCCTTCACGATCGGCCGCGGTTGGATTCTTGATGACATCGATCCCGCCAATCTCCTCACTCGGAATGCCTTCCAAAGAGCTGTACTGAACGTTACCGCCATTGCCGCCGCCGGAAGCCTCGCCCGAGACATAGAACTCTCGGCCCGTCAAAAACACTTCCCCATTGAGAGTGATCAGGTTGTTCGACAGTCCGTCGATCAATACCTGCGTGCCTTTTCCACCGGCGCGATTAATCGATACACCCGGCAGTCGTTGCAGAGATTCGGACACGTTCTGGTCCGGCATCTTGCCGATGTCTTCGGGGGCAACCGATTCGATCGGCTGATTGGACGAGCGCTTTCGAGCTAACGCGCTTTCCAGTGACGCGCGAAAGCCGGTGACCAGCACTTCCTCGAGTATGGGCTGACTCGCTTCGTCCGCCGGCTTCTCAGCAGGTGCAGCTTGATTGTTCGCCGGCTGCTCAGTGGGCGCCTTGTTAGTCTCTTGCGCCTCAGCCGGCGCGGCGAGCGCCAATACGTCCAGTGAAACCGCGGTCATCAATGCTGCTCGCGCAACACGGCGCAAGCGCTTTTCTTTCCGATGGGACATGAGTCCTTCTCCCCCTTCACGCCTGCGAGACGTGAATTGCCTAAATCCATGGCCACCTCGGTCCATCGAGGTCCCAAGCTCAGAGCTTGGGACAGGAAATCTAGCCCTGAGCTGAGGGCAGGTCAACGATTAAATAAATAGCCTTTCATTATTCGTAAGAGTTAGATGGAATCTAAGATACCGTTTCAGAAGGCCGCACGGAGACTTAGGAATGAAGCGCAGCTTGATGATCGGAAGCATCGCAACGGCGTCACTAGCCGGCTTGCTTTTCGGATTCGACACCGCGGTGATTGCCGGGGTAATCGGTGAGCTGCGCTCGCTTTTCGCCCTGTCTCCTATGGCTTTAGGGATTACGGTCTCCGCGGCGCTGTGCGGAACTTTGTTCGGCGCCCTGTTTGCCGGGATTCCAGGGGATCGCTATGGAAGCCGAGACAGTCTCAGAGTGTTGGCCGCGCTTTACCTGATTTCCGGGTTGGGTTGCGCGCTGGCATGGAGCTGGGGATCATTCGTCGCGTTCCGCTTCCTCGCGGGGCTTGCGATCGGCGGCTCATCGGTGCTCGCTCCGGTGTACATCTCCGAGATCTCCCCGCCGCGGCGGCGCGGCGCACTGGTTGGTTTGTTTCAGCTCAATATCGTCGTGGGAATTCTGATCGCCTATCTCAGCAACTATCTGATCGGCGGATTCGATTTGCCGGGGGGCGTGTGGCGCTGGAAGCTGGCGGCGACCGTTATCCCGTCCATTGTGTTTATGGCTCTACTCGTCGGCATTCCATCGAGCCCGCGATGGCTCGCCGCGCGGGGCCGTACCGAGGATGCACGGCGCGTGCTTGCCGCGATGGGAGTGGCTGACAGCGAAAACGAGCTGCGATCGATCGAGCGCTCTTTGAAATCAGCAAGCGGGAACGCCCAGCAAAAACTATCTTGGACGCTACACCGAAAGCCGATTTTGCTGGCCATCACCGTGGCGTTGTTCAATCAGCTCGCGGGTATCAACGCGATCCTGTACTACGCTAACGACATTTTCGCGGCTGCCGGCTACAGCAGTCTATCCAGCGATCTGCAGACCGTCGCCATTGGTGCGACCAATTTGTTGTTCACCGTTTTGGCGTTACTCGTCATCGATCGCATCGGGCGCAAGACGCTACTGCTGATTGGGTCGGTCGGCATGAGCATTTGCATGGCCGTCGCGGCGCTCGTTATGTTCGGCCGCCTGCCGGAGGGCTGGCTGATTTACGTACTTATCGGGTTCATCGCGTTCTTCGCATTCTCGCAAGGAGCGGTGATCTGGGTGTACATCAGCGAGATCTTCCCCACACCGGTGCGAGCGCGTGGTCAAAGCTTGGGCAGCTCGACGCACTGGCTCATGAATGCGCTCATTTCCGCGCTGTTCCCCATCGCTGCCGCGTATTCGAAAGGCGCTCCGTTCGCATTCTTCGCGTTGATGATGTTCGCGCAGTTCTTTGTAGTGCTGCTGTTCTTTCCGGAAACCCAGCGCGTGACACTGGAAGAGATGCAAGACAAGATCACCGCAGAAGGGCGACTGTAACGCTGCGATCGAGCCTCACGAGCGCCTGAATACAACAAACATGGCGCCAAAGCCATGCAAAGATGTTATGGCTTGGTCGAAAATTGGCATACCACTGTTAGCGATCGTTGACCGAGACTTCAGGCCTCGCCGGCGGCCGCAAACTCGCCGGCACGAATAGAGTTCTCTATAGCCAGCGGAGCGCGCGCCATGCCTCAATCACCCGGAACCGAATTCTGGCGAGACATCAAGCCAATCGACAAGGTGTTCAAGCCTTACGCTCTACCGGAAGTTTATCGCTCCAAAGTGGCCGAAGGCGATGAGCGCTACTTCGTCCCGCTGAGCGAGACGGTTGGATCGAAGCCCTTGTGGATCTCGCCCCAGCGCAACATGTGGGCCGACGTGCTCATGGCAAAGAGCGCGGGGCTCGTCAATCGTCACTACCATCCCCATCAGATCTTCGCCTACACCATCTCAGGTAAGTGGGGTTACCTGGAACACAGCTGGACCGCAACTGCGGGCGACTTCATCTACGAAGCGCCCGGCGAAAGCCACACGCTCGTTGCCTATGACAGCGGCGAGCCCATGCGTGTCTTCTTTGTCGTACAGGGCCCACTGATCTGGCTGGATGAGCAGGGCAACGGCGTAAGTCACTATGACGTGTTCGATTACATCGCGGCGGCGCGCGAGCACTACGACAAAGTCGGCATCGGTGCGGATTACGTCGATTCCTTGTTCAGGTGAGGAACAACTTTCCCGACCCGATCTGAAATGGCGCTAGTGGCGCGAGGCGGCTGACCTGAGACCCGTAGCGTTTCGACCGGCAAAGCCACGAGCATGGTGAGCTGCGGAAGTCTGAATACCGGGACGCTTCGAGCCGCCGTCGTGCATGACGGGCGGCTCGAAACGTGTACCGTTATAGCGAGCGCAAGAAGTTCAGCAGATTCTGTTTGGCTGTCGGCGAAAGATTATTGAATCTCGTGATGACAGCGTTAGCTTCGGACGGACCGTATGTCCCGTTGCCATTGCTCGCATGCGCTGTAATCGCTGTGAGCAAGTCCGTTGTGCGTCCGTCGTGCAAGAAGAAGATTCGCTGACCCACTCCCCACAACGGCGCAGTGCGGAACTCGTCGCCAGCCGCCACACCTTGCGAGATATCGTCCGCGAGCCCCGGCCCCATGTTATGCAGCGCAAGGTCGGAGAACAGGTTTGCATCACGATTTCTAAGCGATACAACCGTGGCATTGCCTGTGCGCAGAACCGGAGTGTGACACTGTCCACAACCGATGTTCACGAACGCATTGCGTCCTTCCGCGAGTGACGCATTGCCGCCGGGTGTCGTCGTGGAAGGGGTCGGCGGCGCAAGGAACCGCATGAAGAACGCAAACTTCTCGACGGCGCTAATCGTCTCGAGGGGCGTTGCACCGTCGACATTCGTCACATCATTGGGCAGCGTCGCAAATTGGCATTCGTTCGTTTCGTCACGCTCGACTTGGAACATCTCGTTGGTGATGCCCATCTCGACGTTGTAGGCCTCTCCCGAAAACACGAGCGGAGTTTGGTTCTGCGCCTTCCAGCCGAAGCGCGAGATGCGCCCGTCGTTTCCGTTTCGATTCACGCGGCCGGAAATACCGAGTTGCGCTTTCCCGCCCGAATTGGCCGCAAGATTGACGAGAATCGTATTGTCGGTAATTTCTTCCAGTAACCCCATGCCGAACACGGGTGTCGCAATGCGAAATACCACATTGTTCGCCGCTTGCTGAGCAGCGAAGTTCTCTTGCACGATATTGCATCCGGAAGCGCTTCCCGTTTCGTCACTACGGCCTGTTATGACGAACAGCGCATGCACGCCTCCGTCGGGAGCGCCGTTCGGCAGGCGTTTGAACCTCGCCTCGCGGAATGGCCCGTTCGGAGTCATGAACGAAGGCAGTGTGTTTCGTGCGCCGAACGCCGTGGCGATCGCGACTCCCGGATTCACGGCCGGCGAGGTGCCGCCGAAGGCGGGCTGAGAATGACAACCACCGCAGTTATCGAGATTGAAACGTGGCCCGAGACCATCGCCGACACCCTCGGCCTCGATAAAGTCCGCCAATCCATCGTCGAAAAATTCTCGTTCGTTAGGTGTTAGCGTTGCGAAAGGCGCTCCGCCACCGGCCGGACCAGGACGCACGCCCGGGTCTGTCTGGGCAAACACTGCCGGGCTCCCGACACTTAACAAAGCAATAAGACCAACCAAACGTCGTACTTTCACGGCACTCTCCCTGTGGCCAAACGCGCGGTAGACTGAGTCAACCGTCGTGCCGTGAGAATGAATACGGGGAACTAAGGCATGTATCCTTTGTAAAGGCTGGCTAAGTCCGAGGATCTAAGTCGAAGGTCTCGAAAAGTGCCGGACGAGATCCCGCTAACGCAGCTCGGGCTGCTCACGTTTCTGCAGCAGCGAAACCGCTTCCGCACGGCGATGCACGCCGAATTTAGCGAGGATGCTATGCACGTGATTTTTCACGGTGGCCAGTTCGATGCCGAGACTTCGCGAAATCATCTTGTTGGATAGACCTTGTTGAAGGAGCCGCACGATTTCCGCTTCGCGCGTGGTGAGACTTCCGAATGTGCAGCCGTTGCGGCGCTCCGTTGACAAAGCAGCGACACGCCTGAACAGCAAGCCCGCTATCTTTGGAGAACACCTCAGCTCACCGCGCACAGCCGCGTCTATCGCCAAAGTGACGTCGCTTAGCGTGCCGTCGCGAGTCACGTAACCTGAGATCCCAATCTCAGCGCACGCGAGCACATCGCTCTCCACTTCAGGCATCGCAAGCGCGACGATCTTCGTGCCTTTCCCATACCGCGCGACCTGCTTAGCGACAGGAAACGCATCGGTCATGGACATGTCGAGCAGAACCACGTCGGGCGAAAGCGCTCGGACGAGCTGAGTTGCCTCCATGGCGTCTGCCACCGTTCCAACAACGGTGATGCTATCAACTCCTCTGAGCAACAGCTCGAGACCCTCGCGATGCAAACGAACATCGCTAGCTATCAACACAGTACTCATGATGGCGCTTCCCTGAGCCATTGAGCGGAACGGCGTATTTCGCGCCGTCGAATCATGCTTGGACCGTATGCTGCAATTCTGCGGGCCCTTTTTGATCCGGCGGCAAGATCACGTAGAAAACGTCGCGTGTCAATCCACTTGTCGTTGAGGCCCCGAGAGTTGCATTGTCAAGTCTTCCAAACCTGAATGTACGACCTCCAAAGTGCCTCTCATCGCACGTTCAGCATATCAACAGTGAGAGCGTGCGGCCCAAGCAAAGGTGGCTTCGACAAATCTTGACATGCACTGATGGCATTGAGGCCAGGAGCTGCAAGTTCCGTCGCTACGCTCATCACCGATTCTCCGTGGCGTCGACAAAGTACCTCGGTGCGTCAGCGACCGTAATGTGGGCTTGCCCGCCTTGCGCAGCACCGTCATCCCCTGTCAAACTTAGTTCAGCTCCGACCTAAGAATCCGAATTAGAAGACTGAGTTCCCTGGCTTAATTGGGTTGAGCGGCGCCCTTGATGGGGCCTGACCGCGCAGCCCGGTGCTGAAACCGCAGTGGCACTCGTCTTGGAGTATCCCGCCGCCGGCTCTCCACACCGCGCTTTGTTGAGCAGGCGCAGATCGCTCAGCAAGCGGCGGAGCGGCAGCTCGCGAGCCTACGTGAGCGCGGAGTAAAGCTCACAGCCATGACCTCCATCATGCCAATGCCTTACCGCCAGCGCGGTTCAAGGGATGAGCCTAGAATGCCTGCGTAATCCGATCCTAGGTTTGTAGTTGCTCGATGTTCGGCAGCCCGCTCACTGCGATGGGATCGCCGAGATACAGAACATTTTCGTTATTACCCGCGTAGGCCGGCCGATAAGCCGCTGGACTCGCGGCGTATTAAGAGACGCGTCCCTTATATGCCTTAGGGGGCGAAGCCAATGAGTCCATCATCACGAGGTGAGATGCGATGTGGGACAAGAGCCAGTGTTCTTCTTGCGAGGATCTCGACGCAGCCGGCGTGAGTGCCGGCTGCGCTTCCCCTAGTCTTCAATTGATACGTTACGGTGCCGCAGCCGCTGCGACTGCCGCCGTGGCATTGACGATTCCGGATCCGCATTGACTGCAAGTTGCCGGAAACGCACGCGCGCTGGATTTCAAACGCGCCTCGACTTGGTCCGGAGTCAGCGTCGGTCTCACAGAAAACATCAACGCCGCCGTGGCGGACACATGCGGAGTCGCCATGGATGTCCCTTGATAAAAAGCGTAAGTATCGCTTCCCGGCGTCGTTGTCCCTGTATTCAAAGTCGACAGAACACCGTTCGCACTGCTTGCCGATGTGTCACCGCCAGGCGCGGCGACATCCACGATCGCACCAAAGTTTGAATAGAATGCGCGGCCGCCGGATCGATTAACGGCTGCCACCGCAACGACCCCGGTGCAATTTGCCGGCGCAAACGCAGAGGCATTCGCGTTCGAATTCCCCGCCGCGACAACAACGATCGTTCCGCGCGAACGCGCCGTGTTGATCGCACTCTGGAGAACCGCCGGACATGCCTGCCGGCCTCCCAACGATAGGCTCGCCACTTTGGCCGGGAATGCATTCGCCGGCACGCCGGAAACCGTGGCGCCGGATGACCATGCGATCGCGTCCGCGATATCCGAGTTGAATCCACCGCAGCGCCCTAAGACACGAAGCGGCACGACTCTGGCATTGAACGCGACGCCCGCCACGCCAACACTATTGTTCGTTCGGGCGGCAATCGTTCCCGCGACATGCGTGCCGTGCCAGCTCGAATTCGTTCTCGGGGAGCCGGCCGCGCAATCATTGCCCGTGGTCCAGTCACCGGGATCGAGTGCACTGCTATCCCGCAGATTGCCATCGCGCGCAACGAACGTGTCACTGATGAAGTCGTAGCCGCCGACGATGTTTGCCGCCAAATCTGCATGCGGGCGATAGCCCGTGTCGATCACGGCCACATTGATTCCGGAACCGGTGGCCGAGTCCCAGGCCGTCGGCGCTCTCAGCCCGCCGGCGGTTTCGAAGTAATGCCATTGCGAGTTGTAGTTCGGATCGTTAGGCGTTAAGACCGCTTGCATCAGCTGATCTTCTTCCGCGTATTCCACATTCGGATCGGCTGCGAGGTCTTTGACGATTTGCGCGACATCAGCCTTCGATAACGAATCGCTCAACTTCATGATCTGCGCGCCGCTGGTCATCTTTCTCACATTCGTAAGGCCCACACCGAAGCGCGCGCTCACATCCGACAGCGTTCGTGCAGATTCCGCTGCCGCAGTGGTGTTTGCAGCCATAGTGCGATACTTGACGATAATGCGTTGCGGCGGCCCTTCCTGCGCCTGCGCAATCGCTGTGCAAGTGATGAGGACGAAGAATATCTTAAGCAGTCCCGAAGGGACCGAATGGGTGGTGGTCACGTTGTGCTCCTCCCTGAGCGTAACGAACGCGAGTGAGCTTGCGATGCGTTTAAACGGAGTGTCAACAACGATCGCGCGCGCACCCGCTCAATCAGCTCGGACACTACACCGCACTGTCGGCTGCATCCGGCCACTTTTCTTCCGTCTTGTCGTGACTTGCATGCACCGACAGGCCTGTGCTGTTTCATTTAGAAACACAGGTGAAATTATTTTTGCCAAGCAATAGATGTGCTTTGCGGCGGCTCCAGCTCTTCAACGCAGCTTCGCGATGAGCTCCCGTCCTCGTGCGTGATTTTCGCGCGCCTCTGTGAGGCGCTCGGTGCAACGCCCGATGTCCTCTGCCGACTTTCCGCAAATCAACGTTTCGCGGCTTTTTTCGAACGCTTGCGTGCACGCGCGCCGATGTGGGATTCGATTCCGTCGAGCAACAGTTGCAGGCCAAACTCGAATGGCGACTGCGAGGTTTCCGCGAAACCTCCGGCACCGGCGACGCGAGTCAGAGCTGAGTAGTTTGCATCATCGTGCGTCGCTCGAAGCACTCGATCGAAATTCTCCGCCCACTGTTCGGTTCCCGTGGCGCCCAAAGAGACTTGGGCGGCAGATCGAACATGTCCGTCGATGAGCAGCACGGCTGGAATCATTTCTTTCGCGCTTAAGCCGCTGCCGGATAGGGCTCGGAGCGCCGCATTCAGCCATGCCAGCCAGTTCGGGCCGATCGGCGCGGTGCGCATGACCGATTCCAGTAACCACGGCTGAGCGTGGAACCGTGCCAAGCTCGTTCTCGCCCATTGAGCGATCTCAGTCCGCCAGTCTGAACTGATCGGATGGGGTGGCGCTCCCAAGGCCGCGTCGATCATGAGATCGATGAGCTCATCTTTCCCCGGCACATATCGATACAGCGCCATGGTCGTAACGTCGAGCTGGGTCGCAATGCGAGTCATGGTGAGCGCATTCAGTCCTTCGATATCCGCGACCTCGATTGCCGCGCGAACAATCCCATCCAGGCTTAGTTCGGGCTTGGGTCCGCGAGCGGCCCGTTCACGAGATCCCCACATCAGGTCGAAGCTGCGACTGCGACGTTCGGGACCGCTGCCTTTTTTCTTCACCAGACCTCTGGGATTTTTCCATACGTTCGACGAACCACCACTCGACGATAAGCAGTGGAATGACCCAACCTAACCACGCCGACAGACCTGCGATCGTCTGGCCCAAAAATACCTCGTTGCCCCGGAAAGTCGTGGACAGCTGCGGTACCAAGACGCTGGCGAAGATAACGGCCCACACACGGTTCGTGATGATGGACAGTGTCAGCGCGAAACTGCGGATCATCCATCGGCGGTGCTCATTGTAGCGTCGACGCCGGCCCATCTGATAACCGATCAACGTGCAGGCCAGCCAGAGCATCGCTAACAGCACGTTGCTCGCTCGGGTAATCGGTCCGAACGGACTCACGGATCCGATCGCGAAACCGAAGCTGCTCGCGGGCAGTACGCCGGCGAAAATATATACGCGCCCGATGTTCCGGTGTAGCGCTGGATAGCGTCGGCGAAGTCCCGTCCAGATCTGCATGCCGGCAGTCAAAATTGCGATCGATGCGAAGACAACGTGCGCGACGAGCAAAGGATAGTAAGCCGGAAGATCCACAGGCGGCGGGATGCGCGATCGGCTCGGGTCGAGCGTCAAATACGGTGGCAGCGCAAACGCGACGAATGCCACCGCTACAAGCGCCGGTACGGCAAATGAAAGACTTTTCCATCGAGCGCGTGCTGAACCCGGATCCGATTTAGGAGGCGCGGTTGCTGAGTCCGTGTTGTTCATGACGAGTCGTGCCTCCTGCACATTTAGCGAAACTGCGCAATCTGTGTATCACATACACAGTAGAGTGTACGATATACACATAGGACCCCAATTCGTCAACAAGCGAATCCGCTTCGCGCAGGCGTCAACACCAAACACCACGCGGGATGCGTTAGCGCACGAGACTCATAAAAGGAAATGGCTTGCACGTCTACGGACGGGTTGCCCGCGACAGCGCTTCGCTATCGACCTAGCGGCGCATGATCTTGATTTGGCGTTTAGTTTTCCGAGGTGCGCGTGAATGGTGGATCGAACGCTGCCTCCATGACTGTCGGGACCACCTTTCGAATCGTCAACGTCGGTGGTGCACCCTCGAGCCGCTCAGCGCAGATGGCGAGCAGATACTCCGGCGTCGGGCGGAACTGCCAGAAACACCATCGGCTCGCGTCATCGGCCAGCTCGGGCTGTATCGTAATTCGTACGCCTCGCTCGTGCGGATACTCAAAGCTGAACTGGTCGAGTGGAATCGAGAGGCCCATGCCGCGCGCCTTGATGTAAGACTCTTTGAACGTCCAGTACTCAAAGAATCGATCCTGCTGTTGGTCTTCTTGGACACGGGCAAGCTCGGCGACCTCCGTCGGCGCGAAAAAGCGATCTGCGATGCCGGTGGAGACCTGTCGGACCAGGATGTTCTCGCAATCGACTCCCAATTCCCGACGCTGCGTAACGCCGAGAGCGATCAAGCCGCGCGAGTGCGATAGATTGAAGGAAAGACCGCCGCCTTCGCCATTTGGATTTGCAATCTCTGGACGTCCATACTGATTCGCGGAAAACACCCAGTCGGCGGGCGCGACTGCCACATACTGCGACAACACTGTGCGAACCAATGCACGGGTCACGAGGTAGCGTTTCCGATCGTCAGCGAAATAGAAGCGCTGTTGCTGGACGCGTTCCGCGTCGCTCAGCAGCTCGCGGAGCCTCAAGAGCAGTTGTTCATCGACAATCTCATTGTAGAAGGCAAGCCACACATCGATGTTGCGCTCGCTAGCAGCGAATCTGGGATGTGACATCGGGGCGATCACTCAAGGGGTCTGTTTCAGATCTCATCAATGCACAGGAGCTGCTTCGATGTGATCGCTGCTTCTTTCGGGTATCCGAAAGCGTTGTTGATGTATCGAACGCCGTCTATGCGCACGGCGCGGTTGATGTGGCTGTGCCCGTAGACGTGAATGCTCGAATTGAGTTGACGCAGTTGTCGCTCCAATCGTGTGCTTCCGAGAATCGGGTCTAAGACGCGATGCTTTTTGGAAACGAACGCGGGCACCAAGTCGATCCTGGGCAGAAAATGGGAAAACGTGATGACCTTAGTGGTGCTTTGCCGCGTGAGCGGCTGATTCATTCCCGCAAAATGGGCAGCCACTTCGTCGGCTCCAAAGCCATCCGGCCAGCGACAGGCGCGATAATCCATCCACATTTCTTTCAGCTCTTCGCTCGGTTCGCCAAAGGTGTAGTCATACCACCCGAACAGCGGCGCGATGAGTGCGTTGCCTTTCCAGAACGGCTGCATTGAAGCGCCACTTTCTTCGACCGTAGCGGCGACGTCCTGAAATTTCTGCAGCGAAGTTTTCTCCGTGGCATCGCCGAGGACCCAGAGATCGTGATTGCCGGGTACGAACAAGACATGCTTGAATCGCAGCACCAACGCGCGCAAACACCACGCCAGCAATGACAGCTTATGCGTGACATCGCCGGCCAGGATCAGCACATCGTCCCGATAGTCGAGCTGCGAGATGTTCAGGATCCACTGCGCATTGACATCGTAGTCCACGTGAATATCTGAAAGCGCGAATACTCGCATTACACTCCTGCGCCACAGTACGATGGGACCCTATCGGTTACCGAGGCGAAGCTCTCGACGCCATCCGTAGCGCTTGAGAATCGCATGCACCCTCGGGGCGGTCAACGGCGGAAAACGCTCCCCGACTCAACGGCATAGAACCCACAGGGAAATACATCAGTGGCAAGCTCGCACAGAAGCAAAACCTCGCGCCGATCGGTGCTCAAGACGGCACTGGGCGCAACCGCGCTAGGTGGATTTCCGGCCATCATGCCGTCGAGCGTGTTTGGGCAGTATGCGCCGAGCAAGCGAATCAATGTCGGGGCCATCGGCACGGGCAGAATCTCCCGCTCGCACGACCTTCCCGGAATTTGGCAATACGATCGCGCGCGGATCATCGCGGTGTGCGATCTCGATGCGCATCGACTCGATGAAACCAAAACGCTGGTCAACGAATTCTACGCCAAGAAATCCGGCAAGCCTTACGACGGCGTTCGCGCCTATTCCAACTATCATGAGCTGCTGGCTAACAAAGACATCGATGCCGTTGTGATCAGCGCGCCGGATCACTGGCATGCTCTGATCGCAATAGATGCTGTGCGCGCGGGAAAAGATGTCTACTTGCAAAAACCGGCGTCGCTCACCATTGCCGAAGGGCGAGCGCTCAGCAACGCCGTGCAAGCCACTGGCCGTATCTTGCAGATCGGTAGCCAGCAACGCTCGACGGCGCAGTTCCACCGTGCTGCCGAGTTAGTGCGCAACGGCCGCATCGGCGAGATTCGACGAGTCGAAATCGGTCTTCCCGGCGATCCGCCGGGTGGCGACGCTACGCCGATGCCCATACCGAATAACTTCAACTATGAAATGTGGTTGGGCAGCACGCCATATCTCCCGTACACCGTCGATCGAGTCCATCCGCCCACGGGGTACGGCCGGCCGGGCTGGTTGCGCATCCGTCAATTCGGCGCGGGCATGATCACGGGCTGGGGCTCGCACCACATCGACAGCGCGCATTGGGGCATGAACACGGAATACACCGGGCCTGTCGAAGTATGGGGCGAGGCCGAGTTTCCGAAGGAGGGGCTTTGGGACGTTCACGGCAAGTTCAAAACGGAGGCGCTCTACGCAAACGGCACACACATGAGCGTCAGCGGCGACTATCCGAACGGCATCAAGTTCTACGGCTCCAACGGCTGGCTATTTGTTTCGCGCGGCAATGAGTCCGTCACGCAGAGCGATCCCGTCAAGAAACTTGCGGACGCGACCGCGCTCGCCGCAAGCGATCCCAAGATTCTAAAGTCGGTGATCGGCCCCAACGAGATTCATCTTTACGAAAGTAAAGAGCAGCACGGCAACTGGCTCGACTGCATCATCAGCCGTCAGCAGCCCATTTCTCCCGCTGAAATGGGCCACCGCGCCTGTTCAACGTGCCTGATTCATGACATCGCGATGATGCTGAAGCGCAAAGTGTATTGGGACCCGGTGCTCGAGCACTTCAGGAATGACGACGAGGCAAACGCCATGCTGGCTAGACCGCAACGGGCGCCTTATCAGCTCACTTAGATTCTCGGCGCGCGCGGTAATGCCCGGAAAGGCAGGCAGGCGTGTAAGGAGCGCGCGCACCCGTTTCGAGTGCGCGCGCCATACGGGTTCCTAGTTAGCCGCCGCGGCAGCGGACGTGCCGGCCGGCGCGCCTGCCTCTTGCAGCTTGCGCTGGATGCGATCCTGGATCCACTTGGGGCTCCACCAATCGATTGCCGTCACGGGATTCCCGCCCAGAAGAATACTGAAGTGCAGATGATCCCCGCCCGCAAGACCGGTTGCGCCGCTGCGGCCGAGCGTTGCGCCCATCGGCACGTTGTCGCCCACTTTTACTTCGACTGACGACATGTGCGCATAGATGGACTGCAAGCCCATGCCGTGATCCACGATCACGCAATTGCCGTAAATTCCCAGCCATCCCGCATGCACGACCTTGCCACTGTTAGCTACATGCACAGGAGTCGCCGCGGTCGACGCCAAGTCGAACCCCAGATGTGTCTGATGATCGACTTCCTGGCCGTTGTAGACATAGGTGCGCTGATCGGCAAAGCCGCCTTCGACAGCCGTGTTCGTGAGCTGCTTGAACGCCCCGCGCCAGAGAATCTGCGGCGCCGAGCCGGCCGCAAGCGCAGTGATGCGCGCGTTGTTCGCTTTGCGCAGATCGTTGTTGATGCGTAAGAACGAGGCCAGCAAATTTGAAGGATCTTCGACCTTCAACTCCGTGGAGTTCTGCAGAATCGCCGGTACCACTCGCGCGAGGAAGCGATCGTCCAACGGGATGCGGCTGTCGCGAAACTTCTTGGGAAACACCCGGTAGTCGAACGAGGCGTGGGCATCGTTGCCATAGTCATCCCGTGCGAAAACGCTGATGGGCGTATTCACATCCTGATTCCACAGCAGCGCGAAGAACGCCACGCGCATGGCCGGGTCCGCGTTCGGAATGCCCGCGCCCGAAGCCGGAAAGCCCGGGTATTCGTGATCGCCCACCTGCACCCCGGATTTCACATCATTCGGCGTAACGCGATAGATCACCATCTCGGAGCCGCCGAGGTTGATGTAGTGAAAGGTCGAAAGCACGGCTAACGAGGGGGGCGTGAGACGAACCTCGATCTGGCGTTCGGCGGCCGAGCGCACCTCGCGCAGCCCGAACAGCACCGGCCGCACCGCCGTAATCGATATTTTCGCGGTGCCCTGCTCCAGCTGCGGAAGCTGGCTCTTGCCGATGGGACGAGTGAGCTTTAAGCGGTTCTCCCCGTCCTTGACGAGCTGCGAGGCCGTGGCCGGCGTCCAAGTAAACAAGGGCGTGCGCGTCTTGCCCTGCTCGAAAACCACCTCAAAACTCTTGAGCGCGGCTTTTGGCGACTCGACGGTGACGACCAGCTCGCCGTTCTTGCCGATCGCCTTGACCGGCTGAAGGATGTTGATAGTGGGGCCCGACGCCTTCCCGGCGAAGTAATAGACCGCACCCAAAACAGCCAAAACGACAACGACGAACAATGTCTTCATAAACAGCTCGGCAGACCCCGCAACGCACCGGGCCGGGATTGTATCGGAACGGCCTGAATCGCCGCGAAATCGATTCCTCAATTGCGGAACGATATTCAGCTACCATTGGGCCGGCGGCATAGGATGAGCCGGTCATGGGCCCTCTCTCCAACACGATTCCCCCACAGGCTTTGCGCGGCGAGCTGAGCGCGCGTTTCAGCCGGCCGTTGATGAGCTTCTTTCTGCGCCGGGTCAAAGACCGGGCGCTGGCGGAAGACTTGACCCAGGATGTCTTGTTGAGAGTGGTTCGCGCCTGCGAGGCCGGCCCCATCGAGCGGGCCGAGCACTACGTATTCAAGGTCGCCGGGAATTTGCTCAAGGATCGCAGGCGCCGTGCGCTGCGCGCAGGGCCGGCTGTGTTCGTGCCGATCGACGACGCGCTCGAGGGCGCCGTCGATAGCTCCCTGGTGGAGGATATTTCTCCGGAGCGCGTCTTACTCAGTGAGGAATCTCTTGCCGACGTTCTGCGCGCTCTGAACGAGCTGAGCGAGCAGACGCGCAATATTTTCATCTTGTTTCGGCTCGAGAACATGAAGCAGAAAGACATCGCCGCCGTCTACGGAATTGCCCAAAGCACCGTGGAAAAGCATGTGATGAAGGCCATGTTGCTGCTGGCGACACGGTACGGGCGTAGGCGATGAGCAGTCGAGCCGGCGCGCCCCTGCTCGAAGCCGCCGAATGGCGGCTGCGGCTAACTGAAGCCGGGCTCGAAAGCTGCGCGCAGTTCGAAGCTTGGCTTGCCTCGGATCCCCAGAATGCAGCCGCGTGGGATGAGATCCAGGCACCGTGGGAATATCTCGGCGCGCAAGCGACATCACCGGAGCTCATCGAGCTGCGGCGCGCGGCCTTGGCACATGCTCAGGAGACAAATCGATCCCGTTGGGCGCGTCCCGTGAGATTTGCAGGGGTCAAAGCTTTCGCCGCCGCCGCGGTGATTGTGGTTGCCGCTGTCGGCGCGGCTTGGTTCTGGGGACAAAGCCAGCCGGACACCTACCGGACATCCGCCGGCGAGCGGCGCGTGGTGACCTTGGCGGACGGCTCGCAGATCGCTCTCGACTCGCAGAGCGAAGTGAGTGTTCGCTATTCGGCGCACGCGCGCGAGCTGACCCTAGCCCGCGGCCAGGCCCGCTTCAACGTGGCGCACGATGTAGAGCGGCCGTTCTCGGTCGCCGCTCGCGGCTACAAAGTCATTGCGACCGGCACGGCTTTCAATGTGGATCTGTTCGGCCCGAGCCTCCTGGTCACTTTGATTGAAGGTCACGTCGTCGTGCTCTCCGATAAAACGAGCGCTCCGATACCTGTTTCCGATGTCGGCGGGCAGCTCGCTCTCTCGCCCACTGCTCCGCCGAGCGTCGCTCATGTCAATGTAGAACGAGCGACATTATGGGAAAACGGCGAGATTGCTTTTGAGAACGATCCGTTATCGACTGTGGTCGCGCGCCTGAATCGTTATGCGCGCCACCCTGTAGTCATAGCGGACTCATCGACTTCCGAGCTGCGAATCAGCGGCGTCTTTCACACCGGCGACATCGACGGCTTTGTGAGCACCATCGTGTCTTACCTCCCGGTCGATGCGCGTAAAGACCCGGACGGCGCCACCGTCCTGACTCGGCGCTGAGAAAATAAAGAAACCCTTGGAGGATTTTGCAGAACCCGGCGTCTGTATCGAATGAGCGTTCCGCAATTTGACGGGCGCCGCGATGCTTAAGGGGGTTTAGGCATGGTCATCCGGCCGGAATGGATGCTGATCGTCGGTGTGTTCATCACCGCGACCGCGCAGGCTCAAGATCGCAGCTTTCACTTCGAGATTTCCAATCAAAGCCTGTCGCAGGCCCTACGCGACTTCGGACACATCTCGGGTCAGGAAGTCATTTTCACCGAGGACATGGTGGTGGGTCTCGCCACCTCGCTCGAAGGCGATTTCACGGCGCAAGATGCCTTGGACCACTTGCTCTCGGGCACCGGTCTCATCGCGGAACGCTCGCCGTCCGGCGCCATCATGATTCGGCGGCCACCGCCGCCGACCGTCGAGAAAGCGCAGCCCGCCGAACCTCCGGTCGCGGCGAGCGCGAACCTTGAAGAAGTGATCGTGACCGCCACGAAGCGTGCGGAGAATGTGCAATCCGTTCCGGCGTCGGTGTTCGTCGCGACGGCCGCGAGCATGGAGCGGGCGGGCGTGCGCGACTTCGATGATCTCGTGAAGATCACGCCGTCTCTCACCATCACCAAGACCAGCCAGCCCGGTAACAACAGCATCAACATCCGCGGCATCGGTACGTACGCTTATTCGATTGCAACCGAATCGAGCGTCGCGGTGGTCATCGACGATATTCCGCAAGCCTTTCAAGCCGCCGCATTCTCCGCGCTCGTCGATGTGCGTCAGGTCGAGGTGCTGCGAGGTCCGCAAAATACTCTGTTCGGCAAGTCGGCTTCCGCAGGCGTCGTCAACATCACGACGGAAGCGCCCACCGAAACCTTTACCGCTCGCGCGGAAATCATGCACACCGACGATCACGAAGAGCGCTATCAAGCCACCGTATCGGGGCCGATCGCGGAGACACTGAGATTTCGCCTCGCCGCGAACTATAGTGACTACCAAGGCAATGTCTACGATCTATCGACCGGCACTTGGCTCAACGGCCAAAGCACGACCACGGTGCGCGGGAAATTACTCTGGGAGCCGAACGACGATTGGACGGTAACGTTCTCTCCCTACTTCACGCGTACGCCGTCGACCTGTTGCGCGGGTGCGCCCTATTTCATCAGCCCAGGCGTTACTTTCGGCAGATCCAATGTTCCGCAGTCCGTGATTCTGCGCGGCATCACGGTGAGCCCGGACAATCGTTACACGCGGCTCGATGTTCCGGCGCGCGGCGATGGCAGAGACTTTGGCACTGGCCTGAAAGTCCAGCGCGAGATTGGTGATCTGAGCCTGGCTCTGATCTCGTCTTATGATCGATACGACCTGATCGATCGGCAAGACACGGACGCCAGCGACTTCGATTTCAGCACTGTCGCGCCGACTGCGCCGCCGGGCGGCTCGGCCAATGGCGGCTTCTTCAACATCAGCTCCGTGACGGACGAGCTGCGCTTGACTTCGGGCAGCGAGCAACGATTCCGCTACGTGACCGGCCTCTACTACAGCCGAACCAGCTCGCAGCGGGACTTCGTGCGAGGCTCGAACGCGCTCGGCCCTTACAACAGACTGAGCTCGCTACCCTCGACGAATAGCACGGCTTATGCGAGCTACATCTCGCATGCCGATGCCATCAACTACGCCTTGTATGGCCAGTCGACTTATGACCTCACGAGCAAGCTCGCTATCACCACCGGGCTGCGAGCGAATCGCGAAGAGATTCAATACAACTTTGTCGACCGCGGCAACAATGTGACTTACGGTTTACCGGACTGCTCCAGTACTTCGCCGACGCTCGCAATCCAAACTTGCAATGACGATACGTCGATAACCGGCCGGGCCAGCTTGCAGTACCGATTGAACGAAAACAGCATGATCTTCGGCGGCTACTCGCGTGGCTATAAGGGCCTTGCTTATGACTTGACGAGCACCCTCACGACGCGGACGCTGTTGACGAGTGGTCCGCTCAGAGGCACTCCAGTAGCGGATGCCGTCGCGGCCAAACAGCCGATTCCGGAGGAAACCGTCAAGAGCTATGAGATAGGACTCAAGAGCACGCTCTTCGATCGCGTGACTTGGAATGTCACCGTCTTCGATGAAATATTCTCAGGTTTCCAAGCTCAGAGCCGCGACCAGCTGACTGGTCAAAACATACTCAACAGCATCGGCAAAGTAACGTCTCGCGGAGTCGAGACAGAGTGGGCCACGGTCATCGGCAACCTCACACTGAATGGCGGCGGCGCCTACAACCGCGCGACCATGGATAGCTTTCCGAACGCCAATTGCTACACACAGCAGACCGCTGCTCAAGGCTGTGTCGGCGGACAACAAGACCTCTCGGGCAAGCCGCTGTTCAACGCGCCGAAGTGGAATGTGAGCATGAACGGCCAATACGATTTGCCATTGGCCTTGGGCATGTTCGGCATGAACGACTGGCGCGGATTCGTCTCGGGAAGTTATCGCTGGCAATCGCAAGTGATCTTCAATCTGCTTCAGGATCCGGATTCGGTGCAGGAAGCTTACGGCCTGTTCGGTCTCGCCGTCGGCGCACAGAACGAGCATTGGAAGGTCACGCTCTTTGGCAATAACTTGTTCGACAAGAGTTATGCGTTGACTCGTGGGCGAAGTGGGCAATTCAACATCAGTCAGACAGCGGTTCCGCCTACGAACGCCATTGGCTGGACACCTGCGCGCGATAGTGAGCGGTATCTTGGCGTGCGTCTCGCGGCCTACTTCTGAGCGGTTGCATGCAGACACGGAAGTTACTCGCACTTGCCGCGGTGTTACCGATGGTCGTGGCAGGTGCGAGCTCAGCGCAACTCGCAGCATCGGCGCAGCTCGCATCATCAGCGCGGCCCGCATCGTCGCCGCGGGCTTATAACGCCATCGTCGCAAGCCGAATCCGGCCGCAAGCCGAACAACTCTTAGTGCAGCTGGCGCGGGACGGCCGCAAGCTTTCCATGGATGGCGTGCCGGTCTTCAACGGTGCGGACAAGTTTCTGCCGGGCAAAATCGCGATTGGACTGGCGGAATTCTTGGTTACCGTTCCCGCGGACGATGCGCGGCGCTCAGAATATATCGCGGACTTCCGCCGCATCGCCAAACTCACCGTCGATGATGCCAACGATTCCTGGGGCATCTACTACTATCTGTCCGCTCTCAACAAGCTTCGCAAGGCGGGCATGCTTCGGGACGCGTTGGATCCTCTAACGCTTGCGAAACTGCGAGTGCGGCTCGACTGGCGCACCTTCGTCGATGCGGACACCTTCACGCTGATCGATCACCCGAACAATTACTACTGCGTGGCATTTGGCATCGCACGGCTTCGAGTGGTGATGGGGTGGGAAGAGGCTTCAGGCTCGGAGCGCTTGCTCGAGAAAATGCTCGCGCATTACCGGGAGTTCTCCGGTGTCTACGGTTTCGCCGACGAAACCGATGGTGAGGGCCGCTTCGATCGATATAGCGTCTTGCTCAGCGCCGAGATCGCTCAGCGCTTCCTCGAAACCGATTCACGGCCGCCAAGCGAAGTGATCGGGTGGCTAAGGAAATCGGTTGACGTGATGCTGCCCCGCCTCAACGCCGATGGCGAAGGCTTCGAATACGGCCGCAGCTTAGGGCCGTATGCTGATACAGCAATCGTCGAAGTGCTCACCGCGGCGGCTGTGATGGGCGTGCTGAGCCCACAAGAAATGGCGCTTTCTTATGCTTATGTCTCGCGAGCTGCGCAACGCTATGTTGAATTCTGGCTGAATCCGGACACCGGCTCCGTGGATCTTTGGGATCGCGGCCGGCGCACCGATGCTTATCGCGGCAAGTTCCGCATTCTGGGAGAGAACCTATCGCTCGCGCATCAGTTCATTTACACCAATGAGAATTGGAATGAGCTGGGCTACCAGGACAAAGAGCCGATGGCGGATTTCGCGCAGGCGCTGAATCACCTGCCGAAAAGAACCGTCACTTGGTTTGCGCGCGGCGAGTTCGACCGCATGTTACTGACCCTGCGAGACCGCGATCACGTGATTGGCTTGCCGCTCGTGAACGGCGGTGTCAGCCAACACATGCACAGTCCGTATTTCCCGATGCCTTTTTCCCCTGGAATGCTGGTGGGCATAGCGGATGGAAGCTCGCCGCAACTGATTCCTCAGTTCATCTTGGATGACGGATCGGTGCTAGCGCCGTTAGCTTACTTTCAGGACGTGAAAGTCATCGAGCGAGGCGCAACGACGGTCGTGACGTTTCGGCAACCTCAGCTCGACAAGCTGGGCGCACAAGAGCCGCAGCCGGATAGCCGCCTCTCGATGACATCTACCTATACCTTTTCGCCAGGGCGCATCACGCGTGTCGACATTTACACGCCGGAACGTGCACTGAATCTCAAAGCGCTGAAGATGGAATACGCAACGTATTCCGACAAGGCGACACTCAAGGGCTCGTCGGTTTCATTCGGCCAAGGCGCCGTGCGGAAATTCGCTGCATTCGGCTTCGATGCCTGCCACACGGAGTCGGTGCGCGGCGACTCCGAATATCGAACGTCAACCGGCCCCTTCCTCAACCGCGTGTCGTGCGGCAGCGGACCGCTCAACCTTGCGAAGCCCATCACATTGAGCTGGTCTTTAAGCTATCGATAGGTACCATCAGCGCTTTGCCGAGGATGAAACGATGCAAGAAGACAGTGGGCAACGGCGCGAGTTCTTGATGCAACTGGGGCTCGGCTCGGCGGCGATGCTAGCGGGCGTGGCCGCAGCGCCTGCCGACGCGGTAGCCGAAACGCTGCCGCCCACTCCGCAGGAAAAGCCGAAGCATCATATTCGCTTCGGCGTGTGCGGCATCAGCCACGATCACATCCATTCGATGATCGGCGCGATCCAACGCGGCGGTGGCGAGCTGGTATCGGCTTGGGGCCTTGAAGCCGATAAGCTTGCGACTTTCGCCAAGCGTTATCCCGATGTGAAGCGGGTTAAGACTCAAGACGAAGTTCTCGACGACCCGTCGCTGCAACTCGTTTTGAGCTCGCATGTGGCGAACGAGCGCGCGGCCATCGGCGTGAAAGCGATGAAGCGCGGCAAGGATTTTCTAGCCGATAAGCCCGGAGTCACGACGCTTGAAGATCTCGCGCTGGTTCGCAAGACCCTCGCGGAGACTCAGCGGCTGTACGGCATTCTGTACTCGGAACGGCTCGAGGTGCCCGCGGCTGTTTATGCCGGCGAGCTCATTCAGCAAGGCGCCATCGGCAAGATCATTCAAACGATTAACCTCGCGCCTCATCAAATCTTTCAAAGCGGCGGCGATGCGGGCGGCGCCGGCGGCCGGCCGGATTGGTTCTGGAACGACAAGCAGTTCGGCGGCATTTTGTGCGATATCGGCTCGCACCAAGTCGATCAATTTTTGTACTACACGGGGTCGAAGACGGCTGAGGTCGTCGCATCGCAGGTCGCCAATATTCATCATCCCGATCGTCCGGCCTTTCAAGATTTCGGCGACATGATGCTTCGCGGGGACCAAGGTTTCGGCTATGTGCGGCTCGACTGGTTCACACCGAAGGGCTTGGGCACCTGGGGCGATGGGCGCTTGTTCGTGCTGGGCACAGACGGCTACATCGAAGTTCGCAAGTACATCAACGTCACGGTGGGCAAGCAGCGCAATAACCTGTTCATTGTGGATAACAAACAAGCGCGCTACATCGATTGCTCGAACGTTGCCCTACCCTTTGGACCGCAGTTCGTCGCTGACGTTGTCAACAGAACTCACACCGCGCAAGACCAGAACATGTGTCTGCTGGCGGCGGAGCTTTCCATCAAAGCGCAGGCCAACGCCAAGCGCGTAACGCTGAGTGCGTAGCTCGATCGCTTAGAAATCCGAATTGCTGACGAAAGCGAGCATTCGGCCGTCCGGTGACCAGGAGGGCACGTTTATCGTGCCCTGCCCACCGTACACATAGGCGATCACCTGCGGCGTGCCTCCCGTGATGGGCATCAGCCGCAAGTAAACTCGCTTGTAATACGGATGCTCGGCCGGCGGAATCTCGTCCACATAGCTGATGATCGCGATCTGCTTGCCATCCGGCGAGATATGCGGAAACCAATTGTTATATTCATCGTTGGTGACTTGCTGTGGGTCCGAGCCATCGGGCTTCATGCGCCAGATCTGCATCTTGCCGCTGCGAGTCGAATTGAAATAGATGAATTGCCCGTCCGGCGTGAACTCCGGGCCATCGTCCAAAGCCTTCGCGGTGGTCAGGCGAATCTCTTTGCCGCTGCCATCCGCGGCAATTTTGTAGATATCGAACTCACCATTGCGGCCGCCGGTAAAGACCAGAAACTTTTTATCCGGTGACCAACCGTGCAGATAAGACGGCGTCAGCGCGGTGATGCGCTTCGGAATCCCACCGCTCACGGGCACCGTGAAAATCGTGGACTGACCTGCGCCCGTGCTTTGATCGCTGATGCCGAGCATCGTGCCGTCGAAAGACAGCACGTGGTCATTGTTGTTGCGGTTCGCGAAATTCGTGTCGATCAGGCTGGGTTGACGAGTCGCCAAGTCGAACCGATACAACCGGCCGCGCGTACTCGCATCGTTGCCGCTGGTGTTGAAGATCAGGGCGGACCCATCCGCCGTCCAGTTAGGCGCTTCGAACGGCACACGCGAGCTGTGAATGATCTGTCGATGCCCGGTTTGGAGATCTAGCAACTCGAGATGACTGCCGATGTAGTCGCGATACGGAACAAAACCCTCCTTCGCGGGACGGATGATGCGCACATCGCGAAACACGGCCTGCTCGATGACGTCCGGGTTGTGCGAGGTCAAGAAAAGGCCGACGTAGGGCTCACCGCCCACATCGATATCCGCGATCTCACGAGTGGTGTACGGATCGCCATAGCGCGCCGCCGAAAAGAGGTATCGGTTGCCGCGTCTTTCGAGTTGAATGACATCCGCACCGCGGCTCGCCGACTCGATCTGTTCGGTCACAGCGCCCGGAGCCCGCCGAAACTGCAGGGACGTAAGTCCATCGCCGTGAACAGCGGTATCGACATAGGGGGAATCGGCTTCGAGGCTTCGTCGCACGATCCATCCGGCCTTACGGTGCGGATCGACGCCCTTGCCGACAAACTCCACGCGCGCCTGCAGGATGAAGTCTCCCTGCAGCTGACGCCACGCCAAGTGAAACTCGTCTCGCGCGCCCCACATGTTCGTGCCGCCGGCCGTTAACACGTACTCTTGAGATGCGCCGTTGTAAGTGGCAGCGCCACTCAGCTTCGGCTTGCCGACATCAGCGTGATTTTCAAACTGACCGACGGGACTGGCAGCGGAGCGGCCTGCTTGCCCGATGAATGCGAAGCACGCCACCAACACCAAGGCATTCGACCGATAGACCGCAGAATTCATCGCGTAACCCCCTCAGCGCTTCCTTGTCGCCGAGAGATATTAACCGCACCGGGAAACGAATGCTGCGCCCCAGGCTTGCGCGATCGAAATCCGCAGGCGCGAGTTGATGCGCTTTGCCGATCGTGCGATCAATGAACTCGAACGTCTGATCTAAAGCCTCCAGACTGGCCTTACGAGTAGCGTCTGGCGTGGCCCCCACGAAGCTGTGGTCGACATGCGGGATTTCGATCAGATCCGCTTTTACACCCTGTGCCCGTAGAGCTTTATAAAAGCTCCGCGATTGATCAATGGGGACAACGCGATCGCGAACACCGTGAATCAGCAACATGGGCGGATCGGTCGCGTCCACAAAGCTCAGCAGGCTCGCCGCTCTGAGCTGCTCCGGGTCACAGCCTGAACGGTTGCAACCCAAGTACCGGTAAGGAGCGGATGATGGCGCTTTGCCGAGCGTCGAAAAATCGAATATGCCGTACCAAGCGACAACGCCCTGTACACAATCCGCTTTAGAGCTTGCGTCACAAGTCACTCCCGCAAGCGCGGCCAACTTCCGGCGCAAAACGCTCAGCGTGATAAACGCCTTTCCACGAGGGCACGGCTTGCGGCTCCCGCCATCTCAGCTCGCGCACCGGCGGCGCGGCGAACGGCACGCCGCGGTACACATGAACACCGGAGTCGAGCAGCTGTCCTGAAATGAGACCGCCTTCAGTTTGCAGCACATCTTGCGTTCGCGAATCGATCTTTCGATACGCGACTCGATTCGCTTGATAAGACGCGAGCCAGAGTTCGCCGTCGACGATCGCTCCAGTCGAGGCTCCATTGAATCGCTCGTTCGGGCCGGCGTAAGCGAGGAGCTCGAGCTCGAAGCTCTCCGGAGCCAGGGCGGCAACGGCGTAGCCCCGATGACAGCTCATGTCGTCCGCTTTGCCATCCACAACCTTGCGGGTGCCGCCGCACGCGGGCTCGTCGAACTGCATCCCGGCCGCGATGAGCCTGTTCCCGTCCCAATGAATATTGTCCGGCATGAAACCGGGCGCGACGACCTTGCGCGTCGCGCTCGCGGGATTCGTGCGCAAGAACTCAACCACCGCATGCCAGCCGAACGCGACGACATAGAAGCTCTTGTCGTCGCGCGATGTTTCGATACCGTTGTTCCCAGGTAGCTCAGTGCCGGGAAGGGGACGAAAACCTTTACTGCCGGGCGCCCATTCATAGACGCCGCCGGTTGGATGGCCCTTCACCAAGTCCGCGATCGATGTGCCGGGGCGAATGAGAACGGACGCCAGAATCGTCCCATCCGAATAACTCGCAACGCTATTAGCGGCCAGCCCACCGGGCATGAGCACGCACCCGTTCCAAATCAAGCCAGGGGTAGCGCCGCGCGCATCAACGGTGAAAATCTCTATCGCTTCGCGACCGCCGTGATTGGTGGCGTACAAGGTGAACTGCTTGCCCAGCCGCTCGCGCAAACTGATGCCCTGAACGTTGAGCAACTTCGGATCGGGAGCGGAAGTGCAGTCCGTATAGGCTTTCTCATCGCGCTTGATCTGCTCCCTTTCGCCCGTATACCAGCGCAACACCTGCTTCGACCGCGTATCAACGAGGCTCAGCCCCGCACCATCGCTGAAGCCACTGACAACGAGCCAGGGCGTGCCCGGGATGCGCACGAGATCTTCCGGCCGGTCGAGTCCGCAAACAAAGCTCAGCTCCTGCGCGGGCTCACAGGAAGTCTTGTCCCATCCGGGGTACGTAAAGTGGGTCTGCGCCCGAACCGATGATGTCGAAAGCAAGAGCGCGCCGCACAGCAGAGCGATTCCCGACACGCGCATGACCAAGACCTTGCCTACATCCCGATTCGAACGCCGACGTAAAAAGACCTACCGACCGCATCGAACACAGCGGTATCCGTGCTCGTCTGTGAGCTGCTCACGAAGACTGAATCTTTGTCCGTCAGGTTTGTGACGCCGGCACGAATTTGCCACGAGTCGCTGACATCGTAGGTCCCGACGAGATCGAACAGATTGTAGGTCGGCACGCCGAAGCCTGGATTGGTCGGGGTCGTAACCGAAGTTACATCCGCCATGGCGTTCTGAAAGCGCCATCGAAACGACACGGTCGCCCCACCAAGACCGTATCCCAAAGTGGTCAGCGCCTTCCAGCGGGGAAACGTGGACGACAGAGTGTAGTTGGCGGCAATGGTGTTAGTGCCATCGAAATCCTGAAACGCTGCGCCGGGCAAGGTCTGAACAGAGTAGCGATGCAGATAACCGATGCCGCTGTTGATAAACACTCGCCCGCCCAGACTCGCAAGTCCGATGTCCTCCAGCTGAGTATTCCAAGTGAGCTGCAAATCGACGCCATCGGTCTTGAGACCGCCGAGATTCAAGTAAGGCGTATTGATGACTTGGAGTAAGCCATTCGCATCACGCTGTAGCAACGCGCAGAACTGGTTGTTGGCCGCATAGCCGGCGTTCGAACCGTCCAAGTTATAGCACTTGCTCAGCGCCGTGAGACCCGGCACCACCGATATGACTTCGCTGATGCTGATGTTGTAATAGTCGACCGACGCCGCAAGATTAGCGAGCCACGGCGATTCGCCGCGGGACTGCCATGAGAAACCTAAGTTGTAAGTATCGGCGATCTCCGGATCGAGCCCGGAATTGCCGCGGGTCAGACCGGCCGTAGCCGTGGTGGGAAATGTGTAACTGTCGATCACAGCCGCCGGCACGCCTTGCGCGAGGCAAAGCGAGCGCACATTAGCCCCCGCCGATCCTGTTCGCGCCGACGATCGAACGTCGCAAGGGTCTCCGATTGCGGCGGGAGGTGTGCCGAACGCAATTTGCGAACCGCTCGCGCCTGCGAAGAGCTCACCGATATTCGGCGCGCGCACCGCTCGTTGGTAGCCACCGCGCAGTAGGAAGCCCTCTAACGGTGTCCATTTTACGTCGCCTTCATAACTGTTTACCGCTCCGGAGGTCGAATAGTCCGACCGGCGAACGGCCGCGCCGACACTCAATCTTCGGGCGAAAGCCATATCTTTGAGTAAAGGCACATCGATCTGTGCGGCAAACTCATCGACTGAAATGACACCACTCGATGCGGAAGAGGCGATCACGGCTTCGATGTTCTGCGCGGCGAGTTGCGAGTCTGGACTGTATTCGTAGGTATTACGGCGATGATCCGCCAGCAGCGCGAGCATGACTTCGCCGGCCGGGAGCGCGAACACCGGGCCTTGAATCACGCCCTGAAAGTTAGATTGGCTGAGATCCTCACTGCTCTTCGCGGTCGTGGTCATATAGGCCTGACACGCAGCCGAAAGATTGCTGCTGTTGTCGAGGCCAAATGGATTGAAGCCACCGGCGCAGATGGAATTACCGCCGTCCGGTGCATTCAATAGATTTTGCACTTGGCTCTTCAACACCGCGTTGTAGTTAGACTGCAGATGATCGGTCTTGTCATAAGCGGCAAAGACATCCCAAGTCCATTCCTTTAGCGGCAAATCCCCGCGCAAGCCCGCGAGGAACTGCGACGTGGTGTATTGCTCGTTCCACGCTTTCACCGGAATGCCGACATAGCGCCCATTCCAAGTAAACGAAGCAGCGGGGTTCGGCCTGGACGCCAATAGCGTCCGCAGATCGCCTGGAATAAAGGGATTGCTCACCGGAATGGTCGTGAGCGACCCGAATTGAGTGAGACTGCGGCCGCTGCTCGTGTACACATCCGAATCCACATACAGCACTTGCCCATAACCGACTAGCGTCGGCGCAAACTCATACTCGAGCTTACTGAATATCGATTTGCGGTCGAGCGGATTCTGAATGATGGTCTGCGGCCCCACCGGCATGCGCACATTGCCTGCGAGCAAAGCATAGCCATCCGACGCCGGGCCCTGATAATTCTTTGCGCCGGTCTGCGTAAATAGAGAGCCGTTATCGTTGAATCCAAGATTGAGTGTGTTGCTTACCGGCGTCGTCGCGCCATAACTTGCAAACAAGGAGTTGACGGAGGCTTGATTTGGCAAATTCGTCGGCGCCGGCACGAACGTGCCCTGACCGATAAATGAAGACGGGGTAACGAATGTGAAGAACGGGCGCTCAGAACCCGCAAGCCCTTGTCGATGCGAGTAACCGAGCGATAGCAGCGCCGTGCCCTTCTCCTCTGCGAATCCGGTGCCGAACGCAAGTGATGCCTGCGTCTGACCTAAGTCGCCTCGTTCCGAATTGCCGTATTGAATATCAGCCTGCACGCCATCGAGTTTTTTCAACGTGATGAAATTAACGACGCCCGACATCGCATCGGAGCCATAAACAGCCGATGCGCCACCGGTTATGGTCTGCACGCTCGAGAGGATCGATTCCGGAATGAAATTGATATCGACCGTCCCGAAGATGTCCGCCAAGGGCAGACGCCGACCATCCAACAGAACCAAGTTCCGATTTGCCCCCAAGGCATGCAAGTTCAGGGTGGCATGCCCGCCCGTGCCCTGCCCTCCGTTACCGGATGTGCCCGCCGGTGAAAACTGCGGCAGCTGATTGAGTGCGGATTCGAGCGTGATGCCGCCGCTTTGTTTCAAGTCTTCAGCGGTGGTGATGACGATTGGACTCGGAGAGACGCGGTTCGGATCTTGAATCAACGAACCGGTGACGACGACCTCCGCCAGGCCTTCATCGGGTTTTTCGTCTTGCGCGTAAGCGGTCGCGACAACGAGCGCTGTGAACGCGCCGGCCAGCATTCCGTTCACAAATCTGTTTCGATCGCGCAGGCGTGATCGAAGTCGATTCGAACGTCTCATGAGCAATCCCCCTACTCACACATCGAAGACGCAAGACTCACATCGCCGAATTAGGCTACATGTACTAGTTCGTACATGTCAATGAAATGCAGCCCGGATGACCGAATCAGATCATTGTGCCGCGGCCGAAAGGTCCGCGGATTGCGCGCGACGCGAGCTGACGAGCTCATCGAAATCACGACGCATGTCGTCGGCATTCGGAACGACCCCGGTGAACAGATGAAACGCGCCGACCGCTTGATAAATCGCCATGCCACTACCGTCTATGGTTGCGCATCCAATCTCGCGCGCAACGCGAATCAGCTGAGTTTCCAGGGGAAAATAGACGATCTCCGCGACCCAGTGAGACGGCTGAAGCCACTCTCTTCTCAAAGGCAGACCCGGATAGCTCGACATGCCTGTCGGCGTCGCGTGAATGAGCCCGTTCGCGTTTTCCAGAGCCGCGGCAATGTCGGTCACGGCAAGCGCGCGGCCCGGCCCGAAGTGCATGCAAAGATCCGCGGCCAGCCGCTCGGCTCGGCTTTGATCCTGGTCACTCACCATCAGCTGCAGCGCGCCCAAATCCAGAATCGCGTGAGCGACCGCCGCTCCCGCGCCGCCGGCACCGAGCTGCACGACTCGATCGAGCGCAGCGTCCGCAGCACTCCGCTTAAAAGCCTGAGCGAACCCCCAACAATCCGTGTTATGTCCGACGCGCCTACCGTTGTCGAACACGACAGTATTCACCGCGCCGATCTGTCGCGCATCCTTGGAGAGCTCATCGAGATACGGAATCACAGCTTGCTTGCAGGGATGCGTGACATTTAGGCCGCGAAATCCGCGTCTTTCCGCTGAGCGAAGCAGATCGGAAAGCTCACGGGAATCCGCCTCGAGCGTTTCGAGATCGATAAGCTCGTATGAGTACTCAAAGCCTTCGCGGTCGCCGGCGCGCTCGTGCATCGCGGGCGAGAGCGACCCCTGGATGCCACGGCCGATGAGGCCAACTCGATATGCCCGAACGTTCTGATTATTCAAGCTAGGCTCGGAATGTTTCTCACACCGCGATCCAGGGTAATGTACTATCTAGTTCAATCAGTGCATCATAACGCCTGCGCGGATGTCAATCTGAGTTAAGGGGCGCGATATCTTGCCGCAGACTTCAGCACTCTCCGCTTCGCAAGCCGATGGCATGCCGCGGGCGACCCGCGCGCGGTTTCTGATCATTGCGCTCATCACGGCCGGCACGATGATCAACTATCTCGATCGCACAGTGATCAGCGTCGCCGCGCCCTTGCTCACCCAGGACCCTCGCGTTCTTCGGGCAAGGCATGTGCAACCTCGGGTGGACTTTGCTGACGGACGTCGCGCCGAAGCAGCTCATCGGCCTCACCGGCGGCGTGTTCAATCTTTGCGCCAATCTCGCGGGCATCGTGACGCCGCTGGTGGTCGGCTTCGTCGTGGCTGCCACCGGCTCCTTTGCTTGGGCCCTCGCCTTTATCGCCCTGCTCGCCCTCGTCGGGGTGCTGTCGTACGTGTTCCTGCTCGGCGACGTACGGCGCGTCGAGTTTACTGAGCCGCCGGTTCGATGAGATCTTACGAATGCTAACGTCGATCGCCACGGTTTCCATCAGCGGCAGTCTTGAAACCAAGCTGCGCGCCATCGCCCAAGCCAAGTTCGATGGCGTCGAGATTTTCGAGAACGACCTGCTGACTTCGAACGCATCCGCGCGCGAGATCGGCGCTTTGATCCGCGACCTCGGCTTGCAGTGCACGCTGTTTCAGCCGTTTCGAGATTTTGAAGGAATGCCGGATGCTCTGCGGCCGCGCATTTTCGAGCGGCTCGAGAAGAAGTTCGATCTCATGCAAGAGCTCGGCACCGACCTCCTGCTGATCTGCTCGAACGTGTCGCCCGCTGCATTGCCCGATCGATCTCGCATCGTCGCGGATTTTCGTGAGTTAGGCGAGAGAGCAGCGCTACGCGGCTTGCGAGTGGGATATGAGGCGCTCGCATGGGGCCGGCACGTTTGGGATCATTGTGACGCGTGGTCCATCGTGCGCGACGTGAACCACCCTTCTGTCGGTCTTATTCTCGATAGCTTCCATTCTCTCGCGCGCGCGATCCCGAACGAGAGCCTGCGGGATATAGACCCCAGCCGTATCTTTATCGTTCAACTCGCCGATGCGCCGCTCATGCAGCTGGATTTCCTTTCTTGGAGTCGCCACTTTCGCAATATGCCTGGGCAAGGCGATCTCGCACTCGTCGACTACGTTGCAACGCTTCTGCAGCTCGGCTACGCCGGCCCCTTGTCGCTCGAGATCTTTAACGATCGGTTTCGTGCCAGCTCCGCCGCGGCGGTCGCGGTCGATGGTCATCGTTCGCTCACCTATCTCTACGATCAGGTCGCGCGCCGGCTCGCGCCGCGTGTTTCGCCCAAACTGCCCCCGCGCGCGCGGACTCGCGGCGTGGAGTTCGTCGAATTCGCGGCGAACGAAGCAGAGGCTCACGAGCTCGGCGTGTTCTTTGCGTCACTTGGCTTTTCTCCGGCCGCACGCCACCGAAGCAAGGACGTGACGCGATGGCGGCAGAATGGCATCAACTTCGTGGTCAACTGCGAACCAGATAGTTTCGCGCGCGCCTACGACGGGATGCATGGTGCTTCCGTGTGCGCCATAGGACTTTCCATCGAGCAAGTGCCTAGCGTGCTGTCGCGTGCGGCAGCGCTGCAAATTCAGCGCTTCACGCAGCCTATCGGGCCGGGCCAATTGGAGATTCCATCGATTCGCGGTGTCGGCGGCAGTCTCGTTTATCTCATGGAAGCGGGGTCCGAAGACTGGATATGGGACAATGAGTTTGCCGATGCCAATGATTCGCACCGAGACCTCAGTGGCGCGGGTCTGCTACTCGTCGATCACATCGCGCAGACGATGCAGTACGAAGAGATGTTGTCTTGGCAGCTTTATTATTTGTCACTTTTCGACATGTCCAAAGCGCCGGCCGTGCAGATCGCAGATCCGCTGGGCCTCGTTCAAAGTCAGGCGATCGAGTCCCCGGAAGGCGCGCTGCGTTTCACGCTAAACGGCTCGGCGAGCGCGCAAACGCTGTCCGCGCGATTTCTCCAGGGATATCGCGGCGCCGGCGTTCAACACATTGCGCTCGCGACCGCGAACATTCTCGAAACCGCTGAGCGCTGCAAAGCGCTGGGCCTACCGGTGCTCCCGATTCCAAGGAAC
>Ga0307515_10001515_pt1 | contig 51982 bp, 48 predicted proteins | sample 17_EM_MG_FD_194513 | JGI IMG/M metagenome (GOLD analysis project Ga0307515, IMG submission 194513) | Populus trichocarpa ectomycorrhiza microbial communities from riparian zone in the Pacific Northwest, United States - 17_EM | ecosystem: Host-associated > Plants > Roots > Unclassified | place...
TCTACCGAAGTTCATAAGTCTACCGAACCACGACGGCAATCAACAACTGATTTGAGTCTAAGTCGTCGACGGAGCAACGAACTTCAAAAGGGGGGATGACCGTGTCAAAAATGCGTCCTACCGACAAAACCAAATGCCCACCAAGAGGCAGTCTACCGAGACACACTGAGAAGTCGACCGAGAAGTCTACTGAGAAGTCGACCAGTCAAGTCCTACCGACAAGTCAAAAGCCCACCAGGAAGCAGTCTACCGAGACACACACTGAGAAGTCGACCGAGAAGTCGACTGGAAAGTCTACCAAGTCAACCAAGAATCTATTGAAGCCTCCTTTCGAGAGCGCAACCATGATGTCGACCGGATGGTCACTGAAGCGGACTTCCAAAGACGATTACCTAGTCAAGCAGCGTCTACGAGTCAATGCCACTACCGGCTGCAAGATATATTCTATAGAGCATGCGGAAGCACTGCACAGAGCTCAGACAGCGCTCGCACGCTTGAACTTGGTAAGTATAACCATTGTAGAGAAGCTTATGTATTAGATGTCGACGAATTAGACGCGACTACACACACTTGACGTATACGATCAATGATCACCGAAGGCTACGACCGATGCCAGCAGCGGTAGCTCCCATCGATGCCAAGTCAAGAGCGGAAACTCTACCACCCTGACGATTCCGACAATGACCTACGCCGAGATACGAGCTACGGGAATGATGGTTGTTGGAGCATGGGTTAGGAAGTTGAGATATGCAGACGGGATCACTTTTAGATGTTTTCGTGTTTCTCTCTTCTCTTCTTCTCTTCTTTGGATTTCGGCCCGGTACAAATGGCGTCGGCACGGGTTTTTACCACCAGTCAATGGATGTGGAGTTTCCCCGTGCGCCGGATCCGCCGAAAGGTCGCCATTGAGCTGTACCGATCGGTTGTAGGACTTATGGGTTCGTACGATTGCGTATGTAGGATGATTGTTTCATTCTTTGTTTCCCTTTCCTTTCCTTTTCTCTTGTACGGTTTATGCAGCCCAGGAGGTCTGCGCCTAAAGAGAGGGATAATGTAACGGCGGCACGTGACCCAGGTCCGGGTAACGGCCATTCTATATAGTCGGCTCGCCACGAGACTTAGATCTCTAGCGATAATCTTACCTATACACCATTTTACTATCACTTGAGTCCACGTTTGCAACCGTATACCATAATTACCATACGTATGCCTATAAGGCCGAACGCTGGCGTACGCGCCATTACATCGGGGTCATGCTGATGAAAAGGTCATACAATGTCTGGTTCTGAATATCTAGATTATCTGCCAATAACAAATGGAGGGTTAGAAAGAGCTGAAATGGCCAAAGCAGTTTTCAACTCTAAGTATTTGTAGTTGCAAATGCCAAGTTCATCTGACAACCAGCAGCTGGCAAAAAGATGCACACAAGTCCACCCATTTCTTGACTCACTTACAATTTCTAGACTCAATTACTAACCTCTTAACCACTCTACTCAGTAGGGGGGAGAGGGGTTATAACTGCATCCACATTTGGTATAAAACTCAATTGATTTAAAAATATTAACAATGCAGTCACAATCTGACACAATTCTGGAAAACTGCATCTGCAAAATGTATTTCTGTCAATGGAAGCCTCTGGGAGTGTGTAAGAGTAGTCAGACAGGAATTCCAGTGTAGACACACTATGGGATTGTCTGGACTGATACAGTAGCCTTCAGGTACATCTGGGAGTGCTGCAGACACCCTCTCAGAATACACTAAACCAATGCCATTGCCTTCAGGTGCACCAGGGAGCACTGGTGACGAATGGGCATGAACACAGGCATTCTGCAGACAACCAGGGGAGCAGCTGGGAATGCAGGTGACAAGCCTGACATCACCTCAAATCACTGTAGAGCAGTGTGGAACAAATAGCATCACCTTTGGGACTGCTGCTGGTAAACTGGTAAATTGTAGTTACTACTGATTGTTAACTGACTTTTAAAGCTCATATATTCAGTGTGCATTCTCATCGATGTATCTATGTATCTCTGAAACTGTCCATCGGCACACAGTGTATATGGAATGGCTGCAGGCAGTGCTTGATAGAATGATGCATGGTGTGCCACATAATGGCAATCAGTGGATCTGCCAGTCCAAGAGTAAGATGTGGAGCGATTACTTGCAAAACCTTATGGGAGGTGAGGTGTGGAGAGCGGCACGATACGCAAACCCTCGAGCGGACATGACTGTGGAGGCCTTAACAGACAGAGAAGCCAACCAATCGAACACATCATTGGAAAAGGAGGAGATGCTGAGGCACAAATCCTTTCGCCCAAACGACGGCGACCGGTATTACGAACTACCAACAATGGGAAGCGCACTCACACGCGTCACTGAGCAAGCAGTCGAGCGAGCCTTATATTCTCAGTCAGGCACGAAAGCACCAGGACCAGACAAGCCGTCTTTTGGCGCTATACAGCTGCTCTGGAAGTGGGACAAAGAGAGGATTGTGACGCTGATGAGGGCGGCAATTCGCACGGGAAGACACCCAGCGGTATGGAAGCTGGCTTGGGGCGTGATGATTTGCACACCTGGCACAGACGACTATACACAGCTGAAGGCCTACCGCTCCATATTGCGCCTTAGCTGCATGGGAAGAGTGGTGGAGAATGTAGCCGCGGAGCTGCTGTCAGAAGAGGCCAAGAGAAGAGGGCTACTGAGCGACGTACAATTCGGAAGCAGGAATGGACGGTCAGCCATCGATGCAGCGACCATCATGGTCGACAGAGCTCATGCAGCTTGAACAAACTACCACATAACAGGCATGCTTCTCATGGACTTTAAGGAAGCCTTCCCGAGTGTGGCAAAAGGAAGTCTAGTCAACTTGATGAAGGTCAGGCAAATGGGCAGAGACTGTATACAACAGACGGAGAGCTTTCTGTCGGAAAGAATGGTGGAGATGATAATCGAGGGCAATGCCATGGAAAGACACCCAGTGGAGGCAGGGGTCCCGCAAGGCTCAGCTGTGTCACCGATCCTCTTTGCGATCTACATCTCAGGACTAATCAAGTGGGTCGAAGAGAATGTATCAGAAACCCAGGGGCTATCCATTTGTGACGACCTCGGCTGGGTGGTGACCGGAAGCGATGTCAACCATGTCGTCTCGATACTTGAGAGATGCGCAGCAATGATCATCCACTGGGGAAGCAGACAAGGGCTACAGTTCAACACTGCAAAGACGGAGGCGGCACCATTCACGCGGAGACGAGGCCACAGGAAACACCTCCGGCCAAAACTGACACCAAAGATCAGAGTCCGAAACGGGTCCATACGATTCAATGCACAGGCGACACGCTGGCTGGGCGTCTCGATGGACGCACATCTGACGTTCAAGGTGCGCCATAACCAATGCATGAAGGAAGCCAGGGCAGCAGAGGCCAGACTCCAAACCCTTACCAAGACATACGGAGTGGTTCCTGAAAGCGTAAGTGCCCTCCAAGTGGCCTGCGTCCAAGCGGTCGCACAATATGGGAGCGAGCTCTGGTGGGACCCCAGGGATGTAGGCAGGCGAGACGATCTCCAACTCCTCCTCAATCAACAAGCCAGATCCATCCTGGGTGCGCTGCCAGAAACCCCGCGGGGTGCACTAATGAAAGAGTCAGGGATTACACCGGCGCCAGTAACCTGAGACTCCGGACAACAGCGATTTGCAGCGAGACTAGAAAACGCATGCAGTAGCAAGCCAAAGGAGCTACACAAAAACCCCTCTTCTGGTGCACCGATATGAAGAGTAGTCAGGAAAGAGCATGAGCATGGGCGGACAACCGAAGGCATGAACTGGCCGGCCCCGGGCGAAGAACCAATGGGCACGACCACCATACTGGACGACACCACTGTAGCAAAAAGCGCTGCACAGCGCTGGGCAAGAGAGAAAGAAGCAAAAATCAAAGCAGGGGTCTGGATGTGGTGGACAGATGGATCGCGCTCAGACGATGGGCGAGTGGGAGCTGCAGCAGTGTGTAAACACTGAAATGAATCAAGGTTTCGCCCCAGCATTCTGGGCACCGGACGTCTGGAGCTCGTCAACGCCGAGCTGTGGGCGATTGGGCTCGCGCTTGACGTGGCGATCGAGAAGACAGAGACATTGCATATTCACGCAGTGAAGATGTTGGCTGAGATCAATGACTCACAGGCTGCAATTCGACCAGCGGCACACCTGGAGCCGGGCCCAGGGCAGCGACTGGGGAGGCGGATAAACAGAAGGGCACGGATTCTCCTCACCCATCGCATCGCGACCGAGATCCACTGGGTCCCGGGACACTCTGGCATCCCCGCAAACAAATCTGCAGACCTTCACGCGAACTTGGGCCAAGACGCAAGTGGAAGCACAACGATAGAGAGACCATACACCTCGGCCTCGAACAGGGCTACACGAATCTCTGAGGTAAGATCAGCAGCTAAGGCGGAGTGGGAGGCCAACAAGTGCCACAAGCACTTCAGCTACAGACTCAAGGGCATGGGGGGGACCAAAAGACCTATTCCGATGACAAGCGTAATATAGCTGGCTGCCAGTTTCTACCGACTAAAGTCCGGGCATGCGCCCACGGGAGTCTACCTAAATGGTTCGGCCACCGAGATGATGACCAATGCTGGTGGTGTGGAGGGACTGTGTCCCAGACACAAGAGCACCTCTTCCGCCACTGCAACCGGTGAAGAAATCACCAGAGAGAACGATGGAAGGGAGTGGAAAAGGTGATGGGCTGGAAAGCGGGCAGATGCCGGCACGGGCAGATCTCTGAGCTTTTGACCATACACGACTGCGACCAAGCAGTGATGGACTTCTTGGTGGCCACTGAGGTCGGGAAGTTTCCGCCCAGATGAAGTAGCGGTATGGAGCGGGCTCAGGGCTTGTGGCTCAGGAGCGGCACTGGTGGCAACGGGGTTATACCATTCTTTCTTTCTTTCTTTCCTTTGTGTCTTTCTCATATCTTTCATTTGTCAGTGGCGACCAACGGTGGCGGGGGGGGAGCACCACCATCTAGCCGGCTTGCCCGGAGGCAGAGGGGATATCAGGATCCTGTCATACTCTAATTAGAGTCAATTCAGTATGATTCAACAACAACAACAACATAATGGCAATCAAGTGAACCTAGGGATACACATGTACATCAGCGAAATGTAATTTGGTCCGGAAGCAACACGCAATCCTCCCAGACACGCCAGGCAACCTCACCAGTGCTTCTAAGTACTTCTAGATGCTCCCAGACCCCCCTGGAGCTAAGCAAAGTGCTCTCAGATTCAGCAAGAGCATTCAGAGGTGTTCCTGAAAGCACCTGCAGTTATGGAGGTACATTCAGGATGCTACGAGATTTGACTTATAGAATGGTCAGATTTGGGAGCTCCTGAGATCTCAGTGTGGATCTGTGGGAGGCTTCAAGCGCAGCTCTGCAGGAGACTTGGTGCCAGATTCTCAACGCAGTAGTTCTTAGGGTTCCATAAGCACAAGGCGTGTCATCTAGCATATTTGTCTTTGTTACAGTCACATGATTCGCTACCTCATAATATGGCATGCATTATTTAAGTATCTCTATATATATACATATGGTCAATCTGGCCACAGATGGTAGTCTAGCATAATCGGAGGAGCACCTGGAGACGCTCATTGAGAGAGCCTAGTGATGCACCACATGCAGGCCATTGTGGTGAAACGACGGAGCTAGAAGGCAGATAGCCCACCATCAACAGTCTGCCACACCTCCCACAACACCCAAATGGAACTCATGAGGGAGTGTGGTTGTAGCTCAAGGAGCGTAAGAAGAAGGTGAGAAGATATGATACTACCCAGCCGTGAGGATCCATGCAATGGGGTGGATCCACGACATATCAGAATGAGCAAGTGAGACCAAAAGTTGGGAAAGATAGAGTGTGTATTTGTGTTGTATGACAAGATGGGATGAAAATGGGATGCTGTACATCTACCCCGGGGTCTCCTGAATATATACTCCGCGTTACTGATTCCACCTCCGTTACCCCTGTATCTCCATACAATCACCGTCGCTCCTGAAAGGTGTACTTGGAGGCGGTGATCAAGCTAATTGGGAGATTCACTTGGAGGCCGAGATCAAGTGAACTGCAAGCTGCACTTTGAGGCCATGATCAAGCAGGTTTGGAGATGCACTTGGAGGCCGAGATCGAGTGAACTGAGAGATGCACCATGAGGTCGTGATCATGCGAGTTTGGAGATGCCATTGGAGACCAAGAATGGGTGAACTCAAGATGCCCTTGGAGGCCGTGATCGAGCGAGTTTCAAGATGCACTTTGTGGCCGTGATCGAGGGAGTGTGGGGATGCAATTGCACACCGAGATTAAGTGCACTGAGGGATACACTCCGAGGCAATGATCAAGCCAGTTTGGAGATGGAATTGGAGACCGAGATTGAGTAAACTCAGAGATGCGCCGGGAGGCCGTGATGGAGGGAGTTTGGAGATGCTCTTGCAGGCTATGATCGAGCGAGATTGGAGGATTACATGGAGGCAGTCGATTTGGAGGGAGGCGCGACGGCAGCTGAGACTCCATTCATTCCTTAACTTGTAATTGTGGGAATGTAGAGAGTTGAGAACAACAACATCCGCCGAGAGATGAGAAACTGGCTGGGAGCGGGAGACTGTCACTCTTGGGATGATGCTATACTTTGGGTATGCTGTACCGGGTATGTGCTGTAGTCTGTGTCAACTCATGATTATGGCATGGAGAGATGGAGAGGGATGACTTAACTTCGTGTTCTCAGGTGATGGTAGAGTTGAGCACAAGAGAGAGAGAGAGATCACAGGAGATGGGGGAAATCATCATGAGAAACTGGGACTGAAGAGAATTTTGTGTGCAAGTTGATTGACCATCCCCGAGACAGCAGGTACACGTCCCAATGCGGCGGGTAATAACACCAATACGAGGTCTTGTACACTCCATCAGGCAAGTCATACTGGCGATTTTTCATAGCCCCTCGTATCCTCCATATTGTGCTCATCCTCATCCCTCATCTCTGTCGGTCTTGTCCACAACTCTTCCCTCATCGCAAGAACACAAAGTTAAGTCATCCCACTCCATCTCTGCATGCCATCGTCATGAGTTCACGCTGAGTGCAGCATACACTGAGTACAACATACACTGAGTACAGCATACACCTAACATTGTCTGTCGTCCCTTCATTCTCACAATGTCGCATTGACCCCTAAATGTAGCTTCAGCTTCCAGCGTACCTCCCTACCAATCGACTGCAACCAGCCAGTTTGCCATAAGAGCTTCAAAGGTAAAGTCAGCTCGTCACATTGACACGGTTTCGAGTTAACAAACCAATGAATGGAGTCTCAGCACCTGGCGCGCCTCCCATTGACCGCGTCGAAGATCTATCACGGCCTTGGAGGGTATCTCTCAGTTCACACAATCTTGGTCTCCAATTGCATCTCCAACCTTGCTTGATCACGGCCTCCCAGTGCATCTCTGAGTTCACTCAATCTCGATACCCAATTGAATCTCCAAGCTCGCTCAATCACAGCATCGGAATGAATCTCTGAGTTCACTTGATCGTCAATTCCTCTCAAGCACCGCCTGCAGCCAGTCCAGATATACCATCTGTAGATTGGTAGCTATATAGATACATTGATACATAGATGAGAATACAAACTGAATTCATAAGTTGTAAAAATCTTTGAACAATAAGGAGTAGCGATGATTTCTAGGCGAACCAGCAACGTTCGCAAAGAAGATGTATTTTTTTCCAGACTGCTCTGCTGTGGGTCGGGGTACTCCCAGACATGTCACCGGCACTCCCAGGTTTGTCGCCAGTGCTCCCAGGTGGTCCCAGGCTTGTTGTCAGCACTCATAGGCCTATCGCCGGAGCTCCCAGTTACTCTGAAGGCCGGCAGGAATGCCCTCCCAGGGTCTGATTCTCTCCTGATATTGACTCATCTAAGTTTGCACTCCACATCCTCTCGGACACTCCCGAAGGCTTCTGGTGACTAAGATACAGTTTGCTGATGATTCGAGGTGCACTTCGAGGCCGAGATCAAGTGAACTCAGCGATGCACTTGGGAGCCGTGATTGAGCGAGTTTGGTGATGCACTTGGAGGCCGAGATCAATTGAACTCCAAGATGCACTTGGAAGCCGTGATTGAGCATGTTTGGAGATGCACTTGGAGGCCGTAATTGAGCCTGTTGGGAGATGCACATGGAGTCCATGCTGGATCAAGATTGGAGGAGTACTTGGAGGCGGTCGATCTGGCGGCAATTGATCTGGAGGCAATTGATCTGGAGGCGGTCAATTGGGAGGCAGTCAATCTGGTGGCAGTGAATCTGGAGGTGGTAGATCAGGAGGCATGTGCGATGGATGCTGAGACTCTATTGATTTGTTAACTCACAATTGTGGGAATGTAGAGAATTGAGTACAGCAAGATCTGCAGAGAGACTGGCTCGGAGCAGGAGATAGTAGATCTTAGGATGATGCAGTATGCGGTCTATGCAGTACTCAGTGTATGCTGTACTTGATGTATGCTGTACTCAGTGGATGCTGTAGTCAGTGTATGCTGTACTCGGTGTATGCTGTACTTGGTGTCAACTTTTGATCATGGCATGGAGAGATACCGAGGGATAACTAAACTTCGTGTTCTTAGGTGACGGTTGAGTTCAGGACGAGACCGAGAGAGAAGAGATGAGATGGGGCAAATCTTCATGACAAACTGGGACTTGGAGAATTTCATGTGCGAGTCAATTTACCATCCCCAATACTGCCAGGTATGAGTCCCAATCCAGTGTGTAATTACACTGATACGAGGTCTTCCCAACCCGCTCAGCGAAATTTTACCCTTGGTTTCTCATATCCGCTCTTATCTTCCACATTGTTCTCATCTTCATCCCCCATCTCTCTCTTTCTCTTCCACAACTCTACCATCATCGCAGAACACAAAGTTCAGTGATCCCTCTTTATCTCCCCATGGCATGATCATGAGTTGACACCGAGTACAGCATACGCCAAGTACAACATACACCGAGTACAGCATACATTCAGTACAGTATACACCGAGTAAAGCATGCACCGAGTACAGCATACACCGAGTACAGCATACCCCGAGTACAGCATACCCCGAGTACAGCATACACCCAGTACAACATACACCGAGTACAGTATACACCGAGTACAGCATACCCCGAGTACAGCATACACTGAGTACAGCATACATCAAGTACAGCATACACCGAGTACAGCATACACCATGTACAGCATCCACCCAAGATTGTTTGTTTCCATTCATTCTGATGATTATGAGTTGACCCCTCAATGTAGCTTCAGCTTCCAGCGTGCCTCCCTACACGATTGACTGCCATCAGTCAGCTCGCCATGTGAGCTCAAAGGTAAAGTCACCTTGTCACATTCCCACATTTGCGAGTCAGCTAACTGATGAATAGAGTCTCAGTGCCTAGCGTGCCGTCCATCGACCGCCTCCAAGTGCTCGTCCAATTTCGCTTGATCATGGCCTCCAAAGTGTATCTGCAAACTCGCTCGATTACCGCCTCCAAGTGCATCCCCAAACTCGCTAGATCGTGGCCTCCAAGTGTATCTTCAAACATGCTCGAATACGGCCGGCAAGTTCGCACGATCATGGCCTCCCAGTGCCTCTCCAAACCTGCTCGGTCATGCCCTCGGAGTATATCTCTGAGCTCACTCGATCCTCATTTTCAGGCACACCTCGAATTGCTCTCAAGCACTGCCTGCTGCCAGTCCAGATATACTATATGTAGATGGGTAGCTGTATAGATAGATAGATGAGAATACAAACTGAATACATGTGTTTTAAAAATTGTTGAATGATAAGTAGTAGATATGATTTCCAGGCGCACCAGCAGTGTTCCCAAAGAAGATGTCGTTTTCCCAGTCTGCTTTACAGTGATTCGAGGTGCTCCCAGGCTCATCCTCGGTGCTCCCAGTCATGTCATCGGCGCTCCCAGACATGTTGTTGGCGCACCCATGCTTGTCGCCGGCACTGCCAGGCTTGTCACCGCCACTCCCAGACTTGTTGCTGGCGCTCCCATGTGCTCCCAGGTGCTCCCAAAGTTCTCTTGGGCGCTCCGAGGTTTTCTCAAACCTATCACAATCACTCCCATGGTACCCCTATAGCAGTCATCAGTGATTCCAGTTACTCCGAAGGCCGGGCGGAATGCCCTCCTATGGTCTGATCCTCTCCTGCAATTGAAGCATCTAAGTTTACACTCCACATCCTCTCAGACACTCCTGGAGGCTTCCAGTGACTAAAATACATTTTGCTGATGTAGGCTGTGCTCAAGTGAATATGGACATGAACTTAGAGCCTGATATCAAGTGAACTCTGACATTTAATTGGAGGTTGTAATTGAGCACATTCAGAGATGCACTTGGAGGCCGTAATCCAGTGAGTTTGAAGAAGCACTTACAGCATGAGATTGAGTGCACTAAGAGATACACTTGGAGGCCATAATCAAGCGACTTCAAACATGAACTTGGAGGCTTTCATCAAGTGAGTTTGTAGATGCACTAAGAGTATGTCATTGCATCAACATACAGATGCACATGGAGAATCCATCCAACTGAGTTCAGAGAGACTCATGAAAGCAATGATGGAGGGCATTGGAAATGGACTTGCAGGCCGTAATCGAGCAACTTAGACAATGCACTTATAGCATATAATTGGGTCACCTGAGAGATACACTTGGGGGCTGAAATCAAGCAGGTTCGGTGACACATGTGGAGGCCATGATTGATTGAGACTGAAAATGAACTTGTAGGCCATGATGATACCAGTTCAGATATGCAATTGGACATCAATATGACCTGAACATAGACATGCACATGCAGGCAGCTATTGTGCTATACTGGAAATTGTCAATCTAGAACTAGATAGAGAGAGATGAGGATGAAGATGGGAGTGATATGGAATGATGTGAGGGAATGTGCGAAATCGGAGGTATAAGCTGTCTGATCGGGTATTGAATACTGCATAGCTGAGTCATTACCTGCCACATCCAGAGTTATGCGTACTGTATCGGAGATGGTAAACTGACTCACCAAAAGATTTCTCCCAGTCCCAGCTTCTCCTGATGATTTCGTCAGTCTCCTTCCTTCTCTCTCTTTCTCATCCCCTACTATTTAGGGTTAGCAACGGTTCCAGTTTTGGACCTGGCCGGTTTTATAGGTCTGTGTGGCAACGGCCTCACCCTATCAACAATCGACTATTTTTTAAGCTAACCATTACATTCATGCCCCAAATATTCATCAGAGAGTTCAGTGTTTGGTATGTAAAATATGCAGCTCCGCACGGCGCATCGTTTGGCAGTCTCCGATTTCTGATACCTTCAAATCCCAACAAGCAGTAGCCTAAAAACCTTGTATTTAGGCCAAAAATGACAATAATTTCACAGCAGCTTGCTGAATTTTGAAGATATCAAAAATCGGAGACCACCAAAAGATGCACCGTCCAAAGCTGCATGTTTTATATACCAAACACTATATTTTCTGATGAATATTGATGGACTTAATTGAGGGAGCCATGTGGCACGATCCCGGACAGAACCGGCCGGTTCCGGGTTGTTTTGGAACCACTATATTGGAACCGGTATGTAAACGGAACTGTTTATAACACTACTACGGTACCATCCCAATGGACTATAATGTTTAGTCATTCCTCTCTTTCACTCTATAACATGATAATGAATTAACACCAAGTACAGAATCATCACTCTGCGCACCTTATTGTTCTCTGCTCTCTTCAATCTCATGATTACATGTCAACCACTGAATGGGGTGTCAGCTCTAGTTGTATCGCACTTCCAATTTGTGGCCTGCAGATTTCCCATCTCCACAGACACCTCCAATTTCTTTCGGTCACTGCCTCTAAAGTGCAACTCCTAACTTGTATCCTCATGTCCTCCAGTGCATCACTACACTTGATTCATTGTGGCCTGTCAGTGTATCTCTGAACCAGCTCGATCATGGCCGCTAAGTTGAGATTTTCATTTACTCAATTACAGCCCCCAACTGCATCTGCAAGGTTACTTTATCACCCCCTCCAAGTGGATGTCTTAACTCACTCAAGCATATCTGTAGGTACATCTCCACACTCATTTGATCATAGCCTCCATGTGCATTCCCATGCTCTCCCGAATACAGAGTCTACGTGCATCTCCGAGCTCACTGTATCACAACCTCAATGTGCACCTCTCAGTTCACATGATATCTTGCTCTAAGTCCATCGCCACACTAGCATGATTATGGCATTGGAGTTAACATGATTATGGCATCTTGGTGCCTCGCAAAACTTGCGCGATCATGGCCTCCAAGGTCACACTATCATGACCTGAAACTCCATATCTGTGTTCACTCCATCTTGGTCTCCAAGTGCATATCCAAACTCACTTAATCACAGCCTCAAATTTTACACTATCTCAGCCTCCAATTGCCTCTCTAAGTTCACTCAATTGGTGTGTTCAGTTACTTCTCCCATTGTGCTCGAGTACCATCTGCAACCAGATTAATACTATGTGAATATATTGATTCAGTTACATGTTTCATGCCATACTGTAGTGTTGCGAATCTTCTTGTAATTGTGAAACACCAATGTCAAACAAAGACAAATATAGTAGATCTTATAGCTTCTAGTTTTGAGACCCTAAGAACCACCACTGTGAAAATACCACACCAAGTTCAAAGTCTCCCACAGATCTTGTGCAGATATATCAGCTGCTGTCAAGTTCTGCTGCAGACATGTGCAGAGGTCTCAGCTGCTCCAAATGTTGACTATCCTCTAAGTCAAATATCCTAGAATCTTGTATGCACTCTGATAACTGCAGGTGCTTTCAGGCATTCCTGAGAATGTTCTTACAACATCTGAGAGTGCTTTGCATAGCTCCAGGGGGGTTGGGAAGCATCAGGAATTACATGGAAGTAGTGGTGAGGTTGACTGGAGTGTCTGGGAGGCTCATAGATGGCTTCTGAACTGCTTTGCATGTTGCCAATATAGAAGTACGATGCATGGCAGCTAGAATCAATATTCTCATAGTAGTTGAATTTGCGTGAATTCTCTCTGGCTTACAGAACATCTATACATAAAATCAAAATCAGTTCCCCATCAATACTGGATATGAGCCAAACCATAAGTTGTATAATATTGGCATATTATGGATTGATGGGATATTGTCAAAGATATTTACTTGGGTAAATATCTTTGCAAGGACCCCTACCATGTGAGTGTTGATAAATTGTATAAGAAATCCTACCAGGAAGTGTATGGAATTCCAAATAATGCAATATAGCAGTTTGATATTTTACAAACAGCTAGTTATATAGTAAGTGTTCACATGTTTCCAGTGATGCCCAGTTGTACTGACAATTGAATTTGCATATTCCCATTCTGCTTCATAAGTACTTTTCATTAAATAGACATGTAGAGTTTCAGCAAATCAATATCTTACTAGCATTCAGACAGTTTAAAATACTTACTAACAAAAGCAATTAAGTAGAATTATTTCACATTGCATATACTGCTATTGTCACTCACACCATCAGTGTATAGTACGAATCAATCTCCATAATTATTTAAATATTGTCAAAGTGAATTTCGAGACTGGAAAAGTTATTCCTGCATTATTTGCTATTAGATATACAGGGAAAATTTTACATCTTAAACTTAATCTGCAACTTCACACAATGGTCATACATGTTCCACTTTCCTACTGTAGTGACACTAGAGAGTTTTTGACCTTCGACTATGGCAGTAAAGCAGTGCAAAGCCAACTGCACAGGTTACAGTTTTCTCTACGAGTCAATTGAATTAAATACATACAAGGGTAGGCAGAAAACAATTTTTGACAGATATATGGAATATTTGGTAGATATATATGAAATTCAATTCAAACAATGGAAAACTATCTTACTAGAGATGAAACAGAGTATATTGGCTATCCATATGAATAGAATCAATGCTATTAATAGTTGAGATAAAAAAAAACCTATAGTTGAGTAGTAGTATCTGGAGATTGTAATTGACAATAAGGACATGCACATAATCAGGTATATTGAATACATATAGTTTGATAGCTTATTATTGGCAACAACAGATTGAAAACAAATGAAATTTTCATTCTACACATATAGTTATGAGCTTTCCTTTGGAATGGCTATTAATAAAATACATGTATACACTCTGATAATTGACAGTGAGTCCAGACAAGATATAGCCAAAAGCATGTGAAAATGGTGAGAAGATTATGGCAGCAATATGTGCATACTTGGGCAGCTGCTGGTAGTGTTAGCAATGGGTCCGGGTAACCCACCAGTGGTCCAGGTTGGGACCAGAAAAGGCACTTGGTTCAGTTCCAGACCCGTCCAGACACCCGACCCGCGTTGTCTTGGCGCGGTTGTTACCTGTACCAGACATATACCTGCGATTTTTTGGCCGGGTTCTACTCACAGCAGAGCCTCATTTCCACTTACTCAGGACTTTGGCTCCAATTATGTATTTGAGTTCTGATCATATCACATTATAATATATACCTAAATGATGCAGTTTTGCATGATCATTCACCACCTATCCTCCACATTGCGATCTGATCAATATTCGTTGTGTCACTGCCAAAATCGCCCAATTTTTGGTGTAATTTCACAGCAACTCAACAAATATTGATCAGATCCCAAAGTGGACAATAGGAGGTGAAAGAGCATGCCAAACTGCATCTTTTATGTATATATCATATTGTGATACGATCAGAACTCAAATACTTAATTGGAGCCAAATTTCACTGTCAGTGAAATTTTGGAAGCGGCCAAAAAACCGCAGGTTCAGTGCGGTTCGGTTGTTTGACGGGGTAAAACATGTTGCAAATGTTCCAGTTGAGTTCCAACCCGGACCCGGAACCGAACCACGGATCTGGAACTCTTGCTAACACTAGCCGCTGGTGAGCATTTATAAAACTAGAGTGATAGTATAAGAAGCCTCAAATAAAATAACAACAACAATCCATCTGTATCTAACAGCAGTGAGTGTACTTTATCAAGATCAAGACAATAGCATCAGATACCTCTAACTGGATTATGGTAAGTTGATGTGTATACTCTGAAAGTTGAAGGTAGGTTCTAACACGAGTAGGGTAATAATATTAAAAGCATCTGACAAGATTAGAGTAATTATGAATGTCAATTCTGACAGCTGAAAATGAATTCTACCAACACAAGAGTAATAACATATGGAACCACTGACAATCTCACTGAAACTACTCTGACAACTAGCTGTATATTGTCACAAAATGGTGGAATTAAACAAGAAGCCAGAGCCCAATGACTTATAAGCATACCGAGATAGATGGTATGAAGAACATCAGGTACCATAATAGTCATCGGAGAGATGCATTTCATATTCCAGAAGACGCCTTCTGAGGTTCCAACCGCTCAATTTTCCAGATGATTACTTACTTCCCGTCATTTCATCATATCTCCCTGAGTCGCGAGTATCATCTTTTGTAAGTATAGCTGATTGTCTCTCAATTGCCATGACAATGAATTCCCTTCTGCAAATGACGATTTTGGTGCTTCGCACACAGCGCAATGGGGCTGCTTGATTGAGTGGATGTGAATGTTTTCGAAGTAGTCAGCCAGTTATGCACAGATGACAGGATATCATTGCCACATCCGACCGTCCACTCAAAGAATATGCGTTTCTGTGTTGAACTGCGTGTCGAGAGGATGATAAATAAGCTTGAAGACCTTTCTTAAAACCTCCCAATTGTGGATTTGTTTTCCGTTCATGGCGGTTGTTTTTCCATGTACTGTAAAGCGATATATCGAAGGAGTTGGAAGAAGGACCACAAGAATGCTTCGAAAATTCGGAGGCTTTAATGTAATCGTGGAGTCAATGTTTCCGAGACTCGAATATACTGGACATTCTCTCTTCTCGCCCGGATATTTTGTAAGATGAGTCTGGTCTGAACGGTCGAATACAGGGACAATCGTAGCTCTAAGCAGCTGCCGTAGCTATTGAAGTGGTCAAAATCATTATGGCTATGACGAAATTCAACCAACATACCTGTTCATTTCACCAACAGTCGCTTGATTTCACCTCTGAGTAGATACGTTCCTCAGCATCATTGAATTCCTTTGCTGGAGCATACGGGATATGTTCCCTGAACGCAGGCTGTTGAATGAGGAACTCAATGCATTCAACAGGATTGCGGTAGAAGAAATGTGTGTAATCATCATCACGAAGGTTGTTTCAATCGGCCAAACGATTGTTACACACTTTGCCGGATTTCCCAAAGCGATGCCCATTGCATAGGACATTTCGTTCACCCTTTTCAATACAGTGTGCGACCAAGTGAAGTTACTGAAGGTTGCCATCGTAAGGTTCCTGATGAGCTTGTTGATAGCTGCTCTACTCGAGTTGTGCTTGACACACCAGTACACTAATCAATACTCCTCCACGCAAGAACACAGTGACCATGTTTCAATTTCATTGTCGAAGATATCGAAATACTTGTTAATAATAGGCTTCCAGCCTAGACGGTTGTCCAAGTGTGGAGTTCCATTCATACGTGTCCAAACTGGAGGTTGCTCTGGATTGATACACGCATTCTCCCTGTCGGCTTCTGTATCACAGGAATCATTGTCGGAAGGGTGAAGGAAAGGGTCGCGATGAGGTTCATGAATGAACTGAAGTAGAATACAATCGTGCGTTGTCACAAAACCATCATCTGGCAGTTTTTCGGCTGATACATATACATTCTCTTCATTGTGGTCGCGACCAAGATGAGTGATGTATGTGCCGATGTAGGAGAATGTCTTCGAGCAGTAAAAACATTGATGACGACTATCCATGTTTCGTTAGCTAAATGAAATGTCGCAACAACATTAAGAAGCGTCTCGATCATCTTTGAGCTACTCATCCGATTACATCCCGGCTGTTGCTCGGAAACAGCTGCGCCTCAATTTCTTCTTTCCCAAATGGGCTCATACTGCTCTTGTAGGATTTCTCTCATCCTCCTTCACATGTTTGCAATGTGTTTAATCACTCTCACAATTTCAACATCCCTTGGATCTCGGAAACCAATACTGCATCTGCATTCAGCTCGTCAAGGCAATCGTTTTGCACCATCACAAGATCCTCCCATGCACATTGCCTGATTTATGGTTGTGACTTTCTGTTAAATTCATACCTTACATGCACTGTGCAGTGTCCTTAGATACCGACCCAGCGACGTGATCAAGGGGTACAAGAACTAGAGCAAGGACAACCGAGTGAGATATGACTGCAGAGCATGCTGTTAGTTGCCTTTGTGATGAACTTAAGCGTTCAGTCGATGAATCAGGGCGCTTAGATGATGCTGAGCAAACTGTTTGCAACTGCATTGCTGCCAAGATGATGTCGCCGGATCAAGAAAACCCTCCAAGCCCATATATATATTCGGCTTGCCTGCCCACGTCACTTACAATCCCCAGAACCTTTGACACACCCTCCTGACCTCTGCTACCGCATCGCTTCACTCTTGACAATATATTCAACACTCCCGAAGCTTGTTTACGGGAACAAGCATTTGACATCCACCACTCAATCATTGACCACTGTTGAGAACCTAAGATGTGATGAGATGCCTTCTGGTTGCTGAAATCAGTCGTTGCAGATGCTAATACAATCCAGATGACAATGCTACAAGTCCGCGTCTGGGCCGAGAACGCCCGTGTTGGAGTCAGCCAATGGGCAGCAGAAACCATGGGGATTTGTCCGGATAAGGGTGGCTTGACAACACAACAGATAAATAATAAGGTGAGGGAGCGCGTCTGGGAGATTGCCCCGTCCATGAGCATCATCAACTAGCAATGAACCGGCCCCAAGCAATGGGATCTCTCAATCGATCGTTGCGTTACTTGAATCACAGATCTGGCATCTAAACAGTTGCTTTGGAAACAGTACATGGCAGACAAGACTAACCTCGATGGTCAGAAACTCAAGGCAGCACTGGACGAGTTCGCAGAGGTTGGCCTTCGCCAAAGGAAGAATCAGCGCGAAGAAACCCCGACTAAGAAGAGAAAACTCGTGCATGTTGGTATGTATTTCATACCCCTGATGCTTCATTTGCTCTTCCTGATGATGTGTAGATACAGAAGACAACAAAGAAGAACCTCAGGTCACAGATCTTCGCCGAAAATAGTGCGTTGCGATGCTTCGACCGATTTCCTTCTCGAGCCATTTTGCTTTACCATTGCCAATGTGGATCCCAACATTGCTGGGAATAGGGTGGGTGAAACCAGTACTCAGCAATTCTCATGGCACTAGCCTGGTGATGATGAATCGATACTTTCAATAGGCACATCAGTCGTCGATAGGACCATTTTGTCAATTGTGAATACTGCAATTGCCGGTCTGCCAGACCCTACCCGGAAAATCCGAGAGCTTTGGGGCTGCCAGGAGGAGTCCAATGGGGATGGTGGTCCGTACACCCGTATTGTTACCCTAATCTTCGACACCAATTGTGCTGCCGGATGGGTACCGCCGGCGATGAAACTAATCAACCCAACGCTTTTTTGGGTTGTTCATCATGGCCAACAAGCCGACGGCACAGCTGGTGCCCAGACACCTAGGGGTGGTGGCCGCAGCAACCTATCTCTGGATGTCATCCACCCACCTGCAGCCGAGGATATGATGGATGATATCGGGGAGGAATCAAGTGATGATGGTGAGACATGGCTCCCAAATCCAAGAAGCTTCCCAACAACAAATACAGGCTTCCAAAAGTTTGAACGGAACCTTCAAAACAGGATCATCAGACCGCAGCGATCCCGTGAAGTCATCTGCAACGGTGCTGTTGGTCTCTTTGCCGATTGCAAGCAAAGCCTTGATGCTGATGACGACGTGGCTTGGCTACACAAGCACGATCACATTGTGAATCCTCCTGCGGTAGGCTCTTTGGCCAATGGAAATCGTACAAGCAGCCGCCCAGCTGCAAAATAGTCGTTGTGAGGATGCAATGCACCGGCTGGACGGTTGTTCGAGGATTTGCGTTCTGGGTGGGTATATTTCTGGCACTTTGGAGAGTGGATAGATGGGTGATAATTTGGAGTTTATTGGAGTGGTTTTGGGTCTCTTTTTGGTGTTTTGTTTATTTTATTATTACATCATTCATATTCATGCATGCAGGGCAGTGTTGAGAGTTCATGATGTTGGGATTAATCATTGAGATGTGTATTATGAGAAAGGCATTGTGGCAGCGATAGGACTCCATGTATGGTTATCATGTAATTGGTAGTTTGGTATCTTCACCCAGCAGAAGTTAGCCAGAATGATTAGTGAAATGCGAACGCTTTTTAGCTCATTGTGATAACAATTTTCATCAAAGGAAGGCAATCAACAACCCTGCGGCATGCTTCTCGCCTGCCAGTCCTAGTTCCGAGTTCCCATCTATCCGCTGAGTTGGAAGTGTGGGTGGCGGGACAAGCCAAGATCCATGAATCGTTGACAGGACAAAAAGACACATCACGACGATGCTTTTAATCTTATCAATGCTTTCTTTCCTTTACACAACGCTTCAATTCATTTACTCTACATTCATTCACATTTCCTTTATGCACTCTGTTTATTTTTTTATAGTTATCACTGGCCGCCTTTCAAAATCATGACAACAAGGCGCCACACTTCCCCTCCTCCTCCTCTTCATTCCAGCACCAGGAGAAGCAGAAAATCCATCCACGACAAGGATCTCATTAACTATCTCAGCACGATACCCATCTATTGCAATGACGGTGGAGATGACAATGCAGATTCCGAAGACTAGCCTCTTCGGCGACCATCCAGGAGAGCAATGGGCAAGTGGCCATCACAAGATTCCTTCGCATCAACACTTCGAAAACGAGTCGCGGCAACTCATTTAACCCCTACGTCGGTGCTACCCCTACATCCTGCACGTCGGGAGGTCTATATTGTCTCGGAGGAGGAGGATCAAAACCTGCCTGCGCCACTGGCATCCAAGAAGATGTCCAATTAAGCGTTTGAATGGGAGAATCCGCCCGCAATTGTATAAATTTACTAGAGGAAGGATTCGGAAGAAGCCGGTGAGCAATTGGTTGCATGGAAAGCCGGAGATCTGTGGCGATATGCACCCTTTGGTGACGACGTGACAGGCCTTATCGTCAGTGCAGAATACAATGCCCAGACTACCCTTTCAGGCGTTCTGGCGATGCTCATGGCCCGTGTGAAGCCTATGGCTATCAATTATGCGATGTTTGTGAATCTCGTTGCCACGAATGCGGAGAAGACCACGCAGATTCGTTGTTGGTGGTATGGGGAAATCGCCAGGATTGATCCAGCCCAGAGAAACTCAGACCCTCTACGTGCCTACATTTCAGTGGTTACTGAATCGTCTCAACGATTGGTTTCATTACTGACATTGTGCATCAGGCTCTCGCAAAGATTACCTGCTCCCATGCAGCAATGGTATAACACTGCAAGACCTCGATCGACTCCATTTATGGATTTGGAACACAGTCCCATACATAGATCCGGAAAATGATAACCTTGCTATTGGCCATGGACAGGTTTACATGCCCCATGAATGTTCGTGAGGTAAGTTCAAAGATCCCCTCTTGCTTATTCAAATGTCCATTCTTGTGTAATCGTTAAGATCAAGTTAGGAGGGCAAGTTTCGATTTGCAGCGACTCAAATTGTGGATCTCATTCACTGGACACACTTCTGTGGCATACGACAAATGGCAATGAAAGATAGATCATTGATTGATACAATCAACCCGATATTCATTGCCCTCACCGCGAGGGCCATCCACCATTGTCTGTCCGCCTCACAAACCATGAAGTTTTGGGTCCCGCCAGAGTTTGGTCCAGGAGGTGGGGCGCAACGTAAGTGCGATACAAGAAACATTAAGCACGCAGTGAATATTGCATGCACAGATCTATTTTGTCGTCTGGTTCCAGATTTTCGTTCTTCCTCGTCAGAGGTTCAATCCAACATGATAAACACTATCCACAGCATGATTCACCGAAGGATCTACCCAACTGGTACGGACCCAGCGATGGCACAACCTCACAACAATCTGGGCAGCTTTGCTGAGGAGTTTCTTGATTACGTCCCAGAGGAGCTGATAGAGCCGCCCGACAATTCTTTTAATCATCTCAGCAGCTTTGTTCCTGCTAGTGAGGCTATCATGTGATTCTCAGCTATTCTGCCTATGGGTGGGTCTGCCATCGCCAGCAGCAGCCAGCCCGTCACCTACAGCAACAGCAACAGCGACAGCTACAGCAACGACATCACCAGCATCACCCACATGACCAGCGTTGAGAATATGGGATTAGTCGATGCAAGTACAATTCTAGAGGGTGCAAGGTCGCTTGGAGGTTAGGAATGGTGTCAGTGATTGGATTTAGGATTTCCTTTGTGTGTTATTTCATTCTAGGTTTCGTTGATATATCATAATAGTATTAAATGTAATAGAACTGAAGGTTTACTGAAGTCTCATCCCAAACGCGTGAAATCATAATCGCGATGATGCATAACCCTCCCATGATGGTTGAACTGCAAGGTACAGACGATCTTGTATCAGAAAATTAAATATCGTGAACCACTTCTGCATGGTCACTATCATTGGTCACATTAAGCCATGAGAGTCTTTGAAAACAAGAACTACACGCTTCATTGAATGTATGGAGCGAGTACTATCATCATCACGAGGACAAATTGAATTGGGTGACGTAGGAGTATGCCAAGAGACGATTTGGGATAATACCGGAGGAAGTGTTAACCGTTTGTCAAGTGCTAGTTGTCACATTCGCAAAAGTGGGTACACTGGTCATCACATTTGAAAACAGCACCGCGTTGACTCAATGATCACTCTGGAACAGTGATGCAATGCTATATTTCAGGGAAACCTCGATTTCATATTTTTGAGCTTGTGGGTACAATAAACTAAATACATTTAATGAAGGAAATTTAGTTTTTGCTGATGTTATATATAATGGCTCTGGACTAATTTTCTTATCTGCCATTACAGCTGCTTCCAAACAGTATTGGTAAATATATAGCTTACAGTAAATTATACATTGTTGAATGGCTTTTGCCCATCATAGATAGTATCTAGCAGAGCAGTGGAAATAGAGGCTGAAAGGGTTGTAGTCACCATTACTATAGTCAAATAAATCTTAATCGCCATGATAGTTAACAGCATGTCAGCTGCTGAGAAAGCGACAAGCATTAGAGAAGCCAGTTGTATCTGTTGTTGTAACGGCGGAGGTCTTGTACTAGTGGCTAGGGTTGCAGCGGTCACCTCATAGGCAGGGTAAGTGCAACCTTACTTAGATCTCGCCACGCATCTTAGATCACTATTGAGAATCTTACCATCGAACCTACTTTTGAGATCACTCTGATCCATGTGTGCAACCGTATCCTTATATCGCCGGACGCTGGCGTACGCGTCCTAACAGTATTCGCAATTTTCCAGTAATTAGATACATTTCGCTCACGGGATTTCGAGAATTAACCCCTATTTCGACGCGTCACGACACGATCCAACAAGACTCCTCCAATGCCTCCAAAACGAACGAATAGACTTCCGATGTGCATTGCTAATGATCCCAGGAGCGCAGAGACAATTCGGGCGTCATGTGGTCGCGGTACTACAAGCCTAGCCAGTTGAATCACCACCCCTATCGAACACGTCAGTCCACGAGTTCTACCAGAGGCCGAAATCGACAGAAACGAGATTTAAGATTACGATTCCGATGACAACGACGATGAGCCCGAACCCTCTCATCACGGCGACGACGATGATGATCGTGGCGACACCATTCAACCCGAGGTCACCATGGCCGATATGCGAGACATGCTGAAGCAGCAGCGGAAACTCGTCGCGATACTCCTCCAGAATGCGGAAATCAAGCCACCAACACCACGCCCGAAATTGAAAGACAAGTACAAGATCACGCACCGAAAACGCTACTGTGGAGGCCCACGCGAATTGGAGGCCTTTCTCGGCACTCTTCGCTCTAACTTCCGAACTCACAACCACCTCTTCCCAGGATGGGATACCGACAAAGTTCAGTACGCGCTCGATCACCTTGGACGCTGGGTCAATCATCTGGATCATAGCCAATGAAAAACGAGCATGACCGACCCTGAAACCTCTGGCCACGACCTACTCGCTGATGACCACACATGCCTACACGACTACGACCTTTTCGTTACCAAAATCCGGAAGCAGTACCGAGACAAAGATCGGAAGCAGAACTCATCCACCCGAGCATACAACGAAATGATGCAAGGCTACCACAACTCGGATGAGAATATACGTGCATACGCAAATCAACTTCAACGAAACTGGAGGGAAGCCGGGTGGGAGGAGGAACAGCACAAGATCATGCTTTACGATATGATCTGGGCGGGGCTGAAACCTTACCTTCACCCGAAGCTAAGGCCTTTTACCAAGGCAAACAGGAGATTTGACTCCATCGACGAGCTTTTCGACACAGTGGCAGACCTTGAAACACCACCACAGAATTACGATAAGCAGCAACGACTGACCGAAAGTGGGAGTGGCAATCAGAAGGGAAAGAAGAGACCTCATCAACTATCAACATCGACCCCGGCGGGAGAAAGATTAACATCGGGAGCAGGCTCAGGAATAAAACCTGGCTCAAAATCGACACTCCCACCTGCGCCTTGGGTAACTATGGATGAGCGTCAGCGACGATTCGATGCGAGAGTGTGCTTGAGATGCAGAGTGAAAGGCCATCAATCTCGGGAATGCCCAAAATATTCACCCGCCGAGAAGCCCGAACAGATGTCAACACCAAAACTCGACACCAATGATGGAGAACGCCACGTCAAACGCCAATGATCGTTCGATACGCAGCAACAAAAAAACTAGTCTACCTCTCCCGATATCTGGCTCGGCGAGAGAGGTAGGACGAGATGGCGCTGGGAATGCAGGCAGTGGCAACACGGGCGTTGACGGAGACTTTGGACGAGGTTCAACCGCATCGGATATCATTAAGACCGAGGGTTGTTTTGGAGAGCCTGGGGGCTCACATGTTTAGTCAATATCTCTGCGGCACAGAGACCCCAGATTCAGTGCACATTATTCACGAAGTTCAGATACGGGACCGACATGGCGAGATGCAGCGGGTACGAGCTCTTATTGACTGCGGCGCACCTAGCATCTTTATGTCTCCAAGACTCCTTCGGAGGCTCGGACTGCGACACCAGGCGGCTCATACTACCACCCTTGGCCTCAACGGCCATGTAATTGAGCACACAAATGACAGCCGAAAAATGACTTTTTCAGTTCAATATTTGAAGCACCTAGCTCCTGTTGACGAATCGGAGGAGCTAGTGGTACCGATCAAGGCATACAATCTGGTTCTCCGGCTCCTGTGGTTCCGAGCTCGAAACCCAGAGATAGACTGGTCGAAGAAATTACTCTTGTCATTGAGGAACCCTACCGGTTCAGACACCCAAGATACCCTGCCAAACATGCAGGAGGAAAGTGGAGTTAGCATTGAACTGCTTTCAGCCACAGCTTTTGATGACCTACTTGCTGGCGAGGAAGTTACTGAGACCTTTGCCTTGAAGATAGAGGATTGTATAGAATTGCTGGGAGCTACGGTAGAGCGGACTCACGAAAAAGGTGAATACCCTCGTAGGCTGAACGGGTGAGCAAGGAGCAGCAGTGATAGTTGCGGCAGAAGAGCGTCCACATGGATCCTTGAATGACTGCTATCGGCTCGCCAAGACCCGAAGGGAGTGACTGGACGGCAGGGCTTGGTTCCTTTGGGAGCGAACCGATAACGACAAGGCCTCCTGGATTTGACCCTTCCTTCGCTCCCATTCCCGTGAAAAAAAAGCATGGGCTAACATAAACAGATGGAGCACGTTTGGAGAGGGTGTGTACAGATGACGGAGGTTACATCCCCACCAAGTACTCGGAGTTTGTGGAGGTTTTTAGCAAGACGACGGCAGAAACACTGGCACCACACCGAGCTATAGACCACCCGATTGACTAAGATGGTGATCTACCTCCCCTGCCGGAAGGACATCGACTCACCGGAACTGAAACGAATGTTTTTTGAACACGTGATCTGCAAGCACGGCGTACCGCATAATATCATCACCGACCACGGCACATAGTTCACCAGCCAATTCTGGAATCGAGTTTGCTCTCACATGAGCATCAATCACCCCCTTTCGACCGCCATTCATCCCCAAACAGACGGCCAAACGGAGCGCCAAAACCAGACCATGGAACAATACCTACGAGTCTTCTGCAACTACGAGCAAGATAACTGGGTTGAACTCTTACCTTGGGCGGAATTCGCGTACAACAACTCCGTGCATGCTTCGACAAGGATGACCCCGTTGTGGGCAGTGTATCATCGGCATCCTGAGATGCAGTTTAAGACGCCGAAAGCAACCAGCCTCAAGTCGGAGAACCAAGCGGACGTCTTGCTCGAAGGACTAGAGCAAACTCACTGGGTCCTCTGAGGGAACTTGCTCGAGGCCCAAGAGAAACAGACGAAGTACGCTGGCGGGAAGGAGATCACTTTCGAAGTGGGAGACAGAGTCTGGCTCTGGACCAGACACTTCCGCACAAAACAGGCCTTCGAAGAAACTCGACCACAAGCGTGCTGGAACGTATATGGTAAGTAAGACCATCAATAAGAACGCTTACAAATTAGACTTGCCGAAGACAATGCGTAATCACAACGTGTTCCACATGTCACTACTCGACCGCTATACACCCCCGACCATAGGCCAACCCTCAACGGAGCCACACCTAGTCATCGTCGACGATTCGGAGGAGTGGGAAGTCCATCGGATTCTCAACTCCAAATGGCGCTACCGGAAGTTACACTATCTAGTCCAGTGGGCTGGCTACAGCCACGTACGTACGAGTTGGGAACCAGCGGCAAATCTTGAAAATACTAGGGAGCTAGTCGAGGAGTTTCACCGAAAGCACCTGCGGAAGCCATGTTGAGACGTTGAGACGGGACTAATTGGACTTCTTGTTTTCTTTTCTTTCTATTGGATACCGGTACAGTACAAATGGCGTCGGCACGGGTTTTACCACCGTCAGATCATAGTCAATTGGAGGTGGACTTTCCCTCTGCGCCGGATCCGCCGAAAGGACGTCTTGAGAGGCACCAATCGGCTATGGGATTAGTTTGCTTTGTTTATCTCGGTTGTGGGATTAGTCTGCTTGTGTTTTTTCGGTTGTTTGGTTGTGTATTGGTTTGTTTTCATCTTGTTTCTCCATGTACGGGATCATGCAGCCCAGGAGTTCTGCGCCCAAAGAGGGGGATGATGTAATGGCGGAGGTCTTGTACAAGTGGCTAGGGTTGCAGAGGTCACGTTATAGGCCGGGTAAGCACAACCTTACTTAGACCTCACCACGGATCTTAGATCACTATTGATAATCTTACCATGGAACATACTTTTGAGATCACTCTAATCCATGTGTGCAACCGTATCCTTATATCGCCGGACGCTGGCGTAAGCGTCCTTACAGTTGTGTTGATGTAGTTCTGCTAATAGAGGAGGCTAAAGATTGAACGGAGGATGGAAATGTGGTGTAAGTTCTTCATGTGAACTGTATTGGTAAAGACTGAGAAATAGGACATTACATGGCAGATGTGGATGATACAACAGCTGTAGGATATGGAGAAGCTGTATTTGGGATAGTGCAATATTAGTTGGAGACAGTAACTCAAATATTCCAAGGACCATTGCAGTAGTGCAAATTATAATGGTAATCCCATTATTGAATATGTTATGATGAAACAGTTACAGTTTATGCTGATTGAGGCTGAGCTTGGTAACCATCGTTCTCAATAGTCACTTTCAAAGTATCTATAGTAATATTTCTATGCTTCTATATCCAACAAATGTTCCACACTTGATAACAACACCTCTAGTTTTAATATACTTCTGGAGGAGTAATTTCAGAACTACCATATCACCTCAATCATATTGTGTCTGGTGGTATTTCTCCAGACACTCACACATTTGGATGAAGTCCCTTAACTGACTCTCAGCACACTATAAAGTATATACAATCTTTGCCTAGAGTGTAGTCTAGTTTCAATAGATATATTTGTGTATTTTGATTATTCTCTCAATGGCATCCTTTGTATAATGGTACAGGCAGATGGGAACAAAAACTCTGACGAAATGATCAGTAACAGTGGAAATTGTGTAATAAGTAATCATATACAGAATAATAATATCATTGAGTCTGGGAGTGATAGATATATTAAGAGTATATTGAAATAGTATATAATATTAGTATATCAGGGCTTATTAACAACCACTGTGAGTTATCAAACAATTTTATTACTGATATTTAAGTTAAGACTGAAATTGCTATTTAATAAGCAGATGTACTAGATAGAAGCAATTGTCAATGTGAATTTTAATACATCCCTTATAGTATTTCTCATAATGGTTGTTCCTTTTCCTGCCATAGCACTTATCTCATTGTCATCATATTAAAATCAACAGTAGCAAATATTTGTCTAGTTGTATAATTATCTTTATTATATATTGCGATGAAAGTTCTATCTTCCTTTATTATTATTGATATATGTAATGGATACAGTGTTAGTTTCTTGCTGCCAGCTGACTTTTCTTCACTCTATTTTTCAAAACAGTCTCTGAGGTACACCACTATTTATGGCAGATTTTTCTAGATTAGAAGATTGTGTACTGTAGCTTTTATTAGAAGTTACACAAATGGAGGTTTACTTTAAAAAGTATAGGAAGATAGTTCATGCATCAAGATAAAGCTGCTTAATTGGCTAGAACTGAAAAATAAAAGAGAGAAGCAAATAAGGAAAGTGGTAATATAGACATTGATGATGTGTCAGATGCTATCCCGCAAAGATTTTTCAACCTTGTAAATAGCATGATGCAGAGCCATGACAACCCTAACCACGTCACGTTCCCACTCAACTGCGTAGCCTTGTAGTGGTGGGATTGAACACAAACGGGATAATGTAAAGACTTTGCCACAAAATGGTGAGCGACCTAGTAATTGAAGGCACAGCGAATGAACTTACCAGTATCCGGATCCCGTAGTTCTTGCACTAACTCCTGTCTTTTAAATTTCTCACCAACTCTCTATTGCCGTGCTGTATTCAACTCTTGTGTTTTATTCTGTCTTCAGCCGCACGTTCTGGACTATGAAACACTCTTGTACTAATATAAGTGAGAGCAATATAATACAGCTGCTTTTCAAAAATGACTGTCAACTAGAAGGAAATCAGTCGGCAGCGAGGTTTGTTTTGGTGACATGATGGGACAAGAAACTGCGATCATGGCTAAGGTGCTGATAAAACACGTAATCTTCGGTGGGAATCCTACTGTCTATGTAAAGTCTCTGAATTGTTAAAGGCAAATTACGCCAGCTGGACGAATCACTCACACCCATTCATGACTCCACACTCATACGCAACCACCGAAAAAACCCCATCACAGAATTTCCAACCAATAAACAATCACTGTTACGCCATAAATTTTTTAAAATAAAAAGGAGAACAAACGTCACGCAGGGTGGGCCGTACGAACCTCTGCGCTCGGATAGAGTAATTTGTACTTTATTCACTCAGACAGTGTTATCACGACGGAAATATTTCTCATACCCAGACTGACAAATGAAAAGTTGTGTACTCTACATCAGCTTGCGAGCTGGAATCTGGGCACGAGAAAACGGAAATACACTGTAGTAGACCTCATAACACATCATTAAGTAAGGAAATAAATGTCTAACTCCACGACCAAAATTAACCTCTAAATAAAAAACAAATATTAAAGTCAACATGACACCAATGTACACCATCCTCTTGCCCCGTGACTACAAGGCCAGTGCTAATCATGCAAAATTAATAGAAGGAAGTAATAAGCCCGTATGACCCAAATCCATGCCAACGCCCCGAAGACGAACCACTCTTTACCAGAAATGAAATAAATACTGTTGTACGAATTATTGTGCTAAAAATCCAGATCAGTTACAGGATATTCAAGAACAGGAACAATGTCGATTCTGATATTAGGATTGGAAATATCTACCTGCATTCATTTTATACCTGTCTCTAGTTGTCGATTGACATTAGCCGGCCATGCACTATTTCGAGGAGCATCCGCTTCCGCAGGTTCCCTATATCGGCTTCGGCTCCATTCCAGCTGGGTTTCCCCCCCCTAGCAATTACCTCGGCCGTTTTGATGACAAACACCCCGCAGTCCCTGCCATTTTGTTGTTTGGGTGCATTCGGCTGCCAGTAATCTGTCCATTCATCCAGGTCTGCCTTGCCGGCCGTTTCGCCAGAAACATAGCGTCGTAGATTCTGATACAGATGTTAGAATACTTGATTGTTCAGGGACTCAAAGGGGAGAACGGAAGTTCCAGGTGCGTAACTCTGTACAAGCTTCGTCTGCGCATTAACGATTTAATTCAGTCCTCCGACATGCGCAGAAGCAAAGTGTATGCGCTCCCGCTCCCGCGTGAGTTCCCAGACAGGTCAACTCTGGGGAACAAACCTGATAATGGCATTGGGGCGGCCTCAAAGCAATCGAATCATAATACTCAAACCGTTTGTTCTTGCAGTTTATGACCCCCACCGTCCAATGATGACTTTGGCAGATGGGTACCACGATGTAATCCAGCTCCATAATCTTCATCCCGGAGGCTCCCTTCTTTGCGGTCCATCTGGCAACACCCTTAAAATCGTCTTTTAAGAATTTCGGATAAAAGAACGTATTGTGTAAAATCACCCTCAACCGCTCCTTATTTTCTCGCTCGCCGACAAGACCAAGGTAGAAGAGGATTATGTTATCGTTGAGCCACCCCCCATGGATATCGACACCAAGCAAAGTCGCAAGGTCTTCTGTCCTGATCTCTAGCGTCTCTTTTCCAAACTTCTTCGATATATAAAGCTTGCTCAAGTGTCTTCTATAGTCATTCTTAACTTCGTTGTAATACTTTTGCCATTCCTGACTCTGCTGGAGATTCAAAGGATATATATGGTCCTGTTGTCCCTGCAGTACCAACCGCCAAAAAGTTAGCGGCTATAGCTTGCGATACTAGGAGAGAATTGGATGTACCTGTTCCTTCAGTCGCATCACCTCAGCATCTATTCTACGTCTTCGAGCTTGGTCTTCTTGCCAGTTCAGAAATCGCCCTTCTGAGTCGACTTGCAGCTGACGTAGCACAGCACGCAGATGTTCATCCTGTGCTGCACCAGAGGCTTTTGCTCGTTCAATCTGTCCAGTCCTGTCAGTCAACAGTCCAGCAAGTATTGCTACCTAAAACCCACAGCTTGAATCCAACCATTCTTTGTGGAGGCTGGTTTTGATACTCGATTGGAGACTCTGTCTAACCTCCGCATCACCGGAAGAGGCGTTGCTTTCTGTGCTAATCTTGACTGTGAAACACCCATCGCCGGTCTTGATATTGATCCCTGTGTTGTCTGATATTTCTCACTTTGTTGAGATGAAACGATTCGTTCGTGTAGAGGAAGTGTGGTATTTGATCTGTTCGTCTTCCTCTCTTGTTGCCTATCTCGTCTGACTAGGGATTCATGAAGTAGTTGTCGACTGGACTTGGAAGGAAACGACTTCGGATAGAACGGCTTCTGCTGCAGTCGAAGTATGCCGTCATTCGCTGGTTTTGAGGGTCGTTGGCATTTTTTTGTGCAAGAATGCCAATGCATGACTACCTTCGGAACAAGTGTTTCATCTTCGGAAGCTAGTGGTGAAGGCAACTGCTGAAGTGCTGATAGGCCTGATTTCTTTGTTGATAGTTCATCCTGTCTAAAAATGCCGCCACAACTTGGAATATCAATCTTTGGTAGATTGGTACCAGAGGTTGACACTACGTCTCCGTAGCTATTGGAGTGGGTGCTTGCGGCGATTTGGGCTACATTGTGTAGTTGTTCCTCTGCGACCAGTCGACTGTCAGCAGCGAACAGATTCGTAACGTCTCGGACAAAAACCTTCTTCCCAATGAGTACATGAAGCAGAATCACCCCCAACATTCGCAGATTGCCAACCAAATAAGCTTGCTGTTCTCGGTCCATCAGTCACATAACTCATAGCATTCAACAAGGCGCTCTAACCTAGAGATCTTCGCGCCCACGCAAAAAGACCTCCATCATTCATGGCCGGCTCTGTTGAGATAAGTCGTGGGCGTTGCGCTCGACAACGCTGAGCTTCACCCTCAGATTTGTCTGACACTAACGATGCTGAGATTTCGTCGTGGGTTCGCTTTGCTAAACTCGTCGGGGATACTGTGAAGGAAATGGATGTGGACTGTGTAGCTGTGCAGATTGACCGTAATTCGTTCCTACTTGGCGCGGGACTATGCGGATACGTCGCGCCAACGATGGCAACGGACTCCATTTTGTGTCGAAGATGAATCAAGTGCCGTCAATAACAATGATTGGTAGGTTCGAGACGAGGATTAGAAGCTTGCTTAGTTGCTTGATGGGTTAGGTCACTATAATGCTTGATCGCGCAACTAAGGGACTGGAATGCACGCGATACAGCAAAGCGAATCCCTGCGTACTGTTCTACTTTTAGATGCGCTAAAGTTCTCAAACGAGCAACGGTCAACAATGGTTGCACTGCCTAGTATATTCACAAAGTTGCGCAATATATGGCCAGTAGAACGAATCATATCCGTTCACCAGATGCACGAAACTTTCACTCTCTGAGAATTTCATAGTACCATGTACAGCGACCCATTTTCACTTCGTTTTCACTTACTCGTCGGATTTTCAAGTTATTACCAACCGCTGAAGCATAACGCAGAACAGCTAATCTTAAGAGTCATTTTAAGTGCGAAGATAACCAATCTAAGGCTGGGATTGATGATGGCAGAATACTTGACAATCCAAATAGTAGGATTTAAAACACCCTTCAAAATCGTGAATATACTTTAGTATTTTTGAATATTACTTGTCGACATCAAAAGTCTCCGGACAGTGTTTGATTGATTGGATAAAATGGTTCATTATAAAACAGAATGGGTCAGTACAAAATTTCCATATCACACTACATTTTAACCGAATGTAATTAGCAAATGGTCAAAATATCTCGGATTACTATCTGCAATGAGATATCTGAATACATTCAATTTCAACAACAATAAGATTAAGATACTGTAACTATAATACCTGACTAAAGAGTTACCACTTTAATATTATTAGTACAGCCAAAAATACAACTTCAAACTTATTAGACATTATATAGTGTAATGAAATATTTTCTCCATCTTATTATAACTTCTAGTAGTTCTATTCACACATATAATTCTTATCTAGTATATTTTAATTTCAAGTATATTAAGTTATTATATCCTTTTAATATCAATTAGAGATAAAACTGGTGTAAGTATTAATGATATATTCCTATATTATTATAATAATACAATTAATACTATCAACTTTTATAAAAACTCTTTTAAGAGGTATTTACCCAATTAGATTAGTGGGTATTTAATTACTGTGTAGTATAATTGCAAGGTAATTACACTATGATTACATTTAAAAAGTTAAATATTTAAAAAGCTTAAATTCTCTATTGAAGATACCAATCAAATTAAAAGTATATCATACAAAAGCAGTTTCATCATAAATACTTCGTAGATACGATGGTTTTGATCCACAAGAACATGTAATAGAAATATAACTATTTTAAAAAATATCATATTTAAGTAATACATTATAATATACTACTATGAATTGTTGCTATCCAAAGATTAATATATGTATATAGATATGGGTGTCATTAATATGTAGCTACCACAAGGCATTCTCATTGGTTAGCCAGTGGTATAGACCGTATTGCAGATTTGCGCAACCATAGCAATTTGATTCCAATTATATTAGTAGGTTGAAAACTTTTGCGATGTAAATATCACACCATTCTTCAAGGGGAAGATACGACAATGTCTACTTCATATTGTCAGGACCAGTACACAGGTGAATTTGCTCTAGTATCTGCCGACCGAAATCAACTATATTCGTTCTTCACTATGCATTGTGTAAATTATAGATATGGGACTGTGGAGATATATTGGTCGTGAATGAGTCATGAGGACCTATCTGCTCAATTGACTCCGATACATGGCTCACAAGATGCATCTTTGTATATCCAAAATGCATTCCATGCTGTTTGATGGATTTCCAAAGCACCTGTATAGACCATGCCTCCCACCATGATTTACATTCAATTAAGCGGATAGATAGTTCCTCCTTGAACCCCATCTGTGGATTCTAATCGATATCATATAGCTCTCTCTGATACATATGTGAAATGAGCTTCATATCAGCGATTCTCCCAGCGGTGGCTACAATCTCATTCTCGTATATATGATCCTGACATTGTACATGCTCACCAGGGGTTTTGCTTGCCAGCTTTTACACATCATCTTCTGCAGCAAGCTTCATGTGAGCAGATTTTATCATGCATGTGCATGTGGGACCGGTTCCCTCAGCCACGATAGGCTGCACTGGCACTCGCGCATGATGTTCGAATCATTCCTCAAATGCCATGTGTCTAATGGATGTAACCTGATGTTGTTTGCGCTCCAATTAGTCTTTTGCCTTCTATCAATTACTATCTGACCATGTGGTTGAATCTAGTCAGGCTCTATTCAAATGCACTTGGTATTGCCTTCATTAAATTGTAGTCCCAGTTGTAACCCATACAGATGGACATTCTTTGAAGCACAAATATTACCAATCTTTTTTTTGTAACTGAAGGGATTGTGTTGCCAAAGGATGGTCCACTTTGACCTTCACAGACTTCACCATTTTGTGATCATGAAGACCACATTTCAACTAGCAAAATCGTTTTTGTGTGTTGTGTAGTATTTGGAGGGATATATCAGAGTTCCTTTGTTGGTGAACAAGTAGAGAGAATTCACATACTGCACACACTACTCCCATTACCATTTCATTGGAGGCTGTTACTGCAACAGTTTTCCCATCATCATTGGTGGTAATTTGAATTTGAGCCCATTGTTCACTGAGTGTTCCGATTCTGCCCAGGATAACATTTCTCTGCCAGGAGTTGCAATGGAATATATTGAATGGTTTTGAGCAGCGCTGGAGGCCTGGATATTTTGGTACCAATGTAAATCTATTATCAAATTGATCTTTGATATTTCTAGCTTTCAGGTATTTGGGCAGCTAGCCAATAAGGTCTAATTCAAACCCCAAAGTAGCTGACCCAATCCATTTGGTCACCGGAGCCGATAAACATTACCGACAGGGTATATCCAGAACTGGTTGAGACTTGGTTATTATCTGGAGTACGCAGTGCATACATAATACGTTCCACTGGAAGCTTTGAAAAAACATACCAATTAGTTGAGTAATTTAGTCATCCCAACATTGAATCCCCCATTGCTGCACCTTTCAGCATTTTACCCAACAGGCTTATAACATTCATGTCTTGTGCAGTTAGCACTGGTTCTGGGTAATCCCTGACCCCAGCAGCCCACAGAGGGTGATATTATCTCAGGAATCCATTAGCACAATACCATTTCTTGCATGGACCAGTTCTGTCAAAATTCCTGAGAGTGGACAGCACAGCTGTAACCGCATTATGTGATGCCATGTCACTATTATTGGCACCTTTTAGGGGATATGGGATTTGCCCAACTAGAATCCAGATGCACTTTTTAAGTGTGTGGCTGATATCTTATTGTATATTACCAATTGGGTTATTCAGCAGCCAGGTGCGCTGTTCATCTCAAAAATCAGTCAAGTGAACCTTGTCTAATGCACAATATATTGGCACAACCATTGAGCCAGCAGAAAATTGATACCTCATGTCCCACTACCAAACATCCCTGTTTATCTGGCTGTATATTTAGTGACTTTCAGAGTCTGCAAGGTACACCATCTCAAAATTGAGGGGCACCTGGAATGGGAGATATGACAGAAGGAATTGTATTCATTTGAAAGTATCTATTTAATATCATACTCCAAGGATATATGAATCATCTTCAATCCAACTATTCTCACCATGGCCAACAGCAATCTCAGAGAGCAGCTTTCACAGGGCATCTTTGGCTTGGAAGTATTTGAGTTTGAAGATATCCAGTCCATGCCTCAGATGTTGAGTGGCCTATGATGTTGTTTGGTGGCAAACCGATTGAGCCCATTGAATGTCATTTCCAGACGGAATAGGATATCATGCAGTCCATTGTTCTGAATACTAGCAATATGTGTTGTACAATCCAGTTGGTTTGCCATATACATTCCCCCCAGTACTGTCCACCCGAACTACCTCTCTATCAGCCTTTCCTTTTGTTGCATCATGGGTACATGTCAGATCAGGCTTCTGGAGGTGTATAGTGTCTTGATTGGGAGTATCATCAGGTGGTGGGGCACCAGGTACTTTTTCTATGGTTTGTTTATAAGTTGACTAGCTTATTGATTGCAATTCAGGTGCACTGGCTGAAGTCAAATCACAATGGCAGAGGTCGATCCAAGCAGGCAGATGGTGCCATCCTGCAATGTAACATTTCTTCGTTCATCGATATTGGGTAATGTTGCAGGCAGTGAGTTCCAGGTTGGTTCCCATTGAATGAGTTCAGTTGCCAGACAAAACACTGAAAATGTATCCGGCAAGTATTGACCATAATGGATGAATTCTCCGAGTATTTGTATTCAGACCAATCTTGACTTGATGATGCTTTAGGGAGTGGTTTATAGCCTCAGATAGATCAGTTTGAATGAAAGGTAACTCCAAAAAGCATCTCGATTCCACAGCTGCATTGCACCCTGCCCAGTGTGGTGGAGCAGTAAAACAAAGTACCCTGACAATCGGTGTCCATCATAGACTTGGATATATACATCATATCCCCCACAATAATCAAGCTCATTATCTGCTGAAAGTTGTTACCAAAGACGAGAAGGATTCTATTGTCATCACTGCAATCTTCTTTTGATACTGGCTTATCAAGTACTGCTGCAATTACCACAATCTGCTGTTAACTATATTATTGGTGGATTGTAAGGTATACCTATATTCAAGCCTCCAAGTAGCTGATAGAAAAGGTAGATGATTTTAATAAAATGAATAGTTGATTGTCCTAGCTAGCTGTACACCTGGTCTATGTTCATCCAGAACTGATAGGCTGCTAGGATGATTGATTTGGTAACAATCATTGACTGGAGTGGGGATCGTGAGGAGAACAACGATGTGTAGACAACCAGCTTCATATTAAGCGATCACTGTTGCTGCTTGACTCACAGGCCTGCAACTGAATGATGTTGTAGCTCATAAACCCACAATTTATGTTTAATCTTTCTAGTCATGCTTACCTTCAAGCTAGGAATAGTTCTTGTGAGGGTCCTAGAGATATCATGTAGTATACCATCTATGATCTTAACAGTCCTTGAACCATATGAAGGTGAGCATTAATCCGAGCTCCTAGTATACCGATTCGAGCAGATAACAAAGAAAGATAGGTGGGGTATAATTAATCTTTCCTTTTCTCAGCCTGATTTCAGGAATCGAACATGTATTGAAACACGCCAGTTTGTAATACCAGACTGGACTATCCCATGCACTTCATTCTGCCAAAGATCACCAGATCCTGCAATAAACCCAACCATACTATGATTATATCTAGATAACAACTCACATCTCTTTCCATGTACCATGATTCTCTGTTTACTGAGGATGCGAAGGAACAGATCTCCACCCTAGACAGCGAATATGGCTCCGCAGGGTGGTCAGTTTGACTCGCACAGCACCCTGTGGCCAATTTAGGATTATCGGATCACAGATCTTGAATGACCACCACTATACATAGACCATTTGGGAATAAAACCAGTCGACTTGTTCCGCTGAATGGATATGATTTCGCTTGTTCATAGCAGCCGTTTCCAGGTGCTCTGTAGTAGTACCATCATTCTCAATTCATCATGACACCCTGCTAGCAACCAAGCACTGGTGCAATCACAGGATTTGCAAGGTATAGGCCACTGTGGAAAGGAAATGACCTCCACCAAGGTGGTTATGGCGGGTCTGAAAATGATCCCCCCTCCACAGTTTACAGGTGGTGCACCTTTATCTCCCAGTGCAACACAAGGGCCACCATCACTGCTGCGAAATGATCCTGCCATTCAGTGAACATCTTCTAGCTCTTCTCCCCCTTGACCTCCATCCGGCTCATCCAGGAAACCACCAAGCAGCGTTGAAATGAAACGATTTCAGCCACCATCAGAACAATGGAAACCAGATGTTGCAAGAGTTACAGACTTGTCTTCGGTACTGGGGCTTTCTCACAACAGAGATGACACAAATAATTACAGTGATGATTTGTTGGATTTGGGTGGCAAAGCAGGTATAGCCTCAATCAGTCTGAAGCAAAAGGAATTCTCTATGAAGCAATTGGTCTAAAGAATGGGGCAGCCCAACTACAGTGCATTCGATGAATGGAATATAGTATGGGTGGCTGGCGTTCAAGATAAATAGCATCAGGTTATTATCCAGCATTCGAACAATGTGAAATGGCTTCGCCATTGACCCCTGCTGTGGAAGATGGTAGTTGCAGAGAGTTTGGTGACATTCCTGAGCAGGCTACCAATCGACAATGCTGATTATGCTGATTGGATTTGGTGACAGTAGATAGAGAATTCTTTGGCCAGTTGTGCAAGGGAGGTTTGGAAGTCGAGGAAACAGGGCAGGCGAGGTAACCAGCAACCAGGGATGGATTTGCAAGAGCGTATAGCCAAATGGACAAGAATTCTCCTCCCCAAGTTGCCAAATACAACACTCAGCATTGTATTTTGCAGAGTGTCAAATGGCAACAATAACCTTATCTCCCCTATAGTACTCCAAACCTTCTATACAAATGTGAGGGCCAGGCAGTACCTGATGGATTTCATCGAACAGGATGGAGGCATAATAGAGCCATTCATGATAACATAAATAGTCAAGCACACCTTCAAACAGGATAAATTGCATGAAGAGTATATGGGTTGATATCTACACATGCCGAAGATAAATGACCCCATTTATGGGCAGATTTTCTACCACTGTTGCCTTTGAAAAAGTTTCAAGTTGAAACTGGGACACAAGTTGAGCATATTTTGTGTAGAAATGAGGATAGCTACAGGGAAGAAGGAAAGGGCAGAGCACATAATTGGACAGGCCAAGGTAATCGCTGCTACTCATGTTAAGGCTAGGTATGTCCAACTGCTAATTATTATGTGTAGACTATGGAAGGTTCTGAAGAGGGTGGAAGAGTAGAGGGAGAAGAAGATGGTGGGCAAGAGAATGATCCTTGTATTAATGTAAGTTCTGTTTAAAAGAAGAGAATTGATTGTACTCCATACAGATATATTTATTCCAATGCTTGCATGTCTATGCAATAGCTAGTATCATGATGAATTTCAGAAGGGCTGGAGTATGAGTGCTGTGGTGAAATGACAGAGCTTGAAGGCAGAGAGCCCACGTTGAATTTTCTGCTGCACCTCTTGTGGCATCCAAAGCGACTTTGTAAAACCAACCACATCTGGATGACGGAGCATTGGAAGAGGGTGAGAATGGACGATAAGGTACCCAGCCATAAGGAACCACACAGGTAACATGGATCTATAAATGCTTCACAACAGTGCATCGAACTCAGAGGTGAGAGAGATACAGTGTGGAGTTCACTGTATGATCACATGATGTCTATCTACCCCAGAGTCTCACAAATATATTCTCCCTGTCACTCATTCCATCTCTGTTACCTATGAAACTCTGTTGGCCCCTCCCCATCACTCAGTCCAGCTCCATTAGCCCTGTATCTCTCTAGACCCCCCATCACACCATTCATCGCCATTATACTTGTATCTCTGTACACCCCCCACCAGCTGCCCTCTGCAAAACTGGTTGGCAGTGGTAGTGTGAAATGGATTTTCGCACCACAGTGTACTGGCCAATCTTACATTGGAACAACTGACAGAGACAATTGAGGATGAACAGTGTAAAGACAATTGTGCAAGGGAGTTCCAGGAGCAGGTGGGGAATGCTGTGGCAGTCATCAATGCAGATAATGGCAGTTCATTATGGAGCGCTGTTCTCAATTAATGAAGAATGAGTTTGAAAATGAATGACTTGATGAGGCAGTCAGGATGAGGAATACCAATCTGATTCGCCAATGACAAGCTAAACAAGTTCTTGGCAAGAAGTATGCAATTCGCAGCCTGTCTGGAACAATGATTCTGGAGCACCAGGTTTGGTCAATAAGGTTCATTGTGTGGAGATGGGTTTGTGATTCAGATATGCCTTGAGCACTGGTGCTAGACAAACTGGGTGTTGGCGAGAGTACTACCTCTGTGGCAGTGGCAATGAGATCCAAATTGCAGACTGAGAATGATGTTGTGGGGTTGCTGCTGTCAATCATGTGGGGGAATACCCTTGATGAGTGGGTGAATCTGGAGCAATACAAGTAACACAGAATTATCAGTACAGAGTGAGAGTTGTATCCAATAATGAAACTGAATCCAGTTCCCAGACACCTTTTTGATGTCCTGATAGCTCCACCTCTGGGGCATTCAGCGCTGAAATCTGCCCTTGAACCAATTCTTGTCAATACAATGCCCAGAGTGGCTCAGACTATTCTGATTGTCATCAAGAAGATGACATATAAGACCAATCTCAAACTGGTGGACATGCTGGACACAGAATATATGAATATCCACCACGAGAATCTGATACTCATTATCATCTTGCCAGAAACCCAATGGAATGTTCACCTTATTTGATTGGATCCCTTATCCTCCAGAGTGAAACCATCAGGCATTGACAAATACACACTTTTCATGGAGTTTTGGAATATTTGACAGGTCACATCAGTGAAAGACAAACAACAGTGTGGGCAGGCAAGTTGCAATGATTTACAAAATTCTGGAGTCTTGAGAGGATCATGTCAAGCTGCTGACAGAGATTGGAGACACATTGCTGTGTGATAAACCATCATCTTAGATTATTAGGATGTTGAAATCAACATACACCTCTTTCATCATGCAACCAACCTAATGTTCTCAACTGATATAAACAGTCAAAAAAGCCATTTGTAAGGCACATTATACAACATAGATAAACATTATCTCTCTGTCATTTATAAGCAAATCAAGATCCAAAGTTCAAATAGTTACTTCTTGCCAGTATCTGTTAGAGCAGGATTTCAATTGTGTGTATCAGCACAATGTACAATGGTTTGGAAGTCATAACTGAAAAACTCAGCTACCCTGAAGACCCACACTGATCCTTCCTGAGGGTTCCAGCTGTTCCCAGACAGGCTGAAATCAAACCAATGTGCTTTTAAGGTGCTCTGTGACTGCTTCTAGGGTGCTCCTCAATGCTCCAGTAGTTCTGGATCAGAATACAAGAATATCCTGAACTGAGAAAAGTTGCCTTCAAAATGCTACAAAATCAGACTATCTGAATTTGCCAATTTCGGAGGTATTGGGACAATTGACTGCATCCCCAAAACTGTTCTGCAGCACCTTGACCCTGGACCGATACTCTCCAGTAGTGATGATTTTAACGTCTATATCACCAAGTACAATTTGAAAAACTATCATACTCCTATACATCTTGATTCAGGCATTCCAATGAATATACAGTTCAGTAGGTATCTATATCCACCTGATTATTTACAAGCTAGTTGGTATCTATTCTATCTTTTGCAGTATTCTCTCACACCACAAGTACAAGTCTGACAATTGTTTTGATGGGTTCAATATACTGAATAGGCATGTACACCTACGCGTCTCTGCAAACATGATCCAAATCAGCACCCAACCAGAGTCTATTTTTTTTATGATTGATGGAGAGTGATTACCATGTGGCAGCATGAGAATCATGTAGCGTTGCACAGCCATTGTTTAGCCACTACTCCTTGTTTGCTTTTCTATTGCATCGCGTGATGCCTGTGTAAGTGACGTTTGTTTACCGCATTGAATACTCTCAATACTATCCTGAACTCTCCTGAGATGCTGTTCCACTGCATCCAAAGCACAGGTCTATGACATCATCCTGTGATGATTGACTGTATGTCATTTCATACTGCTATCTCTCGCTGACCACTGCATCAGCTCCAACCAGATATCCTGATGTCATTCTGAAACTATTTTCTCCCTACTGAGACAAACTAGTAATAGTTATTACTTGATTGCCATTCTGAGACATTTAACTGTATGTCATTTCGTACTGATATCTTGTTTGCAGAACCCTCCATGAGCTCCATCCAGATATTTTGAGGTTGCTTGGAGACTAATATCACAACTGTAACTGAATGGTAACACTTTTTACTTGATTTTGATTCTGTGACAAATGACTGTATGTCATTTCGTACTGATATTGTACTTGCAGACCTCTCTGTCAGCTTCATCTGGATATCCTGATGTTATTCTGACACAATTTTCCCAACCATGACCAATAGGTAACACATTTTCCTTAAATGTCATTCTGAGACAATTGACTGTGTATCATTTAGCACTAATATCTTGCTTGAAGATTCCTCCATCAGCACTATCTGGATATACTGACATTGTTATGAGATTATTATCTCATCTGTAACCAATCGGTAACACTTCTCACTTTACTTCTACTTCTCTCGGAAATCTTATCTTTTGATTTCTAATTGCAAGAAGCCTCCATAAACCCGAGTCATGAGTTCTAGGACTAACTAACCTCTTAGTTCATTGGTGACCATATCAAAGGAATACATCTGGTGGCCTATCTTCTGCTCCACCAACATCTTCTCCTACACCTTATCTTACAACTTCGTATTTTGGTGTTCTGTACACTGAAATAACATCAGCTTCACCAGCTCAGACTGTATTCTATTTGCATGGCAGAGCTGGCAGTGGAAAATCGTTTGGGGCTTCTACGCTTTGTGCAAGACTGCAATCTGAAAGCCATGTACCAACAATTGCAAAAACAACAGCAGGCAGCATGAGGATGTATGAAAGAGGATGAGCAGCTCACTCCACATTTGGAATACCTGTTTCTGAGATCTGTGTATACTTCCAGCTGGAATGTTTTTTCAATAAAATGTACAGTTCAACTTCAACCTCCACTCCAACACCAAGTTCAATTTCCAATGTGCTTTATTTCTCTCTGCTGTGAATGTTATGTGAGAAGAAATGCCAATGGCTCACAGATATTCTTTGGAATGTGTGAATGTACATATATACACTGCTACAGGGAAAGGCAAACCGTTTGGTGGTAAGATATTCCTTGGGTTTAGTGCAGTTCATCAAAGGGCTCCCATTGCACCTTTTAATGGCAAAACTGAGACCGTTCAAGCTTCAATTGTTTCATCTCTTTTGTTGCTGTCTCTCTCTATTCTCTGTTTGGACCAGGCTGTACACATTGCTTGTGACCCTGAATACACCTGATGGGGTGATGATATAGATCCAGGATTTGTGACCAGGAATGAAACCGAAATGTCTTTGGATATGATACCCCACCTTGATGACATTGAAGTTACCATTCATTCCCTCTACCCACTGGAACCATTAGCTGCTCCAGAGGAATAGATGAGTAATTCATTCTTGAATCTCCTCAACTGCTATATGCATATGTTCGATGATTCCATGTTCGAATGCCTGCCTAACACACAATGTACACATTCTGCCCGTATCTCTACCCTACCCTAATAACGACCTAGAGTTACATACGATAGTTCTGGTAGCATGAAAGAAGATGAGACTTCTCTACCTGTGGATCATCCTGCAACCGGTATGGGCTTCCTTTACTTACAACAAAAAAGGGGTATAACAGCCCATGGGTTGCGTCTGAATGAGGGCTGCATCTGCACCATTATGAGGAATCTTCACATCAATGAGGGGCTGCTCAAGACACATCATGTACTAGTTGAGCAATTCCACGAAACAGTGATGACAATTGATCTAATTGACACATCCTTGGCAAACCAAGATGAAGTGCATATAGATGCAGAGTGCAGTCATCCAATATTTGATTCCAATCAATGTGATGTAGTTAGTGTTTGCATGGAGTCCGGGTAACCTGCCAGCGTTCCGGGTTTGGACCATGCAAATGGGTCGCTTCGTTCGCAGAGCTGTCGGGAAACCTGACCCTCTGCCTCTTGGCTAGACGAATCTGTTCAAATCTCCGGATCTGCGTTTCGGGTCTCACACTGTATTGTCGCATTCAGATATGCTCCTGCGAACCGCGAAATATTGGGTTTGGTATGTCGATGTCATTTTTCGATGTATTAGCTGCCTTAATGATCAAAACAATCAGAGATACGCTCCCTACTCAATGCTGGAAATGAGCATCAGTGGAGCATCAACGATTGTTGGTCGGGTAGTTCGGTAATCTGAAGGGCAATTGGTTGCAGACAGCCATTAATGAAGGATTGGCTGCCTGTATAGAAAACTGAGGAAGCGAAATGCTCCCTGCTGCATGTCAAAAATGAGTGTCGACGGAGTGTCAATCATTGTTGGCCTTGCATTATGGTTGATCATAGCGCAATGTGGCAGCTATTGTTTCTATACATCGTTCTGACTGTTTTTGTTCAGTAAAGACTTATGAACACATAGTGGTAGCTTGGTAAATGAAATAAGTCATTACTGTCCCGGAGGCTGTCGTGGGATTATCCTCTTCTCATCTGCCTATATCAGCTGCCAACTCCATGTTTATGGATGTCTATGATTAAAGATCACTCATAGTAGAAAAGATGCAAGCCCAAAAATGGTTGACGCTCCATTGACGCTCATTTTCAAGATGGGGCAGGGATGGTATTGCTATGTCTTTTGGCTATAAATGCGGCCAAAAATTCGTTTATGACTGTATGCAACCGATCGCCTGGCAGATTACCCAGGATGCAAGACCAACAATTGTTGATGCTCCATTGACACTCATTGCGAAGCTGGGGCAGGGAGGGTATTGCTATCTCTTTTGCCTATAAATGTGGCCCAAAATCCCTGTCTGACTGTATGCAACCTATCACCCGTCTGATTATGCAGGATGCTAGACCAAAAATTGTTGATGCTCCGTCGATGCTCATGTTTAGGATGGGGTAGGGAGAGTGTCGCTATACTATTCCCTATAACAGCGGCCAACACTTCGATTATGTATAACCATGACCACATCAATGTTTAATTACCAGACTTACAAGACCTAGAATTGATGACGCTCGGTTGACGCTCATTTTGCCACGGGCGTATCAGCAATATGGAAACAATTGATTTGGCATAGTATATCATTCACATTGTTTTGGCAGCTTTTCTATTGTTTTTGTTGATTTTTACCTTGATCACTATATTGTTCTTTAATAATACACATAAATATATCCTTTAAAATATACTTTAAAGTGTCCACTAATTGTAGATAATAATACACTCAAAAATCCCGTTCCTTTCTATCAATGCGTATTCTCACTGCCAGGTTCGCTCAATAGGCTCCTCTCATCTGCAAAATGAATGTTAGCTGCATTACCACACTACAGATAGTGTACTAACCAGTGGATGTTACTTCGTCATTCAGCATATCTGGAGTATACTCTGTATCGTGCAGGCTATCCTCGGCAAATGAATCAAGTTTGAAGAATTGAGCATTGGGAAGAAGAGCATGTGAGCACACATATCTGGGTGCCAAATTGTGAATGTGGGAACTTTGAGCTCCCACATTGTCACCGGGTAGTGCAGGTGGTGTTCTGGGCAGAGATGGTGTTGCTTCAGGTGTCGGCTGGCTCCATCAGTCAGGCTGAGGTGCAATGGTTGCTTTGCACCTCCAGTGTGCCTGCGGATTGTTAGCGGTGCCATTTTGGCAAGGAAAGCATCGGTTTGTGTGGTTTTGATGAAGTATAGCCGGCCGTTGTATCGTCACTGCCTCCACCTGTTTCTGCCCAGGGAACTCAACTGGCCGCTTCTTCTCTTCTCGGACTTCAGCGCAAGGATTTATGATCAGGTATTGCATTTCCTCTATTGCAGCGCGTGAAAACTCTCCTGTGGCCAGTTATGCCATATTCAAGGCCAGGGAGCTGTCGGGCTGTTCCAGCTGGACCCGACCTCCTTGCCTTGCCATAGTTGCAGACATGTTGAGAACCTACAAGACATTAGCTGCTGCCTCTACCAATGAGATTTGGCTACTGCCTCAACGATATACACTTCCATAGCCTCCTCTGACGTGATTGAAGCCTGTTTGGTCAACCCTCGGGGATGCTTATCACGAATTTTGGCCCCAAAAATCCCAGAGCTGACCACTTCAGGATGTTTGATTTTGCAGTCTGTGTGGGCAAATTCCTTGGTTAACCTTGGACGTTTCCCATTACGGGCAGCCATCATTAGGTCACGTAGCTCGCTATGTATACCCCTGTTTATTTCACAGTCAGTTGTTGGCCGTTTACCTCGATATGGATCTACTCACATCTACTTGCATGCTGCTTTCTGATGTATGGATAATTTTCAAATGCGCTTCCAGAGTCATATATTCGGTGGTTCCATTGGCAGCTTCGCGGTGGACTAACTGGCAACTGCGTTTTTGCTGTCTGCCAGCAAGTGCCGCAATACATGAAGCGTCTGTCAATCGGCTTGATTCGGATCCGCCCTCACAATGCTGAGGTGTTTCTGTAGCCATGATTTGCTGTTGTGGAATCAGAGAGGAAGATGATAACAAAAAGATGTGGGAACTTCTGAGGAATATATAGTTAGCTCCAACTGAAAATGGAATAAGTAACAGCCAACTTGCACATTCTACACTCAATGAATCCTGCTGCGTATGGCTGCAGGTTGCAGGGGTTTCACACCGTCCCATGATTTGTGGTAAGTAGGTCCAAGGTGGTCTGTTTGTTTCCCGGGATAAGTAGAGGTTATGGAGAGCCGAAATCTGTTGATTGTCTGTCATTGACAGCTAATTGTTGCAGGGAACGGACGTCTGGTGATGTTTGTCTTGAGAATTCCTTGGGATCTCACATGAAACTGAGGCTGAAAATCATGTAATGATGTATGGTTAGCATTACTATTCCAATTTTAATGACGGTCAAAACACAGACTTTGCTTTTTTCCAGTTGATCAAACGTACCAACCTTGACACAAAAGATGCAGCTTGCCTCCATATCATCCATCTTTAGCAACATTCAACATCTCGCCCAACATCATAGTCAACACAAACTGCAATGGTGAATGCTCCAAAAAAGAACTTTTCACAACTTCCATGGGGCAAATACGCCAAATCAACAAAGTGTTGCACATGACAATGTCATCAAGCTAATGAAGGCAAGAGAGGCTTTGAAGCAGAGAGTGTCCGAGCTGTAGGGGCATTGTGCAGCTTGTGATCCAAAAAGAAGCTTGCGGCAGAGAAATGAAGCGACACGCACTTTCTAAGGAAAGCAGAGAACGAGAAATGGATCGAGGATTATGTTGAGATAGAAACAGCTGTGGCAAGAGACTGAATTGCAGATGCAGAGACAATGATCCAGCATGAGCAGGATGAAATGAGAAATACTCAAAACACGGGATGGACAACCAGAGAGGCTGACAATGCTTGTGAGGAGATGATGATGGTTTTTGGAGACATTCTGAGCGATCTTGCAAGTTCTGACGATGAGAAGGCTGAGGATGATGAGAATGACAACTATACAGAGCTGGGCAAGCTGAGCAGAGATGACGAACCTGGGTGTGTGGTGGGCACAATATCCCAAAAGATTCTGCAGTTCATGGAGAGATTTCGGCAGAAGCAGATGAAGCGTGACAAATTGACACAGCCAGGATGGGGGGATGCGGCCGACTACATCTGTGTGAGAGAGAAGAAGTATGGGACGACCGAATTGAAGGTTCTGGCAGTTGTGAATCCACGCACGGAAAAAGTAGCAGCCGCAGCTGCTACTACAACATTTGGAGACTTAATGGCATCTCTTGATATTGTCCTCCGAATATCGCAAATGCGGCAAGGGACTTCTCGACCACAAAGTAGTCATATGGGGCTAGGTTGAAGGAAGCCACATAGAAGCAAATGCATATTGTCTGGTTTGCCCAGCATGGAGCTCGATTAGTCACCTACTAAGAAAAGGAAGCCTGTTGAACCTGTCAGCATTTACTGCGGCATATAGCCTCCTGAGATGATCACCATATAGATATCGGATTCGGAAAAGGTGATGGTGGCGGCTTGAGCATCGCCGGAGGAATAGATGCTCAAATTGTTATTTTTGATGTCAGATCTGTTAGAAAGGTTATTCCTGTACCAATGTTGCTATGTGTCAGCTTTTTCTTCATTTTAGTGACCAAATTGTGAGACATGATAATTCGTCTGTGCATGTGCGAGGGTTGTACGTGGCATGCGAAAGTACTAGACTTCATATATAGTTGTAAGAAGACCAATCAACTTGATATCGTCTGGCCTATTAGTGTTATGTTAGAAAGCAAAAACTAAATTAGTGACAGAATTTACTAACAAAATTTATGTGAGTGATATCATACAAGTCATAGAAGGTATGGTCAGTGCTCAATTTGAATCTGTCTGAATGCCAACCATCATGCAGCATTCATCCATGAATCTAACTGCCTAACTCTCTGCACATACCTGGTTCACATGGTTGAGAATTTTGAAATTGCTTACGGTAAGTAATGGAAATCGAGGAGAAGGAGCTGCATATGGAATGGTGAGCAAGTCGGGTGGTGTGGATCAGAAACTAGTGGAAGGATCTACATGCCGTAGCTTGCCAGCCGAAAATGCGGGAATGTGATAGGGCCAAGCCATCCAACTCTCTGATAATGTGGATAGTGGTTGATCAGAGATTGAGAGGCCACAAAGCTACTGGATGCAAATGATAATACAGATAATCACTATATTGGCAGTCAATTATGACTATACCATATGTGGCATACAATTAGTGAGAGTACGATGACTGTTTGGAAAGGTTTAATGTGAGCGTCAATTGAGCGTCATCGATTTTTAGTCTTACACATTCGGCAATCAAAGAGCTGCCTTCTCACATTGTCCTAACGTATGTGCATTGGATGGGGTTCTACCTAACAAGGCAAGAGTCATGCTCATGGCACAATTCTACAAATGAGCATCAATGAAGCATCAACAATTGTTGGCTTTGCATCATGGATAATCCAAGGGCTGTGCGACTACATTAACCCATAATCGAACTATCTGCAGCCTTTGTAGGCAAACATTCTTGCGACAAGATTGCTGCTATGGCCTGAAGATGAGCGTCAAGTAAGCATCAACGGAGGGGTAATGGAGTGTCAACGGACCAGCAAGGATGCATTGCTGGAGCCTCAACGTAGCGCCAGCGGACCCTTAATGGTGAGTGAACAATTTTTGGTTGTGGAACCCGCATAATGCAATGGCTGTTCAACAACATGAACCCATAACCAATGTCAAGGCTGCCTTTATGGGCAAATATGATAGTAACAATACTGCTACCACCTCTTAAAAATAAGTGTCAGCGGAGCGGCAAACGTTTATGTCGGGCTCGGTAAGCATCACAGCAATGAACTGCCTTGCGTGGTTCCCAAATTGAGTTTTTAATCGTCAATTATTTCAACATGTCCTAGTATACAACTTCACAACTATGCATGCAATATTACACTGGTCTTACTTTTGTCTTGCGTGTAGCTCTAGAATCAATACGTAAGAACCAGAGTTCTACTTTGTTAGAATTTAACATTTGACAGTCTCTCATCTTGAATTATGCAGATATCAAATTCCTACCGTTATGTTATATTACCAATCTTTAAATACCTCGTGGCTGGAGGATATGATGACATCCAAAAATGAATGTGTTTTTATTCGCGATTTGAGCAACCTTGGTTTGTAAATCATATTTGATACTTGTTGGGCTTCTATCAATATGGGCTCAAAGCATCCTATTGATTGGAATAATTCTAGACATGCACCTTCATGGCGATTCTATTTGCACTGTGGAATTGAGCAGACTGGCAGCCCTGGAATCATATGTATCATGTCTCATCAAGTTCTTCGCCATCCATCAGAACATGCGACTAGCTCAATGGGGAAACACTTACTACCAGAAGCGCACATTGCAAAGTTAACTGAATTGACAGAGTCCGAAGTTTCTGAATTGACAAGTTCAACTGTTGATGAAACAGCTTTTGCCATACTGAAGGGACAAGGCAGTCGAGGAGCTACGATTGAAACAATAGCAGAGGTAATTCATATTCGACAGTTAGATCTTATCTATATTTATACAATTGACAGTCAACAATGCTCCAAACTGGCAGCAAAGGACTTTCTAACTGCCAAATTTGACCAAGACACCTGGAATCACAACCTCATGTTAGGATTTGTTTTGGCTCATATTCCAAGGAATGCTATATCAAACCTAGCGCTACGACAGTCATAAAATACATTACATGCCAAGCTGATGCTTCAGTCAGCCAGTACCGTTAGGAAAATGAGGCTTCTGGAACCCAGTGGCCTGCAATGCGGAACCACATACCATGCATGGCACATGTCATGCAGCTTGCTTTGGGTACGGTGATGAGTAGTCTCAGTTTAAATGGCCGCACCAAGTCTTGGGAAGCCAATGAGTGCGATCAACAACTAGGACAGAATGAAAGCATAAACATTGAGAAGAGTGAAAGACTGCGGACAGATGTCAATGCTAGAATGAACAAGGTGTCCGCTAAGAGACCAGGTTTAGCAAAGATATTTGAGAAAGTACGTATTTGAACACATTACAAAAGTCCTGAAACTGCCCTTCATATAGCAGAGAATGCTTGCTGTATTGATTACGCTGACACCTAGTGGTTGAAATGAGTTCATTGACTGCCAAACAGCCATAGTACGAATTGAAGTACTACCTATTATGGAGATGAAAACAGGGTGGAATTCGATGCTGGAGTTGCTGGAGGAAGACTACCGATTACGAGAATTCACCCACAGGTGGAACAAGAATCCAAAGTACAGTGATCAACGGCCTCTCTGTACAACACAGGATCAATGGACCATCGTCAAGTACGTGATGGAAGTTTGGAGGCCATTCTGATACTGGACCCTGTATATGTCAAAAAGGCTTACGGTTACACTGCATCACATTATCACTGTCTACAATGACAAGTTGGATCATATGATGGTGTGATGCGAGCTTTAGCCAAGAAGAAGACTCAATGGAAGAAAGACTTATCCTTCTCCATGACGTTTGCCCAACAGAAGTTGTCCAAATATTATGCTGAAGTAACTCCAACGACTGGTATTAGACGAATTTCAGCACGTAACCTTGGTCCTTTCTGGATGTTGCAATCATATTGGAAGTGGCACAAGGGAATGGATATTTATCCTGGGGACAAGACTTCCTATACTAGCCAATACCATGTGGCGTTTCTGAAGTCTGTGGAGAACGAATCCTGTGCCAAACATCAACGAATGTCAGTCATTAAACCCTGAAATGTTCTGGGCAGCAATCATTTCCTCTCTGCAACAGCTTCTACATTGTGTAGATCTTCTTGTGATCCATATGATTTGTCCAGCAACCAAGAACAATGCTTAACGCCTAAATGCATGGCTGACACAGCACTGGGATTTTGCGATTGTGCTGCATTCTTATTGACCGCTGCAAGGCTCCATTTGAATTCACTGTCAGAATCTTCAAAGCACTGGGGGCAAGTTAATCCCAATGTGAATGAAAACCGGTCTGACCCCATGGAGATTAGCAGTACATTTTTGTTACCGGATATCACTGACTGGTGGCATAAAGAAAAGGACATGCACACATAGTACCCGAATCTCACCAATGTGGCAAGCGACATATTCTCTATCATACTATTTGGTATCAGAGTGGAGGCCAGTTTTTCCCTTGTGCGAGACATTATGGGCTGGAGACTATCTAAAACCAATGGCAAGACCCTTCAGGAAAAAGTCGTTGTGAGGCGGTTTGCTCAAACCATTAGGGAGATGTTGGGATGCAATTACACATTATTGCATACCACCGAAACTGAAAATGACTTGGATTCGAAGGAAGAGGCATAGGAATGGAAGCTGCACAGAATGGCCAAGGTCCACGACTTGATGGAGATGTGGCAGGGCAGCCAAAACCTACGTGCTACACAGAAGTAATCTCACGCCCAAATCGAGCAAATCACAGCTGTTTGATACATTTCTGACACTTAAGAGATCATCAAAGCATCTTTGTCAAACTTTCAACATGATGGCGCGGCTGCATATAAATTGTCAGAGAGATCACCATTGTCACCCGCTTTGTCAGCAAAGGACCACCCTGGACAACGAATTCAAGTATCAAATGTCCTTGGAACATCAGCAAAAAACATTTCCGTCCGGGCGGAATGCCTCTGTCAGAGTGGACGCGCTCCGTCAGAGCCGTCAGAGACACCCCGGTGGCGGATTACTCAGCGCCCAGCGTCAATACCACGCGTCGCGTTCCATATCGCCCTCCGATTGCCGTTTCGGTACACACTTGCATCGGGATTGTAATGCAATGGGTGACGCTGCGAAAATCTCTCCTCACGTTCCTACTACATTAAGCTCGAGGAGCGTAGGAAGAAGGTGAGAAGATATGATGCTACACGGCCGTAAGGATCCACGTAATTGCGCGGATCCACGAAATCTCAGAAAGAGCGAGTGAGACCAAAACTTGGGAAAGATAGAGTGTGTATTTTCGTTGTATGACAACATGAGATGAAAATGAGATGCTGTCTATCTATCTACCACGGGGTCTCCCGAATATATACTCCGCGTCGCTCATTCCTCCTCCGTTACCCCTGTATCTCCGTACACCCACCATCGCCCCTTAACGATATACTTGGAGGCCGAGATGGAGCTAGTTTGGAGATGCACTTGGAGGCGGAGATCGAGTGAACTGAGAGATGCACTTGGAGGCCGTGATCGATCGAGTTTGGAGATGCACTGGGAGGCCGAGGTTGAGTGAACTCAGAGATGCACTTGGAGGCCGAGATCTAGTGAA